>Ga0116159_1004017_pt1 | contig 12767 bp, 11 predicted proteins | sample AD_JPNAS1_MetaG_FD_89878 | JGI IMG/M metagenome (GOLD analysis project Ga0116159, IMG submission 89878) | Active sludge microbial communities of municipal wastewater-treating anaerobic digesters from Japan - AD_JPNAS1_MetaG | ecosystem: Engineered > Bioreactor > Anaerobic > Digestate | place...
AGATTGCGCCGAATTTTCCAACATAAATGTCGCCATTTTGTGATATTTTTCAGTCAGTTATGGTTTCCGGATGGACACTAGATAAGCCGGAAAGCATCATGATCGGGTTTTTCATCATGATCGCTTGGGGGATGACGAAAATGCTCGCATTCCGGTGGTTCGGCCGCGCCCTGATCGCGATCGGGGGCCTTGCCGAAGCCCACAACAACCTGGCCATCGCCCTGACCATGCAGGGGAAGATGCACGACGCCATCCGTCACTTTCGAACCGCTCTCCACCTCCGCCCCGGGTATATCGAGGCGAAAAAAAATCTTACGCTGGCTTTGCGCGGAGTAAAAAGAAAATCCTCTGATTACCAATAATTGCAGCGATTTATTTTTCCTTGACACTCCCCGAAGAATGGTATAGGACATCATTCATGACTCATGGTCAGATACTGACCACAGTTCAATGTCTAACCAGAAGTCACCAACAAAACGTTCTAAGATAATCAAAATGGGAAATGCCTTCCGCTTCAACGGCAGGAATGACCTCGACGTCCGTGCCGCGGAGAGGGGATTGACCTTCATCGCAAAGGAGCTTCATCTTGGGGCTTGAGGAAAGAAGAAAAAGGGAAAAGGAAAGTCGTAAAGCAGCCATTCTCAAGGCTGCACGGAAGCTCTTTTTTGAAAAAGGATTCAAGCCCGTTACCGTCGAAAGCATCGCCAAGAAAGCGGAACTCAGCAAAGGTTCCGTCTATCTTTACTACAACAGCAAGGAGGAGATTTACGCCCAGATTCTCCTCAACGATATCGAGAAGTTCAACCGCAAGATCGAAAATCTCTTCCAAAACGGGGACCACGCCTCCGAAATCCTTTACAAACTCTCCAACATCTACATCGATTTCTTCCTTCACGATACGGAGCTCTTCCGTATTCTCGTCACCTATATGCTCCACACCGAAGACATGAATCTCTCCGAGGAAGTCAATCACCACATCGTAAAGATGACCAATGTCGCCATCACGGTCATCGAAGAAATCTTTGAGTACGGCATTGAAAAGGGAGATTTCCCCCCCACGGTCAATTTAAGACAAAACCGGAATGCCATCTGGGGTCTCCTGAACGGCATTATTGCCCTTCATCTGTTCACGGGCGATGTGGCCACGCGCGAGGAGCGCATCCGCTCCACGGTCAAGGCCACCATGGAAACGTATGTCCGTGGACTGAGCGCTATGAACATCCGGGCGAAGGCTTAGCCTTCTGCCGATTCTAAGGGTACGAGATGAATATAAATCAATCTAACACACAAGGAAAGGAAAGGAGGTAGTCGTATGGGTAACGGGTTGGTGAACGTACGAGATCAGCAATTTCTCCTGTTTGAGCAACTGGGGGTAGAGAGGCTGTTCGAGACGGAGGCTTACAAGGACTTTACCAAGGAAGACGCGTTGATGATGCAGAACGAGGCCGAAAAGATGGCGCTCAACGTCCTCGTGCCTACCTATGCCGAAGGGGACAAGGAGGGGTGCACATTCAAGGACGGCAAGGTTTCGGTTCCGAAGTGCTATCACGACGCCTACAAGAAATACGTTGAAGGCGGGTGGCTCTGCCCGATGAAATCGCCTGATGTGGGCGGTCAGGGGATGCCGGTGGTTTTGTCCTCGGCCTATGCCGAGTTCTTTGGAGCGGCCAATTTCGCCTTCATCATGTATCCGGGCCTGACCAACGGTGCGGCCGGCCTGATCGAGAAGTACGGAACGGAAGAGCAGAAACAGAAGTACATGTACAAGATGTACTCCGGCGAATGGGCGGGGACGATGTGCCTGACCGAGCCCGGTGCGGGCAGCGACGTCGGCGCGCTCAAGACCACGGCCAAGCGGCTTCCCAATGGGAAGTTTTTGATTTCGGGAACGAAGTGCTTCATCTCCTCGGGCGATCACGACCTCGTGCCGAACATCATCCATCCGGTTTTGGCGCGGATCGAAGGCGATCCTCCCGGAACGGGCGGCATCTCCATTTTTATCGTTCCAAAGATTCGCGTGAACGACGACGGTTCGCTGGGTGAACCCAACGACGTCCATACGGGAAACATCGAGCACAAGATGGGGATCAAGGGGTCCGCAACCTGCACCTTGAACTTCGGGGATGACGGCAAATGCATCGGCGAACTGTTGGGCAAGGAGCGCGAGGGAATGCGGGTCATGTTCAACATGATGAACGAGGCGCGCCTCGAGGTCGGTATGCAGGGTCTCGGGCACGCCTCGGCGGCGTACGAGCATGCGGTTCAGTATGCCAAGGAGCGGATCCAGAGCACGCCGGTGTGGGAGATGAAAAACCCCGACGCGAAGGCGGTTCCGATCATTCAGCATCTGGACGTCCGTCGCGACCTGCTGTGGATGAAGGCGTATGTGGAAGGCCTGCGGGCGCTCAACTATTTCGTCGGTTTGGCCATCGACATGGAGCATGCCGCCGCGACGCCGGAAGAGCGCGAAAGGTGGAGAGGGTTCGTGGAACTTCTGACGCCGGTCTGCAAGGCGTTCGGGTCCGACATGGGCGTGCTGGTCTGCTCGAAGGCCATCGACGTGTACGGCGGTTACGGTTACTGCCAGGAGTATCCCGTCGAACAGTACATGCGGGATTGCAAGATCGCCTGCCTGTATGAGGGCACCAACGGCATTCAGTCGCTCGACTTGGTGGGACGGAAGCTCGGCATGAAGAAGGGCATGAACGTCATGAACCTGGTCGGAGAGATCAATGGCGGCATCGCGAAGGCGAAACAGAGCGAGGCGCTCAAGAAATACGCCGCCAAACTCGAAGAGGCGGTTTTCGCCTTGATCGATCTGACCATGACGTTTGCCGGCCTGGGCAAGACGGGGAGCTTCCTCATCCCCGTTCTGAATGCCTCGCCCTATCTTGAAATCATGGGGGATGTGCTGGTCGGACATTTCCTGCTCCAGGGCGCGGCGGTCGCAGAGGAAAAACTGAATGCGATTTACGCGGAGAAGGGGATCGAGTCTCTCGGCAAGAAGCGCGCGCTCGTGCACGAAAATGCCGACGTAGCGTTCTATGTCGGGAAGATCTCCGTGGCGAGGTTCTTCGTTTCCGAGATTATTCCCACGATCAAGGTCCGGTGCGAGACGATCAAGGCAGCGGAACGCGTTGTATTCGAAGTTCCGGAAGAGTCCTTCTGATGTAAAAAACGTGCTTCAGGGGGCGTACAAAGCGCCCCCTGAAGCGAACCGTTGACGGCGTCGACGCGCGTCTCTTCAGAAAATGAGACAAGCGCGAAGGCGGCAAAAGTCATTGAACGAGAGGGATCACGGTTGACGACTGCACATGCGATCAGGAACGACGGTAGTGCGGACGCGGCGTGAAAGGACTATAAAAGAGGAGGAAAGTTATGTCATATCAGATCAAGAAGGCCGCTGTATTGGGGGCGGGCGTGATGGGGGCGACAATCGCGGCTCATCTGACGAACGCGGGGATTCCGTGCTATCTTTTGGACATCGTGCCGTTTGAACTGACGGATGCGGATAAGGCAAAGGGCCTAACTGAGAAGAGTCCGGCTTGGCGGAACCGGTTTGCCGCGAACGGCCTTGCGGGCGTCACGAAATCGAAACCGGCGAGCTTCTTCTCGAAGTCGTTTGCCTCGATGATCAAGATCGGCAACTTCGAGGACAACCTCGGCTGGTTGAAGGATGTGGACTGGGTGATCGAGGTCGTGGTCGAAAACCTGAAGATCAAGCAGGAACTTTTTGCAAAGGTCGAGAAGGTCATCAAGCCCGATTGCATCGTTTCGACGAACACGTCGGGTCTGCCGATCAAGGATGTTTCGGCGAAGTTCGGCAAGAACCTGAAGCAGCATTTTCTCGGAACGCATTTCTTCAATCCGCCCCGCTATATGAAACTCCTCGAGATCATCCCGGGCGCCGAGACTAAAAAAGATCTTGTGGATTTCATGATCAAGTTCGGGGAAGAGGTTCTGGGGAAGGGCATCGTCGTTTGCAAGGACGTCCCGAACTTCGTGGGAAACCGGATCGGTGTCTACGACATCTCCAATATCGTCAACATCATGATCAAGAAGGGGTTGAAGGTCGAAGAAGTTGACGCGATCGTTGGCAAGGCCCTGGGGCGTCCTGGCTCCGCGGTCTTCGGAACCCTTGATCTCGTTGGCCTGGACACGGGCTACCACGTCATGAAGAACCTCTATGATGCGGTGCCGGACGACGAGTGCCGGGACATCTTTGTGCCGTCCGATGTCATGAGCAAGATGATGGAGAAGAAGTGGCTCGGCAACAAGACGAAGCAGGGCTTCTACAAGAAAACGAAGGACGCCAAGGGCAAGAAGGTCAAGCTGGTCCTGGATTACAACGCGATGGAGTATGTCGCGACCTCGAAACCAAAATTCGAATCCGTGACGGCGGCGAAGAAGCTGGCGGATGACGGAGCGGCCGCCATGATGAAGGCCCTCTTCAACGGGACGGACGTCGCCGGCGAGGTGACCCGCGAATATCTGTGCAACAACTTCGTCTACGCCGCCAATCGTATTCCCGAGATCTGCGACAACATCCTCGCCATCGACAATGCGATGAAGTGGGGCTACAATCAGCAGTTGGGGCCGTTCGAGAGTTGGGATGCCGTCGGCGTCAAGGAAGCCGTCGATGTCATGAAGAAGCTCAAGATCAAGGTTCCCAAGAAGATCGAAGAAATGCTCAAGGCCGGATGCACGTCTTTCTACGCAAAGAAGGAAGACGGGATGTACTACTATGACTTCGAGAAGAAGGGGTATGTGAAGTTCAAGGACAACCCCCGGGTCATTCTCCTTCCGGAACTCAAGGAACGGAAAAAGATCGTCAAGGAAAACGCGGCGGCTTCTCTGGTCGATATCGGCGACGGCGTTGTGTGTCTCGAGTTCCATACCAAGATGAACGCGGTGGATCCGGACATGATCGCCATGATCGACGAGAGTTGCGACATTGTCGAAAAGGATTTTGTCGGCATGGTGGTCGGAAACCACGCCACGAACTTCTCGGCGGGAGCCAACATCTTCCAGGTGCTCCTCGCCTGTCAGAAGGCCGACTGGGATATGCTGGAGCAGATGGTGGCCGGTTTGCAGAATGCCAACATGAAGATGAAGTTCCTCTCGAAACCGGTCGTGACGGCGCCGGCGGGCATGGCGCTTGGCGGCGGTTGCGAGATGGCGATGCACGGGGCGCGGTGTCAGCCCTGCGGCGAGACCTACATGGGGCTCGTGGAAGTCGGCGTCGGCGTCATCCCGGCGGGCGGCGGTTGCAAGGAATCCATGGTGCGCGCGACGGAGGGTATTCCGACGGGCGCCGTCGAGGCGGGTCTGAACCTGCAGCATTTTTACGCGAAGGTGTTCGAGAACATCGCTACGGCGAAGGTCGGGACGAGCGCGGTGGAAGTCATGGACCTGGGCTACATCCGTAAGACCGAGAACATCAGCATGGGGCGCGATCAGCACATATGGGAAGCCAAGCAGGTCGTGCTGGGGTTGTCCAAGTTCTACAAGCCGCCGAAGCCGGCCCTGATCCCGGTCATGGGCGACAACTTCATCGGCATGACGAATGGGATTCTGTTCAACATGCAGCACGGAAATTACGCCTCGGCGTATGACGTTCACGTCTCGAGGAAGGTCGCGTATATCCTGTCCGGCGGTGACTGCGCCGAAGGGACCTACGTGACAGAGCAGGAGATCCTGGACCTCGAGCGAGAGGCGTTCCTCAGCCTCTGCGGCGAGCAGAAGACCCAGGACCGGATCATGCACATGCTGACGACGGGCAAGCCGTTACGGAACTAAAATAGAAATGGTGTACGGCCAGAGGTTCGGGGCGGGGGACTTCCCCCTATCCCCGACCTTTTGCCGGTCGCCCTTCATTTGAAAGAAGGAGGAAGAAGATGAGTGATGCGGTAATCGTTGAATCTGTTAGAAGTCCGGGTGGTCGTTATAGAAGGGGTGGTCTCTCTCAGACCCGTGGGGATCAGTTCGCAATTCAGGTGATCAAGGGCTTGATGGCCCGCGTGCCGCAGGTGAAGCCGGAAGAGGTCGACGACCTGATCGTCGGCTGTGCCTTCCCCGAGGCGGAGCAGGGCATGAATTTGGGGCGTGTCCTCTCGATCGGCGCAGGGTTGCCGATCACAACATCCGGGATGACCGTCAATCGTTTCTGCTCGTCCGGCGTTCAGTCCATCGCCGATGCAACGGCGAAGATTCGCGCCGGGTGGTCGGATATCATCATCGCGGGCGGTTGCGAAACCATGTCACACATTCCCATGGGCGGCAGCATCTTCCGTCCGAATCCGGACTGGGTGTTCGGCGAGCAGCCGAACGTTTATGTTTCCATGGGTATCACGGCCGAGAACGTGGCAGCGAATCACGGCATTTCCCGGGAAGACATGGACGCCTTCGGGTTCGAGAGCAACCGCCGAGCCTTCGAAGCGATTAAGGCCGGGAAGTTCAAGGAAGAGATCATCCCCATCGAGGCCTATGTCTACAAGAAGACGAAGAACGGGAAGCGCGTCCGCGAAAAGGTCGTCTTCGACACGGACGACGGCGTCAGATGGCCGGCAAAGCTCGAGGACATGGCGAAGCTGAAATCCCCCTTCAAGCAGGGCGGGACCGTGACGGCGGCAAATTCCTCGCAGATGACAGACGGGGCGGCGTTCACGCTGTTGATGAGCGCGGAGAAGGCGAAGGCCCTCGGGCTCAAGCCGCTCGCCCGGTTGGCCTGGTATGCCGTGGCCGGATGCAAGCCCGAAGAGATGGGCGTAGGCCCCAGGTATGCGATTCCCAAGGTCCTGAAGATGGCCGGACTGACGACCAAGGACATCGACGTGTTCGAGATCAATGAAGCCTTTGCTTCTCAGGCGCTGTATTCGATCCGTGAAATCGGTATCGAAGACCGTCTGAAGGCGGGCGACATCAACCCGAACGGCGGCGCCATCGCCCTGGGGCATCCCCTGGGGGCGACGGGTGCGAAGCTCACGGCGCAGTTGCTGCACGAACTGAAACGCCGCAAGGCGAAACGCGGCATCGTCTCCATGTGCATCGGCGGCGGCATGGGCGCGGCAGCGATCTATGAAATGCTGTAAAAAGAAACCCTGATCGAATCGAGGCAGGAAGTGGGGCCGGCGGCGCAGACCGCCGGCCTTTTTTTTGCGTGCAGATAATGCACGGCATACCGCCCCTGAGGTCGAACGGCGTGGGAATCCGCTTTTTTTCTTGAAAACGGTCAGGGGATGCGATATAGGAAACACCCAGCAGGGGCGGTTAACTCAGCGGGAGAGTGCTACCTTCACACGGTAGAAGTCACTGGTTCAATCCCAGTACCGCCTACCATGACATATTCCGGTAACATCCGGTGCAGTACAAAAACCCGTTAGAAATAGCGGGTTTTTTCTTGCCGTTCGTCCACCAACGTGCTATAAAATCCATAAGAATCCGGCAATTATGGGGGCCGATTTGGGGCAAAAAGCCCCCAAAGAAAAACGCAAGCCCCCAAAAAGGGAGGAATGCAGCGAAGGATGGATGACCGTATCGGATCATCATCGCACCCTGTGGCAGAACGCCTTCAGCGTGGAGTGCCGGGATCTGTCGGTGTATGAGGAGGTGGCCCGATGCAACTGATCAGTCTGCTCGAGAAGATGAAGATGGATCATCTGAGTCTTCAACTGGATGCGATTTGTGAACAGGCCGCCAAGAAGGACGTAGGTTATCGGGAGTTTCTGATGGACGCCCTGCAGACGGAATGGAACGGCCGCCATCTCAAGGGGGTGGAAGCGCGTCTGAAGATTGCGCGCCTTCCCTGGGTGAAGACTCTGGAACAGTTTGATTTTGCCTTTTAGCCGAGCATCGACCGGAAGGTGATGCGGGAGCTTTCCGGGCTGGGCTTTGTAGAGCGGTGAGAGAACATCATCATCCTTGGGCCGCCCGGAGTGGGAAAGACCCATTTGGCCATCTCGCTGGGCGTAAAAGCGATCGAAGCGGGACATACGGCGCTGTTTCTGACTTTGGAATCCCTGATCACCCGTCTCACCCGGGCACGCATGGAAAACAGGGTGGAGCGGCAATTGCAGCAATTTGTCTATCCCAGATTGCTGATCATCGATGAAATGGGCTATCTCCCCATGAACCGGGAGGAAGCAGGCCTCTTTTTCCGGCTCCTGACCCGGCGCTACGAAAAGGCCAGCACGATCATCACCTCGAACAAGAGTTTCGTGGACTGGGGAGAGATCTTCAACGACCAGGTTCTGGCGACGGCCATTCTGGATCGCCTGCTTCATCATTGCACCACGCTCAACATCAAAGGGGAAAGTTACAGGCTCAAGGAGAAACGAAAAGCGGGAATGTTCGGCCCTCCTCCAAAGACCGATGAGGAAAAAGCCGAACCGGATAATCTACAATAACGCAACCGGCATTGAGGGGACATTTTATTCCGGCAAAAAGGGGGACAAAAAAGACCGGCGTTGACAAACCCGCTTGAGCTCACTGACCTGGGGGTAAGGCAAGCCGGAAACCAAGGAAGCTCTTGCGGACGCCCGGATGGCTCCTGCCGCGAATCGCCGCGCGCGAACTGGCGGCATCGTAGTTCCAACAGCCGCCGCGAAGGACGCGGTAGGAACCGGAAGACGGCCCCCCAGGGTTATCTCTGCCGCTATTTCTGTAAAAATCACTGCCATACCAATCATGACACCATTCCCAGACATTGCCGCTCATATCATAAAGCCCTAAACCATTGGGCTGTTTCCGGCCTACCGGATTGGTTTGGCTTCCGGAATTGTCTTTATACCAGGCCACGGTATCCACATCATTGCCGCCTGCATACTTCTCGCTCTTACCGCCTGATCTGGCTGCATACTCCTACTCCGCCTCCGTGGGCAGGCGATACTGCTTGCCGCTCTGACTGTTTAGTCTGCTGATGAATTGCTGGGCATCATTCCAGGATACCTGTTCCACCGGGCAGTTGTCGCCGCAGTTTTTGGAATAGGAGGGGTTATTCCCCATGATGTTTTGCCACTGGCCCTGCGTGACTTCGTATTTGCCGATGTAGAAATCATTTACGCAAACTTCATGGACCGGCTTCTCGTCACCGTCGCCATCTCCAAAGGTGTCTCCCATCCGATAGCAGCCGCCCTTGACAAAAACAAATTCCATTCCTGTGTCGGAATCGGTAATGGGACCGTCGCTCGGCGGCACCGGCGCTGGCGGCCGGGACATGGCATAGTCATGGCTGTCGGGGACAACCTGTTCAGTATAATCCCGGTTGCCGGGCCGGAAATAGAAATGCCCGACCAGCGAGGACAATTCCCACGGTGTCTGCCCGGTCTCTTTCAACACCCGTTTGCGGACCTCCATGAAGACATCGCTGATGGTCAGTCCCGGTTTCGCGATGTTGTCAAGAAGGGCTTTTGTATAGGGGCTGTTTCTACCTTTTCCATCCCTGGCAAGCTGGTTGGCTCCTGTGGAATAGGAAATAAAGGTGCCTGTCGGTGCGGCGCTGATGATGGCAAGGCCTCTCGTAGCGCTCCTGAATGTCCGGCCGAAGGGATTGTCCCGGCAGGCATCGAGCAGAACAATGTTCATGCCGTTTTCGGCATTTTCCATCTCCGCCAGGACCATATCGGCATTGACGGCCTGAAACTTGACATCCGTTTCTTTCTCCACGCTGGCGCCAACAGGGATGAGATAGTTGACGCCGCGGATTTGCACCCCGTGGCCGGCGTAGTAGAAAAGCCCCACCCCACGGTGCTTCCTGAGCTTCCTGCCGAACTCCCGGATGGCATCTTCCATCGCCTGGTGGCCGGCATTTCGGTGTAGGGCGACATCGAAACCGATGCCCTTGAGCGCGGCTGCCATGTCTGCTGCGTCATTGACGGGATTCTTCAAGGGACCGGATCTGTAGGCGCTGTTGCCGATGACCAGAGCGGTGCGGTGTTCGACGGCCGGGGCGGGGCATACCAAGGCCGACAGCAGCAGGAGCGCTGACAGCAGGAAGGGCAAAAGAAGCGTCGGGAATCCGATCGGTTCGGTGGGGCTATGTCGCATCATCACCGTCCCTGGAATCATGAAAGCTGTTTTTCGAAAACTGGATGAGTCCATATAGCCCATTCATAGATTTAAAGCAAGGGCGCGGCGAGGGTACCTTTCCTGTGGGGCAGCCCCCTGGAGAAGGAAGGGCAGCAGACACGGGCGAGTCGGTCAGTTTCCAAACGTTTGGAAATATGGGCGGCGGGGGCGGCATGATAATCTTCGGGGCGCGAGTTATAGATGCGGGGCCCCTGAAAGAGGCTCCATCCCCCCCACAAATTCAAATCCAGGTCATACCGGGGGGCTCACGTAAGCATGCTTTTTTCAGGTTGGTCGTGCCAAGAAAAGGCTGGAGGCCGTCGGGTAACGACCTCCAGCTTGCTGGGCTCCCGGAACGGGGAGGAGCGCCCGGCGAAAAATGCATTAAGGCGCTGCTGAGGCGCGCTTTTCGAACCAGATTTTAACGATCCTCGCCCCGGGAAGTACAGAAAACCGCTAAAGATGTCTGATTTTCTTATAATGCGTTTGGCAGGAGAGGGTTATTTAAAGCGTTTTCGTTTTTTGGGTGGTGACATCATACACTCTCCCACCCATCGCGGATGGCGTCCCTCAGAACCCTGTTCACGGCAATATCGTCTATGGAGATCCTCAATACTGCTGGGACAACGACACCGAAGTGTAAAGCATTGTGCTGTTAAAGGCAGCCCGATCGCCTTACTCGATGAAAGGACTGCCTCGGGAGTGGTCGTTAAGGCACCTTCATATCAAACTTCGGTTTATGGCAATCATTGCAATGAAGAACAGACGGGGCGTGATTCTTGTGACAGAGTGTACAGCGGGCCTCGCCGATATGAGATTTGTGAGGATTCTGCACGCCGGCTTTCAGATCTTCGAGCCTTGCGGTTTTTTCCGCCAGTTGTGCGTAACTTCCATGGCACCCCATGCAGGTCGCGTCATCCGTTCTGGTAAACGGCATGGTTTTGTGGCACGTCGCACACGCGACGCCCTTGCTTTGATGCTTGTCCATTTTCGGGATCGCGTCTTTGCCGAATGCCAGAGGTGCTGACAGTGCCATCGTCAAAAACAGTACCACCATTACCTTGATCGCATCAGGAACTTTTGTCATGTGCTTCATCAGAATGATCTCCTTCATGGTTGTATATTCATTTCTATGAGGGAACGGTTTTCCATTCTTCCCGTGATCCCTCGAAGCGGTTGTTAACCTATCACTTCTCCTGATGCGAATTCTCCGGTCAGGCGGCCCATGGTAATGCCATACGCAACACTTGCGCCGCCGGCTGCATTCTCACCCGCGACAAAAAGACCTGGGATCGGATCCCACTCTTCATCAAGAACGTGGAACTTTTCATCCACAACCAATCCGCCGTATGTATTGAACAGGCTGCCGCCTTTCTGTCCGACTCCGTAAAACGGCGGCTTGCGGATGGGGTGCATGAACTTTGCTTCCTTGAAGAAATCGGTGTCCTCGCCTTTGTCACATAGTTCATTGTAGCGTTTTACTGTTTTCACCAGGCCGTCTGGATCGATGCCCAGCATTTTGGCCAGCTCCGGAAGGGTATCGGCTTTTTTGATGACACCTTTGGCCAGGTACTCATCAAACTGCTTCTCAAACCACGGACAGGGGTATTCACAGAAGGTGGCGCCCAGTTTGCTGATGATGTCTTCCTTGCTGATGATGTTGGAATCAAACACCGTGAACGAGACCAGGCCCGGCTGGTAAATGGTCTGCGCCGACTGGAAAGAATAAAGATAGCCCTTGTAGAGACTTTCATTAAAAAATCTTTTCCCCTTTTTGTTGACGGTCAGGGATTTCTGGCGGACCAACTGATTGGGGGCGGTATATACGCCGGTTGCTCCCAGTTCCCTCACCGCGCCGCCGTCCCAGATTTCGACTTCCTCCATTTGACGCAGCGCGGCACCCAGTGGCTGTGCCATCCTGATGCCGTCGCCTGTTGCTCCCGGCATGCCCCAGTAGCGTGCACCTTCCACGCGGCGGGGTTGACAGTATTTTTTCAGCATGTCCATATTCGCGCCGAAGCCGCCGGTGGCCAGGATGACCGCCTTCGCTTTTGTATGCACTGCTTTGCCGTCAATGTTCCGGGCGGCAATGCCCACGACGCGTTTCCCGGATGTTATCAGTCCTGTCGCCGGATGTTCTTTCAGAATCAGGACGCCCAGCGCTTTAGCCTTCTTCTCCAGAGCTTCCGTGAAACCCCGGGCGGTGTGAGGATGCCAGTAATACCAGTCCTCCTTGGGATGTTCTGGATCAATCGGGCAATGCAGGATGCCGGGCGCCGGAAGTCCAAGCACACGCTGTGTTGAAAAGACAACGCCCAGGTCTTCCAGCCAGTGAATGGTGTCCGCCTGGTACTCCGTGATTTGCCGGACCATGGTTCCGTCCCGGCCGCAGGTCGGGTTAGGTGTGACCAGGTTATTGTAGCCCACGTTCATCACGCGATCGGCCAGCGAAGGGGTTTTGATTCCAAGCTTCTGCTGAAGCCGGCTGCCGACGTTTCCTGAAAATACCATTGCGATCGACGTGTCGCCACCGCAAAAGGCGTTCTTTTCCAGAACGACCACTTTGGCGCCGCGTTGAGCAGCGGCAACGCCTGCTGCCAAACCCGCGCCGCCTCCGCCCGCGACGACAACATCCACCTGATAATCCCATTTTGCTGGGACCGAAAGTTTAGGAATCGGTTCGGCTTGGGGATAGATCGAAT
>Ga0116159_1004020_pt1 | contig 12761 bp, 10 predicted proteins | sample AD_JPNAS1_MetaG_FD_89878 | JGI IMG/M metagenome (GOLD analysis project Ga0116159, IMG submission 89878) | Active sludge microbial communities of municipal wastewater-treating anaerobic digesters from Japan - AD_JPNAS1_MetaG | ecosystem: Engineered > Bioreactor > Anaerobic > Digestate | place...
CCAGTTGCGCGGCGGGCGAGATCGCCTGGATCACGCCCGGCGCCCGGTCGGGTAGAATCGAGGCCGCATCGTAATTGGACAGGATCACCAGCGCGTCGGTGTTGGGGCGCTCGCGTGATGTCCCCGGCGCCCGCAGAATGCCGACCAGCGACGTGTTGCGCGTCTCCTCGAAACGGACGTTCACCCGCAGCGTGACCCGGCGGCCGGCGTAATCAAAGATCGCCGGCGTGGCCGCCACGCGCACGAAGTTCACCGGCATGCTCGAAACCATCCCGCCCTTGGACGGCGTTCCCTTCTGCCACGGGACGACGCGCTCCAAGGGGACCTGGTCGAGCCCCTCGGGATGGCTGACAATCAGCGCGCGCAGGCCGAGCTGGGCATAGCGCCCCCAGGCAAATTCGTAATCGGGCGAATACCGGCCCGGCGAGGCGTCAACCAGACCGATGCAGTCGTCGAACCGCTCGCGGGTACGGAGGACTTCCGGCGTGAGGACCAGCAGTTCGCCGGTGACGCCTTCATCCGGGGTCGCGACCGGCTGCAAGTGATTCGGCATGAACGGGAAGATTTCGACGTCGGGCAGCGTCGTCCCCTCGTCCTCGGCCAGCGCGATCTCGCGGCGGATCGTGCGGGGGACGACTGTCCAGTTCTCCTGTTCGTGCAGTTCAAGCCCGGCCGCGAGGAACGCATCGCGGATCAGCGCCTCGGCGGCGTAGACGCCCGGCTGCCCCATGAACCGCGATCCGAGGCCGACGATCGCCTCCTGACGCGCCTGAACGGCGCGCCAGTCGACCGCCTGCTGCATCGGTCGCGGATCGTAGCTGTAATCGGGGCGCGGCGGCTCCAGGTAGGGGCGCGGGGCGAAAACGCGCAGGCCGAGCAGCCAGACCGCCGCCGCCGCGACGAGGAAGAATAGCGCCCCGAGCGCGGAGACAAGGCGCCGGCCGGCGGCGCCGCGGCGCCGATGCGATACGATTGGAAAGTGGCGCGGCGGCCGGCGCATCAGAAGAGCAACCTCGCCCGGACCAGCGTCGGATGGAAGAAGTAGAGATACGTATTGATCGCGCCGAAGATCGCGTAGGCCGCCACCGCCGCCAGGAACACGCCGATGAAGAACGGCATCAGCCGCGTGCGGACGGTGACGGCGCCGCCCAGCTTGAGCGTGACGACGCGGATCGCCCACGCCACGAGCAGGCTCCCCCAGACGTACTCCAGCATCGGCATCGAGCTGACAACGAACCCGACGGGGTGGAACCAGAACCCCGAAAAGATCTGCCGCAGCACCGTCAGCACGAACGTAACCCCCGCGGCGAACACGTAGCCCCACGTCGGTGGATCGATCCCGGTGTCGGGTGCGGGCATGGCCGGGTTCACCTTGGCCAGCTCCAGATTGTATTCGTTCACCAGATGGCCCTTGTCCATGTACGGGTAGCGATGGGTGAAGTTGTCGCCGCCGATGGCGTAGCCCAGCGAGAGGAAGATCCAGCCGCCCAGAAAGATCCCGCCGACGACGCCGAGCAGCGCCGCGCCGGTGATGGCGCGGGGCGGGAGCCGGTAGCGGCGGCCGAGTTCGAGCAGTTCAACCTGCATGCCGGGGATAAGGAAGAAGAGGTGCCGGAAAATGATCCAGTTCGCGAAGCTGACGAACAGCACGCCGGCCGGACCGAAGAATTCCATCCCGCCGGCGATGGCCACCAGCTTGCTCAGCGCCACCGGCATGAAGATCCCCATCGGGGTGCCGCATTCGGCGCGAATCTTCGCCGAGACCAGGCCGATCAGCAGCAGCGCGGCGAAAAACACGAGCATCGCCGGAACGGCCAGGCCGACCCACCAGGCCCACAGCGCGATGCCGCCGACGCTGACGGCGATGCCGGCCAGCGCGGCGGGATACGACAGCGCCTCGCCGCGCCATGCCTCCTTGCGGCCGCGCACGGCGGCGCTCACCACGCGCGCCAGGTGCTTGCGCGTGAAGAACAGGATCAGCACGCCGTAGGTCAGGAAGGCGCCAACCTGCTGCTGGAAGACGAACGGGTATTCGGCCGTCAGGGCCAGGCCGGTGGCCTCGCCGAACCAGTACTGGCAGCGGAAAAGGAAAAAGCCGACGATCAGGCTGAGCAGGACGCTCGACTCGATGAAAATCGCGATGCCGACGTAGAACGCGAAGACGGCGAACGTGACATTGCGGACCTCCTGACCGCGCCACATGTTCCCCCAGCCGGGGTCGGTGAAGTAGGGCGTCAGTTCGACCGCGATGCGCATGTCGGGAACGCTCGTGTTGAACTGATGCCAGCCCTTCATCAGGCACCAGAAGAGGGTGACGGCGAAGCCGAGCCACATCAGCCGGTTGCGCCAGATCGGCGCCAGCGCGTGGTCGGACGGCGGGGCGTCGGGTTCGCCGACGATCGCGGTCGGGATGCGCGTCAGCGGCAGCGGATAGCGCTCGCTCTCGATCCATTGCGAGCGCATCAGCACGGCAAGGCAGAACGTGCCGAGCAACACGAGCAGGGCGATGCCGGACCAGGCGACGATCGGCGCGAGCCACTCGCGCCAGGGGATGTAGCCCGCCAGCAGGAAACGCAGGCCGGCGACGCTCCACAGGTTGTCGGGGCGGACGAGCAACTCGGTGCGGGGCGATTCGCCCAGCTCGGCAAAACGCGAGGCGTTGATCACCTCCCGGCCGTAATAGATCGAGTGCAGGGCGCCGACGCTGATCAGTTCGACATCGGCCAGTTCGAGCCGTCCGCGGCCTTCGAGCGCGAGCTCCAGATCGACATGGCGCTGAACGTCGCGCGGCACCGTGAGGCCGTACATCCCCCGGCGCAGGAAGCCCAGCGGATGAAGGTAGCTGACCTCGCCGGCCATGCGGGCGGCGAAAGCCTCGGCGCCGAACTCGGCGCGGTCGTCGTAATACAGCCGGCAGGCGTACTGCGCCTCGGGGCCCAGCTCGTGCGGCCGCAGCAGCAGCGTGACCAGGTAGGGTTCTTCGGGGATGAGCTGGTGAAACGGATCGCCGGCGCCCGCGGGCGCGGCCAGCGCCACGCGCATCCGTACCCAGGAGACGTCCTCCGGCGACTGATTGACCAGAACGGGCCGTTCCTCGGAAGGCGCGTGCTCCAGCTCGATCGTCTCCCATAGAACCGTCCCGCTGGTGACGAGATCGGCCCGGCGGGCGGGGGTCAGCGCGCCGGCAAGCAGGTTGCGCCCGTGCGGCCAGAGTTTCTTCGGGTAGGCGTCGTAGGCGTCGAAGTCGGCCGTCTTGGGGATCGCGCCGATCGCGCCGATCATATAGGACCAGAACCCCGACGACATGAGCGGCACGGCCATCATCAGGACGAAGAACAGCGCAATGAGCTCGCCGCGCCCGAGCAGGCGCACCCGCAGGAGACGCCAGGCGGCGCCGGTCAGCACCACCAGCCCGAGGACGACGACCACGGCGGGGATGGGGAGGGCGTGGGCCCCCACCATGTCGCCCCCGGCCTCGATCAGTTGAAAGAACTGCACCATCAGACCGACCAGCAGCAGGCCGAAGAGGGCTGCCAGCATGGCGCGCGCGGCCGAACCGCCGGTCTGTCGCGGTGCAGGGTTCAACGGGCCTTCCCCCGGGCGGCGGGCGCTCCCGGCGGGGGAGGCGCCGCGGCCCGCGATCACGACTTGAGCATGTCGTGTTCCTTGGTGAAGTCAATCAGTTCGCGCAGCGTCGTCGTGGCCAGGCAGACGCTCGTGTCCGCCGCTCCGTAGTAGACCCGCAGTTCGTCGGTCTTCTCCTCGTGGATGCAGGCGACGGGGAACGTCACGTTGGGCACGCTGCCCACCATCTCGTACGGCTCGGTGGGGGCGAGGATGTAGCGCCGCGTGCGATGCAGCACCTTCCACGGCTGGTCCAGGTCGAGAATCGCGCAGCCGACGCTGTAGACAAAACCGTTACAGGAGGTCAGCACGCCGTGATAGATCATCACCCAGCCTTCGTCGGTTTCGATCGGTACGGGGCCGGCGCCGATTTTCGTGCTCTGCCAGCCGCCGGCGGTCCCCATCACAAAGCGGTGGCTCCCCCAGTGTATCAGATCGGGCGACTGCGACAGGAAGATATCGCCGAACGGGGTGTGACCGTTGTCGCTGGGGCGGTGCAGCATCACATAGCGGCCGTTGATCTTGCGCGGGAAGAGAACGGCGTTGCGGTTGAACGGCGGGAGGACCACCTCCAGCAGCTCGAATTTTTCGAAATCGTCGGTTACGCCCATCGCGATGCAGGGGCCGTGGTAGCCGTGGCACCAGGTGATGTAGTAGCGCCCCTCGAGCGGGGTGATGCGCGGGTCGTAGGCGTATACTATCTGCTCCAGTTCGGAGTCCCGGCACTGCCACTGAACGGGCCGCGGATCGATCTCCCAGTGCAGCCCGTCGGCGCTGCGCCCGGGATGGATCAGCATGTCGCGGTTCTGATTATCGACGCGGAACATGCCGCGATACGCGTCGCCGAACCTGACGACGGCGCTGTTGAGGATGCTGTCGGAGTCGGGCAGCGCATTGCGCGGGATAATCGGATTGCCGGGATAGCGCTTGAGCAGGCTCTCGGCGCCGATCAAGCCCTGGCGCGGGGCGGCTTCAGTGGCAACGGACATGGGGTCCTCTCCTTGAACGAGGTGGTGATGTCGATCCATCGGGTCGACGCAAGGCGGCCGCGTCGGCCCGGCATCGCCAGGCTCGGCGCGCCGGCGCCAGCCGGCTGGGAATCAGGGACGACGCACGGTGGGCCGGCCATCGTCAGCGGAGATACCGGTTGCGTCCGGCGAGACCGGAGGCGGCGCCCGCCAGCGCCGGTCGCCGCGGCGGGGGCGGCGCCAGGCTGTCCCCTTCGTGGATGAGCGGGTTGCTCAGGATCTGCGAAAATTCGGCGCGCCGGCGGGTCCGCTGGACCTGCAGCAGATCGAAGCAGGCGTTGAGCATCGCGTTCATATCATATTCGAGGCAGGTCATCGTCGCGCCGGATTTGGTGCCCATCGGCCCGGCGCCGTGGCCGGTGACGCTCAGATCCTCCGGGACGCGGATCCCCATCATCGTGGCGACCTGGACGATGTGGAAATCGACGCCGCCCCACATGCAGATGATCGCGGTGGCGTCGCGAAACTCCTCCAGAAACGTGCGCAGGCCGGCCAGATCCCCCTCGGCGATGGTCATCGAGCGCCGGCAGGCTTCCTCGTTCACCCGCAGCCCCGCTTCGTTCATCGCGCGAGCGTGGCCGTCCAGCCGGCTTTGCGTTTCCCACTCCGGATCGGTGGGGTTGCAGAAGCAGATGATGTTGCGGTGGCCGACCTCGATGATCCGGCGGGTCAACTTATAGAAGCCGAGCATCGTATCGCCGGCGACGGTCGGATGGCATTCCTGACTGGCGCCGCCGATGTGAACGAACGGCAGACGGTCGGGCGGCAGTTCGAACGCGGCGGGATGATGAAACGGATTGAGCGCGATGACGCCGATCACCTTGTCCGAGAAGACGCCCCCCACCTGATCGACGCGCGACCAGTCGTCGCTGGGCCGCAGATACTTCACCTCGACCGCGAAGTTGCGCTGCTCGGCCATCTCGATCACGCGCCCCAGACGATACTGCGTGAACGGCGGCGTCTTCCAGTTGCCCTGCTCCTCCTCGAGCATCAGCACGATGCCGATCGAGCCGAGCGGCTTGCGCCCCTGCGGCGCGAGCGACTCCAGATAGGTGCCCGAGCGCGAGCTCTGACGCAGGTAGCCCTCCTTGCGCAGGCTCTCGAACGCCTCCTGGATGGGCCAGCGGCTCAGGCCGCTCTGGCGGGCGAGCGTGGCGACGCTGGGCAGACGCTCGCCGACCTCCCAGTGCCCGCCGTGGATTTCCTCGAGCAGGATCTCGCGGACCTGGCTGGTCAGCGTCAGCCCCTGGTCGGGGGGGAAAATGGGACGTCCGAAAAGCTGGGGATGTTCTTTAGACATGGTTGCCGATCCAGTGGGGCCGCCGCGCAAATGGGCGGCGGGGTCATGACTGGAGCGATTGTAACTGTCATGCCACTGCCATGTCAATTTGAAATTGACAGGGAATGACCTGTCATACAGGCATGAAACCCGGCAGTGGCCCGTTCCGCCGGCGTGGCGGGCCTTTCTCGAGCTTTTCCGCGAAAACATGGATCGATCCGGAAAACCGGCGACCTCGCGGCGCCCGGGAGCCCGCCATGTCAGTACCGTGTCAGTCCACGACAACCTGCATTTTCCTGTTGACATGGACCTGTCAGATTGATAGGGTGGCAAATGGTCAGATCAAGGTCTCGTTTTCCACTCTGGCCTAACTCGATTTTCCGATGCGTTGCTCGCCAACCGTTGTTCCCGCTCCCGCGACCGCGCCCATCGGCAAAAAGGATTCCCCGGTCGCATGGCGTTTGATGGCTTGAACCTTCACCTGGGCAACCTGAGCCGGCTCTCCGATGCCGAGTCGCGCTCGTTGAGCGCGGAAAATCCGACCGGCGCCCGCGGCCAGGGCGGCATGGCCCCCGAGGAAAACAATCCGGCCAGCAAGGGCCTGGGCCAGGGCTGGAAGTGCCGGCCGTGCGTCAGCGTTCCCCCCGGCGAGACGCTGGAGATCGCCAGCATCGACGGACCCGGCGCGATCCAGCAGATGTGGTTCACGATCAATCTGCACTGGCGCCACGCTATCCTGCGCATCTACTGGGACGGTCAGCAGCAGCCCTCGGTCGAGTGCCCGATGGGCGACTTTTTCTGCAGCGGCTGGGGGCGCTACGCGCAGGTCTCCTCCCTGGCCGTCTGCGTCAACCCCGGCAGCGCCTTCAACTGCTACTGGGAGATGCCGTTCCGCAAGCACTGCCGCATCACGGTGGAGAACCTCAACGACGAGTGGCTGTGCCTGTTCTACCAGATCAACTACACGCTGACGCGCGTCCCCGACGACGCCGCGTATTTCCACGCCCAGTTCCGTCGCACCAACCCGGTCCCCTATAAGCAGGTTCACACGATTCTGGACGGCGTGCGCGGCCGCGGCCACTACGTCGGCACCTACATGGCCTGGGGCGTCAACAACAACGGCTGGTGGGGCGAGGGCGAGGTCAAGTTCTATCTGGATGGGGACGGCGAGTTTCCGACGATCTGCGGGACGGGAACCGAGGACTACTTCTGCGGCTCCTACAATTTCGAAAACCAGGCGACGCACCAGTACCAGGAGTTCACAACCCCCTACGCCGGCATGCCCCAGGTGATCCGCCCCGACGGGCTCTACAGCTCGCAGCAGCGTTTCTCGCTCTACCGCTGGCATGTGACCGATCCGATCCGGTTCAAGCAGGACCTGCGGGTGACGGTTCAGGCGCTCGGCTGGCGCAATGGTTGCAAGCGTTATCTGCCGCTGCGCGACGACCTGGCGTCGGTGGCGTTCTGGTATCAGACGCTGCCGACGGCGCCGTTCCCGCCGCTGCCGGATAAGGACGCGCTGGAAGTGATCTAGCTTTGCGGCGGAAATTCCACGGGAGAGGAGGTGATCCGGAGTCAACAGATGGGAGCCAATCGGCAGGAGAGCGGAACGGGGCCGCGCCGATTGCTCTCCAGCACCGTGCACCGGCCCGGCGCGACGGAACAGCCGGGCGGACGGCGCCACGGGAACCTCGATGCACTTGATTCAAACTTTAACGGAGGATGCGACCATGAGGTCACGGTCCAATCTTTTCGTCGTCCTCATGTGCTTTTTGCTGGCGGGCGTCTGTCCGGCCGCGCTGGTACATGAGTCGGATTTCGACGAAGCGCCCGGCACAAATCCCATTACGGCCGGTGATGTAACGGCGGCCTGGGCAATTAACGGTCAGGTCCACGGCATCTTCGGCTGGTATGACTACGACGGCGACGGCCGGTTCATTCTGCACCATCCCAATCACAACTGGGACAGCCCCTGGTTTGAGGTCGAAACGTCGGGCACGCTCGACCTCGACAGCGACATGGAACTGGTGGTGAACCTCTATCCGAAATTCGATTCGGCGGGCGACAACCAGTACATGGAAATCATGCTGACGGAGGCGGGGGGCGACCGGCCGAACCTGGATTGCGCCTTCCAGCTCTGGCAGGAATACAACGAGTTGTGGGTCGGCTTCGGGCCCGACGGCCTGTCCTATGGCGACTCGCTCGATCTGACCAACGACGAGTTGTCCTCGTTCACCGCCATCATCACCTACGACGACTCGGCCCAGGTGTGGCACGCCTTCTACCGGCTCAACGGCGGCCCGCTGATCGAGGCCCCGGGCAGCCCGCTCTTCGGCAACCGCGACTATACGACGGTCAAGGTCTGGGCCGAGATGGACTTCAGTCCGGCCGGCGACGAACCGGAGTATGAGCTGTGGTTCGAGGATCTGTCGATTTATGACGAAGTCTCGACCTTCCCGCCCCCGGGCGTCGTCAAGGAGAGCACCTTCAATTCCACCAATATCTTCGGCAATCCGGTGACCAACGGCGAATTCACCGCGATGTGGTTCCGCGACGGCACCTGCCAGCCGTGCGGCGGCCCGTGGGCGGCCTATTCAACCACCGGTTCGCTCAAGATGCGCATGCACCGCTTCAACTGGGATTTCCCTTGGGCGGAATACAACACCGCCGGGATCATCCCCACCGATAACGACATGCAGGTGGAGTGGGATTTCTATCCGCACTTCACGAGCGGCGGCGCCAAACAGATCGTGCGGTTCCAGATCAGCGATCCCGCGCCGAACAACACGACGCAACCGCCGGTCGACAGGGAACTGGTGATCGAGAACACCGGCAACAATGCCTGGGCAATCTTCCCGACTGGGTCGCCGCTGTATCTGGGCAAGCCGGCCGACGAGATCCAGGTGATGAAGGTCATTCAGACCTACGAAGACGCCACCGGCCAGTTCCGCGGATTCGTCTCGGTGGATAACGGTCCGCTGCGTGAGGTCCCGCCGATCGCCCCGCTCGACCGCACCAAAACGGTCGTCCGGCTGAAACTGGACCAGGGCTTCCCGACCAGCAACACCGATTACCAGATCCACCTGAACAACATGAAGATCAGCAACGTGATCACCGTGACCGAAGGCTCGCAGATTCCGATCGGCACGCCGATGCGCAACTCGGCCTTCGATTACTTCAACAACGGCGCCTTCGTGCCGATCAACGACCCGCGCGACGTCGGCGGGCTGTTCTTCCCCGGCGCCAACACCCAGGCATACAATGGCACGGGGCAGTGGGTGATCACCAAGAGCACCGACGCCGACTTCCCCAACGCAACGATCCCGACGGTGACGACGGCGGATCAGTCGGCCGAAGTCACGGTCCGGGTCAAGCCGGGCTGGACGGCCGATGGCGTGGGCCAGAACTTCAACTTCAAGTGGCTGGGCAACCCGGGCAGCGTCTTCTGCAGCAACACCAACGACGTGCTGACGATCATGTTCGGCGCCAGCAGTTCCGCAAGATGTGTCGTGGGGAGGTGATCGGGGTTGCTGGGAGGGCTGGTTTTGTTGGTTGGGAGAGCCGAGCCGCGTTGAGGAGGGGCAGGAAGCGGTTTCGCAGTGCCTCGCGAGCGGCTTTTCTGGCGCTCAACTGGCTTGAAGGGCGAGCGCGGCGGCTGGCCAGCGGGCTCAAAGCCGATGGCGCGCGCGCAAGGAGGATCAGTCCACGGGAGCCAGCTGGCGGCGGGGGCTAGGGAGGTGCGCGCTGGATCAGATCGAGCCAGGGCGCTCGCCAGCGTCCCAGCGTGCCGAGGCCGCACAGGATCAGGCGCGCCAGTTCGATGAGCGAGAGGCGCTGGCGCAGGGGAGCTTTGAGATTGCGTAGAAAGAAGCAGCCGAGCATCGTGAAGGCCAGCCACAGAATCAGCCAGAAGTTGAGGATGGCCGCGGGCTGATGATGGAAGCAGTGGTTCAGGCCCCAGTGGGCGCCCAGCTGATTGAAGATGCGGTTTTCGATGCTCCAGCGCTGGTGGCCGATCTGGCAGAGCTGGCGGGCGGGGATCATCTCCTGGGGGATGGTGGTCGCCCAGAACCACTCGGCGCAGACTTCGCGCAGCTTCCATTGGCCGGCAATGCGTTGGCGGCGCATGCTGCGTTCGCGGCTGCGGATGATGCGCAGGGGTGCCTCGATGGAGTCGGAGCGAAATTCCTCCGCGTCCCACAGTTCGCTGTGGCGATGGTTGAGCGAGCCGTGCCACAGCGGGGGTCCGCTCAGGACGGCTCGGGCCTCGGCCAGCAGGCTGGGGTTGTTTTCTTTGAGGACGGCCAGGACATGCTTGCCGTGCAGCTGACAGAGTTTGAAGAAGGGCGCTTGCAGGTAGGTGGCATCGACCACCAGTGCATCGAAAAAGCGCGGGTAGTGGCGCACGAGGCGCTCGACCAGGCGGCCGGCGGCGACCACTTCGCCTTCACCGGGAGCGATCGGTTCCACATCGAGCACCAAGGCGATGTCAAAGCCGATCAGATGGGCAACGACGGCGCTGTGGTAATACTCAACGACCTGCTCTCTCCCTACCTGGAGCCGGCGCTGGCGGCAGGCCGGGCAGTGGCGACTGCGTGAGGGAAAAAAACTCGTGGCCGTCCAGAGCCACGAAACGTAGCGGCCAGGGGTTGTCCGTCAGGAGTTTGTTACGGCGCAGCAGCAGGTTGATCTGGCGCAGCATCTGGCGCAGATCGCCGGTCTGCACCTGGTTGACGATCCGTCCCATGGAGTCGTCACTGATCGACCGGCGGCCGAGCAGGGCCGCCCAGCGCCGATTGTTGCGCATCTGGAGCGCCATGGCGTGCAGGCTGGCCAGGCGGGTGGCCTGCAGCAGCACGACGCACAGCAGGACGGCGGCGGTGGTGATCTTTGGTTTCTGACGCGAGTCGCGCACGGCGGCCAGGCGCCGGCCCAGCTCAAAGACCTTTTCGATGTAACAAGCGAAGCGGCGCGTCATGAGGAGCGTTTGCGGCCCTGGCGGGCCCGCTCTTTGTGGCTGACCAGGCGCTCGAGCGCGGCCTGGGAGATCTGTTCGAGCAGCTCTTCGACGCGCCGGCCCTGCTCCACCAGCGCCCGCGCCTGCTCTTCGAGCTCGGCGGGAATGTAGATCATCTGGCGCTTGCGGCCCAGACGGGCGGCCAGGTAGAGCGAGACGTGCTTGTCGCCCTGGGCGCAGCGGCAGCCGGGCTTGCCGCAGACGCGGGCCATGGAGACCAGCGAGGCGCGCGCCAGCGGCTGGGCCTGGGCCAAGAGCTGACGCAGACGTGAGCGGGCGGCACGGTCCTTGGGCGAGAGCGAGGACGGTGGGGACATGGGCGGACCTCATTTCTGATATATATTACTATATCAGATTCCGTGCCAAAAGCAAGCAAAATCGACGATGCGAATTTGCTCCACCGACCAAAGCGGCCCCAGATCAATGGCCGCGCTCGACTTGTGCCTCTTTAGATGTCGAACTTGCGGAATTGCTGGCGCCGGCGGCGGCGGCGCGCCGTGAGCTTCGGATGGGACAGGTCCGATGTTGCGGAACAGATGGATTTGACTGAAAATCGGCGAGAATCGGACGGGATGCGCCCGCCGATCAACATAAAGCCCCCAAAGAAAGGGCCCCCTACCGATGCGACTCACCGCTGTTCGGAATCTGACCTGCTGCCTGCTCCTGGCCGGCGCGGGTCTGCTGGCGCTGCCGGGATGTGGAGACCAGGAGCCGGTTGACGCGATGGATTCGATGACGACGCCGGCCAACGACCTGCCCGCTTCGGATGTCAGCGCCCCCGCCCCGGAGGCGCAGGTCCATGATGAGAGCGAACCGGGTCATGTCCATGATGCGAGCGAAGCGGATCATGTCCACACCGACGAGATGACGACGGAGACCGCGCAGCAGTAAGCCGCGCGCTCCTTCTCGTTTGCAACGCGGGGGCCGGCGTGGCGGCGGGCAGGGCGACCGGGTTGAAACCGGTTGCCGGTCGCCGCGCCGGTCCCCGTTTTTGCTGGGAGAGCGCGGCCCGGTCGTGGAGGGGTGTTTCGCCGGGTCCCTGGTGCACGGCAGCGAGTTCCTCTGATTAACGTTGTTGTTTTTGTATCGTTTGGCTGCAACCTACACTTTCCCGCCCCGCCTGCCGAAAAGAAACGGGATACGGCGGGGCTTGCCCTTTAAGCCCGCCCTTGCCTGGCATCGGACTCTGCCGCGAAACCGCATCAATCCCTCGATCGGCGACTGACCGGCGAGGCAGAACCACAGGAATTCGTGATGAAGTGTGTATTCGTGATCGACGACGAGGCGAACGTCCGCCATCTGCTGGAGTTGCTTCTGCGCGACGCGGGCTTCGACGTGCGGGCGTTCGGCTCGCCGGCGGAGGCGTTGACGGGCCTCGGCGCGCGCCCGCCGGACCTGATCATCAGCGATCAAGACCTGGCCGACGAAATGAACGGCGTGGAGCTGATCGGGAAGCTGCGCGAGGCGGCCGGACAGCCGGTATTGCCGGCGATGCTGTTGACCGGCAACGTGAACTCGTGGGATGAAGGTGACGAGCCGGAGATGGCGGGCATCATCGTCCTCAGGAAACCGTTCGGCATCGTTGAGTTGCAGGCGCAGGTGGAACGGTTGCTGGGCGTGAACGCGTGCTGAGGGGTGATGGGAGGAAGCGCGATTCCGAGGGCGGAGCACCTGGAAAAGGAGAAGGAGCAGCGGCTGCGCCGGACCTGCGTCGAGGCCGAACCGCTGATCCTCGTGGTGCTGGGCGTCGCGATCGGGTCCATTGCGCTGCGCTGCTGCTGCCGCTGTCGAAGATGACGCCGGTGGCCCGCAG
>Ga0116159_1004022_pt1 | contig 12758 bp, 6 predicted proteins | sample AD_JPNAS1_MetaG_FD_89878 | JGI IMG/M metagenome (GOLD analysis project Ga0116159, IMG submission 89878) | Active sludge microbial communities of municipal wastewater-treating anaerobic digesters from Japan - AD_JPNAS1_MetaG | ecosystem: Engineered > Bioreactor > Anaerobic > Digestate | place...
GTGCGGGGCTTCAAGATGATCGTCGACGGCGAACTGGACGAATTGCCGGAGCAGGCGTTCTACATGGCCGGCGGCATCGAGGAAGTGATGGCCAACGCCGAACGGATGGCGAAGGTGTAAATGAACGGTCCCGGATGCCGGGGAAGGGCAGGCTTCGGCTCTCCAGCAGAGTTCGAATAAGAGAATCATACCATGGCCGATTTTCAACTTCAGATCTACACGCAGGTGCGCAAGGTTTTTGAAGGCCGGGTCGAGTCGATCATCGTGCCGGCCGAGACGGGGTACCTTGGCGTTCTGGCCCATCACGCGCCGCTGCTCGCGACGCTGGGGGACGGCAAGCTGACCGTCCGCGACCACATGGGGGAGCGTTACTACCATGTGACCGGGGGGTTCCTCGAGGTACGCGACAACGTCGCCACGCTGCTGGTCGACTCGCTCGAGGATATCGCGGCCTAGGCCCCCCTGGTTTGGTCTCTGGCAACGTCGAGCGGTTCTGCCGTCCCTGCGGGACTCTTCGTTCCTTCCTTCACCTCTTTCCCGCCACTGAAGTGGCGGGCTGAAGTCTGCCGTCCCTGACGGGACTGACCGGCTGGTCGGTCCGGCGGGGCTGAAGCCGTTTGGACCGGTTGATTACGGTTTTCCATTCTTTCCCGCCACTGAAGTGGCGGGCTGAAGTCTGCCGTCCCTGACGGGACTGACCGGCTGGTCGGTCCGGCGGGGCTGTTGCCGTTTGGACCGGTTGATTACGGTTTTGCATCTTCCTCCCTTGTTGTGAAGCGACTGGTAATCGGCCCCGAAGGTCTCCTCGAAATTCGGCTCCCGGCCCTCGACCCTCGTCCTCGGCTTTCGAAAGCCGGAGGGTGGTTTCTGACGGGAATGATCGATACCTGCGCAGGCGGCGCCAGCATCTCCGGGCACCCTTTGCAGGGGTTTGGGGGATGGGGTGGCATGGGCTGTCCCCAGGTTGCGCTGCGCTCCGCCCGGGGCTGGTATGATTCTCCGATACAGATTCCCCCTCTTCGAGGCGGCATCTGGCATCCCTGCCGGGATGCGGGGAGGACGGCGATCGTGACCGGTGGTATCGCTGCGCTCAACCACCGGCTACCTTCTGGCATCCCTGCGGGATGCAAAACCACCTCGAGCATCCCTGCACGTGACCGAGCGAAAGGCCCAACTCCTAGGGATCCCTGCGGGATGCGGGCACGGGTCGGCGAGGGGGTGGGTCCCTACCGCTGGCATCGCTGCGGGATACAACGGCGAGGGGGTAGGCCGACAACGGTGGATTGTCGCGATCGGTTCAGTGGTCAGCCCGTCGTGGCGGCATCGTCGTTTTCCGGAGCGGGGGGCGGGGCGGGCTCGTCCGGAGCTTCGGCGGGGGTGGGCTGCGGCGTCGGCTCCGGCTCGGGTTCAGCTTCCGGTTGCGGCGTCGGCTGCGCTTGGGGTCCGGGGGTAACCTCGGGTTCGGCGGTGGGGTCCGGTTGAGGCGAAGGCTCGGCGGCCGGCGCGGGGGTCGGTTCGGGCGTGGGCGCGGGCGGCGGTGTCTCTGCAGGCGCCTTATCACCCTCGTCCCGCGACTGCGCGGGCGCCTCGGCATCACCGGACGGCTCGGGGGGCGCGGGGGTTGGTTCCGTTTCGGCCGCCCCGGTCTCCTGCGGCGCTTCATCGGACGCGGGCGCCGGCCCGGTCGTCTCGTCGGCGGGGGCGGGCTCGGACGGATCCCCGGCGCGAATCGCGCGGCGAGCATCCCGCCGGCCGGTCAGGCCGCCGAGGCCGGGGAGCTCCGGCAACTCGGGCAGGAGGGATTCGCGCTTCTCCCCGCCGGCCTCGCCGTCGTCGGGGTCGCCGCGGCCGGCGAGGCGGTCCTGGAGCGCACCGCCGACGATGCCGCGCAGCGTGTTGCCCAGCTGTTCCCTGCTGGCCGGGAGGGCGACCTCCGGCCGGACGCTGTAGTTGCCGGTCGAGCCGACGATGCCGAACTTGAGGGGCAGGGGGGTCAGTCCGGTTTCGCCCGGCGCGAGCAGGGCCTGCAGGTACTCGTTCTTCGTTTCAAGGGGGATCAGGTCGGCGGCGACGGCCGGCTGGATGGAGAGGTCCAACTGGCCATCGAGGCCGTAGAAGCCCTCGATGGCGAGGGCGTGGCTCGGGCCGACGATGCGGACGCCATCGAGTTCGGCGCGGCCCTGGCGCAGGTGCACGTCGCCCTCGAAACTGAAGAATTTGAACGACTCGAAACTGGGAATGCGGGTTTCGCGGGCGAGCAGCTCGAGGAGTTCGAGGCCGGCGATCTGGCCGTCGGCGATCGAAAACGTCGCCTCGCCCTGGAGCTGGCGTTTCAGCGCCTCCCCTGACCCGCGGGCCGAGCCGGCACTGCTGGCGTCGAGCGTTCCGGTGAGCCGGCCCTTCAGCCGGGGGGCGAAGGAATCGACCAGGCTCTCCACGCGGGCCTCCTCGACGGCCATGTTCCACTCATAACGCGGTTCGGGACCGGCCATGGCGAGGAGGGCGTCGCCGCGGATCGGGCCGCCGTTGACCTGGCCTTTGTCGAGGAAAATGCGGGCGACGCCGTCGGCCATTTCGACGCGTCCGCTGGCGTCGGTCAGGACGGCCTCGCGGGCCTCGGCGCGAGCGATCGTGAAATCGGCGTGGAGCGTCAGGTTGGGCGGAGCGGCGGCGGTGCTCGACGCCTCGCCGGCGCCGGTCGTCTTTGCCGAAGCGGTCCCGCCGGAGGGCGCCTCCGCGTCGCCGCTGAGGTGGTCGGCCAGCGCGAGATAGGTGTTGGCGTTGAACCGTTCGATGTTGGCGGTCAATTGGAGATCGGGGGCGTCGCCGAGCGTGCCGGCGCCCTCGATGCGCGCCGAATCGGCGGGCTGGCCGTTGGCCCGCGACGTCAGCTCCACGATCAGCCGCTGGATCTGGTCGCCGACCTGAGCCAGTTCGTTGCGCACGGTGACGTCGAGTGCGGCGCTCTCCGCAGAGGATGGGAGTCCGATGTGGAGCTCGCCCAGGATCTGGACGGCGCCTTGCGCATCGGCGATCAGCGTTTCACGGGCGTTGAGCGGGATGGGGGGCAGGTCATCGACGCGCATCGGACGGGTCAGGCGCAGCCAGGGGGCCAGGTCGACGTCGGTGATCGTCAATTCCATGCGGCGTTCGCCGCCGCCCGCCGCGGCGAGGCTCCAGTCGCCGCGGGCCTCGATGACGCCGGGCTGGCCGCCGGGCTGTTGCAGCTCCAGCCGGAGCGGAGCGAGGGAGAGTTCGCGGGTGCGCGGGTTGAGCGAGGCGTCGTTCTGGAGGCGCGCGCCGAGTTCCAGCGGCGGGCTGCCGCGCAGCGAGACGGACATGCCTTCGGCGGCGGCGCGGCCCGTCACGTGAATCGTGCCGTCCTGACGCAGGTTGATGCTCTGGGCGGCGGTCAGCTTGCCGTCGCCGACGCCCTCGGTGGCGGAGGGGTCGATGAGACCCGCCCGCTGGAGCGCGGTGAGCAGGCGGGGCGCCTCGGCCTCGATCTCGACCTGACCGGTGAACGCGGCGGGATTGACGCCGCCGGTGACGCGCACGCTGGCCAGTTGCGCCTCGCCCTCGCTGAGCGTCAGGCGCGTATCCTCGAACTGGAGCAGGCCTTCGGGGTCGCGCGTGCCTTTGAGCCGGGCGTTCAGGTCCAGCGGGCCGCCGCTCCCAGCCGCCAGTAGCAGGTCGTCGGCCGCGACCATTCCCTCGACTTGCAGGCGCTGCTTGCCGCTGAAGGCGATCTTCAGGTCGGCCGTGACCGGACCGGAGCCGGCGAGCGGGGAATCGGCGGGCAGGACGCCGAGCATCCGCGCGGCGCGGACCGCCTGCGGCAGGTCGGCCTGGAACGAGACCTGGCCGGCCTGCTCGGTCGGGTTGATGCCGCCGGCGAGCGTCATGGTCGCCAGCGCGGCGGCGCCCTCGCTGACGACCAGGCGCGTCTGCTCAAACTGGATGAGGCCCTTCGCGTCGCGCTCGGCGTTGAGGCGGGCCGCCAGGTTCAGCGGTCCGCCGCCGAGGTTGGTCACCTGCAGGTTGTCGCCCTGGACGTCGCCGGTCAGGCGGAAGGCGCCCGGGCCGAGCAGCGCCAGGTCGACGTCGGCGCGCAGCGGACCCGATTCGCTCAGCGGGGACTGGGCGGGGAGATAGCCGAGTGAGCGCATCGCGCGGGCGAACCGCGGCAGCTCGGCCACCAGGGCAAGCTGGCCGTCCTGCGCGGTCAGGTTGAGCTGGCCGCTGACGGCCGCGTGAGCCAGCTCGGCGCCCTCCTGGCGCAGGTTGATGTCGGCCTGGCGGATGGCCAGTTGTTCCTGGTTGGTCAGTTCGGCCGCGAGATCGGCGTTCAGGTCGAACGGCAAGTCGCCGAGCGGACCGCCGCGCAGGGCGCCGCCGCGGACAGCGCCGGTCACGTCGATCCGGCCGCCAAGCTGCGCCACCCGGAGGGTCAGATCGGCGTTGATCGTGCCGCTGGGGACCTGGTCGGAGGGGGCCGAGCCCAGGGCGGCGAGCCAGGGTCCCAGCTCGTCGAGGCTGAAATCGTTGAGGTTGAGCTGGACCTGCGCGGTCTCGCCGGCCAGGGCGCCGCCGGCATCGGCCTGCGCTCGCGCCAGGTCGAGGACGAGGGGCTGATCGAGCGTGACTTCGACGACGCGCCGCCCGCCCTCATCGACAGTCAGCAGCATTTCGCGCCAGTTGACCTGGCGCGGCTCGAAGCCGAGCGTGCCGGCCTGTCGGAAGGCGACGTCGACGCGCGGGGTCGGCTTGCCGGCGCCGACGCGCAGGCTGAGGTTGGCGGCGTTGATCGTCGAATCGAACGCCAGGGCGTCGGCGGAACCCTCCACGTCGATGCGCCCGTCGAGGGCGGCCTGTTCCAACTGCATGCCGGCGGCGGCGAGCAGGGGGTTGAGGAATTCGCGGCTGATCTGGCTGAATTCGACGTGTGCCTGGCGCGAGCCGGCCGTGCGCGCCCATTGCGCATCGCCGGTGAACCGGCCGACGGAGCCTTCCGGCGTGTCGGCCGCGATCTCGAAGCGCATGGTCCAGTCGCCCGTCAGCGAGTAGTTGCCGGCGGTGGCGGCGGTCATCTGGACGGTGACGGGCTCGGGCGCGGCGGGGGAAGCGCCTTCGCTGCGGAGTTCGCCGTTGAGCTCCCAGCCGAGGCCGTCGCGGTCGTCGTCCTGGGTGACCTCGCCGTTGAGCGTAAGGCGGGTCCGCTGGTCGATGCCGGCGTCGGGCTGGCGGACCGAGCCGTTCAGATCGAGATTGATGGCGGCGGTTTCGCCCGGCGCCAAGTTGGCAATATTGAGGCTGGTCTTTTCCAGCCGGCCCTCCAGGCCGTCGCGGTCGCGGTAGGTCAGATCCAGGTCGCTGATTTCGATCTTGCGGATCTCGACCGCCGGGAGTCTGTCCGGCTCGTCGTCGGGTTCGTGCTGGGGTTCGACGACCGGTTCGGCGCCCTTGGTCAGTTTCTCCCAGTTGAGGTGGCCGTCGGGTTCGACCTGGACGACGATGCGCGGGGAGGCGAGCCGCAGCTCGTTGACGCGGGGGGCTTCGTTGCGCCGCAGCAGCGAGAGCGGCGCGACGTTGACCACGAGTTCGCGGGCCTCGAAGATCGCGTTCCCGCCCAGGTCACGGATGACGGGCTGGCGCAGATGGAGCCGGCCGCGCAACGACGCGGAACCCCCTTGCGCGCTCAATTCGCCGTTCAGATTCTTGTTGATCAGCGGCAGATAGACATGGCGCAGCGCGTGCGAGGATTGGGCGTAAAGCACCAGCGCGAGCGCCAGGATGACGAGGATCAGCGCGAGCAGCGCGAGGATGCGGGGCCAGCGGCGGCGCGGGGGGCGGGGCGCGGCCTGAGCCCGCGACGGCGGGGCGGGGGTCGGCTCGGAAGCCTGGGCGGACATGCCACGATCTCGCTTTCCGTTCGGATTCGTCTCGGAGTCGTCAGCCGGATGGTTTCGGTTCGAATGTTTTTCAGCCGGAGAACCGGGGGAGAGCCGGATATGTGCCGAGAATCGTAGCACGGCCCTGACGCAGCGTCCATGGGAGGGAAGGGGGCGGCGGGAGGAGCGAGGGGGGGGAGAAGGAAAGATGCGGTCAGTATTCGAGAGCCGAGGACGAGGGACGAGAGCGGAGAGCCGAATCTGGGGCGGGGCTTTGAGGACGATCACGCGGACGAGGGACGATTGTTGAGTGAGGGACGATTTGCGTTGCGGGTTCTGCCGTCCCAGACGGGACTGGCCGTGAACCGAGTCCGGCAAGGTCGCAGCCGTTCGAAGCGGTTGTTCACAGCAGCTCACAGGCTCTCTGGGGGATCAGGAAAAAGCGCGGTGGAGCTGTTGCATCTCGGCGATCTGGCGCGTCGCGGCGGCCATCAGGCGGACCATCTCGCGGTAATACTCCGCGTTGGGGTCCTCGGGGGTGGCCTTGGCGGCGAGCAACTGGAGGCGTCCCTGGACGGCGGTGAGGGGCTGGCTCATGTCGTGGAGCCGCTCGCGTGTTTTTTTCGCCAGTTCGCCGACGTCCATGCGCGCCTTGGCGAACTGGTCCAGGTCGGCCAGCAACGAGAGGATCTCCAGGCGCCAGAGGACGATGGCGGGGGGATCCTCGGCGGCCAGGAAATCGCAGAGCCCCGCGGCGCAGAGTTCGGCCCGGTCGGCGGCCGCCAGCGGCTGATCGGACAAGCCGATCAGCGCCAGGCGTTTGCCCTCGGGGATGGCCGCCGCCAGATCGCGGACGGCGTCGACGAGCTCGGGCGTCCGCTCATGGAACCGGACGAGCGCCATGACCAGCGGGTAGGCACGGCAGTAGGTTTTGGCTTCGTGCAGCGTTTTGGTGCGCAGCAAGGAACAGGGGAACTGCTCGAGCGGCTCCTGCCACGGCAACGCCTGCGCGGGGTCGGTCTGGTGATGGAAGCAGAGGAGATAACGGGCCATGAGGATCCTTCTCTGAGTGACGCCGCCGAATCCATGCGATTGGGTTAGCAGGCCGGCGGGGCGAATGCAAAGGGATTCGCCGCGCGGGGGCCGTCAGCGGGGGGGGATCGTCAGCCATGGGCGGTGGAAGTCGCGAGCCGGCGGGCCAGCTCCGCGAGCCGGGCGGCGGCTTGCCGCGCTTCCTGCTCGGTGTTGGTGGAACCGAAGGAAATCCGCACGCCGCCATCGCGGCGCCAGGGGGGGAGGTTCATGGCCGCCAGGACGTGCGAGGGTTCGATCACGCCGGAGGAGCAGGCCGAGCCGGCCGAAATCGCGACGCCGGCCAGATCCATGCCGACGACCAGATCATCCTGGCGGACGCCTTCGAAGGCGAGGTTGAGGATGCCGGGGACCTTCGCAGTCGCGCAGCCGTTTAATTCGAATCGCGGTCCGGCGGCGGCCTGGCCGGTCAGCGTGTCGAGGAAGATCCGTTCGAGGCGCGCCAGGTGCCGGCGATGCGCGTCGGTCGCGGCGACGGCGCGGCGCACGGCCTCGGCCATCCCGACCGCGCCGGCCAGGTTCTCGGTGCCCGCCCGGCGGTAGTTCTCCTGCGTGCCGCCGTGGATCAGCGGCGCGAGGCCGCATCCGGGGCGGACCAGCAGGGCGCCCACCCCGCGCGGCCCGCGCGCCTTGTGGGCCGCCAGCGTCAACAGGTCGGCCCCCAGCGCGGGCAAATCGAGCGGGAGGCGGCCGAGGGCCTGGACGGCGTCGACGTGCAGGCGGATGCCGCGGTCGCGCGCCCGATGCGCCGCCTCGGCCACCGGCTGGATCACGCCGGTCTCGTTATTCACGAGCATCAGGCTGATCAGGCGGGTTGCGGGGCGGATGGCGTCGGCAATTGCGTCCAGATCGATGCGTCCGTCGGCGCCGCAGGCGATTTCGGTCAGGGTGACCCCGTCGTGGCGCGCCGCGAGCGCGCGGGCGCAGTGGAGGACGCTGTGATGCTCGATGGCCGAGACGATGAGATGCGCGGGGCGGCCGGCGTGCTCGAGCAGCGTGCCGGCGATCGCCAGGTTGTTCGCCTCGGAGCCCGAGCCGGTGAAGATCACCGATTCGGCCGGCATGCCGAGGGAGCCGGCCAGCGCCGAACGGGCTTCCTCCAGGCAGAGGCGGGCGGCGCGCCCGGCGGCGTGGATGCTGGAGGGGTTGCCGGGGAACCGGGCATCCGCGTCGCGCATCCGGGCGGCGATTTCGGGGTCGATGGGCGTCGTCGCGGAGTGATCGAGGTAGATCAGGCCATGGGGCGGCGGGGCGGGCATGGTGCGATTCTACACGGCCGGGGGCTGCACAACGAAGGGACAAAACGGCCGGTTTTCGAGAGCCGGAGACGAGCAGGGTGAGGATGGGATGGGGGGCAATCTTCCTTCGGCATTATCCGTGCGAATCGGCTAAGATCGGGGTTCCCAATCGGCGGCACGGCGCAGGGAGTGAAGTTCATGGCGGAACATCGCACGGCGGAAGAGTGGCTGGAGATCCTGCGGGGGGTGACGCGCGAGCGGCTGGCGCGCGAATGCCGCGAGCGGATCGTGACGCAGGATCTGAAGACGGCGGCGCAGCGGGCGGCGGCGCTGCTGCAGCGCGCGCGGGGCGAGCGCGAACTGGAGGACCACGCGCGGTTTCTCGGCCGGGCGCTGGGCGAGCTCCACCGCGACGTCGACCGTTCGCGCAAGGTGATCGCCGCGCTGGGCCGGGCGGGGGGTCAGGCCGGTCAGGGCGCCGCTGCCCTCGCCGCCTCGTTCGAGGAATTCGTCGCGCAGGGCGGGCCGCGCCAGTTTGAAGCGACGAGCCAGGCGTGGTACCAGCAACTGACCGAGGCGGTGCTGTCGCTGCGCGACTGCCTGCCGGGCCCGAACGAGGCGGGCGAGCCGACCGAGGAACAAATTGCCAGGTTTCGCGACGAGCTGCTGCGGATCCTGAAGGCCGGCGCGCATCAGCGCGATCCGGACGACTTCATCGATGCGCTGTCGATCGTCGTGGAGTATTGCCCCAAGGATCCGTCGCCGTTCGAGGGACACGCCGGGCTGGGCGACCGGATGTTCCTGCAACTGGGGCCGCGCGCCAAACTGACGGCGGTGCGGACGATGGTGCAACTGGGGGAACTGGACAATCTGCGGGGGGCGATTTTGAAATTCGCCGATACGGCCGACGCCGCCGGACGCGCCAAGCTGCTGACGGGCATCATGGGCGGGATGCGGCACGCCGACTTCTTCCCCTGGCTCAAGCGGGGATTCGAGAAGACGAGTTCGGACTTGGAGGAGAGCTGGTTCATCGACGCGCTGGGCCGGATCAATGAACCGCGGGCGGCGGAGATCCTGCTGGAGCGGCTGGAGAAGGTGGTCAAGCGGCTGGGCGAGAAGGGGGCGGCGCGGCGCGCCGAACTGCTGATCACGGCGCTGGGTCGCGTCGCCCGCCTGCGCGGGATCGATCCCGACCGGCGCAACCAGGTGATCCAGAAGGTGCTGGCGACGGTTGAGCGGGGCGACCGGGCGCTGGTGTTCAAAGCGACGGCCGAGATGTTCTCGGTGCGGCTGCAGGAACTGGATCCGCAACTGCTGCGTTGGGCCGCGCAACACGCCGTCGACGCGATGTGGGGACCGCCGCTGGACGTTCAGGGGACGCGCATCTCGGTCAATGGCTGGCGCGAGCCGATGGTCGAGACGCTGCGCCGGCTGGGCCGCAACGCGCTGGACGAGATCCTCGAGGCCGGTCGCAAGCATGCGGCGCACTACAGCGCGGCGATGGCGGCGCTGGCCAATGCGCTGCAGACGATCGGCGACAAGCGCTCGGTCCCGCTGCTGGAGGCGATGATCCGCACCGCGCTGTTTCATGACGAAGCGGGCCCGCGGTCGCAGGTGCTGGAGGAGAAGGTGCTCGACGCCGCCAGCGGCGAACTGGTCGAGCTCAATCGCGACGACCTGATCCACACGCTGATCTACACGCTGCTCGAATCGGGGGGGGAGGCGGGGATCCAGGCGGCGCTCGACCTGGCCGATCAGATGCAGGCGGGGCAGATCCGCATCCCGGGTCAGCAGACCGCCGCGCTGCTGATGGACACCAAGATGAAACACGGCGGGCTGGGGCGGGTGTCGCGCCGCGCCGAGGTGCTCGAGCTGGACGAGAAGGAACTGAAGCATGCGCTGTCGCAGGCGAAGGGGGGGATGCTGGTCAAGAAGCCGACGCAGATCCAGGCGCTGGCGACGCTGGGCCGGACGCGGCGGCCCGAGGCGGCCGAAGTGCTGCTGGAGCTGTTCGGCGACAAGGACCCGGTGATCGCCAACGCGGCGCAGACGGCGCTGGCGCAGTTTTTTCAGCCGCTGCCCGAGGAAGCGGAGTTTACGCGGACGATCGAGGCGTTGCTGGGCCAACCGCGGCAGTTGAAGGGGGCGCGACTGGAGCGGCTGCTGGATTTCATCCGCCGGACGCTGCCGAAGCGTCCGCCCTACAACCGGCTTTATGAGCGGCAGATCGAGATCCTGATCGAAGACGCGGAACTGGCGCATCGGCTGCGGGGGGCGGCGCTGGCGACCGACCTGCCGGCGAGCCCCGCCGGGGGGGATGAGGGCGATGGGGGCGCCGGGGAGAAGCCGGCCGCGAGTGCGCTGCCGGCCGCGCCGATCAGCGAACTGGATAAGAAACGCGCCTACCTGCAGGCGCGCAAGGCCTGGATCGCGGGGGGCAAGAAAGGGGACGAGCCGCTGCCGCCGGAATGAACTTTCGCTGGATTGGTGGGAGGGACATCAATGACGTATAAGAATCTCCCGCCACCCCTTGCAGGAGTTTGGGGCTTTGGGGGGCGGCGACGCAGGGTTCCGGGCTGCGGCCTCCACGCTGCGCTTGAATCCGGACGTCCGCTCGGCGGATTGACTTGGGTAAATAAGGCAAATACGCCTGCGTTGGTCCTCTGGGACAATCGTGATTAAGCCTCAGAATCGCTGAGCCGTGGGGAAGGGCGAGGAATTGAACAGGGGATTTCGAGAGCCGAGGACGAGGGGCCGAGAGCCGGGAGCCGAGTCTGGGGTTAGGCCGTTGGAGGCGAGGACGAGAGACGAGGGACGGATTTTTGTGGGGGTGGTGGAACAGACGGGTTGGGGCGCGTGTCGAGAGAGTTGGCGACTTGACGCGACGCCGGTGATGGGCTATCCTTCACGGCGGAAGTATTCGCAAGTAACCCGGGCCGTTTGGCCGGATGGGCGCGTTTCTTGCCACTTTTTTTGTGGCGGGTTCATCCGGTCCTCAGCATAATCGGTGTTGTGCGGGAGGGTCGTCCCCCCTCAGACGGACGGATCGTCATGCGGCATCGCCCCTTGCATCGCGCGTGGTCGGTTCGCGGCCTCACCTACGGTGAGATGCTGATCGTTCTGGCCGTATTTTCTGTGCTCGCCGTCATCTTCGTATTTTCCTCGAAACATGCGATGGTCAAGACGCGCCTGTCGGCGACGATTCAGACCCAGCGCAATTTCTCCAGTGAGTTCGAGGCGTTTCGCGCCTACACCGGCCGGCTGCCGGGCGAGACCACGTGGGTCCGCGAGCTGAGCCAGCCGGCCGGGGGCGGCCATTATGTTCCCGACGACCCGTTCGTGCCCGACGGCGCCGAGGAGCGCAAATTCGAGTTTTACAAGGATATCGGCCCGGCGACCGCGTGGGTGCTGGTGAGCGTCGGCCCCGACGGCGACAGCGATCTGAAAGAGGCCATCCGCCAGATCCGCAGCGAGGATCATCCCACGCTGGTCTCGGCCGAGTCGGCGGGGTTCCCGATGGGGGGACCGCTGACCGCGCGCGAGCTGCGCGAACTCGTTGAGCGCTACAGTTACGACCCCACCAACGGCACGATCAGCGATGGCGACGTGATTTACGTCAGCTATTGAGGTCGGCTGCCGGTCCTCTGCTCTCGTCTGTCGTTTGCTCGCCGTTCGTTTGCACTCAAGAATTTGTCTCCGATTCCCGGGATCGCCTGGAGCGGTTCTGCCGTCCCTGCGGGACGCCGTCGGTATGGGTGACCTGGTTCCCGCCGAAGTCTGCCGTCTCTGGCGGGACGGCTCTGTTGAACGATCCGGCAAGTCCTGGCGCGTTCGAACCGGTCGTTCCCTCCCCATTTTCATCCCTCATTGTGAACCACCGATGACGAGTGTTCATGAACCGATGGTCCGCAACGAAGGAGAAAAATCGGGGCGGGCCGCTGGGGCGATCACGAGGACGAGGACGATTCTTGCGCGAGGACCAAAGCGAAGACGATGGCGATACCGATACCGATAGCGATTCGTCGGTGTGGGGGGCGGGGGAATCGGAGCCATCGGAAGGTTGCGCGCGTGGTGTTTCTGCCGCATAGTGGGTCGGCTTGCGGCGTCGCCGCGACGTGATCCCCCGGTGCCGACCCCTCCACCCCGCCCATGGCTTACGACATCACGCTGACACAGGCCGCGCTGCTGGGCGTCGTGGAAGGGTTGACGGAATACCTGCCCGTCTCGTCGACCGGGCATCTGATCATTGTCTCGGCGTTGCTGGGGATCCCGGCCAGCGACGGCGCCAAGGCGTTCGAGGTGGTGATCCAGGCGGGGGCGGTGGCGGCGGTCGCGGCGATTTACCTGCCGAGCCTGCGGGCGATGCTGGCCGGGCTGCTCGGCCGGGACGGCGGGGGACGGGCGCTGCTGGCGCAGCTTGTGACGGCGTTTCTGCCGGCCGCGGTGGTGGGGGTTGTGGCCAACGACCTCATCAAGGCGAAACTGTTCAGCCCGGGCCCGGTGGTGGCGGCGCTGGCGGTGGGGGGGGCGCTGATGA
>Ga0116159_1004028_pt1 | contig 12739 bp, 14 predicted proteins | sample AD_JPNAS1_MetaG_FD_89878 | JGI IMG/M metagenome (GOLD analysis project Ga0116159, IMG submission 89878) | Active sludge microbial communities of municipal wastewater-treating anaerobic digesters from Japan - AD_JPNAS1_MetaG | ecosystem: Engineered > Bioreactor > Anaerobic > Digestate | place...
AGGATGTGGTCGGGAATAACTCCCCGTTTTGCACCAAGGAGTTGGGATGCACGGCTAGGCGCAAGACGCGCCGTTTAGCTGGCTAAACAAGCGTCTTGCAACGACGCTGTGCGCCCAAATCCGTCGGTGCAAATAGGGGAAGTTATTTCTGACCACATCCTAAGCCATGTGCCCGACACAACTGGCATCCTGCAGCACAGCCTGAAAAATCCGAATGTACCTTCTGCAATGACCTATGCCTGGGTTGGTCCCTTTGTGGGCGCGCTGATCCGCCCGGTGGGTAGCTGGATTTCCGACAAGGTCGGTGGCTCCATCGTGACCCAGGTGATCTCGGCCATCATGGTGGGAGCCTCAGTGGGTGTCGGCTACGAAATGATGCAAGCCTATGGCTCGGCCACGCCAGCAAAATACTCTTCGACCTTCCGCGCCATTGGCGTTTTTTTACCGCCAGCAAGCCGGGCCGGTGCTGGGCTGTACCTCTGCGGTTGCCGCCTCCGGTGCCTTTGTCGCCCCGGTGGTGATTGGTGCGCAGATCAAGGCTGACACACCGCAGGCCGCAATGTACGGGTTTGCCATCTTTTACCTGCTGTGCCTCGTGCTGAACTGGTGGTTTTACCCGCGCAGCGGCTCAGAGATCAAAATCCCTTGAACAGCCCGCGTTGGGTGCCGCTACGGCAACCCGACCTGATTGATAAACTACTCTTGTATTTATAGCTGCCAGCGCATTATCCATAAGCGCTAGAGGCCAATATGGCCTATAAAACTTAAACTGGAGCGGTGTCGCGCATCCACTGGCGCAACCGGGCTAGGTCGTCAAAGTCAACCACCTCGCCCAGGCTGCCATCATCTTGCACAATTTTGAAACGCTGGGCATCTTTGGTCAAAAACAGTACTTTGCTGTAGGTTTTGGAGGTGTGCCGGGCCTTGCGGTTGGCATCCTTCGTGTCGTGCTTGGTTTCTACCAGCCGGGTCAGCGGCTCGTCGCCGGGCTGGTGCGTCAGGCAAACCACAAAGTCGGGATAAAACATGTTGCGGTTGTCACTGCGCATCAGGGCAATGCTGTAGGGCTTGCCTTGCGGATTGCGGTGCCACCAGACAACAAAGTCGGCGCGGTCCAGCGCTTTGGCAAACGCCAGTTCCTGGGTGTTGAACTCATAAGTGGCATCAAGGCGCGCCGTGCTGAAAACATCCCCCGTGGGCCGCCCTTGAGCATCTTGCGCAAACACATAGGTTTCGTTTTTGAACACCTTCGCCGCCGTCATGGGCAGAGCGTTCGCAGCCAGCGCCACCGCGTCGGTGTCCGGGCACAGCACGCCATAGATGTTTTTCCGGGAGGGTTGCAGCGGCTGGCTGGCGGGCATTAGCAGCGCATCGGGCAAGGGCTGGGCGCACACTTCACCCGCTTTGTTGGCCCACTGCGCCTGCAACGCCTCTTGCAATTCTGGCAACAGTTTGTGCACCACCCAACAGGCCGCATCACGCGCCTGGGTGCGCAGGGTGGCAGGTGGCGGGCGCAGCGCGTCTTCACGGTAGGCGTGGGCGCGTTCAATCTCGGGCAACAGGCGACGGCCTAGTTCGCCCACCAGATCGATCAGGTCTTGCTCTTCCAGGCCCATGCTGGCCAGCGCCTCTTCGGTGCGCTGCATCAAGGCGGTGCGGTCGGTCACCACCTGCACGCTTTCCTCAAAGCTATCACCGCTGAACAGTTCGGTGCGAATTTCGCGCTCGGTCAACAGGTTTAGCGCGGCGCGGGTGGCGACACTTTTGACTTCGTCAGACAGGGGCAGCGTGCGTGCAGCCTCACGAATGTCCAGCTCCAGCACGTCAAACACCGGCTTGACCTCGGTGGTGAACTGCTGCGGAGTGGGCCGCTTACCCACTTCGCCCAATCGTGGGTATGCACGCAAGCCACAGGTCTCTAGCGCGGCCAGCAGCTCAGTGCGGTTGGCGGGTGACTGGCGTTTGGGGGCTGCCAGGTTGCCGCCGGCTGCTTGCATCACGTCCAGCGCGTCAAACTCGTCTGTTTGCGCCAGGGTGCCAAACAGCTCATGCGTCGCACCTACTTCAATATCAGGAGCTGTCAGCGCAGTATCCACGAGGGCTAGAGCCGTATTTGATGCATAAGAAGGGGGGCGCACCGTGCCATCAGCGGCCAGCGTTGGCAGCAAGCCAATGTCATAACCCAGCGGCGTTTGCGGGGTGACGTGGTTGCTCAGGTGCAGGCCGCCGTGCGCGGTGCGGCGCATCTGCAACTCTTCAATTTGCCCTTCCAGTTGCGACATCACCGCTTTGGTGGCGGCCGCCGCGTCGGCAAAACCGGCCTGCGACTGCGCATTGGCCAGAAAAATACAGGCCGTGTCCAGCTCCGCCGGTGCGGTGTAGGGGTCAGGAAAAGCCCGCTGCAATTCACCCGGCACGCGCATCACCCGGCCAATGAACTGCATGGCAAAGTCTTCATCGGTGACTGATTTGGTCGATGCCAGCACAAAGTCGCGCGGCGCATCAAAGCCAGTGCCTGCGGCCTGCTTGAAGATCAGCACCTCGATGGCGGTGTTGACCGCAATGGCTGCCATCATCACCGGGTCGGGCTCTTCAGCCGAATGCATGGCCACCGCATTGGGCGCAATCGCCAGCTCTTTGGTTAAAAACTCATAGGCTTCACGAATGGCCACATCGCCATTGGCCACCTGCACCAGCAGCAGCGGGATGGTGGACAAGCCACGGCTTTTGAGCAACTGGCCAATGTGCTGGTTGCGCCGCCAGGCCCGGCGCAGCACCGTCAGCTTCAGGTCGGTAATGCCCTGCATCGAGTCGCGCAGGTCATACACCACGGTTTCCAGCCAGGGCTTGTTGAGCCGCTCGGCCACCACATCGGCGCGGCTCACGCTGAAGGCCTTGAACGCGATGTTGCCGGCGCTGGCAATAAAGTCGTTGAGCTGCGCGTCTTTGGGCGTAGCGCTGGCCATCAGCAAATAGTCGGCCTCCAGCCATTTTACAAAGCGGCCAAATTCGGTGGCCAGGTGCAGCGCAATGTGTGCCTCATCGACGATCAGCCCAATGGCCAGACCGCGTGCGCGCGCCAGCGCAAAGTAGGCCGCCAGGCTGCGCTCGCCGTCGTCAGATTTGTCGGTGTAGTGCGCCTTGTGCGATTTGGCGCTGGCCACGCCTTGCACGGTTGATACCAGCACCTGCCCGGCCTCGGGGGTTTCGTTGCGGGCTACTGTCAGATGTCTGGCAATCAGCCCGGTCTCGGTCGATTGGCTGTCAAGCGTGTCCACAGTTTGCGCCACCAGGTTCACATACGGCACAAACCACAGCCACAGCACCTCGTTGGTTTTGCTGACGTTTTCGAGGATTTTTGTCAGCATGAAGGTTTCGCCCGACCCCGTGGGACTGCGCAGCAGGCAAGGCGGGCGCGGACTTTCTGCCAATGCCCCACACACGCCGTGAATGATGCGCGCCTGGAACTGCTTGGGTGAAAAACTGGCCGACTGTGGCGCCGTGATGGGGGTGTCAAGCGTCATGTCGGGTGGCCGGTCAATGCCTGCCACTGCCGAAACCTGGTCTTTGGCGTTGGTGACGAACGACCAAAAAACGCAGTGTGTCGCCTTTAGCGCTGTAAACCACAGAATAGGGAAACCCATGCAGAGGGTAGGCGCGTTTGCCAAGTGTTGTGGGTGTGCCAAAACCCGGGTTGTCGATGATGAGACGTGCCACCCGCTCAAACTCATTCAGAAAACGGGTGGCAATGTGTACACCGGCACTTTGTGTGTAAAAGTCAACTGCATTGGCGACATCCTGGCTGGCGCCAGCGTGCATGGATCGTTTCATGCGGTCAACCGGGCACGCAGTTGGAGCATGGCCTCTTCAAAGGGGATTTCCTGCGCCAAACCGGCTTCCAGGTCCGCCTCGCGCTGATCCGCCACTTGTTCCCAGGCGGCTTCGACCTCCGGGTCGGTGTCAAGGCTATTGATCAGCCGCTCCAGCAAGTGGTTGCGCTCAGCAGGGGTGAGTTGCATCACTTGGGCTTCTACATATTCAAGCTGGCTCATCATGGGAACCTCCGGTGTGGTTAAAAGGGTTTGGCGGGGGAAAATCATAACTTCTGCGGCTCGTTTTGCGTCGTTGGCTGCCTCTGGCTCCGCCGCGCAAGTTGTCCATGCAGCAGTGCTTTTTGCAAGGAGAGGCTTTCCACCTCGCGCCCCAGCGCAGCAAAATGCTCGCGCACGGTGGCGGGGCGGGTCGAGTACACGCGCAGTTGGCGGCATGGCAGCGCCGCCATGGGATCCAGCGCGGCGCGGGTCAGCTTGTGGCACAGCACCGTGAGCACACCGTCGCCTGTGTTTTGCACCAGAATTTTGATGCCTTGGTCTGTGGCGGGCACTGGTCGGGCCACCTGGCCCAGGCGCAGCGTGAGCAACTGAAAGGCTTGCACGCAACTGGCATCAAACGGCGCATCACCGGGGGCGAGCCGGTCAAGCTGCAGATAGGCAAAACTGTTGTGCGCCAGCGCGGCATCAGACGCAATCACCTTGCTGATGCGGGCGGCGCAGACATCGCGGCACAGGTTTTTGCCGGGTTCTTTGGCGGTGGCCTCTGTGCTGCTGCACAAAATGAATTTGCGCGGTGGCTGATCGGGTTCCAGCGCATTGAGCGCCAGCACCGCGTGGCCGGTGGTGCCACTGCCGGCAAAGAAATCGAGCACGGTGTCGCCGGGACGGCTGGCCTGGCTGATCAAGCCCTGGATGAGGGACAGCGGTTTGGGGTACGGAAAGGCTTTGGAACCCAGCAGATTCTTGATTTCTTCCGTCGCCACGCCGCCACGCGCACTGCGCAACACTTCAGGCTCGTCGCCGTTGTCATCTTCCAGTGTGGCTACCGCTTCGTTTTGTCCGGCAATCCAACTGCTCAAGGGGGCCAGCCGGTCTGCTTCAGGCTTGGCCGTCCACAGCTCTTTGCGCGAGGGGCGACCGGTGGCAATCGGTTTGCCGACCCAAAAATCAAGGTCGGGCAAGTCTTCGCGCAACAGCGGTGTTTTCTTTTTGGGCAGCATCGGCCCGGTGCCCGTTGCAATGGCGGCGCTCAAAGCAGCGCGGGTGTCAAACTGCATCACGTCCTCGGGCTTGCACGGCGGGAAGTAAATCAGCTTGTTGGCAATCAAGCCTTCCATCGTGTCGCTGCGCAGGCCGTCGAGTGCGGCTTGAATGGCGGCTTCCTCACCCTTCAAGCGCTGACGGATTTCTTTTTCAGAGGCAAATCGCCAGGTACTGTCGGGGTCGCAGGGATACCAATAGCCGGTTTCCGGGTTCTGAATCGGGTAGTAGGTATTTTTGCGTTCAATGAGAGTTTTGTTTGCTGTCAACGGTTGTGGTGACCAGTCCCCGCGCAAGTCGTTGTCCGGGTTACGGAATTTGCGGCGGTTGGTGGCGCGGCCATTGAACTTGAAGCCGGGGTTGGCATACACCAGCACATGCTCATGTACATGGCTAAAGCGCTGGCTCAGGTCGTTGCCGGTGTCTTTTGTGCGCCACACCAGGCTACCTAGGCGTCGCCCCGGCAGCACCTCGTCCATCAGCAACTCAAGCCTTGAACGGTTTTCATCATTGATGCTGACCATGATGACACCGTCCTGCGTCAGCAAATCCTTGGCCAGCGTGAGCCGCTGGTACAAAAATTCAAGCCACTGGCTGTGCCGCCAGCGGTCGTTCTGGCCCACGTAACGGTCGTTGTAAACCCAGTCCTTGTTGCCGGTGTTGTAAGGCGGGTCAATGTAGATCACGCGCACTTTGCCGGCGTGGGTGCTTTTGAGCAGGCGCAAGGCTGTCGAAGTTGTCGCCTTCGATGATCAGATTGGGCGTGCCCGGCCCGGCGATTTTGTTCAGGCCATGCGAGTCGGCCTCCACCAGACGCGGCAGCACGATGTTGGCGTTCAAGGCCGCGTCGCGCTCGATGGCGCTACTTTCCCAGTACAGCCCGAGTTTTTGCCGGGTTAAATGTTCGGTCAGCAAGCGCCGCAGTTGCGGCGCGCTCAAATGTTCCAGCTTGTGCAGCAGGTCGGTCGGGGTGGTCATGGATGATACATTTTTGATAGCTGCCAGCGCAATTAGGACGGGGTCTAGAGGCTGATTTGTTATAAATTCGCTGGCTCTGACCGGCAACTTGAGCGGTTCAACGCAAGCGATGCAAAGCCTTGAATTCAGTCCTTTGGCAAGCGCAAGACACGCCGCAAGGCCTCCTCAACCGCGTGTAAGTCCTGGGCGCCAAGTCGGCCGAGCTTGCGTTGAAGACGGCTTTTATCGACAGCGCGGATGTGTTCAATGCGTGCCTTGCTGCTGGCCCCAGCCGATGGCACGGCGATCAGCAGCGGCGGGGCTGCCGGTGTGGCCGTGGTGGTCAGCGGGATGACCACGACCGTTTTGCGGTGCTGGTTGATTTCGCTGGCGGACAAGACAAAGCAAGGGCGGGTTTTGGTGATTTCAGCGCCGTGCGTGGGGTCAAGCTCTACCCAATAAACATCGCCTCGTTCGATACTGGCGGTCATGGGTTTTGCGCCTGCGCCTGGGCTGCTGCGAAGTCGCGCTCAAATGCTTCGGCGTTGAAATCCGCATCGTCATCGGGCGTATCTGTGGTGAGTGAGGCCGCTACCCATTGCGCCGCCTCTGCTTTCAGGGCGGGTTGACCGGACTCCAGTTCAGTCAGGGTTTGGGCTGCCTGCGCCAGTGCCAGACTTTCCCGATCCAGCTCCGAGCGCAGCAAGTCCAGCAAAAAACGGCTGCGCTGGCGCGAGGGCACCACTTGCGCAAAGCGCTGGGCCAGGTCGTCAGGCAAGCGCACAAGCAGTTGCTGCGGTTTTGCACCAGAACTTGAAGAGTGGGTTGAAGTTGTCATGATCAAGCGGTATCTGTTATCAAGATAGCAATATACATGATCGACGAAATTTTGAAACCAGCGCTGGCGGCCAGTTTTGTTGTCAGTCGTACCAGTTTTCAACGCGCAGGTCGGGCACGCGGTCAAATTCGCGGGTGTTGCGGGTGACGAGGGTCAAACGGCGCGACAGGGCCACACCGGCCACCTGCACGTCGTAGGGGCCAATCGGTGTGCCAAGTGACTGCAAATGGGCGCGCACCAGGCCGCCTTGTCGTGCTGCAGCATGGTCAAAGTCAAGCACGGTGTAGCGGCTGCAAATTTCGCGCAGGTAGCGTTCCATCAGGGTGTGGTTGTTTGATTTGACCATGCCAAATTCAAGTTCAAACAGGTTGATGCAACTTACAGCGAGGTCGGCATCGGGTTGTTGCGACAGGCGCGCCAGGCAGTTACCAGCGCGCTTGAAGGTGTAGATCAGCGTGTCGGTGTCAAGCAGGTATTTCAAAATGACTCCCTTGGCGTGTCTTTACCCAAACCCGCATTTCTGTCAAGCAGCAGCGCGTCCCAGCCGTCCGGTCCCTCATCAGGGACACGCAAATGGTCAATCTCGGCAAAAAACGCGTCCCAGCTTTGGCTTTGCCGCTGGCGCTCTTCAATGGCGAACTTGCCAAACCATTGGCTGACCGAAACTTTTGCGCGCTCGGCGGCGCGTTTGGCGGCATCGAGCGCGCTGTCTTCGACGTAAATGGTGACTTGGCCCATGGAGTGGCTCCGGCAGTGAAGAGAAATGCAAGTATAAGTGTTCAGCACTTATACCAGCCTGAATGCGCGCCTTCGCGGCAATGACATCGGGAAGTTATTTCTCACCACATCCCCGTTTCTTATGAACTACCCCAACCCACCAGATGCACTATCCCAGTGCTGTCGTCTTTGCTTCAAAATACTTGGCTGACCACCAGTACTGCTTTCACCTATCCCTTCAGCCAGCCATGCACAGCGGTCTACTTTGAGAGGTCCAGCTCATCTACGCAGACAAAGCGCGTCCTTTTCCGATGCACTTCGCTCATGGCCATCAGACGGTTATCCTGGCGGGCAGCGATGAAATGCGGGCCATTATCTGTATGGGTTACCGCAGCCGATTGACCAAGTCACTCACCTGGTCAACTGAATGCTACTGCGCGCAACGCACCCAATGAACTGACAACAACAGTCATACAAACGCCGCAAAATGTTCAGGCGGCAATGGTTAACTCTGCACTTCATGACAACGATCAAGTCGCCCAGGAGATGGAGCCCTCTGTTGATGACTGTTGATGCGAACACATTTCCTGATCATGCGTCGAGCAATTGGTCAGTAAGGTGTTCCAGTTCCCGAAAAAATCAGGCAGCATGCGGCGCCCAGCTCACATCCCCAGGTATGCGGCGCGCACCTGTTCGTTGCTGATCAGTTCTTGCCCGGTGCCCGTCAAGGTCACGCTGCCGGTTTCCAGCACATAGGCCCGGTCGGCAATGTCGAGTGCTGCCAGGGCGTTTTGTTCGACCAGCAAAATGGTCATGCCCTGGCTCTTCAATGTCTTGATGACCTCAAACACCTCTTGCACCAGCAGCGGCCCCAGGCCCATCGACGGTTCATCGAGCAGCAGCATGCGCGGGCGCCCCATCAACGCCCGGCCAATCGCCAGCATCTGCTGCTGCCCGCCCGACAGCGTGCCAGCAGGCAAGGCACGCTTTTCTTTCAGGATCGGAAACATGGCAAAAATCTTGTCGATGTCGCTGCCCACCTGATGGCGCGGCTGGGTGTAGGCCCCCAGGCGCAGGTTGTCTTCGATCGACAGCGGGCCAAAGACCTGCCGACCCTCGGGGCTTTGGCAGATGCCACGGCGCATGCGCTTGTCCGAACGCAGTTGGCTGATGTCCTCGCCGTCAAAATGAATGCTGCCGGCGCTCATCGGCTGCACGCCCGACAGGGTGCGCAAAAAGGTGGTCTTGCCGGCCCCATTGGCACCCACCAGGGCCACGGTTTCGCCCCGGTTGACGCTCAGCGTGATGCCCTTGAGCGCCTTGATGCGGCCATAACAGCTCTGCATGCCCTCGACCCGCAACAACACATCGGCCTGCGCCGCAAGCGCTTTGGCTGGCAGATTGCCGGCGCTGTGGCCACCCAGGCCAACCGACTCGGGCGCCAGGCTGACGATGCGGTGGTACAGCTCGCGGAACTCGGCCTGCGCTGCCTCGCCAAACAGCGGGTCGCTGTTGTCGTGAAAGGCGCGGTTGATTTCAAGCCAGTCCTGTGCCAGCAGCGCCTGACGGGCCAGCGGCAAAACCTGTTTTTCTTCGGTCAGGATGTGGGTTTTCATGCCCGCCGTGTAGGCGCGCAGTTGCTGGGCCAGATTGGGCACTGGCAAAGTACCGCTGGCGGTGGCCTTCATGCTGGCCCGCAGCGCCGTCAATTTGGCCAGCCCGGCACGGTGATCGGCCTGCAGGTCGTCCAGCGTCGCGGCGGCTTGCGGGCTGCGCAGCCGCAGCAGTCGAAACAGGTGCTCATCCTCCTTGGGGTGGTGTGAGCGTTCAACAAACTGCTCGAAATAGTCAAACACCGAGCCAAAAAAAGCGCTATCGAGTTCGGCCCCGGCTTCGAGTTCGCCAGCCAGTTGATCCACCGTGGTGGCCAGTCGCCACAGGTTGTTGTGGTCTTCGCTGATGATGCGCAATGCGTCCATGGGGCTATGTGTGTCAGGCGTGTGCGCCCAGATAGGCGGCAATCACATCAGGGTTGTTGCGCACTTCGGCACAAGTGCCTTCGGTGAGCTTTTTGCCGTAATCGAGCACCAGAATGCGGTCCGACAGGTTCATCACCATCTTCATGTCGTGCTCCACCAGCACCACCGTGACCCCTGAGTCGGCAACCTTGCGCACCAGCCCATCGACCTCGATGGTTTCCCTGGGGTTCAGGCCGGCGGCGGGCTCGTCGAGAAAGATCAGCCGTGGTTTCATCGCCAGCGCACGGGCTATTTCCAGCCGCTTCAAGGCACCATAGGGCATGCTGTCGGCGCGGGCGTTGACAAACGCCTCCAGTCCAACAAAACGCATCAGCCCGGCTGCCTCCTGGTGCAGGTCCCGGTCGCGTTGTCTGAGCGATGGCCATCGCAAACAGGCCTTGAGCAGGTTGCGGTCGAGTCGCAGGTGGGCACCGACCATCACGTTCTCGACGGCGCTCATGTTCATGCAAATTTGCAGGTTCTGGAAGGTGCGGGCCACGCCACGCTGGGCCAGCGCGTCGGGCGACTTGCCGACAATCGATTGGCCGTCAAGCACAATGGCGCCCGATGTTGGCGTGTAAATGCCGGTAATCAGGTTGAACAAGGTGGTTTTGCCAGCCCCGTTGGGGCCAATCACCGCGTAAACAATGCCTGCGTCTATCGAGAAACTGACGTTTTGCACCGCCTTGACACCACCAAAATGGATTGACAGGTCTTTGACTTCCAGCAGTGCCATCAATCAGCCCCCCGGTCAAAGCGGGTCGCCAATGTGGGCACCAGACCCTTGGGCAAAAAGATCATGCACAGCATCAAAATCGTGCCAAAAGCAACGGTTTCCCAGCCTTCAAACGAGGTCAGCGCCTGCGGCAGCGCCGTCAGCAGCACGGCACCCACCACCGAGCCATAGACCGAGGCCATGCCGCCAATCACCACCATGGTGACGAGCTCGATCGAGTGGAAAAAATCAGCCAGATTCGGCGTGACAAAACCCACATAGTGCGCGGTGACGCTGCCCATCACGCTGGCAAACACCGCTGACAGCACAAAAATTGCTACCTTGTAACGCACCACATCAACGCCCACCACTTTGGAGGCCACCTCGGAGCCATGCAGCGCGCGCAGCGCCCGGCCAAACGGCGAGTCAATCAGGTTCAGCGATGCCCAGACGCTGACTGACAGCATCAGCGCCACGATCCAGTACCAGTGTTTATCACCCGAAATCTCCAACCCCGCCAGGCTCAGGGGCGGCACCGGCATGCCGTCCGGGCCACCGGTCAGGGCGGCTTCGTTGCGCACCGTGATGTTGATGATGATGCCCAGACCCAGCGTGGCCATCGCCAGGTAATTGCCTTTGAGCTTGAAAATCGGTCGCGCCACCAGTGCCGCCAGCAGCCCCGCAGCCAGCGCACCACCGCCCAGCGCCAGCAGCGGATGCCAGCCAAAATGCGTCGGCAAGACCGCCGTGGCATAGGCCCCAATGCCCAGAAAACCGGCATGCCCGAGGCTGATCTGCCCGGCAAAACCAATCAGCAGGTTGAGCCCCAGCACAATCATGGCGTTGATCGCCATGCGAATCGCCAGATCGACATAAAAGCTGTTGGGCAGTACAAAGGGCAGCAGCAACAGCACCGCCATCAGCAGGTACAGGCCAGCAAACGGGTGTTTCGCCATGCTCAGACGCGCTCGGTCGATTGGCCGCCAAACAGGCCGCGTGGCATGAAGAACAAGATCAGCAAAATCAGCACAAACGGCATCGCATCTTTGTAGGACGACGAAATATAGCCAGCGCCCATGGCTTCGAGAATGCCCACCAGCAGCCCGCCCAGCACCGCACCGAGGCCGTTGCCCAGGCCGCCGACGACCGCCGCCACAAAACCTTTCAGACCCAGCATGATGCCCACGTCATACGAGGTCAGCGTGATCGGCGTCACCAGAATGCCGCCCAAAGCGCCCAATGCTGCCGACATGGCAAAACTCAAGAGCATCACCCTGTCAGTATTGATGCCGACCAGCTCGGCTGCCAGACGGTTGTGTGAGGTTGCCAGCATGGCCTTGCCGTGCAATGTGCGGTTGAAGAAATACCACAGTGCCACGACCACCAGGGCCGTCACGCCCAGCACCCACAGGCTTTGCGGCATCAGCGTGGCACCCAGAAAATGCAGCGGTGTATCGCCCGAAAAAGCCGGCAAGCTGAAGGTGCCCTTGCCCAGCCAGACCTGGATCAGGCCACGAATCACCAGCGAGGCACCAATCGTGATGATGATCAAGGTGACCGACTCTGCCCCTTTGACTGGCTCGATCGCCAGCTTTTCCACCAGCATGCCGACGATGGCGGGGACGGCAATCGCCAGCAGCAGCGCCACCGGCATTGACAACCCGGCCTGTGTGAAAAACACCGCCAGCATGCCGCCGAGCATGATGAATTCGCCCTGGGCAAAGTTGATGACGTTGCTGGCGTTGTAGATCAGTGTGAAGCCCAGCGCCGCCAGCGCATAGGTGGCACCGACGGTGATGCCAGAAAAAAGAAACTGCAGAAACTCGGCCAGCATCAAACGCTCCGGGTCATCAGGTCAAGCCACCTGCGGCGGGTTGACCAACTCAACATGTCTTGACGCTTGTTTTTGAACTTGGCGGGATGGTGCATTGTTTAAGGGCCGGATTCTGAAACATGGAATTTACCCTATCAAGTGGCGTCTGTCGGGATTGTCCCGCCCCAAAAGGCCCGGTCACGAGCGTCATGATGCTATCAATATAGTTGCTGCCAACGCAGGTGAGATAAGGGCTGAAGGCATATTTCTTCACAAAATAGAGGGAAACCATCGGTCCGCCTGTTTTTTTTGGCTGGCGGTGAGACCAAGACCCGCCATGCTGGCTCAGGCGCTGCGACAGGTTGTGGGCGCATCGGGTTACAGCAGTGACGACAGTCCCGTTGGCTGACAGGTCAATCAGATCCTTGACACCCTTAACCAAAATCGCCAGGACAATGCCGCGCTTGAAGTTGAACACCGGTGCGGCCGCCGCCGCCACACCAGGCATCTGTTGCTCATCGGCCACGGTGGCAACACCCTCGGCCAGCACCTGCGCCAGCATGGCAGCCACGCCACCGGCCGAGTGCA
>Ga0116159_1004041_pt1 | contig 12693 bp, 10 predicted proteins | sample AD_JPNAS1_MetaG_FD_89878 | JGI IMG/M metagenome (GOLD analysis project Ga0116159, IMG submission 89878) | Active sludge microbial communities of municipal wastewater-treating anaerobic digesters from Japan - AD_JPNAS1_MetaG | ecosystem: Engineered > Bioreactor > Anaerobic > Digestate | place...
ATACGCAACGTTGAAAAAGCCCTGTCGGGTTCAGGCGTAAAAGAACCCGGCATAGGTGAAAGCAAAAACAAAGAGGTTGTTCGCAAAAGTATAGTGGCGGCAAGGGCTATCCGCCGGGGAGAAGTGTTGACGGAACAAAACCTGGGAGTGAAACGTCCGGGCAACGGCATCAGTCCCATGCGCTGGGACGAGGTGCTGGGGCAGCGGGCTGTTCGCGATTTCGAACAAGACGAACTGATAGAACTCTAAATAAAAAGCCATGAGGAAAATTTGCATAGTCACAGGAACCCGGGCCGAATACGGCCTGCTCAGCCCGCTGATCAGGGCCGTTCACGAGGATCCCGAAATGGAACTGCAGTTGCTGGTGACCGGCATGCACCTTTCGCCCGAGTTTGGCAACACCTGGACCCAAATCCGCGACGACGGCTTTCCCATTGCCAAAAAAATCGAGATGCTGCTCTCGTCCGATACGGCGGTGGGCATCAGCAAATCCAATGCCCTGGCCCTGATTTCTTTTGCCGAAGCACTGAATGAACTGCAGCCCGACATTATGATTGTGCTGGGCGACCGCACCGAAACTTTTGCTGCCGTGCAGGCTGCACTGATAGCCGGCGTGCCTACAGGACACATCTCCGGAGGAGAGCTCACCATGGGAGCTTACGACGACGCCATCCGCCACAGCATCACCAAGATGAGCCAGCTGCATTTTACCGCAACCGAAGTCTATCGGCGCCGGGTCATTCAGCTGGGCGAGCAGCCCGCGAGCGTCTTCAACGTCGGCGCCCCCGGCCTGGACAACATCCGCCGCCTGCCCCTGCTGAGCCGCGAAGAGCTGGAGCAGGCTTTGGGCTGCAGGCTGCGCCGCCGCAACCTGCTCATCACCTTCCATCCCGTCACCCTGGAGCAACAAAGCGCTGCCGGGCAATTCGGTGAATTGCTGGCCGCCCTCGACGAGCTGGACGACTGCCTGCTGATTTTTACCAAACCCAATTCCGACAAAGACGGCCGCAGCATCATTGCCCTGACGGACGACTACGTAGCCCGTCGTCCCCAAACGTCCATCGCCTTCGATTCGCTGGGCCAGCTCCGCTATTTGTCTGCAGTCCGGCAGATGGACGCCGTGGTGGGCAACTCCTCGAGCGGCATCGTCGAAGTGCCGGCCCTGCAGGTGCCCACGGTCAACATCGGTGACCGCCAGCGCGGACGCCTCCGCGCCCCCTCCGTCTTCGACTGCGAACCCCGCCGGGCCGACATAAGCCGCGCCCTGCAACAGGCCCTGGCCTACGATCGCCGCAGGCCCCTGCAACATCCTTACGGCGACGGGCATGCCTGCGAAAAGATTTTCGACATACTGAAACACAGCCCGGCCCCCGCGCTCAAGAAAGCATTCTACGACCTCGGCCCGGACTTTGATCCCTTCACCGTGCGCTTCGGCGAAGCAACACCCGACACCGACCGAGGCTGCAGCCGCGAAGCATCAACCGACACAAACAACAAGCAATGAAAGATTTCAGCTCCAACCTGATACAACACAAGGCCGGCCTTATCGAAGCCATGAAAAGGCTGGGCGAAGTGCCCGGTAACCTGACGCTCTTTGTGGTCGACCCCCGGGGACGCCTGCTGGGCACCCTCACCGACGGCGACATCCGCCGGGGCCTGATTGGCGGCCTGAGCCTCGACGATACGGTGGATAAATTTATGTTTACCCGTTTTCAACACATCAACAAGGGCTTTAGCCTGACCGAGTTTAAGCAGGCCCGCGAAAAAGGCATATGCCTGCTGCCTATGCTCAACAAGCAAGGCTGCATCGAAAAAATCTACGACCTCAAAAAACATCGCAGCCTGCTGCCTCTCGAGGCCGTCATCATGGCCGGAGGCCGGGGCGAGCGTCTGCGTCCGCTCACCGACCACACCCCCAAACCCCTGCTGCCCCTGGGCGACAAACCCATCATAGAGCACAACATCGACCGCCTGATCAGCTTTGGCATCGAAACCATTCATATTTCGCTGGGCTATCTGGGCCAGCAGCTGGTCGATTACCTGGGCGACGGCTCCGGCAAAGGCATACAGATTCGTTACATCCGCGAAAATCAGCCTCTGGGCACCGCCGGCGCCCTGTCGCTGGCCGAAAAATTCAAGAGCGAATACTTCCTGCTGATGAACAGCGATTTGTTTACCGATGCCGATTTCGAAGACCTCTACCTGACCACCCTGCAGCAAAAAGCCTGCCTTGGAGTGGCCAGCGTGCCCTATACCACCAAAGTGCCCTACGGCATTTTCAATACAAGGGGCAAACGCATCACCGGCCTGGCCGAAAAACCTCTTTACACCCATTACGCCAACGCCGGCATCTATATCATGCATCAAAAGGTTTTACAATACATCCCCCAGGGCAGCCCCTTCAATATGACCGATCTGATAGACCGCCTGCTGGCCGAAAAGCAAAACCTTATTCACAACCCGCTGGTGGGCTATTGGATTGACATTGGCCAGCCTCAGGATTATACCAATGCCCGTGAAATCGTGAAACACCTCAACCGCGACTAAACCCCCACCGGCTATGAAGATCGACGATACCCTGTTTATCATACCCGCCCGGGGCGGCTCCAAAGGGCTGCCCCGCAAGAACATCCTGCCCCTGGGAGGCAAGCCGCTGATCTGCCACAGCATAGACGCTGCCCGCGGGCTGAGCGACGATTGCCATATTTGTGTCAGCACCGACGACGCCGAAATCAGGAAAGTAGTCGAAGACTACGGCCTGTCCCTGCCCTTTGTGCGTCCGGCAGAGCTGGCCTCTGACACGGCCGGCAGCCGCGAAGTGCTGCTGCATGCCTGGGATTTTTATCAACGACAAGCGGGCCGCTCCTACGCCCGCATCTGCCTGCTGCAGCCTACCAGCCCCCTGCGCGGCGCCCGGCACATCGGGGAAGCCCTGCAGCTCTGGCAGGACGATCTGGATATGGTGGTATCGGTGAGGGAAAGCAAGGCCAATCCCTACTTCAACCTGTTCGAAGAGGAGGGAGGCTACCTGAAAAAGTCCAAGCCCGGCAACTACCTTCGCCGGCAGGACGCGCCCCCGGTGTGGGAATACAACGGCGCCATCTACCTCATCAGGCCGGCCGCGCTGCAAAGCCTGCCCATCGCTCAATTCGGCAGGGTGCGCAAGTATGTAATGAGCGGGGCCGATTCGGTCGATCTCGACACGGAACTCGATTACCGGCTGCTGCAGGAGCTTTTTGCCCAAAGAACAGTCTAAGCTGCCCGTCCGGCGCAACAGCCCCGGCAGCGCGAACAGCTCAAACAGCTCCGTGCGGCAAAATTTTGCTTGTCGTTCGGGAATAATGTTTACTTTTGTCTCCTGATTGTAAAGACAAAATCAATACGATACAGACAAAATCAACACGATACAGACAAATATCAAACTTTACCGAAAAACAGAGACACTAATGGAAGCATTAAGCAGCTTATTCGATAAACATTTACGCAAAGCCCTGGAACAAATCAAAGCCCAATACACCTCGCAGTGTACCGGAGTGATCTATATCCAGCCCAGTCCCGAGATTGCCGAGTTTTCCATCCTGGACGAAGACTTCAAAGCCCTGGAAAAAATTACGGTACACCGTTGGGCCGAAAACCTCGAAAACATCAACAGCCAGGCCGAGATCCAAAACGTGGAGCTACAGATGAAAGACTTGCTGCAGGAAGCCCGCGACGAAGGCTTGTTTAAGCAACTCAATCTCTGCCTGCCCTTCAGGGTGATGCTGCTCAACGAAGAGTTCGAAAACCTGGCCGAACTCTTGCTCATCGATCAGGAAGAAGAGCCCGTCAGCGAAAACCTGCTCGAAGACTTCAACCGCGAACTCAAGGATTTCTACAATAAGCTGATGGCCGATATTTAAAAGAGCGCAAAGCATGGTTGCCGAAAACAAGCAAATAGCCAAAAACACCCTCTACCTGTATGTGAGGATGTTGCTCATAATGCTTGTCAGCCTCTATACTTCAAGGATTACCCTGCAAGTGCTGGGGGTCAGCGACTTTGGTATCAACAATGTGGTGGGCGGCATTGTCACCATGCTGGCCTTTGTTACTACTTCCATTTCTTCGGGCACCAGCCGGTTTTATGCTTTCGAAATAGGCCGTGGCGATCTACACACGTTGAATCAGTATTTCAAGCTTTCAGTCACCCTGTTCTTTTTTGTCGGCCTCGTCGTCCTTCTGCTGGCCGAAACCCTGGGCTTATGGTTTGTCAATATCCAAATGGTGATACCCGCCGAGCGGATCAGAGCCGCCAACTGGGTCTACCAGTGCTCCATTATCTCCTTTATGCTCAATATGTTTCTGGTGCCCTTCCAGTCGATGATTATAGCCTTCGAAAATATGAAAATCTATGCCTTTGCGGGCATAATCGAGGTCATACTAAAACTCCTGGTTATATATTTCTTACTGGTAGTTAATGCCGACAAGCTGATACTCTTTGCCGTTTTGTACTTGAGCATCTCGCTGGTGATCTTTGTGTTATATGTTGTGTATTGCCTACGTAAATACCCCTCGTGTGCTTACTCTTTTTTCTTCGACAAAAGCATGTTCAAAGAATTCAGCTCCTACTCGGGCTGGATTATATTTGGTTCGCTGGCCGGAGTAATACGTGGCCAGGGCATCAACATCGTACTTAACCTGTTTTTCGGCCCTATTGTCAATGCGGCCAGAGGCATCGCTTTTCAGGTGGAGAGAGCCGTATCGCTCTTTGTGCACAATTTTTACACCGCTGTGAGGCCTCAAATAACCAAACGCTATTCGGCCGGCAACTTCAAAGACATGTTCGATCTGGTGTTCAGCTCCTCGCGCTATTGTTATTACCTGGTTTTTGTGTTAGGTATCCCCATACTCATTCAGACCGAATACATCCTGCAGCTCTGGCTGGGCGAGGCACCCGCCATGTCGGTGCTCTTTACCAGGCTGGTGCTGATTGCCGCCGTTGTAGAATCGCTCTCTTACCCCCTGGATACGGCGGTTATGTCCACCGGCAGGATCAAGGCGTATCAGTTTATAACCGGCGGCCTGCTCATATTGAATTTGCCCCTGTCGTATCTGTTGCTCAAGCTGGGTTATCCCCCCGAAAGCACCATGTATGTAGCCATAGCAATGGCTCTGGCAGCGCATATTCCGCGAATGTTGTATGCAAAAAAAGAAGCCGGCCTTTCCCTATGGGCTTATACCCGCGAAGTCTTATGGTACATTAGTCTGGTAACTGTGGTAGCAGTTTTGCCTTTGCTCTTTTTGTATCGGAAAATTAATTTTGGCGGCTTTGGCCTTTTTGTCGTCTTTAGCCTGCTCTGCGTCCTGTGGTCTTTGCTGGTTATTTATTTTATCGGCATCGGCAAAAGGGAGCGTAAACAGCTGGCAGGTTTTGTTTTGCAAAAAATCAGACAAAAATAAAACCGGCTGCCTTTGTATAACTATTTGTCCGGCCTCCCAAAAGCCTATGAGTAAATTTTTTCAAAAAGATACTTGTCCTGTCGGCAAAAGCTTGTACTTTTGCAGCGGTTTTGCCGAAATAGCTCAGTTGGTAGAGCAACGCATTCGTAATGCGTAGGTCGCCGGTTCGAGTCCGGCCTTCGGCTCAGAAGAATAAGACGAAAGGGGCTCAAAAAGGCTCAGAAAATTGTTTGGTGTTCGGCCTTTTTTAAGGGCGCTCAAGTAAGGGTTTTCATAACCCAAAGTTCATCGATTTCAGGCTCTCCGGAGCTTGCAAACTACAGGCGGAAAGCAGGTTTGAACAGTAGTTTCAGGCCTGCTTTTTTATGTACATACAGCTGCTTCCTGAAATTGTTAACAGGATCGCCTGTTTGTGTTAATAAAAATTGATTGATTTTCCTGTTATTTTTGTGTCTATACAGTAAAATATATTACCTTTGCCGGCGTTTGGTAAGAGGTATGCTTGCTGTGTAAGTGGCTGCTTCAACCCTGAGTTAAAAAACCGACTTGCTGATTTCTGTATTGGAAATAGTCGGCGAAGCTTTGGGTTTTGTTAAGCTTTCTTTAGATTAAAGCCGGATTAGGGGCAATAAACGTCCGGATTCAGGCTTTATACACAGCGGCCCATTTCCGAAATACGTACAAGATTCAGTACATGTCAGGAGAAAACAAATTGCAGTGGTTCGCCGCCAAAACCAGGCCGCATCAGGAGCTGAAGATCAAAAACAAGCTGGACGGGCTGGGTGTGGAGAATTTTCTCCCCATGAAAGAGCAGATTCGGGTTTTGGGCGAAAAAAAACGTAAAGTGATGCGGCCTTTGGTGCCACGGCTGCTGTTTCTGCGCTGTCGCAAAGAGCTGCTTTTCGCCTTGCTCAACGAACATTTTCTGCCCCTCAGTTACGTCCGCAACCTCGAAACCAAACGTCCACTGGTAGTTCCCGACCAACAGATGCGGGATTTTATGTTTTTTGTCGATTTTGCCCAACACTCCATACAGGTGCTCAACGACAAACTGAAGCCCGGCGACCGGGTACGCGTGGTCAAAGGCGATCTGGCCGGCCTCGAAGGCGAACTGATACGCATCAAAGGACACAAAAGGGTGGTGGTACGCCTGCAGGGCCTGTTCTCGGTGGCTGCCGGCACTTATTTGCCCAAGCATTTTCTGGAACTTGTTGACAAAAAAAGTAATTCATAGTTTAACAAGCGTGTATAGTTCAAATCAACCAAAAACTTCCTTGGTTAAACACATTCATCGTATATGAAGAATCTCTTCGAAAAAATACTCAAGCGAATACTATCGTCGCGTTACCTCAGTTATTGGGTGGTGCTGGCTGCCGATTTGATTGTGTCGGTGCTGAGTACCCTGATCAGTTGCCTGCTGGTGCGTCACTACATGAGCGTTAACCTGACGGCGGGCGATATACTGTACATCTGCCTGCTCTCGTTGGTATTCAGCCTGGTGGCCTTTTTGAGCTTCAGTACCTACCGCAACATCATCCGCCATTCCAGCCTGCGCGAAGTGGGCTATCTGGGCCTGGGCGCAGGTGTTAAAATAGTAATGATGCTGGGGGTCCTGTTCTTTTTCTGGGACTTTTTGTTTCAGGAAAAAATCTGGGTGGCTGCCGGCTTCGACTTCCTGATCAGTTTTGTCGGCCTGGTGGCCTTGCGCATAGTGATGATAGCCACCTACGACCTGGCCCTGCAACGCGCCTCGGTGCGGATTCGCAAAAATATTCTTATCTACGGCCTGGGCGACGTCAGCGCCTCGGTCGAAGCCCGGCTCAAATCCGACAAAAAATGCTATGTAAGGGGCTTTTGTGTACACAGCGACAAACTGAAACGTTTTCGCCTGGCCGGCCTGCCGGTCTATTTTTTGCGCAGCGAGGAGGAATTTGCCGAAGTGGTACGCAGCCGCAATATCCAGGGCATTTTGTTCCCCAATTACAAAAGCGTGCAGGACGAAAAGGAACGCATCATCTGCTATTGCGAAAAACGGGGCATTCAGGTGCTGATTGTGCCCCCGGTGGGTGAATTCAGCGGCAATACGGGCGGCGTTAAATCCGAAGTGCGGCCCATAGAGATCGAAGACCTGCTGGAACGCGAAGAAATCAACATCAACCTGGACGAGGTGATGAAAGAACTCAAAGGCAAAACCGTGCTGGTGACCGGAGCCGCCGGCTCCATAGGCAGCGAGATCTGCCGTCAGGTGGCTACCATGGGCCTGCAGCGCCTGGTGCTTTTTGACATTGCCGAAACCCCCATGCACAACATTCGCCTGGAGCTCGAAGAAAAATACCCCTACCTAAAGCTGATCCCGGTAATAGGAGACGTAAGAGTAACGGAGAGGGTGAACAAACTTTTTGAACAGTACACGCCCCAGGTGGTTTTTCACGCCGCCGCCTACAAGCATGTGCCCCTGATGGAAGAAAACCCCTGCGAAGCCATACAGGTGAACGTGCGGGGCAGCATCAACATAGCTGAGGCCGCCCTGAGGTATTGCGCCGAAAAAATGATCATGATCTCTACCGACAAGGCTGTCAACCCAACCAATATCATGGGGGCCAGCAAGCGTCTGGCCGAGATCTACATCCAGAGCCTGGGCATGCATATCGCCAAAGGCGATACGGCCGGCCGCACCCGCTACATCACCACCCGTTTTGGCAATGTGCTGGGATCGAACGGCTCGGTGGTGCCCCGTTTTCGCGAGCAGATCGAAAAAGGCGGGCCGGTGACGGTGACCCATCCCGAGATTACCCGCTTTTTTATGACCATCCCCGAAGCCTGCCGCCTGGTGCTGGAGGCTGCCACCATGGGCAACGACAGCGAAATCTTTGTCTTCGACATGGGCACCCCCGTCAAGATCCGCGAGCTGGCCCGGCGCATGATAGAGCTGGCCGGTTATCAGCCCGATACCGAAATCAAGATTCAGTACACCGGCCTGCGCCCGGGCGAAAAGCTCTACGAAGAGCTGCTGAGCGACGAAGAAAACACCCTGCCCACCCAACACCCCAAGATCCGTGTAGCCCAGGCCCGCACCTACGAATTCGAACAGTTCAGCCTGGCCGTAGAGCCCCTGATAAAGGCTTCGAGACAGGTGGATATCCCCGCGGTGGTGAAAGCCGTCCGCAGGCTGGTGCCCGAGTACAAGGCCCAAAACAGCTGGCTGGAAAAAGTGTAAACGCCGAAAGCCGAAAGTCTGAAAACCAAACGTTGAGCACCGAACACAAAATTATCAGTATGATTATTGCCGTAGATTTTGACGGAACCATAGTAGAAAATCGTTACCCCGACATAGGCCCTGAGCTGCCCTTTGCCATCGAAAGCCTGAAAAAGATCCAGAACAGGGGCGAGCATCAGCTCATTCTCTGGACTGTACGCGAGGGCCCTTTGCTGGAGGCTGCCGTAGAATTTTGCCGTTCAAAGGGCCTGGAGTTTTATGCCCATAACCAAAACCACCCCGACAGCGAAATGGGAGGACAGTCCCGCAAACTCAATGCCGACCTGTTTATAGACGACCGCAACCTGGGCGGCCTGCCCGACTGGGGCCTGATATACCGCATGGTGCAGGCCCAAAAGCCCGGCCGCAATTACGAAGAAGTTTACAGGGCGGCCTTTCATGAACAGCAAAAAGCTTTTCTGAAGCGCAATCTTTTATTACGTTTGGGGGCTCTGCTGGCCCGCTGATAAGAGATTGCACCAGGAACAAAGAAATAATAGCACAAGAAAATACCAAACCCAAACCCAAACCCCAAACCCCAAACAGATAAAAACAGTCATTTAAGCATCAGACACAAATCGCAGAAACAATGATACAACATTCCAGATTAAGAATTACCGGGGCCCTCCGGCTCCTGCCCCTGCTTTTGCCGGCCCTGCTGCTGCTGGGTGGCTGCCGTTCGGCCAAAAAAGTCTCTTATTTTCAGTACAGCAGCAGTCGAGACTCTCTGGAGCAGCATCAGGAGGGAGGCTTGTATTCGGCCCGTATCAAGCCCAAAGATTTATTAACCATCAGTGTAGTATCGGGCGATCAGGAGGCCAGCCGGCCTTATAATCTACTAGTGCCTCAGATCAGAGATATTACCGTACAGAGCAACTTGTATTCCCAGCCCTCTATGCAGCCTTATCTGGTAGAAGAAGACGGCAGCATCGATTTTCCGGTGCTGGGCAAAATCGAAGTGGCCGGCATGAAGAGGACAGAGCTCGAAAGCCATTTGCTGGAACTGCTCAAGCCCGCCTTTAGCGGAGAGCTGCCCATAGTAACCGTGCATATAAGCAATTACAGCGTACATGTGTTGGGCGAGGTGGCCAGGCCGGGCAAAATAGCAGTGAGCAACGACCGCATCACCCTGCTCGAAGCCCTGTCGCAGGCCGGGGATATGACCCTCTACGGCCGGCGCGAAAGCATCAAGATTTTGCGCGAAGGCCCCGACGGCAAAAAAGAATTCCTGATGGCCAATCTCAACGACAAAGACCTGGTTCATTCCCCCGCCTATTACCTGGAGCAAAACGATGTGGTGTATGTAGAGCCCAACAAGGTGCAGCAACGCACTGCCTCCATTGGCCGGGCCGAAACTTTGAGTATTAGCGTGGTAGGCATACTGATCTCGGTAGCTTCCCTGGTTGTAAACGTTTTAAAATAAGCCCCATGGAGAATTACGAGAAACAATACAACAACGAAGAAGAAATAAATTTGCAGGAATGGTTGCTCCGCTTTGTCCGGCAGTGGAAATGGTTTGTGCTGTCTGTAGTGTTGCTTTTGGCCGCGAGTTTAATTTACTTGCGTTACGCTCCCAAAATCTACGAAGTGAACGCAGCCCTATTGCTCAAAGACGAAAAAAAGGGAGGTGGTTCCGAGCTGATGGCCCTGCAGGAATTAAACATCTTCGAGGCCAAAAACAATGTGGACAACGAAATCGAAATTCTCAAAACCGCCAACCTGATGGAAAAGGTGGTCAGGGAGATGGATATTTACTTTGAGTATTATATGTCGGGCCGGGTAAGAACCAGCGAAGTTTACGGCAAGGATGTCCCTCTGCGTTTTTGGTTGCCGTCAGGGCAAACAGACTCTGTGCCTGCTGCCCGCTTCAAAGTGATTTACGGAGAGCGGGGAGCTTTGGAGTTCAAGGGAGAATATGCTGATGAGGATTTCCTGGTTCAGTCGAGTATTCGCGAAAAGCAGGTTGACTTACCCTTTGGCAGCCTGTTGATGGAGGCCGGAGCCTCGGAGCCGGGCACCGAAGTAGAAGTCAAATTGCGCAAGCCCCTGGCTGTAGCCCGCGATATCCTTTCTGATCTGGAAATCAGCCTGAGCAGCAAAACCACTACGGTTGTTAACCTAAAGTTGCGCACAGTGCATCCGCGAAAAGGGGTAGAAATCCTGGAGCATTTTGTTGAGGCCTATAACCGGGATAATATGGAGGATCAAAACCTGGTAGCCCAAAACACTGCACTCTTTCTGGACGAGCGACTGGATTCCATAACAATTGAGTTGGCCAGAGTGGAGCAGCAAGTGGAGCGTTATAAGCAAAGCCAGGAATTGACGGATATTTCTTCGGAAGCCCAATTGTTTCTGCAGCAATCCAGTCAAAACGAGGCCAAACGCCTGGAGCTGGAAACCCAGTTGAGCATAGTGCAAGACCTGCAAAGCTACCTGGAGCAGTCTGACAATGCTGATAAGCTGCTGCCGGCCCTGGGCTTACAAAGCCAGGGCCTGAACAACCTGATTAACGAATACAATACATTGCTGTTGCAGCAACTGAGGCTTAGAACGACCGCTTCGGAGGATAACAAGGCCCTGATAGATTTGAACAGGCAGCTCAGCGCTCTGGCCTCGAACGTGAAGGCCAGCCTGGGCCGCGAAAAACGAAACCTCGATATCTTACTGGCCAATGTGGAACAGCAGGCCAGGCTTTACAGCTCCAAAATTACCTCTATCCCCCGCCAGGAAAGGGAGTTTATGGAAATTCAGCGACAGCAGGCTGTCAAAGCTGAGTTGTATTTGTTTCTGCTGCAAAAAAAAGAAGAAAACGCCTTGAGCATGATCCTGGTGATTCCCAAGGCCAAAGTGATAGACCGGCCGCGAAGTACTTCGGGCCCGGTGGCTCCCCGCCGCAATATAATTTTTGTTATCGCTTTGTTGCTGGGCCTGGGTTTACCGGTAATGATAATAGTATTGCGCGAGTATTTTAAGTTTTACATCGAAAACAAAGCTGAGCTCGAAAAACTAAGCCAGGTTCCGGTGCTGGGCGAAATCCCCCGTTCACAGGAGACGGGCAATATCGTCTTGCACCAACATTCTACCAATACCCTGGCCGAGATGTTTCGGCTCTTGCGCAGCAATTTACTCTTTGTGCTGGGCAAGGATCATAAAAAAGTGATACTGATCAGCTCTTCGGTAGGAGGCGAGGGCAAAACCTTTATGAGTATCAACCTGGGCCTGAGCCTGGCCTTTTTGAACAAAAAGGTGCTGATCATGGGCCTGGACGTACGCAAACCCAAACTGGCCGAATACCTGGGCCTGGACACCAAGTCGGGCATCAGCCTCTATTTGTCGGGACATAGCGACAGGGCAAGCTTATTGAAGCCTTCGGGCGTGCATCCCCTGCTCGATGTGGTGGCTGCCGGCCCTATCCCCCCCAACCCCAACGAATTGCTGGCCAGCAAGGAGCTAGACGAACTGATAGAGCAATACCGGCAAGACTACGATTACATTATCCTGGACAGTGCCCCCGTGGGCGCCGTTTCGGATGCCTATCAGCTGAACCGTTTTGCCGATGCCTGCCTCTATGTGGTAAGAGCTGAATACACGCCCAAACAAAGCATAAGCGAGGCCGAAGATATCTACAAACAAAAAAAGTTGAATAATATGTATTTCCTGTTGAACGGCAGTGATATCAAGAAAGCCGGCTATCGGTATGGATACGGTAAGAAATATGGGTATGGTTACGGGTATGGGTATGGTTACGGGTATGGGAGAGAATAACAGACTTCGAGCGCAGCGTGGCCGGCAGATCAGCTGGCTGATGACGAATTCTATCTGATCGTCGTTGCCAAAAGCCTCTGGACCGGCCGCAAAACCACTTTGATCTCCACCGGCATAGGCGCCGTATTGGATCTATTGATGGCCTATCTATTGGAATTATACTCCGCTGCATTTCAGCGAGGTGGATACTGTGGTGTCGTACTTTGAGTATTATACCGAGGTAAAGAAACCTTCGG
>Ga0116159_1004042_pt1 | contig 12691 bp, 12 predicted proteins | sample AD_JPNAS1_MetaG_FD_89878 | JGI IMG/M metagenome (GOLD analysis project Ga0116159, IMG submission 89878) | Active sludge microbial communities of municipal wastewater-treating anaerobic digesters from Japan - AD_JPNAS1_MetaG | ecosystem: Engineered > Bioreactor > Anaerobic > Digestate | place...
GAAATACCAGTTCGACGTCAACGTTTTCGGCCTGCACCTGTGCGCGCGCCACGGGGTTCCCCTCATGCGAAAGGCGGGCGGGGGCTGCATCGTCGCGGTAAGCTCCGTGGCGGCGGTGTTCTCGATTCCCTTCCAGGGCTTTTATTCGGCCACGAAAAGCGCGCTCAACGCGCTTGCGTTCGCCCTTCGAATGGAACTTATGCCCTTCAACATCCGCGTCGCCGCCTTCATGTGCGGGGACACGAAAACCGGCTTCACCGACGTTCGCGTCAAGTGCGGCGGCGAGGAAATCTACGGCAAAACCGCGGAAGCCTCCGTCGCCCTCATGGAACACGACGAGCGCAACGGCATGCCGCCGGAGGCGGCCGCGAAAAAGATCGTCGCGCTCGCCGAAGCGAGAAACCCCAAGCCGCTCTCGACCATCGGCCTCAAGTACAAGCTGTTCTGTTTCCTCGCAAGGCTCCTGCCGGTCCGCTTCCAGTACTGGCTCGTGCGCCTGCTCTACGTCAAGAAGGCATAACCGGTTTGCAAGGCGCGACATTCATCATACCCCGCGCCTTATTATAAAGACAGCTGGAGGACTCATACCCATGGAAAAACCCAAACGCCGCCCGGGAGACCGCAAAGACGGCAGGCTCCTGCGCGAACTCGACCCCATGCACTTCATCATGCCGCAGATCTACCCCAACCGCTGCGACAACGAGGCCTACATCTCCGAGAAGATCGACCTGACCCGCGTCAACGCCTACCTTGCCGCGAAGAACGCGGACGAAACCGAGTTCCCCTTCACGCTGTTCCACATGATCGTGGCGGCGACGCTCAAGACCATCGTGCTGCGCCCCAAGATGAACCGCTTCATCGCCAACAAGAACGTCTACGAGCGCAACTACGTTTCCGCGGCGTTCGTGGTCAAGAAGCAGTTCAGGGACGACGGCGCGGAGGCGCTCGCCTTCGTCTACGCGGACAAGGGCGACACCATCGGGAGCATCCGCAAAAAGATCTACGGCCAGATCGCCTCCTGCCGCAGCGACAAGCTCGACCCCTCGAGCGAGAGTATGGACATCTTCAACAAGATGCCGCGTTTCCTCGCGAAGTTCCTCGTGTACCTGATCACCAAGCTCGACAAGCACGGCTGGTGCCCGCAGTCCCTGATCGCGTCCGACCCGTACTATTCCTCGGTGCTGCTCACGAACCTCGGCTCCATCCGCCTCAAGTGCGGCTACCATCACCTGACCAACTGGGGCACGAACTCAGTGTTCGTCGTGGTCGGCGAAAAGAAGAAAACCCCGTTCTTCGACGAATCCGGCGCCGTCACCATGAAGGAGACCATAGACCTCGGCCTCACCATCGACGAGAGGCTCGCCGACGGCTACTATTATTCCAAGACCATACGTCTGCTCAAGCACCTGCTGCAAAACCCCGAACTGCTCGAATTGCCCTTTGAAACGGAGGTGCCGATCTGATGGGCGAAATAAAAACCCCCTGGCTCAAATATTACGGCGAGGTGCCCGCGCATCTCGATTATCCCGGCTACACCATGGAGGAGGCGGTCGAGGAGACCGCGAAGAAATACCCCAAGTACATCGCCTACGACTTCATGGGCAAAAAGACGACCTACGAGAAGGCCGTGCGCGACATCCACCTGTGCGCCAGGGCGCTGCGCGCCATAGGCATCAAGGAGAACGACCGCGTCACCATCTGCATGCCCAACGCGCCGCAGACCATCATGATGTTCTACGCGCTCAACGTCATAGGCGCGATCAGCAACATGGTTCACCCGCTCTCGAGCGAGAACGAGATCGCCTTCTACCTCAACGACTCGCGCTCGGTCGCGGCCATCACGCTCGACCAGTTTTACGGCAAGTTCGCGGCCATACGCGACAAAGCAAAGCTCGACCGGCTCATCATCACCTCCATCGCGGACGCGCTCTCCCCCGTGATGGCGCTCGGCTACAAGCTCACCGAGGGCAGGAAGGTCCCGCCCATCCCCGCGGACGAGCGCGTCGTGATGTGGAAGGATTTCCTCGCCGGGGGCGCGCGCTACGAGGGCAAGTACGTCTCCCGCCACGCGGCGAAGGAGGGCGCCTCCATACTCTACAGCGGCGGCACGACGGGCGTCACCAAGGGCATCCTGCTCTCGAACCTCAACTTCAACGCGCTGGCCCGCCAGACCATCGCGGCGAACCCGATGTTCCGGCCCGGGGACACGATGCTCGCCATCATGCCCATGTTCCACGGCTTCGGCCTCGGCATCAGCATCCACACCGTGCTCGCCCAGGGCGCGCGCTGCATACTTGTGCCGCGCTTCACGCCGCGCACCTACGCCGAGCTCATCGCCAAGCACAAGCCCAACTTCATCGCGGGCGTGCCCACGCTCTACGAGGCCCTGCTCCGGCTCGACGGGCTCGAGAAGCTCGACCTCTCCTGCCTCAAGGGCGTGTTCTCGGGCGGGGATTCTCTCACGGTCGAGCTCAAGAAGCGCTTCGACAAGTTCCTTAAAGACCACAAGGCCACCATAGAGGTGCGCGAGGGCTACGGCACGACCGAGTGCGTCACGGCGAGCTGCCTCACGCCCTACCACATGAGCCGCGAGGGCAGCATAGGCATCCCGTTCCCGGATACGTACTACAAGATCGTCAAGGTCGGCACGACCGAGGAGCTTCCTTACGGCCAGGAGGGCGAAATCTGCCTCGCGGGCCCTTCGGTCATGATCGAATACTGCAACCAGCCGGAGGAAACCGCCAATACGCTCAGAAAGCACGCGGACGGCCTGACCTGGGTGCACACGGGCGATCTGGGCACGATGGACGCGGACGGCTTCATCTACTTCCGCCAGCGCATCAAGCGCATGATCGTGACCGCGGGCTACAACGTCTACCCCTCGCAGATGGAGAATATACTCGACGCGCACGAATCCGTCCATGTGAGCTGCGTCATAGGCGTGCGCGACCCCTACAAGATGCAAAAGGTCAAGGCGTTCATCGTATTGAAGCCCGGCATAGAGCCTTCGGAGGAGGTCAAGCAGGCGATATTGGACTACTGCGCCAAGCACGTTGCCAAATACGCGCTGCCCTACGACATCGAGTTCCGGCCGGAGCTTCCCAAAACCCTCGTGGGCAAGGTCGCTTACCGCATACTCGAGGAAGAGGAAACGGCGAAGGCGGGCTGATTTAACCAATAGCTAATGGTGAATGGTGAATCACCATCCGGATTCGAAGGGGCTTTCGCTTTAAGGGCGAGGGCCTTCTCGTTTTGGAATTCCATAGTAAAAACGATTGTTCCAATAAAAACGAGCCGTAAAAAGAGAAAATATACGGTTGAATGGGATAGCGATTCGCGCCATTCACTATTCACTATTAATTTGTTTTTGCGGGATGGAAGATTGCTTGATTAAGCGATATAATGACGTTTATGAAAAAAGGTCTGAAAATTGCGCTCATCTGCCTCGCCTCGGCGATCGTGCTCGCCGCCGGGGGCATACTCGTTTTTTACCTGCGCGTGAGCGATCCGGCGAACGTGTTCCCCGGCGCGACGCCGGGCGTTTCCCCGACGCAGGGCGCGACCCCCTCCCCCGCCACGCCCGCGCCGGACGGCAGCCCCGGCGCGGGGAAAACGGCCGCGCCGACGCCGACGCCCACGCCCACGCCCATACCGGAGGATGTGCTCGTCACCATGTCGGACGCGGAGTTCATGAAAGGCCGCGTCAACATACTCGTGCTCGGCGTCGACAAATCCGTGGAGCGCGAAGCCTCGGGCTCCTTCCGCACGGACACGATGATACTCGTCACCATCAACTTCAAGACGCTCGACGTGGACATGATCTCCATTCCGCGTGACAGCTACGTCAAGCTCTACGGCAAGGACGGCCTGCTCATCGACCCCATAGACCCGTTCAACAAGGTCAACGCGGCCTTCTCGCTCGGCGGCGGCCTCAAGCACGGCGGCTATCAAAGCGCGATGAACACCGTGAGCGCGGTTTTCGGCGGCATACCGGTCAACTACTACGTTTCCTTCGACATGAACGCGGTCAAGCTCATCGTGGACGCCATGGGCGGCATCGACTACGAGGTGGACATCGAGGTCGATATGAACGGGCGCGCGCTCCATCCCGGCCTCCAGCATCTCGACGGCCAGGCCGTGCTCGACTATTGCAGGCAGAGGAAGGGCAGCTCGGACGTCGCGCGCGCGGATCGCCAGCAGCGCATACTCATGGCGGTTTTCAGCCAGATGAAGTCCACGGGGCAGATCGCGAACCTGCCCAAGATCTACGAGGCCGTGCAGGACTCGATCGTCACCGACCTTTCCTTCGAGCAGATCTGCTCGCTCTCGCTGATCGCGCTTCGCATGGAAAGCTCCCAGCTCGGGAGGCACATGGTCGCGGGCGCGTTCAAATCCGTATACAAGCGCGATTGCTGGCTCATCGACAATGAAAAGCTCGGCGGGCTCATCTTCGACGTGTTCGGCGGGAAGGTCGCGCTCGATCCCGCGCTCGACGGCGAGGCGATACTCGCGGCCGTCGCGCTCAACCGCGAGGCCGTGCAGATCAAGCTTTACAACGCGGCGCTCGTCTACAACGAGGCGAAGGACTTCATGAGCGCCAACCGCAAGGCGGTCAAGCCCGCGACCTACGACGCGCTCTCGAAGAACCGCGCGCTGCTCGCCACGGCCATACGCCGCGAGTGCGGCGCGTATCTCGATCTGTACTTCGCGCTCGTGAACGGCCTGCTCGACCAGGCCTATGCCGAAGCGGGGCTCGCGCGCGTGCCGCCCGCGTTCCTGCCCGAGGACGGCCTTGCGACGCCGCCTCCGGATACCGCGGGCGTGCTCGGCGGCATAGACGAACAGAACGAGGAAGGCGCGGTCAGTCCGGAAGGCATCGGTTGAGCGAAAGGCGCCCGACGTGGTATAATAGAATTTGAGTATGGCGACGGCGGCGTTCATCAGGCAGATTGACGAGCTTCTCGCGGACAGGGGCCTCGGCTTCGTGTCGGCGATTATCGACGTTGCGCTGATTTTCCTCGTCGCGTGGTTTGTCGTGCGCGCGATCCGCTTCGTCGTCAAGCGCGCGCTCGCCGCGCGCAGGCCCGCCGCGGACCCCGCGCGCGCGAGGCGCTTCGACACGGCGGCGACGCTCGTGGTGAGCGCCGCCAAGTACGCCGTCTATTTTCTCGCCGCGGCCGCGGCCGTAGGCCAGCTCGGCCTCACGGCCTCGATGACCTCGCTGCTCACGGCGGCGGGCATCGGCGGCGTCGTCATCGGCATAGGCGCGCAGAGCCTCGTCAAGGACATCGTGTCGGGCTTCTTCCTGCTCTTCGAAGACCAGTTCGCCGTGGGGGATACCATCACCGCGGCGGGCATCACGGGCACGGTCGTGGCCATCAATTTGCGCACGACCGCGATACGAAGCTACACCGGCGAGGTGAGCGTCGTGCCCAACGGCAGCATCGCCACGCTCACGAACTACTCGCGAACCAACGCCCTCGCCGTCGTGGACATGCCCGTGAGCATCCGCGCGGACGCGAAGAAGGCGCTCGCGTTCATGCTCGAGGAGGCGAAGGCGTATTGTCGGGAGATCGGCGGGCGGGCCGCGGGCGAGCCGGAAGCGCCCGGCGCCATCCGCGCGGAGAACGGCGTGATGGTGCTGCGCGTGGTTATACCCGTCAAGCCGCTCGAACACTGGAGCGTACAGCGCGAGCTTACCGCGCGCGTCGCGGCGCGCTTCGAAAAGGAGGGCGTGCCCGCGCCCTACGAGCGCGTGTTTGTCGCCAACAGGCAGGGGGAGGACGTATGATCGAAACCTTTGCGCTCGGGGACCGCGTCGTGATGAAGAAGCCGCACGCCTGCGGCGCCAACGAGTGGGCCGTCACGCGCACGGGCGCGGACGTGAAGCTGCGCTGCGCCGGCTGCGGCAGGGTCGTCATGCTCGACCGGGTCGATTTTCTCAAGCGCGCGAAAAAGAACCTCGGTCCGTCGAACGAACGGAATTCATCCGAAGGGAACGGCTGAACAAATGCGCAACAGGCTTTCGAAAAAGAAGCTCAAGCAGCTCGTGCGGGCGGCGGAGGATTACCACGAGAAGGATCCCGCCTACAAGCGCGACGCGGACATGCAATTCTATCTCTACCTCGCGGGGGTCGTGATCGCGGCGCTCGCCATACGGCTCTTCCTGTTCGAGCCGGTGCGCGTGGACGGCAGCTCGATGGTCGACACGCTGCACAACAACGAATACATGTTCACCGAAAAGGTGACATACTGGTTCCGTGAGCCCGAGCGCGGCGAGATCATCACCTGCTTCTACCCGGGCTATACGATCTCCTGCGTCAAGCGCGTCATCGCTATCGAGGGGGACACGATCTCCATCAGGGACGGGCAGGTCTACGTCAACGGCGAAGCGGTCGACGAGTCGGCCTACGTCAACACGGAAGGCGGGTCGATCTCCTGGAGCGGGACGCTCGACGACATGGGCGAGGTGACCGTGCCCGAGGACTGCGTTTTCGTCATGGGCGACAACCGGAACGACTCGAAGGACAGCCGCATGGAATCCGTGGGCTTCATCCCGGATTACCGCATCGTCGGCATCTGCCGCGCGGTCATATGGCCGCTCTCCGAAAGGCGGAAGGTGTAAATGGAGCTCCAGCCCCGCGCGCGGCGCAACCGGGAAGAATACGCGCGGCTGCGGGCGTACGGCTGGCTGTGGGCCGTTTTTTCCTCCGCGCTCGCGGTGGCGTTCGTGTTCACGGCGCTGTTTATCGCCGTGCGCGCCGAGGACGCGGGCATGGCGCCCTATATCCAAGCACACGACATCGTGCTCTACTTCAGGCCCGCGCGTTTTGTTTGCGCGCCCGCGCGCGGAGACGTGCTCCTCTTTTCCATCGAAAAAAACGGCCCGACCTGCGTCGGGCGCGCGGTGGGCCTGCCGGGGGAAACCGTTGAGATCGCAGGCGGCCGGGTCTACATAGACGGACATCTGCTCGACGAGAGCGCTTACGCCGCGGGGAACTGCGGCGACCTGGCGGCGACGGTTGTGCCCGAGGGCTGCTATTTCGTGCTGCCCGACGCGCGCGCCCGGGCGAATGTGGAAAATCCCGCCGGACTCTTCGTTTCCGGCAACGACGTCGCGGGCAGAGCGTTCCTTCGCGTGTATCCCTTCGGGCGCATATCCCTATTCAAATAACTTGCAGCCGAATCTATCCAGAGCGTACCAGAGCGGCATCCCTATGCCGTAGCACGAAAGCGCCTGCCCCGCGAACACGCCCGCCATGCACATCCACAGCGGAAGCTCCACGCCGTACGCATAGCGCAGCAGCAGCCCCACGACCACCGCGTTGACGAGCACGGCGGGCAGCGGCGCGAGCCATTTCGAGGCGCCGCGCCGCTTGAGCTCATACGTCAGGTACGCGGCGGCGAGCGTCGCCAGCGACCCGAATATCACGTCGAGCACCACGGCGCCCGTCACGAGGTTCGCGACGGCGCAGCCCACGAACAGGCCGGGCACCGCCTCCGGGCAGAAGTAGGGCAGCACGCAGAGCGCCTCGGAAAAACGCAGCTGCACGCCCCCGCCCAGCGGTATGGTCAAAAGCGTGAGCAGCGCGTACAGCGCCCCGATCAATGCGCCCCGCGCGATGGCCCGCGCGCTCACGGCTTACGCTTTCGCCGCGAGATACTCGTTGAGCTTGGCCGCGAGCGCGTCCGCGTCGATGCCGTGCACGGCGCAGGCCTGCTCGAGGTTTTCGCCGCTGGCCATGACGCAGCCGAGGCAGTGCATGCCGCTGGCGAGCAGTATGTCCGCGAGGTTGCGGTCGGTGTGCAGGATCTGTTCGATGGTCATGTTCTTGTCGACTGTCATATGTTTCTCCTTTGTTTATCCTTGAGGAATTCTTTGCGCTTTCACGCGCTGATTATAGCATATCCCGGCGCGCCGAAAAAGTGGCTCTGCCACTTTTTGTATTTGCGCTCCGTTGTCATTCGTCTGCGCGGCGCGTCAGCAGAGCGCCCGAGAGCGGCGGCAGCACGAGGTTGACAAAGCCGCCTTTCGCATCCACGGCGGCTCCCGTGAGAACATCGCGAAGCGATTCGGCGAGGAAGAGCTTCCCCGCGTCCGGCCCTTTTGTAAAATCGGAGGCGCTTATGCTGACCTGCCTGGCGCTTTCCGAGCGGTTGACGAGCGCCATCGCGCAGGAGTCCCCGTCCGAGCGGAGCAGCGCGAACACATCCCCGTCCGGCGCGGCGAAGCCGCACAGCCCTTCGCGCATGGCGGCGCATTCCGCGCGCGCCTCGAGCAGCAGGCGATAGCGCGAGAGTATGTGCCCGTCCTCGCGCCCCCAGGGATAGGTCGCGCGGTTGAACGGGTCCGCCATACCGCAAAGCCCGGCCTCGTCCCCGTAATAGACGCAGGGCACGCCGGGATGGGCCAATTGCACCATGACGGCCAGGCAGAGCCTTGCCCTGCCGCGCGCGGCGGCGTCCGGCGGTATTTGGTAGCGCGCCTGCTCCCGCCGCGTGAGCGCGTCCCTGCCCGGCGCGCCGGAGAGCACCGTAAACAGGCGCGGCGTGTCGTGCGTGCCAAGCACGTTGAGGCATGCCTCGTAAAAGGGCTTCGGGTAGTTCTCGCGCAGCGTTTCGAGGCGCAGGCACAGCCCGCGCGCGTCCATGCGGTACAGCAGAAAATCGATGAGCGCCGCGCGAAACGGGTAGTTCATGACGCCGTCGAGCTCGCGCCCGTCGACGAAAGCGCGGCGCGCGCCGTAATCCTCCTTGGTGGAGGCGTCCTCCCAGACTTCGCCTATGAGCGTACCTTCAGGGTCGTTTCGTTTGACGCAATCCCTTAGAAATTCGATGAAGCCGTCGGGCAGTTCGTCCGCGACGTCGAGCCGCCACGAGCCTATGCCCATCGCGGCGTAACGCGCAAGCACGCGGCCGACGAAATCGCGGTAGCCCGGCTCGTCCTCGTTGACCTCGGGGAGCGACTTGAAGCCCCACCAGCAGCGGTAGCTTTCCGGCCAGGAATAGAACTCGTACCAGCCCGCGTAAGGGGAATCCTTGCTGCGGTACGCGCCGTCGCCCGCGTAGACGCCGCGCCGGTCGAAATAGACGCTGTCGTCCCCCGTGTGGGAGAACACGCCGTCGAGCATCAATTCGATGCCCTGCGCTTTGGCGGCTTTCGCGAGCGAGGCGAGCGCCTCGTCTCCGCCGAGCATGGGATCGACCCGCATGTAATCCGCCGTGTTGTAGCGGTGGTTGGACGCGGCCTCGAACACGGGGTTCAGGTAGATGCAGGTGACGCCCAGCCCCTTGAGGTAGGGCAGCTTCCCCTCGATCCCGGCGAGGTCGCCTCCGTAGAAGTCGCACGGATCGTAATCCTGATTGCCGGGCAGGGGTTCGTGGAGCACGGGTTCGTCCCAGCTTTTGTGCGCGAGCAGCGGCCTTCCCCGGGAGAGGTGGTAGCCGTAGCGCGAAACGTCGTCCCGGCCCGAGCGGGCGAAGCGGTCCGGAAAAATCTGGTAGGCAAGCCCGCCGCGAAAACGCCGCGGCGTCTCGAAGGCGGCGTCATACACCGTGATCTGCCAGGACGGCGGCGGATAATCATACAGCGCGCCGGCTCCGCCGAGGCCGGGCGTGCGCGCGCCGTACCATTTCGCGCCTCCCGGAGCGTCTATGATAAAGCAATACCACACAAGCCCCGTATTGGCCGGAGCGAACGAAAAGGCAAGACCGCCGTCCGCGCGGCGGCCCTCGACAAAGCGCTCCGCGCCGTCGATCCAAAGCCTGAGCCGCGCGTTGACGTTCAGATATTCGTCGAACCGTAAAAAGAGCGTAACCTCCCCGCCCGCGGCGGAGGCGCCCAAGGGCGAGCGGTGCGCGCCCCTATGCGAATCGTGCAGGATCTCCTCAAACATAGCTGCTCCCATAAGACGTTCCCCATTTATTTAAGCACAACGGCGGGCGTTTCGCAAGCGGCGCGCCGGCGCGAAGGTCAATGCACAATATATGCATGTATATGCGCCGTTTCATGTTGACAGGATTCGCGCGGCGGTATATTATATATAAGTTCTAATTTGGGAAGCCCGCTTCGGGACGCCGAGCCGGGTTTATCACATTTTACAGGAGGATTCACATCATGGGCAACGAACTCAAAAAGAAGTACGGTCTGCCGACGGCCATCGCGATGGTCGTGGGGATCGTCATCGGCTCGGGCGTGTTCTTCAAGGCCGAAGCCATCCTCAAGGAGACCGGCGGCGACATGAGCCTGGGCATACTCGCGTGGATCATCGGCGGCCTGATCATGATCGCATGCTCGCTCGCCTTCGCCATCATGGCGACCAAGTACGAGTATGTCAACGGCATCGTGGATTACGCGGACGTGACCGTGGGCAAGAAGTACGGCTACTACGTGGGCTGGTTCATGGCCACCATCTACACGCCGACGCTGACCGGCGTGCTCGCGTGGGTCAGCGCGCGGTATCTGTGCGTGCTCGTCGGCTTCGACATCGTCGGGCCCGAGTGTCTTTCCATCGCGTTCTTCTTCCTCGTGGCGAACTACGCGCTCAACGCCCTCTCGCCCAAGCTCGGCGGCAAATTCCAGGTGACGACCACCGCCGTCAAGCTGATCCCGCTCGTACTCATGGCGATCGTGGGCACCGTCGTCGGCCTTGTCAACGGCATGACCGTGGAAAACCTGACCTCCGCGGCCGTCACGGCGGTCGACGGCAGCCCGCTGTTCGGCGCCATCGTCGCCACCGCGTTCGCCTACGAGGGCTGGATCATCGCCACCTCCATCAACGCGGAACTGCGCGAGGCCAAGAAGAACCTGCCCAAGGCGCTGCTCATCGGCGCCGCCATCGTGATGGCGATCTATGTGCTCTATTACATCGGCATCGCGGGCGCGGTCGACAAGGCCGTCATGATGGAGAGCGGGCAGAACGGCGCGAAGACCGCTTTCTCCACGATTTTCTCGAGCATCGGCGGCACGATACTGTTCGTGTTCATCATCGTGTCGTGCCTGGGCACGCTCAACGGATTGATGATGGGCTGCACGCGCGGCTTCTACGCGCTCGCCGCGCGCAACGTCGGCCCCCGGCCGGACGTCTTCCGCCAGGTGGACGCGCAGACCAACATGCCCACGAATTCGTCCGTCATAGGCGTATTGCTCGCGGCGTTCTGGCTTCTCTACTTCTATGGCGCGAACCTCACCGCGTCCTGGTTCGGCCCGTTCGCGTTCGATACGAGCGAGCTGCCGATCGTGACCATCTACGCGTCCTACATCCCCATGCTCATCATGTTCATGATCCGGGAGAAGGAGTTCCCCGCGCTCAAGCGCTTCGTGATCCCCGCGCTCGCGCTTGCGGGCTCCGTGTTCATGGTGATCGCCGCGGTCTGGGCGCACGGCCTGAACAAGAGCGATAAGCTCCTCGAGATGCCGATCTTCTACTATCTGATCGTGTTCGCGGTCATCATGGCGCTCGGCATATTCTTCTCAAAGCCCAAGGGGGAGACGAAGTAATTGACAATTGACAATTGACAATTGACAATCGAGAACGCCGCCGCGGGCGGGGACGGGGAAACCGCCAGCCGACAATCAAATGAAACCCGTAGGGGACGATTCCATATCAATGTCATTAAGTTAAGAAAACCCTCAGCAGGGCGTCGGGAAACGGCGCCCTGCTTTTCAGCCAAGATTTCACAGAACAAACAAAAAAGAGCTTGACAAACGGTCAAAAAAATGCGGCGAAGCCCTCTTGAAAAATGTATTTCAGGAGGACGCAAATGAGACCGACGCCGCAGATCATCAAAGGGAAGCTTAAGTCTATCATTAGGGACATGGCAGGCAAACCGGAATTGTTTGTCAAGAACCCCGGAAGGGATTTTACGCGCAGGAGAAAGATCGGCTTTGCCCGTGTTATCGGGCTGATTCTGGGGATGGGCAGAGGAAGCCTGCCCGTAGAGATGCTCGAAGCCTGCAAGTATGCCGCGGATTCCCCCACGGCATCCGCCTTTATCCAGCAAAGGGATAAAATCCTCCCGCTTGCCTTTGAGTTCCTGCTCCATGAGTTCACCCGGTCGCTATCGGGCATGTAAACATACAACGGATTCCGCCTGCTTGCTGTCGACGGCACCGACTTACATATTGCGACCAACCCGAGCGATCCCGACACATACGCCCAAAATCATCCCGAGAAAAGGGGCTTTAACCTCTTGCACCTCAACGCCCTGTATGATCTGTATAACGACGTTTATCTCGACGCGCTGGTTCAGGGCAGGCGCACTGAAAACGAGCATCTGGCTCTGGTCCGAATGGTAGATCGCTGCCGTATCCCCGGCCGTGCCATCCTGATTGCGGACAGAGGATATGAAGGCTATAACAATCTGGCTCATATCGAGCGCAAAGGCTGGAAATATCTGATCCACATCAAAGAAAAAAGCGGCATCCTTTCCGGCCTGAATCTGCCTGAAACCGCGGAATTTGATCTGGATATCCGCCGCATCCTGACCCGCAGGCAAATCAAGGATATCCGGACCCGGCCGGAGCTTTACCGCTGTCTCACAAAAGACGCGCATTTCGATTTCTTTGACCTGTACGCGGACCGGTTTTATCCAATATCCTTCCGGGTCGTCCGCTTCAAGCTTGAGAACGGCGCTTGTGAAACCCTCATCACCAATCTGGATTGCGACGCCTTCCCGCCCCGCGAGCTCA
>Ga0116159_1004045_pt1 | contig 12684 bp, 12 predicted proteins | sample AD_JPNAS1_MetaG_FD_89878 | JGI IMG/M metagenome (GOLD analysis project Ga0116159, IMG submission 89878) | Active sludge microbial communities of municipal wastewater-treating anaerobic digesters from Japan - AD_JPNAS1_MetaG | ecosystem: Engineered > Bioreactor > Anaerobic > Digestate | place...
GCACGGAAATCGTTCCACATGGCGGCGTATGGCGGAACCGAGACCGACCTCTGTTGGCATGAGACCGTCGTCGCCGCGTTCGCCCGCGCCGTGGAGAAACACGATGAGCGGCCACGCCTTGGTTGCGTCATACTCGTGCGGCACGTATACGACGTAGCGTCGTGTTTTCGCGCCCACGGACATGGTTTTGTTGATAAATCCCGTTTCTGGCATGACGATCCTCCCGGGGTTCTCTGGCGAAGCAAGGCGTCGTGGGCGCTGGGCAAACGTGGAACAGCCCGACAACGTTAGAAGCCCCAAAGCCAGGAAAAGCGGCCAGGGAACCGTGTTCCAGAAGCGCATACGTCGACGCATGGGTCTTCCAATCTCTCGCCGGCGTTAGCGCGGCCTCAGCGATATATTCCCCTTCACGCGCTCGGGGATGTGAAAAATCCCGAAGCACGGCGTTTTTTCATGAGGCGCTGACAAGACCGGGCAAAACGGAAACGAATTCGGGCCACGACGTGAATACGTGATTTGCCCGAGTCGTTTCGCAGGCGGCGGGCGCATCGCCGAGAAACAGGGCCGCCTGGGCGCCGACGTTCAGCGCGCCCGCGATGTCCGTGCCTTCCAAGTCGCCAATGTGAAGCATCTCTTCCGGGGCCACGCCGAGCGATCGGGCGGCTGTTTCGAACATGGGACGTTGCGGCTTGGCCACGCCGATCTCGTCCGAAAAGATCAGGGCGCGGAAATATCCCGCGAATCCATTTCGTGCGAGCAGGATGCGCAGGGCGCGTCCGGGGCTTACGCCGGAATCGCTGATGACGCCCACCGGCACGCGTTCCGCCGCCGCGCGGACGGCTTCCAGCGCTCCCTCGATGGGTTCGGGCGGATATTGAAGAATGGCGTAGCCGAAGGCGTCCGCCGCTTCGCGAAACGCGTCCGGATCGAGCTGAATGTCCAAACGGGCAAGGGTCAGGCGCACGGCGTCCTCGGGGCCGAGGGTGCGCTGTTCCATCAAGTGATGGCGGTTGAACTCCGCCCAGGTGTATCCAAGCGCGTCGTTGATGCGTTGTTCGGGAAGTCCCGTGACGCGCACCAAGGTGGCGACGCGCAGCTGTTGCCGCTCCGGAGAATGCGCGTCGCGAAACAATGTTCGCCAGAAATCAAAGGTTATCGCCCGCACCATCATTCGATGTACCTGTCTTCGCGGACGCCGTACTTCTCCACCAGTTCGAGGTATTGTTTCATGCGGGCCGGGGGAATGCCCTTGGTGCGGTGCGCCACGAAGCGAGCCGGCGCGCCCGCCCAAATCTCGTATGGCCCGATGTTTTTGGTGACGATGCTGCCCGCATGCACCACGGCGCCGTCGCCGATGGTGATGCCAGGGCCGATATAGACGCGGCTTCCGATGAGACAGTGATCGCCGATGATGACGGGTTCGGCGATTTGCGGGGTATAGCGCCAGTGGGCATCGGTGCCGTATACCAGATGGTTCGTGTCGCGAATGACCGTGAATTCCGCGATGCCGGTGCAAGAGCCGATCTGGATGAGGGTGGTGGCCTCGACAATGCAATAATAGCTGCACCCCGACCGATCGCCAAAACGTATTTTCCCCTCGCCGTGCGTCCGCAACACCACGTTGTTGCGGAATCGGCAATAGTCGCCCAGTTCGACATGTCCGTCCACCTCGAGGAATTTTCCCGGGAATCGGCAGTGCCTTCCTTTGCGGGCGAACTTGAGCCCGTGTTTCCACGTTCGGTATGTGCGGACAATGGCGTTCATGGATGTGGTTCGCTATCCTAGGCCGCGCAGTTCCTCGATGGAGGGGAGTTCTTTAAGGTTTTTGATGCCGAAATGGACGAGAAATTCGTCGGTGGTCCGATAGAGTTTGGGGCGGCCCGGAATTTCGGCGACGCCGGAGACTTTGATGAGGCGTTTTTCCTGGAGCAGGTCGAAGGCATACGATACGCTGACGCCGCGGATGGCTTCGACTTCCGCGCGGGTTACGGGCTGTTTGTAGGCGACGATGGCGAGCGTTTCGAGCGCGGCGCGGGAGAGGCGATTGCTCTTTTTGATCTGCAGCAACCGCCGGATATACGGGGCGAACGCAGGTTTTGTCGTGAGTTGATACCCGCCGGCGATTTCGCGCAGTTCATACGGGTTGTCCTGTCCGGCGATATCGTCCCGGAGTTCGGCCAACAGGTTCAGGACGACATCCTTGTCCATGTCGCCCAAAGCCTGCGCGAGCCGGTCGGCGCTGAGGGGGCGGTCGCTCACGAACAGCAACGCGTGCAACGCCTGGCGCGATTCCTCGCGGCCCAGCGTCTCGACGGGCTCCAGGGATTCCGGGGCTTCGGTGTCTATGGTTTCTTCTTCCGCCATAACCGCCTTACATGGTTTTGCCCATGACGGCCAAGAGGGGCCGGAGGGCTTCCATCAACTGCTCGAACCGTTTGGGTTTCAACGATTGCGGCCCATCCGAAAAAGCCTCTTCGGGGCGCGGGTGCACCTCGAGCATCAATCCATCGGCCCCGCACGCCACCGCCGCGCACGACATCGGCGTCACAAGGTCCCAGTGGCCGGTTCCGTGGCTAGGGTCGACCACCACCGGAAGATGGGTCAACTTCTTGAGCACCGGCACCGCGCTGAGATCGAGCGTGTTGCGCGTTTCCGTTTCGAAGGTGCGAATGCCGCGTTCGCACAAAATGACGTTGGGATTGCCTTCCGACATGATGTATTCCGCCGACATGAGCAGTTCGTTGATCGTCGACATCATGCCGCGCTTCAAAAACACGGGTCTGCGGGCGCGGCCGACAGCCTTCAGCAGCCCATAATTCTGCATGTTGCGCGCGCCAATCTGAAGCATGTCCGCGTGCTCTTCGACCAGCGGCACCTGTTCCGGCGTCATGACTTCCGTGACGAACGGAAGCCCGGTGATCTGGCTGGCTTCCTGAAGCAGGTGCAAGCCTTCCTCTTCAAGGCCTTGGAAACTGTACGGAGACGTGCGCGGCTTGTAGGCCCCGCCCCGAAGCATCTGGGCGCCCGACGCCTTGACCAAATTGGCCGTTTCGACGATTTGTTCGCGCGATTCGACCGAACACGGGCCCGCAACCACGGCGAATTTGTCTTTGCCGAATTTCGCCGGCCCGACCTCGATAACCGTGTCTTCTTGCTTGAGTTCGCGTCCGGCCAGTTTGAAGGGCTTGAGAATCGGCACGACCTGTTCGACGCCCGGCATCGACTCGAGCGATTGCAGACGCATCTTGCCGCGATCGTCGCCCACGGCGCCGATGACCGTGCGTTCGACACCTTCGATGAGGTGAGCCTGGTACCCGAGCTCTTCGACTTTCGCGACGACCCGCTTGATGTCCTCGGGTTCGCGGGATGACATTACGATAATCATGTAAAAAAGGTCCCTTCGCCACCCTCGTGCCGGAAAAAACGCTTGTTGAAATAGAGGAAAAGTATACCCGTCGCATTCCCGTGAATGCAAAAGCGCGTTTGGCGACGGACTTATGCGGCTCCCAAGAATGCGAGCAGGTTGTCAACGGCTCCGTCGACGGCCCGGTCGACGCTTTCGTCGGTGAAACCGCCGATGTGGGGCGTCGCGACGACGCGGTCGTGGCGGATGAGCGGGTCGTCCTTGGGAGGTTCCGCGTCGAATACGTCGAAAGCGGCGCCGGCCACGTGACCGTTGTCCAGCATGAGGCCCAAAGCGGCCTTGTCGATCAAATCGGCCCGGGCCGTATTGATGACGAGGACGCCGCGTTTGGTCTTGGCGAGGGCGCTGGCGTCCAGCAAGGGCTTGCCGCAAGAAGGGCTATGCAACGTGAGGATGTCGGATTGCGCCAAGACCTCCGCGAGGGGCGCATAGCGGAACGCAGGCGACGGATGAAAGGCAGGGTCAGGGGCGATGTCATACCCGAGAACCGTCATGCCGAAATGCGTGGCGATGCGGGCGACGTCGCGCCCGATGACGCCGCATCCGATGACGCCCAATGTGCGCCCGATGATCTCGACGCCTTTGCGACGGTCCCAGCCGCCTTTTTTGATGCCCGCATCGCTGTAGGGAATCCATCGGGCAAGGGAAAACATCAGGCCGAAGGTCAATTCGACGACCCCGCGGGCATTGGCCCCGGCGGCGCGCAGCACGGCGATGTCGAGGCGTTTGGCGGCGGCAAGATCGATGTTGTCAATGCCGGTTCCGTTCCGGCTGATGACCTTCAAGCGGGCAGCCGCTTCGAGCGCACGCGCCGAGACAGGCTCGACGCCGGCAAGATATCCGACGCAGTCTGGCAGCAGCCGGACAAGTTCCTCTTCCGAAGGTTGGGCTCCGGGGGTTGAAAAAACGATCTCGTGACCGGCCGCCTCCAATTTGGCGAGGGAGGGATGACCGTTCTTGGTGACCGAGCGCGGCGTGACAAGTATCCTGGCCATTATGCGATGACCTCCTGGCCGCCTCGGAAAAACACGCGTTTGGGAAAGCCTTCTCGTTCGATGTCGCCATAGTTGTGGCCGGCGTCGCCGGGATAGATGCACAGCGAGATGAGCGGTTCGTCGCCCGTGTTGATGGAGCGGTGGGCCCAGTAGGGCGGCACATAGACAAGCCTGTTGCGCGCCATCGGCGCGGGGACGCACCCGCCCTCGGCGGTCTTCATGAGCATGTATCCTTTTCCTCGGAGGCAAAGATAGACCTCGGCAGTCTCGGCCACGGTGTGGTAATGCCCCTTGGTCATGAAGTATTCGTCGCCGACGCGGCCAGGATATAATTTGCTGATGCAAAAGAGGAGATGTCCGTATTCGGCGGGAACGGCCTTTTCGAACACTTCATAGTGCACGGGATCGCCCGCGTCGATGAGGGCCTGGAGCGCGGCGCCATCGGCGTAATGGCCGAGCATGGCGGAGGCGCGGCGCACCACTACGCGATCGTGATCACGCATGACGCCTTCCACAAGATCGATATCGACGCCAAAGGGTTGCATGTAGTCCATGATGATCTCCTGACGTTAGCGGACGGACGCCGCGATAGCGGACAACTCGTCGAAAACCGGGCCAGACGCGGGAATGTCGATGTGGAACACCTCGGCAATCACGCGGGTCCAGCCGTGAATAAAGTATATCCAGCCGTCCTCGATCTTCAGGCCCCGGGCCTTTTCCTGGGCGCGCGCCTGATCGAGGAAGACAAGGTTGCCGCGATAGTTGAAGTCCCAGGCATAGCCCCCTTCCGGAAAGACCGCCGCGTCGGTCAACGGCGATCCCGGCGCGTCCTTGCCGAGACCCGTGGCATTGACGACGAGGGAGCCGGGCTTGAGCGTGGCGCAGAGGCGATCATTGTCTTCCGGATGCGGGCAGTGGTGATACTCGACAGAAATGCCCGGGTTGGTTTTTGCGTGAATGTGTTTCATTTCCGCAAGACGGGGTTCGCTGCGATTGGAAACGACGATGCGGGCCGGACGATTGCCCGGAGCGCAGGTCTCCATGAGGTAGCACGTCAAGGCGATAGACGATCCCCCCGCTCCGAGGACAAAAAGCTCGGCCCCTGTCGCGGCCCAGTAGTCCTCCGGCAGAAATGCGGCGAGGCTCAAACCGCTGGTGATAGGGTCTTTCGCGTGACCGGCCAGTTTGGCCCCCTGCTTGGAAATCGAACTGATCTCGCCCATCAACTGCGCATACGGGTCAAGCACGTCGAATAAATCGCGCGTCGCCGCGAGCAGGTCGATTTTGTGCGTTGTGACAAGCGCCCCCAGCGACAAGGGATCGGATTTGATGAATGAAACCACGTTGCGGTACACGGCGGCATCGTCGTGCCATTTGCAGTCGATGCCGACGATATGTTCGCTGATGCCCAGACGACGGGCCCATGCGGGAAACACGCGCATGATGGAAGACTTCCCCGTCGTCACCCCAATGAAGTACATCGTCGGTTTGTTGGCCTGCGGAAATCGCAAGTCAGCGGTTGCGCAGAAGGCGTTTGACATGCAGCGGTCCCTTCGGTTGTCGGCGTGCGACAGGTTTCATTGCCCCTTCTCGAGGAGGGCCAACATTTCTTCATACTTGACGAGACGCGAGGCGTAGTAGGCGGCCATGGCTTTGCGCGGACGAACCGCCTTCCGGATGCGAATCCACTTTCTCGCCGTCGCGGATAGATCGGAAAACAGGCCAACGCCGTAGCCTGCGACAAGGGCGGAACCCAGGGGAGCGCCTTCCGTTCGCTCGACGAGACCGACGGGGATTTGCTGCGCGTCCGCCTTGATGGCGTTCCAGACCGCGCTTCTATCGCCGCCGCCCGTCACGTGAAGCTTCTGGATGGCGGTGCGGCCGTACAGGTTCACCAGAAGCTTTCCATAGATTGCGTATTCGAGCGCGACCGACTCCAACACGGCGCGGTAAAGATGCGCGGCGGTGTGGCTCCACGATAGCCCCGTCCACGCGCCGCGCAACCCGGGTTGGCTCGGACAAACGCGCCCGCCCAAATGCGGCGCAAACAGCGGAACCTCTTCGCGAAGGTCCACGCGCGCGGCGAGTGCGTCCAGCCGGTCAAGGGAGAGGGCTTTGCGGCGCTTGCCGCCGCCGCCTTCGGCGAGGAGCGCGCGGAACCATTCAAGATTCATCCCGCCGCCGTTGATGTAGGCATACGGATGCCAGAACCCGGGCACGGCGGAGCGGCCACACCCCAGCGTGCGCGATTCCGTATCCGGGGCGAAGGTCCGAGTTGTTCCCGCAAACACGGACGCCGTGCCGGCCACATCCACGCAGACGCCTTCGCAAACGGCTCCTGCCGCCAAGAAACTCGCCGCCGTGTCGCCGCAACCCGCGACGACGGGCGTGCCCGCTTTGGCGCCGCAAGCGCGCGCCATCGCGGGGGTCAGTTCGCCCACAAGGGCATTGGGGGCGACCACCGCCGCCAGCTTGGCGGGATCAAGGCGAAAGGCTTGGCACAGATCGGCGTCCCAACGAGCGGCGCGGTTGTCCGCGAAGCCGCTGAAATGCAGATAGGTCGTATCAATGAAAGCGCGGGAAGCGTCCAGCCCGCACAGGCGCATCGCCGCATACGCTCCCGGTTGCACGAACGACGCGATGGTTCGATACACCGTCTTGCGCTCGTGCATCCACCACAAAATTTTGGGGCCATGATTGAAACTGGGGGGGCAACCCGCTTTGCGGACGATCTCATCGCCGGCTTTGCGTTCCATCTGGGCGATATACGGGGCGCAGCGCGTATCGAGCCAGGAGTCGTAATGGGTGACGTGACGGCCCGCGGCGTTAATGCCGATCACGCCCGCCATTTGCCCGTCAATGCCAATGCCCTTGATGGAAGCGGCATCGACGCCGGCCTTTTTGATGCAGGAACGGATGGTTTGGCGCACGGAGCGCACCTGCCGCTCCGGGTCTTCTTCCACCACGCCCGGCTTGGGACGATGAAGCTCGGATGGACAGAATGCCTGCGCCAGGGTTTCGCCTCGCTCGGAAAACAGCGCCGCTTTCGTCCCTTGCGTTCCGATGTCGACCCCAATGACGGTTCTCATGTGCGCACGCTCCGTCGGCCTGATGCTACGGTTGCCGCTGGATAACCACTTTCATGGCCTGTCCGTGGAGCGCCTTTTCGAAAGCGCTGGCCATGTCGTTCATGTCAAAGGTGTGCGAAACCACGCTGGACACATCGACGCTGCCATCGAGAATCAGGCCAAGCGCCGTGCGAAAATGACACGGAGCGCCGCCGGTTACGCCGGTAACCACGAGGTTCTTGTAATGAATCAGGTTGGCGTCCACGCGGATACAGGGCCGGTCCTTCGGAAGTCCGCCAAAGAAACACACGCGTCCAAATGGAGCCAGCAGTCCCAGACTCTGTTCTTGGACAGCGGGCACGGAGCAAGCCGTGATGATGACATCCGCGCCCCGTCCTTCGGTAAGGCGCATCACGGTCTCGGCGACGTCGCACTGGCCAGGATCGATGAGATGCTCGATGCCTACGCGCGCCGCCTGATCCAAACGGTCGGGCTGCGTGTCGATCACCGCAACGGTCCCCGCTCCGGAATGGCGGGCCAGCATGGCGTGCATCAGGCCGATTGGCCCGGCGCCGAATATCAGGACGGTCTCGCCTGGCTGTATGCTGACGGAACGGTTGCCGTTCACGACGCAGGAGAGCGGTTCGATAAGGGCCGCATGGACAAACGGCATATCGGGCGGCAAGGGCAGCACGCTTCCTTGTTGGATGCTGGCATGGGGGATTCGCACATACTCCGCGTGGGCTCCGTCCATGTTGATGCCGAAAGCGCTGTAGTCGGGACACATGTTGAATAGGCCCTTGGCGCACATCGAACATCGAGAACAGCCAATGTTCGGAGCAACCCCGACGCGCATTCCGATCGGAAAGAGGTCCGCCGCTTTCGGGCCGGCCTGCGCCACCACGCCGGCGAACTCGTGACCGAGAACAACCATCTGTCCATCCCTGAGCTTGCGCTGGCCGCTCTGGATGATGCGCAGATCGGTGCCGCAAATAGACGACGCCATGACGCGGACCAGGAGTTCATCGTCGCCAATGACGGGGATGGGGACGTCTTGGATTTTGTAGCCCGCGTTCTGGGTATAGGTGGCGGCAATCATGTGGTCACCGTCACCGGTTCGCCGGACTGTATGGAACGGTTCGCGGCGACCACCGCCGCCACGGCCTGGAGACCGTCTTGGCCGCTCACAGAAGGGCTCTCGTCCCGCTCTAAGCACGCGATGAAATGCTCCAACTCGGCGACGTATGCATCCTTGAACAGGTCTCGCCAACTTTGCACCGCGTCGCCGTAGACGGTTCCTTTTCCGGTTACCGTGACATCATCGACCGTGACCTTCGAGAATCCCGGTTTCACCGTCGATCCGATGAAAAGGGCTCCCCGCTCGCAAAGGACCTCGACCCGGGCGTCATACCCATAATGGGCGGGACACGTGCCGTCGATGCTGCCGATGGTCCCGTTGGCGAACCGGAGACTCACAAGGGCATTGTCGTAGAAATCAGGGAAGTCGCTCTTGGCGTCCGGGCACTTGAAGTTGGCGCCCTCGGCATACACGCGAACGATGTCGCTGCCTGCCAGCCAGCGGACCGAGTCAAAGTCGTGGCTGTTGACCTCGGCCAAAATGCCGTTGCTCTTGCCGATGTCATAGATCCAGGGCGGCGGCAACCCAGGCCCGCGGCCTGTGGACTTGATGATCATGATGCGGCCCATGTCGCCGCTGTCGAGAATGGCCTTGGCCCGCAGGAAGCCTTCGCTGAAACGCCGCATGAAGCCCAACTGAAGCTTAACGCCATTCTGGGACGCCGCCTCGTTGATCGCGCGGCATTCGGCCACGGTGATGGCCATGGGTTTTTCCAAAAAGACGTGCTTTTTGCGAGCCGCCGCCGCACAGGCGATGGGACAATGGAGAAACGTGGGCGTCACGATGATAACGGCGTCGACGCACGGATCGGCCACGGCTTCCCGGTAATCCGTATACAACGCCGTCACACCAAGCTCATCGCCGGCCTGTTTCAGGGCGTCCGGGTTGGCGTCGCACAGCGCCGTCATTTCGGCATTCATGATGCGTCGCGTCACGTTGCGGGCATGGACCATGCCGGCGCGCCCCACGCCGACCAGACAGAATCGCGTACTCGGTTTGGCCACAGGCCCCCCTCTTGCATGAAGCGTTCGTTTATCACGCAGCGCCATTCGTTCCATTATACGTTTGTTCGAACATTCTGTCAATGCGGCGACCAAGGGGACTTTCCGCGCTCCGCCCTGCGCTTGGGTGGACCGTGGGCCGTGCGCTATACTGGCCGCTCTCCAAAACAGAAAAAGCAACTCAGGAGTGAAGGCATGGAAAGCGTCATCATTGTCGGTTCGGGGCCAGCGGCGCATACGGCGGCGTTGTACGCAGCGCGGGCGAACCTCGCCCCGTTGGTGTTCGAAGGCGAACTGAGCAGAGACATTCTGCCGGGCGGCCAACTCATGACGACCACCGAGATCGAGAATTTCCCTGGATTTCCGGAGGGCGTCACGGGGCCGAAATTGATGGACAACCTCCGCGCGCAAACGCTTCGTTTTGGCGCGAACATCCTGCCGCGAACGGTTACGGCGCTTGACCTTTCACGGCGCCCGTTTGTCGTGATGTCCGGCGAGGATCGGTGGGAAACGAAGGCGCTTATCATCGCGACCGGCGCAACGGCGAAGTATCTTGGCCTGCCGTCGGAAGAGAAGTACCTGAATCGAGGCGTGTCGGCATGCGCGACGTGCGACGGCGCCTTGCCGCGCTTCCGCAACAAGCCGCTGGTCGTTGTGGGAGGCGGCGATACGGCGATGGAAGAGGCGCTGTTCCTCACGGCGTTTGCCAGCCAGGTGCACGTCGTGCACCGCCGCGATCAGTTCCGCGCAAGCAAAATCATGGGCGATCGCGTGATGAAGCATCCGAAGATCGTGGTGGAGTGGAATTCCATTCCCGACGAGGTGCTGGGCACGGACGCGGAAGGCGTGACGGGCGTGCGGCTCAAGGATGTGCGCACGGGCGAGACACGGGAAATTGCATGCGTGGGGTATTTCGCCGCCATCGGCCACAAGCCCAACAGCGACCTCGTCGCGGGCGCGCTCGACATGGACGAGCAAGGTTATCTCAAGACCGTGCCGGGCTCCTCGCGCACGAACATCGAAGGCGTCTTCGCCGCGGGCGACGTTCAGGACAAGGTGTATCGCCAGGCCATCACCGCCGCAGGCTCCGGCTGCATGGCCGCCATCGACTGTACGCGATGGCTGGAGAGTCAAGAAGGATAAGCAGAGAAACGAGCCGGGAAATCTCGGTAGAGAAGAACGTTTCCCGGAGCGGCGCGAGGAAAAGCCCGCATGAACCGGCCATTGCCGTCGTTGATAGACAAGGTCCGCGCGACGATTCGGCGTCATGCGATGGCGGAGCCGGGCTTGCGCGTGTTGGCGGCCGTTTCGGGCGGTCCGGATTCGACGTGCTTGTTTCATGCGCTTCGCGAACTTGGGTGCTCCGTGGAAGCGGCGCATTTCGATCATCAGACGCGCGACGGGGGCAGCGCCGAGGATGCGGCGTTTGTGCGAGAACTGGCGCAGAAAGTCGGCGCGCCGTTTCACGAGGGTTCGGAGCCGGTCGCGGCGATTGCGAGACGCATGGGCAGTTCCTTTGAGGTCTGTGCGCGCGACAGACGCTATGCCTTTCTCAAGCGGACGGCCGTAGAGGCCGGCATCGAGGCGATCGCCACGGGCCATCACGCCGACGATCTTGCCGAGACCGTGTTGATGCGCCTGATGCGCGGGACCGCGCCTGCGGGGTTGGCGGGAATACCGCCCGTGCGGCGCGATGGCCCTGTCCGGATTGTGCGTCCGTTGTTGGATTGCTCTCGCGCGGACATTCTGCGGTATCTGGAGACGCGCGGCATCCCGTACCGCACAGACGAGTCGAACCAGGACGTCGGCTTCTTGCGCAATCGAATCCGCCATGAGCTACTGCCTCTGCTGGAGCGTCAGTACAATCCTACAGTTCGCGATGGACTGGTTCGCCTGGCCGACATTCAGCGCGACGAAAATCTCCTCCTCGATGCGATGGGGCGCGAACTGCTGGAAGCATGCCGTAAAGGAGGCGCGGATTTGCATCGGCAGCCGTTCCGGGACGCTCCGCCGGCGCTGCAACGGCGGGCGCTGGCTTTGTTTTGTTACGAAACGGGCGCCGCGTGCGCCTATGCCACGATCGAGAAGGCGCGTCGTTTGATCGTGGAAGGCCATGCGGGCCAAGCGTGCGATCTCGGCAACGGTTTCCTGTTGCGCAACGCCAGGCGCACGGCGTCCATCGACCGCACGATTCCAGACGAAAAAGGCGAAGTGGCGCTTGCGGTTCCAGGCGAAACATGGGCGTGGGGCCGTCGCTATTGCGTTCAACCGCTTGAGACGTTCCCTCGATTGCCGTGGAAAACGTATTGCACGCCCAGCAGACAAGTGTTCGATGCGGACAAGATTTCCGGGGCGCTGCATGTGCGCCGCCGCCGCGACGGCGATCGGTTTTCGCCTCTGGGCATGCAAGGCGCGACAAAGCTCAAAGACTATTTGATCGGCCTGGGCATGCCTCGCGCCGAGCGCGGCGCGTTGGACTTGTTGATTGCAGGCGATCGCATCGCGTGGGTCGTCGGACATGCCATAGACGGCCGGTTCGCCGTTACTTCCGAGACCGCACGGATCTTGCTGGTGACGGTAGAGTGAGCGGCAGGACGTCCGCACCCCACAGGTCTATCGGGCCGCTTATAGCATCATCAGAGCCATGTTTCGCCTTCCGTCGGGGTTGGCGCGGTGGGAGTGGAAACGACCGTCGGTGATGGTGCAGAGGGCGGCGATGTAAATGTGGACGTGGAGAAGACCTGCGGCATGAAGCTGTTGGGCGTTGGCGGCCCAGAGGTCAAGGCGGCGGCCATATGTGGGCAGCCCGGCGCGGGAGAAATCGTCGGCGATCTCTTGCGAGACCTCATACGCCTCGGGGCCGGCGCAAGGGCCGATGAGTGCGTGCAGGTTGGCGGGTTCCGCCCCATACGCGACGTGCATCGCGGCGACGGTTGCGCCGGAGATGTTCATGCGCGTGCCGACGCGTCCGGCGTGGACAATCCCGATTGCGCGCGATACAGGGTCGCAGAGGTAGACGGGCACGCAGTCCGCCACGAGCACGGCAACGGGCAATCCC
>Ga0116159_1004064_pt1 | contig 12642 bp, 8 predicted proteins | sample AD_JPNAS1_MetaG_FD_89878 | JGI IMG/M metagenome (GOLD analysis project Ga0116159, IMG submission 89878) | Active sludge microbial communities of municipal wastewater-treating anaerobic digesters from Japan - AD_JPNAS1_MetaG | ecosystem: Engineered > Bioreactor > Anaerobic > Digestate | place...
CTCCGGAGAATTTAGCAGTTTTAGCATATTTGCAGCCAAGTGTTCAATATCTCCAATTTCAGATATCAACACGGTTTCTCCATCTTTATTCAAATAAGGTGTACCGGTAGTTTTATAGGTAACCAGAGGTAATTCCAACAACATGGCTTCAAGTACGCTGCTGGAGATAACATCAAGCTTAATGGGCAATAGAGCAAATCTTGATTTTTTTATGTATTGATGCATTTCGGAATGTACAGGAAAATAATCATGAAAAGAAATATTTTCGGTTAATCCTAAACTACTGATTTTTTCATTTAAGAAATCACGATAATTCGGAGGACAATTACCCACTACTTTGAATGTAACGTCCGGTTTTTCTTTTTTTACAACAGCTAAAGCATCAATCGCATCTTCAATTCCTTTTTTAGCAGAAACATGCTGCGCATAATATACAAAATCGAATTCTTTTTCTACTTCCTTTATATTGCGAGGGTGCTGAATTGGAAAGAAATTTTTGAATATCATTGCATCAGGGTTGTTACGTAATATTAAATCGCGATGCATTCTACCTGAACAACCGTAATATTTTTCCTTGTGATGAATTTTCAACTCTGTATTCCAATGAAGTCGATCACAAACACCGCTAAGTTTTTTTCTATCAGGATTTGTATAAACGGTTTGAGCCGAAACATAAACGGGTATGTCTTTAATATCCAATACCGTTATGGAATAGTACGGATTTTCTGTACCAATCAAATTGACCACATCAGGCTGAATTTCCTTAATAAATTGTCTGACCCACAACCTATTCAGTAAAAATCGTCTTTTCTCTTGATGAGGTAGTCTGCTTACAAGTATATCCAAACGTAATGGCAACTCGGGCCGAAAGAAATGATAATAAATGCCATTCATTTCAAAGCTGTATTTGAATGGTGATAAACCTGCATGAGGAGCAATAATATGCAATTCCACATCTTCAAATTTTTCAAATTCAGTAATGAGATTATTAACCCAAGGAGCAAAATCGGAATACACATAAGGTTGCATTCCAAGTAACTTTTTTAATCTATTCAAAAAAATTCTTTTGGAAAGGGGCAATTTTTCTCTGACTTTTTCATTCGAGAAATGGCAAATCCAAGCAACTTTCATCTTTTTTTTCGGCATAACGCATAGTTTTGATTCTATTTTTTAGCAATATCAATGACACACAACCTGCAATAAAAACCAATAATGGGGCAATAACCCGTCCCCAGGCAGCTCCATAAAAGCCGTACAAATTTATCAAATAAATATAAAGAAAAACAGCTATTGCAGAACTGATGATTTTATTTGTCAAACAAATTTTTGTAAATCCAAATGCATTGATTATTCCTTCAATGGCAACCATTAAATAAGAAGAAACAACCCCGATGGATAATATTCTGGCAAAATGGTAGGCGTCTGTATATCGGTTTGCTGTAAGAATAGCAATAACGGGTTTAGCCAATACTACAAATACCAAAACAACAGCAGTGAGAATAGAAACAATAAGCATCACGATTTTAACAATTTTCCTGTAATCATACTGTGCCACAGCTTTATAAGTATCCGGCTCAAAAGTTTGAGCCAGTGCAGTGTAAAATAAGGATAGATAACCGGATATAGATATGGCTATGGCATACAATCCCATACTATGGATATCATTTAGCGGTTCCAATAATGCAAGATCAATGCCCACTAAAAAATATTGAATAATATAAGTCGTAGAAACCGGCCAACCAAAAGAAACTGCCTCTTTGAGGATTCCCCAATCGCACCTTAGTTTCGAAAGTGTTTTTTTTAAACTAAAAAGGCCAACAACAAATGAAGAAATCAGCAAGGCAGTCATTCGTCCGACAGCTCCGAATTTAAAAACGATAACCAATAGGATGGAAAAAAATATCGCCAGCAGTGAGGCAGTCATGGTGATTTTAAAATAGCGATTGGCTTCGCTGCGCATCCGGCAATTGACCTGATAGAGGAGTAAAAAATTATTAAAGAAAAGTTGACATACGCTCATCAAGGCAAATGGGAAAAAAGGCAATTCCACCTTATTAAGTCGACAATAAATAAAAAACCCGACCAAAATGAGTAACGAAGAAACCACCCCCCAAACAAGCAACGCCGTAATAATGGTATCCAATGTTAACTGTCTTCTTTCTTCAGGTATTTTAAAATATTTCCGAACATAAAAAGAAATAAGCGAAAAATTCAATATTGGAGTAAAAAGTGGTACAAAAGAAGAATAATAACCAATAATGGAATAATCCAACGAAGAAAGATTAGCAGCCAGGAACGGATTGAATAATATACTTAAAACACCCGAAACAATAGCCGCTGATAAGTATAAAGAAAAATTCTTAATCCTGGAAAAATTGCTTCTTAAAAGTTCGATGTATTTATTCATTGAATCAATTTACATGGTAAATAACGAGAATGTCCTATATTATATCTTCTCATACAACAACATAAATGCTTCTGCATATTTTTCTCCTGCTCTGCTGCCACGAAAACGTGCCAAAGCTTCTATTGAACTAATACTTCGCGGGTAGGGCTCCTCCATAAGTTCTGTTTCATATAGTTTCATTATTTCAATCTTTTGGTCTAAATAGTCAGTTATATCTACATAAACATTAGGTGTAAATGATGCACATGGCAGTGCCGGAGCAAATTCTGTTTCAGATAGAGTTTCATACAATATTATTAACTTTATTGTTCAATTTTCAAGCAATAATTAAAAATTATTATCTGATGTACTTATAAATTTATTATTTTGAATCTTATGTGGTATTTCTGAGATAAATAACTTTTGAGTTCACTTGAATAAGTCTTATTTATCGAAATGAATAAAAAATCAACTTAAAAATCAGATTTTTACAAAATTAATTTTCAGTATTTTGGACTTCTTAAAGCAGGCTCACTTTTTATTATAGTAAAAATTTTTTTGAAATAAATCCTTCAGCAAATTTAACTCCCACTATTTTACCGTAATATAATGAAGTCAAATTCAAAAATTCTGTCCAATCATTTTTATTTCTTTCCCATTGAGATTTATAAAGCTTGATAGCTTCAACTTTTTTATCATAATATTCAGATATATCTACAAAAAAATTTGGAGTAAAAAAATCATTCATATAATAATTAATTTGCCCCATTAAAATACGAGGTACTTTTTTACCAGCAATTTTAGCTAATTGTGAAACTATAAAATGATCATGGTTCGTATCTTTTTCCCAACAAGTAATTATAGTATCTATTTTATAAGAATCAATACGCTTCAATATTTCACAAACTAAGTCATCTTTATATTCTATGTGTAGCGTTTTTTCATTTAACATCTCATAAGAATCATATTGCATAAATTTAGATACATTTTCAAATTCCAGTTTAGCTTCATTGATTGATCTCATGGTTTCCCCCTTTTCAGAAATCCACGATCCATTTGTAATAACTAATACATGTATTTTTGCTCCAAGACTCTTATATTTTAATACTGTTCCTCCAGCCATGATCTCTAAATCATCTGGATGAGCGACTACTGCTAAAATATTTTCCATTATCTATAAATTTTCTTTATTAAGTATTGCTTCGATTCCCTCTTCAAATTTTATTAATGGATACCAATTAAGTTCTTTTTCAATTTTTGAATATGATCCTCTTGTTTCATTAATTTCGTATTGTCTATCTGAATTACTAAAAATGAATTCTACAGGTTTTTTTAATTTAGAATTAATAATATCAGTTATTTCTTTTACACTATAGCTTATCCCACTACAAACATTATATATAGTATAATCTACATTTTTATCAACGGCTTTGATTATTGCTCGTGCAACATCAATCACGTTTATATAGTCTCTTCTAGGATATGGATCTTTTAAAGATATTTTATTCTTACCTTGTTTAAGCTGTTTGATAATTTCGGGTATTAATAAATCTCCTTTTTGACCAATTCCATAAATATTAAAAGGTCTTAAAATTATTATTTTTATTTTAAAATCCCTATAATAACCTTCACAAAGTTTTTCACATATATATTTTGATTGAGCATAAGGATTAGTAGGATTTATTGGATGATTTTCATCAATAGGTAAATATACAGGATTGCCATATAAATATGAACTGATATAAATCATTTTAGCATTATTTTTTCTACACAATTCTAATGCATTTAAAGTTGTCAAATAGTTAACTCTGTAAAACACCTCAGGATTTTGATAAGAAGCAGGGACATATAATAAATTGGCCAGATGTATAAAGATTTCGAAAGAAGGTAGACTTAGTAATTGTTCATTTTGTGTTAAATCTATTCCATTATTAATATCTAATGTGATAATTTGATATTTATTTGTCTGTGAAATTAGATTTATTAAATTCTTACCAATAAAACCAGAACTTCCTGAAATAATAATAGTTTTCATGAATAACCTTGCTTTAAAACATTAAAATGTACGTGAAATTTTTGTAGAGTTCGTTTCCTTTAAATGTCGGTGCATGTAAAGGAACGGTTTCATGTGTATCGTATAAGTTATGTATAAAAGCTATAATATCTTCATACATTGTATATCTCGTATTTATATTTTTTCAGATTATTTTTATCGAGAAACCACTTCACCGTTTCCCGCAAGCCGTCTTCGAGAGAATAAGAGGGTGTAAAGCCGGTTAATTGTTTTATTTTGGTGTTGTCGCCACGTAAACGGAATACCTCGGAGTTTTTGGGGCGAATCCGTTGCTTGTCTTCCACAAAGGCAATATCGGCGTTCATAATTTTAGCAATCAATTGCAACGTGTCGCGCATAGAAATTTCCTGATTGCCGGCAATATTCACTTCCTGACCGATGGCTTCATCGCACGCTGCCAATTCTATAAATCCCTTACACGTATCTTTCACGTAATTAAAATCGCGAGTAGGCGTAAGATCTCCCACTTGAATTTCTTTTTTCCCGTTTGCTATTTGCGTAATAATAGTAGGGATGATGGCTCTTGCCGATTGACGGGGACCGTAGGCATTAAACGGTCGGGCAATAATCACCGGAAGTTCGAAGGCATTGAAAAAACTCATGGCCAAGGCATCTGCACCAATTTTTGTAGCCGAATAAGGCGATTGAGGTTGTTTTGGGTGCTTTTCGTCGATCGGCACATATTGAGCAGTACCGTAAACTTCCGATGTTGAGGTTACGATTACCCTGCCGACACCATTTTCTCTGGCAGCCTGGCAAATATTAAGCGTTCCCTTGATATTGGTGTCCACGTAACTGTCTGGTGCAATGTAGGAATAAGGAATAGCTATAAGCGCTGCAAGATGGAAGATAATGTCAATATCTTTCGTGATGTGTTTGCACAAATGCGGATCCCTAATGTCTCCCGTCACCACTTCCAAATGAGGGTGACGAATACCCTCCAACCAACCCCAATCATTGAACGAATTATAATAAGCCAGTGCTTTTACCCGATAACCTTTTTCCAACAGCATTTCGGTAAGATGTGATCCGATAAAGCCATCTGCTCCTGTTACCAATATCTTCATTCGTTAAAATTCTTAATTTTATTCAAACAAACTTTCACTTAAATTTTTCTTTGCAAAATAACTACTTTTTGCTAAAACAGCAAAATATATTTTCGCTTTGTTTGAATTTTTTTCAAAAATGGTATCTAACTAACAATATAAAATTCCGAATAATTTATTGTCAATGAATGAATTAGTAGAGACGCAGCATGCTACGTCTCTACTAAACAGGTTGAATTACAATTGTTTATTTATAAACACATGTTTTTGGTTTTAATGAATATCATTGTTTATGGCCCTGTCGGATTTGCAATCCGGCAATTTGTTACCTGTGGATTTGAAATCTGCTGTTACTCCAACAAAAAATGACAAATCCTTTGCGACAATGTGTTATTGTTTGTTAGACCTTATTTTGCTGGTTAACCTTAGTAACAAGGCAAAACTTCCTTCCCATCTAAAACCTTATTAGCTTATTTTTAACTGCGAAATAGCCTGGAGGCAACGCCGAACATTATTTTTTATTTTTATAACTCGTTGATTATGAATTAATTTGTAGATATGTAGCGTGCTGCGTATCTACTGAACAATTTGAATATTGTATTTTTAAAAAAGTACACTTTTGGGGACTACCTGCTTTTGTTTTTTAAAGAAATAAGCGTTAATTTTGCAAAAAGTTTCTGCTGCTTTTCTTGCAGAACGTGTGCTTGAACACCACGTAAAAAACAAGACATATGAAAAAACAAGTTTCCATTTTCTTTATGTTGTGCGGTTTGCTGTTTACCGTCTGTCTTATTACCGCTAACATTGTTGAACAAAAACTGATTGCCTTAGGCCCTATCGAAGCCACTGCCGGTTTGCTTATTTTCCCTGTTTCCTATATTGTGAACGATTTGATTGCCGAAGTTTGGGGCTATCGGAAAGCACGTTTGATTATTTGGAGCGGATTTGCCATGAATTTTTTGGCTGTGGTCATTTTCAGGTTAAGCATGCTTATTCCACCTTCACATAATTTTCAAAATCAGGAAGCTTTTGCTTTGATTATGGGAAATACGCTACGCATTACGATTGCGAGCTTTGTTGCTTTTCTCGTTGGTTCTTTTCTGAATGCTTTTGTTATGAGCAAGATGAAAATTTTACAACATGGTCGTCATTTCTCTGTTCGAGCTATCGTTTCCACGCTTGTGGGAGAAGGATGCGACTCGCTGGTGTTTTTTTCGCTGGCATTTGCCGGTGTCATCCCAACCCGCGACTTGTTTCTCTTAATGCTTACTCAGACGGCTATGAAAACGGGATACGAAATTGTTGTTTTGCCCCTTACTAATTTTGTGGTCAATTGGATGAAGAAAAAGGAGGAAACAGACGTATTTGACTATGATATTTCTTACAGTCCGATTAAGCTGAAAGAAATATAAAAATAAAATTGTGTAGAAGTTGTTCTCAAACCATCTTTGCATCAAACTGTATCTATGTAAATAGAAAATAATCCTGTAACTTTGTAAAAAAATTAACGATCACACTGCATGATAGATTTTTCAAAAATTCCTTCTCCCTGCTTTGTTTTGGATGAGCATGCACTTCGACGAAATCTTGAATTAATACGATATGTGAAGGAAGAATCGGGAGCGGAAATAATACTGGCTTTTAAGGCTTTTGCTATGTGGAGCGTGTTCCCTATTATTAAGGAATACGGTATTACTAAATCGGCTGCCAGTTCTCTGGCAGAAGCCAGATTGGCATACGAAGAAATGGGAAATAAGGCTCATACTTATTCTCCAGTTTTTTCCCAAAAAGAATTTTCCGAAATTTTATCTTACAGTAGCCATATAACTTTTAATTCCCTGCTACAGTTTCATCAATTTCATTCTCAGGCTAAAGCAAAAGGTGTGTCTTGTGGTTTACGAATAAATCCGGAGTATTCCGAAGTAAAAACCGATTTATACAATCCTTGTTCGCCAGGGTCAAGACTTGGAGTAACTTTCGATTTACTGGGAAAAAAACTTCCGGATGGAATAGAAGGCTTGCATTTTCACAACTTATGTGAATCTAATTCCTATGAATTGGAGAAAACGCTCGAAGAAGTAAAGAAAAAATTTGGCAAATATTTTTCGCAGGTACAATGGATCAATATGGGTGGTGGACATTTGATGACAAAAGAAGGTTACGATATCGAACATTTGATTTCAATTATTCGTTCCTTCAAAAAATCGTATTCCCATTTGAAAGTGATTCTTGAGCCCGGAAGTGCCTTTGCCTGGCAAACAGGAGTTCTCCTTGCCACAGTAATGGATATTGTCGAAAATCACGGAATAAAAACCGCAATGCTGGATGCTTCTTTTGCCTGTCACATGCCCGATTGTTTGGAAATGCCTTATAAACCTGCAATTATTGGAGCCACAGATGAGCAAAAGGGGAAACCTACCTATCGTATGGGAGGGAACAGTTGTCTGGCAGGTGATTTTTTTGGAAATTGGTCATTCGAGAACGAATTGAAAATTGGCGACAAAATTATTTTCGAAGATATGATGCATTATACAATGGTGAAAACCACTATGTTTAATGGAGTTACACATCCCAGCATCGGGATATGGACGAAAGAAAATAAATTTAAGCTTATAAAAAAATTTGGATATGAGGACTATAAGAGTCGGTTGTCGTAAAATATGATTGCCTAAGTTTCTTACCATATCAGTATCTGCCAAAATATATTCTTTGTCTTAGTACATGACAAAAAAATTTTAAAAACATTTATATTTTTTATTTTCAGATATTTAATAAAGGGGCTTTGTTCCAAACTTCACTTACTTTTTTGTCTTGAAGCAAAAAAGTAAGAAAAAAAATTAACTTAGTTGAAGTAGCTACGCTCAACATAAATCAAATAAATTTGATTTTGTTTTCGCTTAAACGTTCCTTTCAACACTGTGCCCACTTCACTCAAAAAACTTACGTTCGAAAAGCTGAAATCGTTCAAACTCATTCCAACGAAATACGTCAGAACTGGTACTGAAGTATTATATGGAAATTTTCAAAAACCTTTTTGAATATTTTTTTACCCTTTTTTATCTCAATGTCTTTAAAAACTAATTCTCTTTGAGAAACAGAGGGGGGCTCTTCAATTATTTTTTCAACAAAAGGTTTATCAATTTTCAGTTTAAAAATATATAGATACCCAATTTATAAGGAGTTAATCAATAGTTGTTCAAAAAAATTTTTATTTTTAATATTCCCCCTTAATTCTTTTTTCGATCCAATTTTCTGCCTGTATGTTCACATCGAACGGAATTTTAAAAAACTAACCGTGCGTAACGGAAAATTTCAAAGGATAAGAACCCTTTTTTTTATACTCCTTTTGTCGAGGTATTATTTTTCAGAAGCCAAAAGTGTGTTTATAAATTTGCAGTAGATTTGCAGTAAAATTGGTCAAAAATCGGAGAAAACTTTTAGAATTTGGGAAAAAGTCCAACTTGTTTTTACAATAATATTGAATTAAAAATACAAAAAAGCCTTTGAAACAAATATATTACTATTTGATTATCAAAGACTTTATATTTTGTCGGGATGACTGGATTCGAACCAGCGACCACACGCCCCCCAGACGCGTACTCTAAACCGGACTGAGCTACATCCCGAATGGTTGAAAACGGAATACAAAATTAAGCAATTTTCCCTGTATTTGAAAAATGTTTTTCTGCTTATTTTGAACTGTTCTTTTCCCTATTTCCTTAATTGCTTGAAAATGAAAATATTTTAATGATATTCATCCCAACTTTTTATTTTAACATCTTCCATTGTCAGGTTGCAGAAAGCAAAAATAAAGGCACTTGCCAGCCGTGCATTGGTGAGCAGAGGAATATTAAAATCAATGGCACTTCGCCGAATGGTGTAATCGTTAGCCAATTCTCTGCGCGTAACATTTTTTGGAATATTGATAACCAAATCGAATTTTTTGGCTGCAATCATGTCTTTTACATTGTATTCACCTTCTTCGTCGGGCCACTGAACAGGGATACTCGCCACGCCATTGTCCATCAAAAACTGATGAGTTCCCCGTGTGGCATAAATTTGGTATCCTTTCCTGTAAAGCAATCGACAAGCATCCAACAAATCTACTTTCGACTTGGGTTCGCCTGAAGAAATCAAAATGTTTTTCTTCGGAATGGTTATTCCAACCGACAGTAAGGATTTCAGGAGAGCTTCCGATGAATCGTCACCCAAACAGCCAACTTCACCGGTAGAAGCCATATCGACTCCCAAAATTGGGTCGGCTTGCTGCAAGCGTGCAAAGGAGAACTGCGATGCCTTTACCCCTACATAATCGAGATCGAAAGCCGATTTTTCGGGTTTTTCTACCGGAATACCCAACATGATTTTTGTGGCAATTTCTATAAAATTGATTTTCAGTACTTTCGATACAAACGGAAAGCTGCGCGATGAGCGCAAATTGCATTCTATCACTTTTATATAGTTGTCGCGAGCCAGGAACTGAATATTGAATGGACCCGAAATATTGAGTGAGCGAGCTATCTGACGGGCAATATTTTTAATTCGGCGAATGGTTTCCACATAAATTTTTTGCGGAGGAAACTGTGTTGTAGCATCTCCTGAATGAACACCTGCAAATTCGATATGTTCCGATATGGCATAAACAATAATTTCTCCTTTGTCGGCAACAGCATCTATTTCTATTTCCTTGCAACGTTCCAAAAATTCCGAAATAACTACCGGATGCTGCTTGGAAACATTGGTAGCCAGTTTTAAAAATTCTTCCAATTGCGAAGCATCGTAACAAACGTTCATGGCAGCGCCCGAAAGTACATACGAAGGTCGAACCAAAACGGGGTAACCAATTCGTTCGACAAATTCGTTTACTTCCTCAAAAGTGGTCAACTCTTTCCAGCGTGGCTGGTCGATACCGAGCTGGTCGAGCATGGCTGAAAATTTGTGTCTGTCTTCTGCCATGTCGATAAATTCGGCTTGCGTACCAAGAATATTGACTTTTGCATTGGCAAGCTTCATGGCCAGATTATTGGGAATTTGTCCACCTGTGGACACCACAACGCCTTTCGACATTTCCATTTCGATAATGTCCATGACACGTTCAAAGGTCAGTTCATCGAAATAAAGCCGGTCGCACATGTCATAATCGGTGGAAACCGTTTCGGGATTATAATTAATCATTACCGAGCGATAACCTTCCTTCCGAATGGTGGTCAGTGCATTCACGCCACACCAGTCGAATTCGACGGAAGAACCGATTCGGTAAGCTCCCGACCCCAATACAATAACCGAACGTTGATCGTCTTCGTGCTGAACATCGTTGCCGCAGCCGTTGTAGGTTAGGTAAAGATAATTCGTCAAAGCCGGATATTCGGCTGCCAGCGTGTCAATTTGCTTCACTGATGGTAAAATATTGTGTCTCTGTCGATGAACGCGGGTGAGTTTCATTTTTTCCTCAATTTCTTCCGGCAGACATTTGGTTATCAAACGTGTAACCTGAAAATCGGAAAAGCCTGCTTTTTTTGCTTCCAACAGTAATTCATTCGGAAGTTTTTCGAGTGAATCATATTCCTGAAGTTCATGTTCAAGCCGGACGATATTTTGTAGCTTAAAAAGGAACCAGCGATCTATTTTTGTTAATTCGTACAGTTTATCGATGGAATAACCTTCATGTAGCGCTTGAGCCAGATAAAATACACGTTTGTCGGTAGGCTGGGAGAGAGCCGTTTCAAGACTGTCGCTGAAATATTCTCTGTTGGCAACAAAACCGTGCATACCCAATCCAATCATGCGCAATCCTTTCTGAAAGACTTCTTCAAAACAACGACCAATGGCCATCACTTCACCAACCGATTTCATACTGCTGCCCAGTTGATGGGATACACCGTTAAATTTGCTTAAATCCCAACGAGGAATTTTACATACGATGTAGTCGAGTGCAGGCTCAAAAAATGCGGAGGTTGTTTTGGTAACCGAATTTTTTAATTCCGGAAGTCCGTAACCCAAGCCAAGTTTAGTAGCAATAAATGCCAGCGGATAACCTGTAGCTTTCGAAGCAAGCGCTGAAGACCGACTTAAGCGGGCATTGACTTCAATCACCCGATAATCTTCCGAAAACGGATCCAGCGCATACTGAATGTTGCATTCGCCTATGATACCAATGTGACGGATGATGCGGATGGAAAGTTCGCGCAGTTTGTGATATTCGCTGTTGGTAAGCGTTTGAGAAGGAGCTACTACAATACTTTCTCCGGTGTGAATGCCCAGCGGATCGAAATTTTCCATGTTGCACACCGTAATGCAGTTGTCGTAACGGTCTCTTACTACTTCGTATTCGACTTCTTTCCAACCTTTCAGCGATTTTTCTACCAAAACCTGAGGTGAATAGGAAAAAGCTTTTTCTACCAATGCATGCAGTTCTTCATCGTTGTTGCAAAAACCGCTTCCCAAGCCACCCAGGGCATAAGCAGCCCGTACAATTACTGGATAACCCAAATCGTGAGCTGCGGATACTGCATCATTAACATTGGTAACTGCGTGGCTTTTGATATATTTTACTTCAATTTCCGAAAGTTTTTGATTGAAAAGTTGACGATCTTCGGTATCAATAATCGATTGAACCGGCGTACCCAGCACTGTTACATTGTATTTTTCAAAAACACCCTGCTGATAAAGTGCCACGCCGCAGTTGAGCGCCGTCTGTCCGCCAAAGGAAAGAAAAATTCCATCCGGTCGTTCCTTTTCGATAACTTTTTCTACAAAGTAGGGAGTAACCGGTAAAAAATATACTTTATCGGCAATTCCTTCTGAAGTTTGAACGGTAGCAATGTTGGGATTGATGAGCACCGTTTGAATGTTTTCCTCTTTTAATGCTTTCAAAGCTTGTGAACCGGAATAGTCGAATTCGCCGGCTTCACCAATTTTCAGTGCTCCCGAACCCAAAACCAGCACTTTTTTTATTTCGCCTTTTTTTGGACTTTGGTATTGATGCTTGGCAACCTGTTTTTTCTCCAATTCTTCTTCTATCAGTTGAGGAATGGATTTATTTTTTTCGGTCAGGGTACGTATGAGTACATCAAAAAGAAATTCCGTATCGGTTGGTCCTGAAGAGGCTTCGGGATGAAATTGACAGGAAAACCAAG
>Ga0116159_1004071_pt1 | contig 12632 bp, 14 predicted proteins | sample AD_JPNAS1_MetaG_FD_89878 | JGI IMG/M metagenome (GOLD analysis project Ga0116159, IMG submission 89878) | Active sludge microbial communities of municipal wastewater-treating anaerobic digesters from Japan - AD_JPNAS1_MetaG | ecosystem: Engineered > Bioreactor > Anaerobic > Digestate | place...
GCGGTTTATCGAAACCCGCCGGAAAAACTTTGACATCCGTGATGACATTAATTACAGTGGGGTTTCGCGGGACGTTGCCTATCACCGCTGTACAAGACAAATTGCGGAATATATATAGAAGGCAAAAGAGAAAAACTGAAATGGGCTAACTTGCATGAAAAAAAGTAAGGTCAAAGATGATATGTCCATATATGAGGCATCCGAATTTTGGGATGAGCATGATATGATCGATGGAGATGATGTTCAGGAAGTGAAAGATATACAGTTTATGCTGAAAAAGAAAAAATATGTGGGCCTTGAATCAAGTATCTACGAAAAATTCGCAGGGAAGCAAAGAAACTGAAAATCTCTGAAGATGCTTTAATCAATGATTGGCTCCGTGAAAAAGTTGAGGCATAACTCTGTATGGAAGACGAGGACCTGAAATTTAAGCTTCATCATCTGATTGAAGAATATTTTGTCGTCTATCATGCGGCCAAGCTGGTTCGACTTTCCCCTGGCCGTCAGGCCGGAGGCGTCCTTTAGCCGCAACGACCTGATTCGTCGTCTCGACCGGGCCAAGATCGACACCCGCCTCCTATTCGGCGGCAATCTGACCCGGCAGCCCGCTTACCGGGATATGCCGCACCGCAAGGTCGGCCCCCTTGCGAACTCCGATTTCGTCATGACCCAGGTCTTCTGGATCGGTGTGTATCCGGGGTTGAGCAGGGAGATGCTGGAATATATAATAACTGAATTTCAAGTATTTAAGAGAAAAATTTGATGGAAACCATAATAAACATCGATTCAAGAATGTTTCCGATGTAACAAAGTTCTATATACGAAGCACGCAAGGGATGAAATGGAGCATGAAGAGTACGGTGAGATCTTTCATTATGAAGTTTCTCAGGTTGTGACTTTTGGTAAGATCATAGAAGAGTACAGTGATGATGCACCATATCCAAGTTGTTTGATTTATGGGACAACAGAGAATGGTAGGCCTCTTCATGTGGTGTGTGCTTATTCGGATGAAGAAAACCTGACAATAATTATTACAGTTTATCAACCAGATCCCCGGAAGTGGATGAATTATGAGAGGAGGAAAAAATGAAATGCGTTATTTGCAGAGGCGATGATATTGTGAAAAAACTGGTTGACGAAGAGATTAAGATAGGAAGCGACATTGTGCTGGTGTCAATGGAATTGCTGGTTTGTAATGGCTGTGGCGAGAGATATTATGATCAACGTGCGATGAAAAAAATCGAAGATTTAAGAGCAGCCATGAAGGTTGAAGAGTTGCCAACCCAAGCGGTTGTAGGTAAGGTATATCGTGCGTATGCAGCATCATAAGCGAAAGAAAGATATTCCCGTTGTCATCCTTTGCGGCGGTATGGGGACGCGCCTGGCGGAACAGACGGAAGTCCGCCCCAAACCCTTGGTGGAGGTGGGGGGGCGGCCCATCCTCTGGGACATCATGAAGCATTACTCCCGTTATGGGTTTGACGAATTCATCCTCGCTTGGGCTACAAGGGGGAGATGATCAAGCGCTATTTCCTCGATTTCTACACCCTGCAACAGGATTTCACGGTCACCCTGGCGGATGGCCAGAGCCGGGTGATCAAAGAGAATCACGGGGAAAAAAGGAGAATCATGGGGAGAAATGGACGGCCCATAAGGATATGCTTCGATTCGTGCAACGCAAAATGGATATTTCGCGGGTAGATTCGTGGGCAGTGAGGCGTCCAACGGGCCCGGATACGGCAAAGGTTGCGGCAGCCTATAATTTACCCGTTGCAAGAATAACCAGCCATAAGCGATCATGCTATTATCGAAGCACGAAAAGACGGGATTGATCCCCGTACGGTTGCAAAACTGGAATGGGTAGTTATCAATGGCGAAGTCATCGAGGAATATGCTGATCGGGAAAGAGTTTTGATTTACGCTCAATTGAAAGAAGAAGGCTTGCCAGTACATATCATTGTTGACTATTCTCTTCTTGAAGAACCTGTTATTGTTACTGCGTATGTGCCGGATAGCAAGTATTGGCTTAACTATAAAACGAGGAAAGCAAGAAAATAAAGAGGTGGCGTAATGACACTGATAAGAAAGAGAAAATGCCCCGAATGCGGGGGAGGGATGGAGGCTAAATTAATCAATCTGCACTACAAAAGGCAAAATGTTGAGATGGAAGTGGAAGTGATAGGCATTCCAGCCAATGTTTGCACTCGGTGTTTTTACCGGATTATCCCTGGAAAAGTGGCAAAGTATATTGACGCCTTGGTTGACCCGATCTTCGAATCAGAGAATCGTATCACAGAAAAGATCTTGCCGTCTCCCTACATTGGCATTCAATTTCCATTTATCAGCCGAGAGGTTTATGCCGATCAGTGATGCATAAAGCAAGCAAGCGTGGATGGCCGGCGCGGATGCCAATGTTTTGTATCTATGGGGTAATTCGGGGACATAACACTTAATTTAGAGTTTCTGTTCATCTGCTACGTACTATTCGCCTTCACGCCAGGCGTTCCCAGCTTGCACGTTGGCGAGGTTAAAGCGTTCGCCCTGGTTGTCTGAAGGATTAAGCCAGAGCATGCGGGTAAATACCTTCTCCGCTTCCCGGATGCGGCCCAGGCGCCACAGGCAGAGACCGTAGCCGTGGAGACAGCGCAGGAAGGGTCGGTTGTTTATAAATCCCCAGGGAAGGAGACCGGTGAAGTCTTTTCCGAGGGAAAGCTCGCCGATTTTAACCCCGATGTCGTAGTGACGGATAGCCATTTCCGGATTGTGGGGAAACGCGAAAGTTCCCAGGTGGTTGTGGGCATCGAGACAGCGAAGATCGGCGGCGAGTATATCCATGAGTATGCGCTCGGCCTGCCGCCAATCGCCCGCGTGGTGCAGGTCAGCAGCGTCGATGATGGGATCCGTATCGAAATTGTCCGGATTCTCGCCGGGAAGCACCTGTTCCATTTCGTACTGAGGTCTCGGGCCACGTTTGATAATCCGTTTCTCCCAGGGCGCTATCGGCTCGTCCGCCTCTCCCCAGTAATGCTCTTCCGGATCCCACATGCCCACGTTTTCCAAACGGAGGGGAATAAGGCCCAGCGCCTTGATGTCGAGTCGCGAGGAACTGATTTCGCCGGAGACGTAGGGATGGCCGGCGTAGCGCCACTTCTTGCGCGGCGTCACGGTAATGATCTCACCCGGTACGACATGCCAACGGGCGGCGGGGCGCAATGTAAGAACACGATTTCCCCCCAGGATGCGGCAGGAAATGGCATTCCCCTTCACGGCCAGGGCGATGAGGTCCGCCTTCTTGTCCATGTCGAGATCGTCATCCGTTGCTTTCGGCCGTTTAGGCATGGAGACGCGAGGATAGGGTTCGACGCCAAGCCACGTACGGTACGCGGCCACGCAGTCGGCGCCCCTCGATCCTTCGGGGAAGGCAACATCGCCTGCGGCGAGGCGATATTCCGTGCCATCCTCGCGCCGGACGCGGGCGGTCAGTCCGCGGCGCACGTTGCCGTCGTAATGGATCTCCTGTACGGCAACGTGCTCTCCCACCACAAAGGCGTCCGCAGGCAGGTCCAGGTCATCTTCCATGGCCTGACTGAAGGCCCGTAGCTGCTCGTCGTCGCCATCGGCGTCAACGACGATCCCCTCGATCAAATCCTTCAATTCCTGTTCATTCTTCTTACGGCCCGCCATCTTTGCCTCCCTTCTTTGCCCGTGTTTTTCCCGGATTGCATTGCCGTGACGTTTTCGCGCGGATGGAGAGGCATGCACTATCGTCTGCTGCGGTTCCACAGGCACGGTTGATGTTGGTCGCGCCCCCTTTTTTCGCACCGAGTGTCAGGCGGTTTTATAGCCCGTCGCTTCTCCATAATGCAAGGGCAAAAGATATATTACGGCGATAACAACTTGAAAAACTTCCGGGAATAGATTATTCTCCTATTAGTGTAGTGCCGGCGGCTTGACTGACGGCTCTTAATTATCCTGTCCGCGCAGTACCGGCGGTGCGACGGCAGTTGATCGACAATAACCCAGGGAGGATCAGGAACATGACCACTTACGAAAAAGGCAAGCTTTACCAGATCTCCATCATCGACTTCAAACCGGATCCCGACCAGCCCCGGAAGGTCATCGATCCGGATGCCCTGGCGGAGTTGGCCGCCTCGATCAAGAAGTATGGCATCCTGACGCCGCTGCTCTTCCGGACGGCCGATCAGGGCTGGCTCTACATTGTGGCCGGGGAGCGGCGCTACCTAGCGGCGAAGCAGGCCGGCCTCCTGATTCTCCCCGCCATCTGCGTCGAGGGGAGCCATGCCGAGATCGCCCTGGTGGAGAATCTCCAGCGTCAGGACCTCACCGTCATCGAGGAAGCGGAGGCCCTTAAGCGGCTCATGGATGAAGAGGGCTACAGCATGGATCAGTTGGGAGAAGTGATCGGCAAGCCCCGGACGACGGTAAGTGAATCCATTTCGCTCATGCGCCTGCCCCAGGATATTCGGGACGATTGCCGGGCCAACCGGAAGACCGGCAAGACCAGGCTGGTGGAGATCTCCCGGAAGACCCAGGAACGGGCCATGAGAAGCGCCTATGAGCGTCTGAAGGAACAGATGCGCAAGGAGGAGGAGGGGAGCGCCGGGAAGCGAGGGCCCGTACTTTCCCCGCCCGCCGCCCTCTGCCGGACCCTCGATGCGGCCCGGGACAAGCTGGAAAAGGCCGACAACAGCAACTGGTCCGAAGCGGACCTCAACATGGTCAATGATTCCATAAACACCCTACAGGAGGCCATTGACCTGTACCTGAATCCTCCTCCCGAAGAGGAAAACGGCAGCGGTAACGGCGACGGGGAAGAGGGGAAGCCGCGCATGCAATTGTCATAGGGGAGGGGGCGCCTTATCATGTCGCAACTTGATTGAGGTTTACATGAAAATGCTCAATCCTTAATTCCTCAATCTCTCCCCTTCAAGGGTAGGGCAGGGGTGGGGATGGATTGAACATTTTAATCCTTCGTTGTGCCCGCGCCGGGCATGAAGGTTACTCAGAAGGGGCGGTAGGACCCTTGACCCACCGGTTGAATAATTGGTCGGTCGGCTCGTTGGGCTGGTCGGTTGTATGGAGACAATTGGTTGGTCGGACGGTTGGATGCTCGGTGGGTTGGACGGTTGCTTCGTCGGAGGCGGCGACGGCGACGGCGGGCGATGGCTCTGACCGCCGGTCATTTTTTTGGGGGCAAAATTTTTTGCGAATCGTCAGAAATGAAATAATAACATAAGCTTCCTGAGCGTCGATTCTCGTCACTCTTTCCGGGAGGCCCTTCCGGCCCCTGGACCGGCGAATATAATATATGTATATAATTAGAATAATATTATGGTAAATATGTATGTAATTGATATAAAAAATAGTTGCATATGTGTCATGCGGATTGAATATTATACTTTCAATTTGACAAGAGAAGATTTCTGCTCTATACTACGGCCATGATTCAGCGTACCTTATCAGCAAAGCTAATGTCCCTCGCCGGGCAGTTTCCCGTGGTGACAATCACGGGGCCGCGCCAATCCGGAAAGACCACCCTTGTCCGGATGGTGTTTGCGAATCATGAGTACGTCAGTCTGGAAGAACCGCACGAAAGGGAATTCGCTCTTTCTGATCCCCGGGGGTTCCTCAGGCGATACAAGGGTGGTGTGATTCTCGACGAAATTCAACGGGCGCCGGACCTCCTTTCATACGTGCAGGGAATTGTTGATGCTGATGGTGAGCGGGGCAGGTTTATCCTGACGGGATCGCAGCAATTCCATCTGTCCGCAAAGGTCAGCCAAACGCTCGCCGGGCGCACCGCCATCGTTAATCTCTTGCCGTTCAGTCTCGATGAATTGCTGGGCTTGCCGTCCCGGGACCCCTGGGCATGGCAAAAACTCCCGGAACGTAGGAATCCGCCGGGTTTCGATTTGGAATCCATGCTGTATCGGGGATTCTATCCCCGGATTCATGATCAGAATTTGGCGCCCCAGGACTGGTTTGCCGGTTATTATCAGACCTATGTGGAACGAGATGTACGGGAGGTGTCCAATATCGGTAATCTGGAGATATTTCAACGTTTTGTCAGGCTCTGCGCCGGTCGTACGGGACAACTGTTGAACCTCTCATCCCTCGCCGCCGATTGCGGCGTCTCCCATACCACGGCCAGGCAGTGGATTTCAATTCTTCAGGCGGGATTCATTATCCATCTGTTGCCGCCACACTTTAACAATTTCTCAAAACGGATCATCAAGAGCCCGAAGCTCTATTTCCTCGATACCGGTCTGCTGTGCTACCTCCTCCGCATCCGGGAGCCTGACGATTTGACCGACCATGCCCTGCGCGGGGCGGTTTTTGAATCATACGTGGTTTCCGAACTCTACAAGGCCTTTGCCCACCGGGGTGAAATGCCGCCGCTCTATTTCTGGCGGGACCGGACGGGTCATGAAGTTGATATAATCATCGATACGGGCAAAGAACTTATTCCCATGGAGATCAAGTCGGGAAGAACGTTAAGCGGCTCCTTCTTCGACGGTCTCCGTTACTTTATGGCGTTGGGGCCGAATGTCGCCCGGCAGGGGGTGTTGATCCATGGGGGAGACGATCTGTATGAAAGGGAGAATTTCATCGTCCTCCCCTGGTTTCAGGTCACAGCGGGCAATTCGGGGTAATTCGGGGACATAACTGCATATTCCGCTGATTCCACCACTCGATTCCGGAGGAAGCCGCCACCCTGTTCCTATGTAAAGCGCCATGGGATTCCGGATGATTTCGCCACCCCTGAGGCCTGTTCGTTACGGATTAGTTTATCCTGCGGTGCTCAGGGGTTGCCGGCGGCGGATATCGCCTCCGTCGGTCATGAAAGGCAGCATATGCCGCAATCGTTTCGGCCAATTTGGTCGATATGACCGCCGGTCATTTTTTTTCGGGGCAAAACTCTTTGCACCTCGGTGGTATCCTTAATGAGATCATGAAGTTCCAGAGCGTCAAATTCCGTCACGCCCTATTAGTTACCTACTTTGGTTTTTATGTCCACATTCACTTGAATAAACCTGCCTGTATGATGACTTGGTCGGGAAGCTCAGGGCTAAATAAGCAATCCTTCGCGGCGAAACAACAGTCCCTCAACCCAACAAAAGAATGGAAGGAGCGTCTGGTGCAACCGGTTTCCCGTGTCACCCGTCTTCTCCTTCCATTTCATTCCGTCTCAATGCCATTTCCAGCTGGCGGCATTTTACCTGCCTCAGAAGCCCGGCTTCCCAGAATATCATGCCCCGGCACGGATCCGATATGAGATGCTTTACGTTGTCTTTCAGGAAAAAGTCTAATCGACGAACTGCCGCTTGTAAATACAAATAGAATGCACTATATTTGCCTACAATTGATAGGTAACAAATGGATGTATTCGAAACAAAAATAAGAAGGGTGATCATGACAGAGAAAAAAAAAGACATTGAAATAGCCTTGCAGGAACGCATCAAAGAATTGAATTGTCTGTATGGGATGGCGCGACTGGCAGAGCAGCACCATGATTCAATGGAAAACTTTCTAATGCATCTCGTAGATTTTCTTCCCCTTTCGTGGCGATATGCAGAAATTGCGTGCGCACGCATCCTCTTTCAGGGTGAGATCTTTGACAGCAGGAAATTCAACTGGACAGAATGGGGACAATCCGAGCAAATCCGAATAGGCGGTGAAGCCGTAGGTGAGGTGACGATTATTTATATGGAAGAGCGCCCGAAGGCGGATGATGGTCCGTTCCTCAAGGAAGAACGTGCGCTATTGGAGGGAATAGCCCAGCGTATAGGTGAAATTGCCCTCCGGATTATGGCCGAGAAGGAATTGCAGGAAAACAACAGGCAACTCCTGCTGGAAAGAAAAGCCCTGAAGGATGCGAATGCGGCATTACGAGTGGTTCTTTCTAATATCGAAGATGAAAAAAAACGTATTTATGAAAACTTTCATTTGAATATCGAAAAGGTGGTCATGCCGGTTATCCACGCTTTGACTCCCGGCATAGAGAAAAGCAAGCAAAAATACCTGGATATGTTGAAGACTAATCTCGAGGAAATCACATCTCCCTTTACCAGCCGGATATTCAATCACTATCGCACCTTGACCCCAACGGAGGTTGATATCTGCAATATGATCCGGAATGGATTGCGGACCAAAGAAATAGCCAGGTTACGCAGTGTCTCCCCGGCAACGATAAGTCGCCACCGCGAACACATTCGACGGAAGCTGAAAATTGCCAACGAGCAAATTAATCTGACGACTTACCTGCAATCGCTTCCGGCACAGGACACAACCAGCACATATAATGGGGTCAGGTCTTGAAAATTAGCATTTTTCCGGAGCATGAGTTCGCCTGTTCCCCCGTCTCGGAGCGCCTGATCTTCCTGGGGCTGGCCCTGGCCGTCCTGGCAGTGTTCGGGCGCCTGGCCGCCTTCGATTTCGTCTTTTTCGACGATCATGTCTATGTGATCGAAAAAGCCCAGGTGTTGGCCGGATTGACACCGGCGTCGGTGTGGTGAGCCCTGACGGCCACCGACGCCGGCTTCTGGCATCCCCTGACCTGGATCTCCCTGATGATCGACCATGAGCTCTGGGGGCTCAATCCGGGCGGCTATCATCTCACCAATGTCCTGCTGCACCTGGCGGCGACGCTGCTCCTCTTTGCCGGATTGCGCCGCCTGACGGGAGCGGTGGTCCAAAGCGCCTTCGTGGCGGCCCTCTTCGCCCTCCATCCTCTCCATGTGGAATCCGTCGCCTGGATCGCGGAACGGAAGGACGTCCTGAGCGGCTGCTTCTGGATGCTGACGCTCCTCCTTTACGCCCGGTACGTGGAACGGCCGGGATGGGGGCGTTATGCCCTGGTGCTGCTGTCTTTCCTCCTGGGGCTGGCGGCGAAGCCGATGGTGGTGACCCTTCCCGTCATCCTGCTGTTGCTGGACATCTGGCCTTGCCGGCGCCTGGTGGGATTCAACGGCGAGTCGGTTGAACGGGGGAAGATCCTGATGGTGATCGGAGAGAAGCTGCCCATGCTGATCCTCGGTTTCGCCGTGGGGATGGTCACCATGGCAGCGGAAACGCAGGTGGGGGCCCTGAAAACATTCGTTGAGTTTCCGCTTTTTTCCCGCTTGACCAATGCCGTGGTTGCCTATGTCTTCTATCTTTGCAAGACGGTCTGGCCGGTTGGTCTTACCGTCCATTATCTCCATCCCGGGGGATGGCCCGCGGGGACCGTAGTCGTCTCCCTGGCGATTCTGGCGGCGCTCACCTTCCTGGCGGTGAACAGGTGCAAATCCCAGCCGTTTTATCTGGTAGGCTGGTTTTGGTACCTTATCAGTCTCCTGCCCGTCAGCGGTCTCATCCAGATCGGCAGCCACGCCTTTGCGGATCGTTACACCTATATCCCCCTCAACGGGGTTTTTATCGCCGTCGTCTGGGGGGTGGGGGAATGGGCGACCGAGAGGGGAAAAAAAGCGCTGGTCACGGAGGATAAACAAGCTGAGGTTCCAGGACGCCCCGGAAGCGCGGCTCCTTATCGCACCGGCGGGGGGGAGGAGGGCCGGAGTACCGTTATCGGCCGTCAGGACGCCAATGCTTTCGATGACGTGACCAAATCCGGCGATATTGAAGCTGAACCTTCCCCACGGCCGGAAGCCGAAGCCGAATCCGAAAATGCCCCCGGCCTTCAAGACGTTGACCTCCAAAAAGCCGTCCGCCCGCCGTCCGCCCTGCCGGCGGCGACTTGGGAAACCATGGGGGTCGGCCATTGCGTGGCCGCCTCGGTAAAGCCCGGGAATTGGGAGGTGTCACCTTCGGCCGTGGCGACCTTGGGGACGGCATTGATCTTCGTCTTTGCCCTGATTTCCTTCTTTCAGGTGGGTTATTGGCGAAACGCCGAGAACCTGTTCCGCCATGCCGTCGCCGTTGACGAAAAGAACTGGTTGGCCAACAATAACCTCGGGGCGGCCCTTTCCCGGCAGGAGCGTTATGGGGAAGCGTACCATTATTTTGACCAGGCCCTGAGGTATCGTTCCGATTATCACGAGGTTTTCTTTAATATGGGGGTGGCCCTGGCTGGGCAGGGGAGGTTCCGGGAGGCTTTGCCCTATTACGAGCGGGTGATCGCCCACAATCCCCTCTTCGTCCAGGGTTACAATAATATGGGGATCGCCTGGGCGCGCCTGGGAAATCATGAACGGGCCATTGCCGCTTTTCGGGAGGCCGTCAGGATCCATCCCGGTTACCGCCAAGCAATCGAAAATCTGAGAATCGCCGAAGAAGAGGACAGCGCCAAGAAAAAACGCTAAAAAAAAGGCAAGGTCCGTTATGAAGGATCCGTTGTGAAATAAGGGCAACCAAGCGGCGCTGAGATTTCGATAAAACAAGTAATGGATTCAGGTCTTGAAAATCAGCATTTTCCCGGTGCGTGAGTTCGACCGTTCACCCCGTCTCGGAGCGTCTGATCTTCCTGGGGCTGGCCTTGGCCGTCCTGGCGGTGTTCGGGCGCCTGGCTGCCTTCGATTTCGTTTTTTTGGTTCATCCGAATCTTGCGTATTGCTTCCCGTTATGTTGATTGTGGAAAAATGGGATTAGATAGCAGCTTTCATCCCGTACTGTGTTCAGGTAAGATCAGGGAAAATGTCAAGGGAGCAGGTTACCCTGCGCATCTTTTATGAATTGGCGGCGGCAGGTTGTCAGATGTGAGCATTCGGGATTGAAAGAGAGAACGCCCGCATCCCCGGGAGACCAGTTCTGGAACTCGATAATTGACGGGTGATTCTTTCCTTTGAGTTGTCTTTTTTCAAAACATCTTTGCTCATTGGTATTGTTCCATTCTTGATCATGTTCTTTTGGGGGAATCTATAACGGCAAAGATACATTTGCAGCCTTTTCCAGATTGCCGATTCTGACACCAACAAGCCTTACTTTTTTGCCCACAAGATCAACCCGCTTCAAACAGGAAAAAGCAAGGCGCCTGATCTCGTCATCCTTGCCGATAAGATCATGGACGGAACAGGCCCTGGTAACCGTCCGGAAGTCACTATAGCGTATCTTGAGAGTGACGGTTCTGGCCCTATATCCTTTTCGCTTGAGGTCTGAAACAACGTCCTTCGTGAGTTCAGCAATAGTCCTGGCTATCGTCTGCCAATCCTTCACATCTATTTGAAAGGTTGTTTCCCGGCTGAATGATTTCGGTTCCCAGTGGGTGACAAGGGGGCTCTCGTCAATGCCTCTTGCCGCCTCATAAAGGTAATGACCATAAGAAGCGCCAAATCGTCGAAGCAGATTCTCCATAGGCAAAGCGGCCAACTGTCCGATGGTCTCGATTTTCATTGTCTTCAGATGTTCTTCAGTTTTCGGTCCGATGCCGTATAATTTTCTGATGGGCAGCGGCCAGAGCTTGTTCGGGATATCATCGCCAGTGAAAACTGTCAGCCCATTAGGTTTCTCCATGTCTGAAGCAATCTTTGCCAGGAGCTTGTTTGGGGCAATTCCAATGGAGCAGGTCAGTCCTGTCTTTTCAAATATGCCACTTTTGATCTTATTTACGATAAACTCATTGCTATCCGGCTCATCCGATATGTCTATATAGGCTTCATCGACGCCGACGTCTTCCATGATGGTGGTGATATTCAGCAATACTGTTTTGAACTGGCGGGAGGCTGCTTCATAAGCTTCAAAATCAACAGGGAGAAAAACAGCATGGGGACAGAGCTTGTAGGCGGTTCTCAGCGGCAGGGCGGAATGTATGCCATATTTCCTGGCTTCATAATTGGCCGTGGAGACAACTCCTCTCTTTTTTGGATCACCTGTCCCGCCAATGACGACAGGTTTCCCGACGAGAGTAGGATTCCTTTTCTCTTCGACAGCGGCGAAAAAGGCGTCCATGTCGATGTGGAGGATGCGTCTTCTCTTTATATCGGGATTGTTCATGTATTGTCCCGGATGGCGTATGTCAGTCGTCAGAAGACATGATCATCAGATAGGATGTCAGGTTTTCTTTCTTGTTTTTTAACCCCAGTTTCTTTCTGATATTTTCGCGGTGGAATTCGATTCCCCTTACAGACGCATTAAGCATCTCTGCAATCTCCTTAGTAGCCTTTCCATCTTTCAAGAGGCCGGCGACAAGGATTTCCTTTGGCGTTAACTTTAAATATTTTGACGATAAGGTCCTCAAGAAAGGTGAAGTAATGGCATTCAAATTGGATTCGATCATATCGACACACATCCTGGACTTGTTATCCATCTTGCACTTTTTGATCATCTCTACACCGGGCATGATCAATCCTCTGACGTTGGACAGGATATTTTCTTTAAGGACTTTCTTGTCATCCTCCCTTTTCTTTAAAAGGACATTTAATGTGGTATTAATTTTTTCGAGATTGCGGGTTTGAATTTCAAGCTGATTTTGCCTTTCTCGCAGCGCCTCTTCCGCCGCTTTCTGTTCTGTAATATCCTCATAAGTTACCACAACCTTCCTTTTCTGGAGACTTTGGCCAATTCGGGAAGCGTTGATTCGGCATGTAATCACCCTGCCGTCCTTGTGCCAGCAGGGAAATTCAGGCTGCGTAAAATTACGCTTTCTTTCAAGAGCTGAATAAGCCTTTTGGCCCAAC
>Ga0116159_1004073_pt1 | contig 12625 bp, 8 predicted proteins | sample AD_JPNAS1_MetaG_FD_89878 | JGI IMG/M metagenome (GOLD analysis project Ga0116159, IMG submission 89878) | Active sludge microbial communities of municipal wastewater-treating anaerobic digesters from Japan - AD_JPNAS1_MetaG | ecosystem: Engineered > Bioreactor > Anaerobic > Digestate | place...
ATCTTTATTATTTGTTGTTACAGTATCGGCGTTTTTAAATTGAACCGAAGTATCATTATTATTAATTTCAACGTGTTCAGAAAATGTTGGATATAATTTTCTTTGAGATGCAGGGTAATTAACTAATTCTTCAATCAATGCTTCGTTAGTTACAACTTGGAATTCACTTACTGAGGCATCTACACAATTTAAGTAAATAACCGGTGTTGTATCTACTTCATTTAAATCATTAAAGGAAATTGAATCTTTCCAATATAATTCCCCATTTATGTAGAAATAGAAATCTCCATTGTGACGAATAGAAGTTACAACGACGCCACTCAGACAATCAAGTGATTGTAAATCGTGTTGATGCCAAATTTGTGACCTATCTGATAAGACACCCCATTGTTGTTCTACACCACCTACAGTTTTACTATATTGTGTGATAAGTTTCGTTGGATTTTGTGAAAGACCAGTTGCATAGATTTGTCCATTTCCGTCGATATGACCAATGGTCATCGTATTCCAAACCCAATCTCCAACTGATTTCACATTAAATGTTGCTGCAACACCATAAACTTTACCTTTTATATTTTTAAATGAGGCATAAGTTTTGATGTCATTTGTGTTTTCTTGTGAAACGGTTTCAATAACTGGTTCTGCTTGGTATATTCGTTCAAAATCCCAAGCAGTAGGATTAATGGTCGCGTCAATTATGGTGTCAATAACTGTTACCTCCACTGAATCCTTAATAGTAGGACTGCCTGCTAAGGCAGCAGTGATTGTTACCTCACCTGGTGCTACTCCAGTAACGACGCCATCGTTGACTGTGGCAATGTCTTCATCACTAGTTGACCAAACGACTGCATCTGTACTATCAGTAACTGTGGCAGTAAGTACGATTGACTTAGTGATGTAGAGTGATCTTTCGCCTTCTTCAATTGCAATAGCAGGGTTGAGAACAACTTCACTTGTTGGATCTTCTTGGCTTGTTGGATCTTCTTCACTTGTGGTTGATACATGACTAGTTGTTGGTGATTCTGATGTTGGATCACTTGTAACAGGTGGTTTTGTACCGCAACCAACTAGAAGTGCTACAAAAGCTAAAACCCATAACATATTTTTTTTCTTCATATTTTGCTCCTTTCAATATGTAATATGTTTTTAGATCATTTTGAATGTAAAATTAGTCACTTTACTCGATGAGTATTCACCACCAACCCATATTAAATAAGCTTGGGTGTAGCGGGAATTCAGTTCATCATCGGGATATGATTTAACGTCAAAGGTACATTCAACTCCGTTGACGTACATACGGAATACCGACCGAGAACTTTCAATCGTTCTCGTAATTTTGACATGATTTAGAGCTAAAGGATCTTCAACGACAGGTGCCGATGTTTCGAGGTATTTTGACACCGCCCCCGAGGCATCCATCGATTGTTGAAAATTCCATTCAGCAAATCTTGCAATGGTTTCCGTATTTTCGGTTTGAATTGAGCTTCTTCCAATCATTAACGAAGTAACGCTGTCAGCAGCTTCATATCTTGATAAGTTTACGGTTAATCCAGTGAAGCCGGTTGAAATATGGGCCTCATTATATTTAAGGGCCTGGACATCAAATTCAATTTCAAAGTTTCCGTAAACCTTAGCTTTATCTCCAAGTGACACAACACGGTGGTCTTTGTTAAGTGTAGTCACTGAAGTAAACGTAAATTCTTCATCTGAGTCATAATAAACAATATGAGGATTTGAAGCATAGAATTTTTGTTGATACTGATCTTGGGCGATAATTGCATCAATTTCAGCATCATTCGTATTAAATTGATAATTATAGGCTTTAACTTCTTCATCGATTGCACATAAAATCGGATATGTATCAACTCCATCATAATCAAGAGTATTATCAAAATAGAAAAGTTTATTATTAATTAAATAATAGTAATCATTTCCATCTCTAACCATTGAAATCGTAATTGGGGCGTTTGCATCGATGTCGTTTATGCCATTTTGACCCCAAATTTGACTACGTGTTGTAATTGCAGGCCATGATTCATTAGGTAGAGTTTTAACGATACATTTTTGGAAATTATTTGGTTGACCAGGAACATGTGGTGAAAATAGGAAGTATCGAGTTGAGTCTTCGCTAAGTCCGCTTCCTAAACCAACACCTTGCCATACCCAGTCACTAAGTTGCTTTTTAATTTCAAAGGTTACTGAGGCATAGTATCTTTGTGCTTTTACACCTTTAAAATATAGCGAGTGATAGCCAGTGGGCGTTTGGTCCGAAATATAGACATATGGATCAACATCATCTGCTTGGTGAGTTAAATCCCAGTAAGGTGAACCTTTGTCGCTATAGAAGAAACCCGATTTAACAGTAAATGTAACGCTATCTGATACATTGGTATCTTCTTTTGATGTAGCAGTAATTGTAACTTGTCCTTTACTTAAGAATGATACAAGTCCAGAATCACTTACACTAGCAACTGCTTCGGCACTTGTTGCCCAAGTAACTAGAGTTGATGCATCTGGGTTATCAGCCTCAACACCTAATTGAAGTGTTTCGTCAGTCCATTGGAGTGTATCTGAATAGCCAGTAATCGTTAAACTTTCAGGGGCTACACTTCCTAAAACCGTAATATCGATAGATGCTTTACATCTTGGTTCAATTACTAAGGTTGCAGTAATTGTAGCAACTCCTTCTGATAATCCAGTAACTGTACCTTTATCCACACTTGCTAAAGTATGATCGCTTGATGTCCAGTTTATTTCTTTTTCTCTTGTACCGCTAACAGAGCTTCGAATTAAAACTGTTTTTGAAACATTAATTGTTGTTGAACCAATAGCAGTAAGCCTAATGCTATATGGTCCATCATAAACATCTGATTCACCTGATTGGTTGCTATCTCCTCCAGGAGGTACTTTATTACATGCTGTAAGTGCCCCAAATGAGGTTAAAGCAAGTAAGGTTGATAAGATAAACGCGTGAAATCTTTTTTTCATATTCTTCTCCTTTACTTAATTACTAATCCGCTTTCTATATCGAAAACATGTAGTTTGTCTAGGTCATAAACAAGACTAATGTTATCGCCAATACTAATAGGATGGCCGTCGATTATTTTGGCTTGCATGTAATTGCCAAACCATTGGAAATGGATAATGAATTCATTTCCTAATAATTCGACCATTTCAACTTCAACATCGATTTTCTTTGATGGTTTTTCTAAATTATGGTGGTTAGCCAAATAGAAATATTCTGGCCTAATACCTAAATATAGCTCCCCTTCGCCACTTAACATTTTCTCATTGGCGTTAATATATTTTTCTAATGTTTTGTGATCGTCTTGTTCTAAAGTATTATCAATTTCTTTCTTTTGTTTCTTTTTAAAACTAAACTTAAACCATTTTTTCTTTGGAACTTCAAAAGTTGCTTGTTCTCTTACATAAATATTCGCAGATTCAATCTCTTTAATATGATCATTAAGATTTTCGCTTTCTTTTAACAGAGTTAAGGATTCTTTTTGTTTTTCATAAAATGATTGAATTTTTTTAGCAAATCCTCGTTTTAAAGCGAATTCATATTTATCATAAAATACCTTGCCATCTTTGAAATTTGCTTTAATTACATTCATCGATGGTGAACCAATAAAAGTGGCGACAAAAAGATTTTCTGGATCATTATAGACATCCATTGGTTTACCAACTTGTTGGATAAAACCTTTGTTCATAATAACGATTCGATTAGCCATTGTCATCGCTTCTGTTTGATCATGAGTAACATAAATTGTTGTCGCCTTAGCTTCACGATGAATACGCATAATTTCTGCTCGCATTTGAACACGCAATTTAGCATCTAAGTTAGAAAGAGGTTCATCCATTAGAAATACTCGTGCATTTCTTACTAGAGCACGTCCAAGTGCTACACGTTGCATTTGTCCACCTGAAAGTTGTTTTGGTTTACGATCAAGAAGTTCGCCAAGTTTAAGAATTTTAACCGCGGCAAAAACTCTTTCTTTAATTTCTTCTTTTGGTAAACGTCTCATTTTTAAACCAAAAGCAATATTGTCATAAACATTAAGTTGAGGATAAAGGGCGTAACTTTGGAAAACCATCGCAATATCTCTATCTTTACTTGGTAAATAGTTTGAATACACTTTATCGATAAAAAGAGCACCGCTGGTAATTTCTTCTAAACCAGCGACCATTCTTAAAGTCGTTGATTTTCCACATCCAGAAGGTCCTACAAGTGCAACAAATTCTCGTGGCTTAATACCTAGATTAAAATCATAAACAGCTTGAAATCCATTAGGATAAATCTTATTAATATTTTGAAGCGAAACAAAATCAGTTAATGTCTCATCAACCAAACGATTATTATTTTCTTTTAAGATTTCATTAGCTTCTTTTTTCGTAACTTTTTTATTTATCATAATGCACTCCTTCTATCTTTTAATGCCAGTACTTGCAACACCTTCAATAATTTTTGATTGAGCGATTAAAAAGACAATTAATATTGGAATCATCGCAATAACTGCACTTGCTAAAACTAATGTAGTTGCCTCATATGATTCGCTATTGTCGGAAATTACTTTAAGTCCGTAAGCTAAAGTCCAAGTTGTTCTTGGCGCGTTTCCAATAATTAATTGGGCCCATTGAACATCGTTCCATGCTCCCATAAAACCAAATAAACCTTGAACAAATAAAGCTGATTTCCCAAGCGGTAATACGACATTAAAGAATATTCTCATATTACTTGCACCATCCATTCTGGCATTTTCAATTAAGTCTTTAGGAATATTTGAGAAAAATTGCTTAATTAAGAAAACCCCGTAAACTCCACCTAAACCAGGCAAAATCAAGCCCAATATTGATTTATATGCTCCAAGCATATTCATATTAATTAGTTGAGGAGTTGTAGAAATGATTCCAGGAATTGTCATCGTTCCAATTAAAAAATAGAAAATCTTATCATGATATTTAAAATCTAAGAAAGCAAAAGCATAGGCTGCAAATGAGGCAATAATTAGATAAAGAAGCGTTCCTCCAATAGCAACGATTAATGAATTAAATAACCAGTTCCAAATTGGAAAATATTCATTACTATGCGTAGGAATATATTCTGTTTTTGAAAAGAGTTCACGATATCCATCTAAGGTAAACGCATCCCATTTACTTGGGAAAAAACTAGCAGGATAAGAAGTAAAATCTCCACTTCTTCTAAAACTACCAAAAACACCCCAAACAATTGGTAAAAGCATAAGAATACAAACAATTGTTAAAGTAATAAAGGCGACAGTTTTAGTTATTTTTTTGCCACGCGTCGAACTCATCTTTTCGTTTTGTTCCTGCCTTTCTTTCTTTATCTATTTGAAGTTGAATAATTGAAAATACAATCGTAATTAATCCAAGCATTATACCCATCGCCGCGGCAAAACCATAACCCCTAGAAGAACCAGTTAATATATTTTGAATTCGATAAACAGCACTTCGTAAGCTTGGATCAGAATTATCACTAGCTAGTATGAATAATTGACCATATAAATTCATATAGCCGATAAATGTTGTAAATAACACTAAAAATAATTGTGATTTGATCCCAGGAAGCGTTACAAAAAGGAACTTCTTCCATTTGTTACAACCATCAATATCTGCGGCTTCATATAAAGTTTTATCAACATTTTCTAAGCCTGCACAAAGAATAATAAAGTTTCCACCTATTCCGCACCAAAGACAGAAAAAACCCACCATGAACCAAGTAGCATAAACATTCCCAAACCAATCCACGGAGATGTTAAAGAAATTATTAACCCATCCATATTGATAACCAAACATTCTAAGAAGAATAAGACCAGTCGCGGTAAGTGGGAAGATACTTGGTATATAAATCAGTGCTCTAAAAACTTTATAACCAATACATTTTGTATTAACTAAAAGAGCTAGACCAAGTGGAATCAAAATTGAAAGTGGAACAATGCAAAGGCAAAACTTAATTGTTGTCCATACACTATTCCAAAAATCTCTTGCTACAACCTTATTAGTAAATATAACTCTAAAATTTTCAAAGCCTACAAAAGAAGTAGGGAACATTGTTCTTCCATCAAAACCTGAAAATGCAATAACAATGCCAAAAAGTAATGGGAAAACGAAAAACATGGCAAAACAAATAGCATAAGGTCCAAGAAATGTTGCTACACTAAGACCTTTTCTCGCGGTATTACGTCGTGCTTCTTTTTTGTTTGCGTAATCTAATAGATTAATTTGTTTTGCCATGCATTTTCCCATCCGATTTTACTAATTAGGCATATAAGTCAATATAAGCTAGGCAGTCTTCATATTCTTTATTTACAATTTGTTGAATTGTAGTTTCTCTATTTGAAGCTGACATTGCTTTTTGTACGCATGTTTTAAAATATGTGTCAATATATGAGAAATATTTCGTTGGAGGAATTACAACATAGTCATCTGGATTGCCCCAATACTTAATAAATTCTTCATAAGCAGGATCGTTTTTAAAATCGCTTGATAATGCTACTGATTTTACAGCAGGAATGTGTCCGCGTTTCGCCCAAGTGATTCCGCTATAATAGGATAAGAAATCAGCGAAAACTGCTGCAGCACATGCTTTAGTTTGACTTGTTACACATTGTGTAAGCATTAAAGCGTGACCTTCACCTTTTATTTTGCTAGCCATTTCATGAGAATTATCTAGAGCAAACATATTAGAAATTGATCTAGTTGTAATGTTTGAGGCACCGCCGTCTTGAGATAGTAAAATTGAGAAATCGTTTCTATCTTTAGCATATGTCCAAGGCCCTTGGAGTTTAAAAATACATGTACCTGCTTTAAAAGGTGCATCACCAACATCATAATCAGAACCAAATGATTTACTTAGTGCGTATTTATTCGTTGAACTTTCATCCGGCCACATCCAATTTCTTAAAAGTTGAAGGCCTTTAATAGTCCCTTCATTATTCCAAGCAGGTAAACCAGTTTCAGCAACTAAATCCGCACCATTTTGAACAGCTGCAGTATAGCCAACAAATTCATGTACCCACATATCGCCATAGGCAATTGGGAAAACGGTATAATCTTCAGCAGTACTTGCTAAACGCCATTCTGTTGCAGGTTTGTTTTCGCTGTTTTCACCGCGAATCCAAAATTGTCCTGCTCTAGCCTTTTCAACAATTGTTTCGCTTAATGCACATAGTTCCGCATAGTTTGTTGGAAGATTAAGACCATTTTTCTCTAAAATATCTAATCTTATTTCCATCATTGTGCTATGTACATCAATTGGCGTTCCATACATTTCTCCATCAATAGTTGTTGCATCTAAAAGTGAGTCAACATAATCATCTTTATCAAGTGGTATATCTGCTTTTTGGTAAAATTTTTCAATTGAATATAACCAACCTCTATCATGATATTCGGTAGTTCTATTGCCGTGATTGAAAAGAATATCAGGTCCATTAACACGGTCAAACTCCATTGTTGAAGTTAGGTTTGTTTCAAGATCATAACGTGAAATATGTTCGGCTGTAACTTTAATTTGACCGTTATACATTGTGTTAAATTGATTGATAATCTCATCTTGAGTATTAGCATCATCACCCGTTGTAACGGTCCATAATTTTAGCTCAACATCTTCAAAAATTACATTTCCATGTTCATCTCGAACAATATCACCCTCATCTTCAACATCCATTGAAGGCGTATTTTGTTTTCCGCAACCTGTTAATAAAGTAACAGAGAGGGCCAAAAGCATTGGTAATACAAAGCGTTTTTTCATATTAGTTCCTCCTAAAGCTTGTATATAGTGGGTCCGGGCATCAATGTATTTATTGATGCTTTTTGGTTTTCTACATATGGAAAACCATTTTCATCCCATAAAATTTTATCCATAAAGGCGATTCGCTCATTGTTTATTTCGCCATGAATATTAAAGCCATGATAAATAATCCAATCTTGTCCAGTATTATCTTTGATTATCGTATGATGTCCTGTGCCTGCGACGTTTTCATCTGGACCAATAACAAGATTTCCAAATGTACCTTCGTAGTCAGTAATAGTTTTTCCATCCCCTCCATAATAGGGACCAAAAAGAGTATCTGCTACACCAACTTGTACGTGATATGTTGAAGAGGTGCCACTTAAACAAGTACCCTGTGAACCCATGTAATAGAATTTGCCGTTTCTTTGAATAACAAAACTTCCTTCAAAATTGACATCGACATCCATGCCTTCTTCTCCACGATTATTTTCTACAATATATGTAACGTGGTCTTTTAGATTAGCATATCCATAAAATGGTTCAGTACCATCATCGGTTAGTTTGATACAGCCAATACCAAAAAAACTACCCCATATAAGAAATAGCTCTTCTCCTACATATAGTGCCTGCGGATCAATTCCATTTCTTACTCCTGTCATCTGTTGATCAAGAAACTTGCCATAATGTGTCCAAGGACCAGTTGGTGTATCGCCTACTGCTAGACCAATCCCAGGGTTACTATCACCCCAAGCTGAAAGCGAATAATAATAATTATATTTATTACCTACTTTTATAATTGAAGGCGCCCATACGCCTGCGCCTTGGCTACCCCAAGTTGCCGCACCAGCATTTCCTTCAAAAACATTTCCAGCATATCGCCATTCAAATAAATTAGCAGATTTAAAAATTGGACCTAAAACATATCTCATTGTTCCATTTAAATCTTCTACGTTACAATTAGTTGCATACATATACCAATAACCATCATCACCTTGAATAACGTCTGGGTCACATGTAGAAACATGATATGGATTTCCATCTAATTTATAAAAAACTAACGGATTAGAATATGCTGTTGTCGTTAGTTTTCTTGGTTCACTTGTTTCTTCACTAGTTTCAGATGTTGATGATGTTGTTAATGTATCGTCACTATCATCTGAAGATGGCAAAATTGTATTACACGAACTAAGTAATAAGGTAGAAAAGATTAATAACCAAATTGATTTCTTTTTCATCTTTTTATTCCTCTAGTGATTTAATATATGGACCAGGCATTTCTACTTCGTTACTAGCTAGTTTAGTTTGATTAATAACAGGCATTCCTGTTTTATTACTCCAATGTAATAAATCTAAATAAAGTACTCGCCAATCCTGATAATTGGAACCTGGATTGTATCCATGATAATACATCCAGTAATTGTTATTTTCATCTTGCATAACACAGCAATGACCAACGCCCATAGCACTACTTCTTGTTGGAACAATAACGGGATCTCCTCTTTTTGGTCCAAATAGATCTCGGCCTAGTGAATCTAGATATGGGCCTGCTACATTTTCACTTCTTGCTACAACTATGTGATATGTTGATTGAACTCCGCTGCAGCAAGTCCCTGTAGAAAGAAATAAATAATAATAACCTTCTCTTTTTAAAATAAATGCCGCTTCATAATTATCCATATTAAATACTTCAAATCCTGCAAGTGCGACTTTATTATCTTTTTGATATTCAATTCCACCTTTTAAAGATAAACCATCAGACTCTAATTCAATAAGAGTAATAAGACCTCCATAAGAGCCCCAAACCATATAAACCTTGTTATCATCAATAAAAACATGTGGATCAATTGAATTAGTTACACCAATTTCATCGGATTTAAATAATTTTCCTTTATGTTCCCATGGACCGTATGGAGTTGAAGAAACTGCAACACCAATACCAGGATTAGAATCTCCGCCTGTTGATAATGAATAGTAGTAAACCCAATTATCACCAATTTTTGCAACTGTAGGTGCCCAAACACCTGCACCACTACTACCCCAGATAGGTTCATAACCTGCAAAGACATTGCCACGATATACCCAATTAACCATATCTGTTGAATGAAAAATTGGACCACGAATAAATTGTGATTGTTCTTGACTCATAAAAACGCTAGTTTGCGTACAATATAAATAAAAATCCTTATCATCTTTTACGACGTAAGGATCTGCAATATATGTTGGTTTTTTACTTCCTCCAACGAGAGGGTGAATAGGATTTGTATATAAGTTATTAATACCTAAAATAGGTTCGTATGTAAATTCACTTTCCTCTATTGACGATTCAATTGGAGGATTTACATTTGTACATGAACACAAAAACAAACAGAGTAGAGGGATAATTATTCCTTTTTGATTTAGTTTCATAAACCTTCCTCACCTTTACTATAACGATATAGTAGAATTATTTCAACACTTTTTTTATTTTTTTTAAAATATTTTTGTTAATTTAAAAATTGAATAATTGTACTAATTTTATGTGATCTTAAAAAAATAATTATGGTAAAAGATTAATGCGACTATTTTATTAAAAAATAACATTAGAATTAATCAATAAAATAGTTAAGGAGGAAATCACCAAATAATCGCCCTAATTTTATCATCGAACGAGAATCATAATGAATTATATCAACAGCTTCAAATGGTTCTTCATCTGTTTTTAAACCTTCAGCATTTGTATCTAAATAAAAAGATAAATTGTCTTCTTCTGCATTTTGTCTTTTTGCTTTATTTATTACTTCATGTTTAATCCATATATTATCTAAAGCAGCAATTCCAGCATCAAGAAAACCTATACCAAAAGGACTAGCATATACTTTTAAATATTCCCTTAAACCTTTAATAAAGTTTTTAGTATTAAGATAATAGTCATCATGTTTGCCATTAAGAGAGTCATTTTCACCCTGCATCCAGCAAATAGCTCTAATTTCAGGATAATACCCCATTTTCTCAAGTTGTATTAGACTTTCTAAAATAAAATTAACAGCACCAGCAAACAAATGACCTGGTTTTTTTCCTAGAGTTGGAGAAATCCAATCATCACTTAAAGAGGTTCCTCCATATGCGTATTTAAGTAAAAAGACATTGGTTTTGCCAGCTTTATGTATACTTTCTGCTATACCAACTTCAGGACCAAAATGATTTGGGGAACATCCTTGGCCTAATTTAGTTGAAATAAATTTATTATTAGAAGTGTAGTTGCCTGCACCATTATCAAACGATATTTTTACATCTTGATATCCAACACTAAATTCTTCTACTTTTTCAGGCATATTTTTAGTTAAATAACTAGAAATTGCTATACCTTCCATGTTTGATTGTCCAAGAAGAATTATAACTTGGACGATATTATTATCTTTTTCTTCACTTCTATTTCTAACATTAATCATATTTGTATTTTATTATTAACATCTATATATAAAGACTAAATTATCATTTTTGGTGGAGCTGACGAGGATCGAACTCGCTACCTCATCGTTGCGAACGATGCGCTCTCCCAGGTGAGCTACAGCCCCGCGCTATATAATGATAGTTAAGACAATTATTTTTTGCAAGATATTAATGTCTTGATTTTAAAGTATTTAACATATTTAAAATAAAAAACCAGCTTGTCGCCAAGCTGGTAATTTATTTTTTTAAATATTATTTAATATCGACATAAACTGCGTCAAAGTTACACCAAGAGCCGTTTCGTAAAATACGAACTGTATTAGTACCTTCGACAAATGTGCATTCAATTGTTTGTTCAACTAATGCGTGCCAAGTGGGTCCGCCAGTAAGGTTAACAACATTTAATGCCCCACTATTGACTGAGACTCTAACTGTCATGTTGTGATCAACACCATAAACGAATTTTACATTATAGGTGCCAGCTTTCATATTATTAAATACTGCTGTAAAACCGTTATTATCATCACCTTCTAGACCAATTCCTGAATTTGCAAAAAAGTCATAACCCCAACCACGAGATCTACTTGCACTTCCCTCTTTTTCACATTCAACAGCATATACCATTGCATGTGAAGCAAGAGTTTCTAATTTTGAACTATCATATCTAGCATCGGTACCAACTACTTCAAAGTAGTCATATTGAGCGTATCCACCGGTACAGCCAAAAACAATATCATTCCATCCTTGTCTTAAATTTGCTGTAAAGCTTAAAAGGGAACTATTAGCAAAGTCCCAGGAACCCTGAACTTGAGCCGGAATATCAATCATTATTTTCCCGCCATTAACTCCGTAACACATTTGTTGATTAGGTGTTCCATTAACATATAGTGTTCTAATCGTTCTAATTCCAGCAATTGGTGCAAAATGACGCACGTGGAATGTATCACCAATATCAAGGTTTCCCATTAATTTGCCACCACTTGCACTTGGATTGTTGATATACCTTCCTGAAAAATCACCATCAGTTAGTAATACGAAAGTATCTTCTGCCTCATAGCGTTTGGTAGTTTCAAAATGTGCAGTAGGCGTACAAGTATAAATTAGTGAGAATTGATCTATTGTTGTTTGAGAAGTCGTTACTAATGAAATAAAGTCATAGGAATTTAATAAAACATATGCTTCTCCTGAAACTAGAACTGCGGCATCCTCAAAATCATCGTTACCTGTAACAGATCCTTTAACGCTGATATTACCAGTAAATGTAGCAACTAAGGAATAAACCCCATTAACGGGTGTTGTATTAGTAATTGAGCCACCAGTTGCTAATTCACATAGTTTATTTGAGGCGCTTTTTGCTTGTTTGAAATCAAATGCGATACCATTTTGATTACCAGTTAAATAAGTTGATGAAAAGTTACTAAATTCATTGGTAATTTCTGTTGG
>Ga0116159_1004074_pt1 | contig 12623 bp, 12 predicted proteins | sample AD_JPNAS1_MetaG_FD_89878 | JGI IMG/M metagenome (GOLD analysis project Ga0116159, IMG submission 89878) | Active sludge microbial communities of municipal wastewater-treating anaerobic digesters from Japan - AD_JPNAS1_MetaG | ecosystem: Engineered > Bioreactor > Anaerobic > Digestate | place...
CTGGTACGCCTTGCGGTGCCGCCGGAGCAGGTCCCGGCATGGGCGCATACGGTGCCGGAGCAACTGGCTGAGGAGGAGAATACGCGGCAGGCGGTCCCGGCATGGGCTGCGGCGGTTGACCAGACAGACCAGGCGCACCTTGCGCCATGGGAGCCGCACAAACACCGCAGAATTTATCGTTTGGATTGATTGGTGCGCCACAGCGCCAACACACACTCATCAGCTTATCCTCTTGGTAGAATCGACACCCGCAAAGGGTGGTCGCTTTCGCATGGTAACCTGTCAGGAAAATCGATGCGAGTAGTTGGAAAGGGAGAATCGCATCCGAAGGATAAGCGCTGAGCATACACCAACACACATGCTCCAGGGCAAGAGCAAGGGTGCCAAGGCGTGAGCCAAGGCAAGGGTGAGCGCGAAACGCCTAGTTTTCGCGTCGAGCCTTGATACGGGCTTTCTTTCCGGACAGCTTGCGCAGGTAGTATAGCTTGGAACGCCGGACGATCCCCAGGTTCACCACCTCGATTTCGGAGATGAAAGGGCTGTGGGCGGCAAATACGCGTTCGACACCGACTCCGAAACTAATTTTTCGCACGGTAAAGGAGCTGCGGGCACCCGCGCGACGCCGTCCGATGACGACCCCTTGGAATACCTGGATGCGTTCTTTTTCGCCTTCGCGGATTCGGTAATGGACGCGGACGGTTGCGCCGGGCATCACACGGGACAAGTCGTGGCGAAGCTGCTCTTTTTCGAGAGCCGTGATCTTGGGATGGGTCTGCATGACACGTCTTCCTGCAAACGAAAGGGAGCGCATTATGCACAGATACGAGTATCCGTCAACGGGGGTTTTGCAGGTTCGTGCAAGAGAGCGGGCGGCTGCGGCTTCCGAATCGATGGACGACCCCACTTCCGATTTTCGCTGAGCGCAGTGCCGCTCTCCCAGGACGACTTTTCATGACTGCATCTCGAGCGTTGGTCATGCCTCGCCGCGGCACCAAAGCATTTTTCAAACCATGATCCAATTCTGATTCTACTTATTTGTATAGGATGACAACCCCAAAAACGGATTTTGTAATCGGTAAATTGATCATATAATTCAATATGTTATCATTGATCAGTTGGGTGTGACTATACGAATATGGTTTCGGTGGCTAGCGCGTCGTGCCTACAGGTCGCGAGCGCAACGAAAACCCAAATAGCTGCTTCGCTTCGACGGGTCCTGGCCCCCGCGGGCCGCCGCTCGCAAACGGGTTTGGGTATGCGCAAAGCTTCCCCCACGAACGATGCGTTCGGTTCCCTGCGCGTGTGCCACGCAGGAAGTACACGGCAACGCGGGAGAATACCCCTGCATGGTGAACCAGTCGAAAGCCCACTCGAGCACGTTGCCGGCAAGATCCAGATGCGAAAAACGCCCGGCTCCTCGCGACAAGCTGCCCACCGGCACAATATCCTGCAGCGTGCATTGAACACCGCCGACCATGCAATCGTAGACGGCCCGGTCCGGCGAAGGAGCCTCACTGCCCCAGGGATACAAGCGATTCTTCCCTCCCGATGCCGCCATTTCCCATTCCGATTCCGTCGGCAATCGACCGCCATCCCACACGCAAAATGCAAACGCCTCGTACCACGTGACGCAATTGATCGGTCGATCCTCCATGTCCGACGGCGATGCGGTCCACGTATGGAATCCAGGATGACAGGCCAGCTCGTCGGATAAGGTGCCGGCAGCAAGCAAATGGATATCCCACGAAGGGTCCCAACCCGTTTCGGGCAAGGGGGGATAAGCCCCGCTTTGCGGCGCGGGATGGGGCGCTCCCGCTCGCAGATACTGTCGAAAACGTCCCACCGTGACTTCCAGCCTGTCCAGCCAGAATGGTTCAACACTCACTTCGTGTTCTTGTTCCTCGTTCTTGGAACATGTGAGATCACACGGGCAAGCATCATCCCCTAACAGACTTCGTCCACGCATCAACGTTCCTTCCGGAACCGCGGCGACAGCACAGCAACTCAACTTGCCACATCGCAGCCCTTGCTGACACGAGTTTTGCCCACAAAGCCCGCAATCCGACGGGCACGTATCGCAGTCTTCATCCTCGTCACAGGCCCGATCGCCACAGAATGATTCCCCACCGGAATCGCCTTGATGATTTCCTCCCTGGTGATTCGCTGAATCATGTTCGGCATCCGAACCGCAAGCTCCGGTGACCACGACGAATCCAATCCCCCATAACCAACGGAAAATACCTGCTGAGCGCGTAGGGTTTCCAACGGACTGCGGAACCATCATGAGCCTAGAATAGCTCCCGCATCTCCGCCAAGCCAGCAGGTGTCTCACCCCGATTCATCGAACCGAGCCTGGCCGCCTCAGAATCTTGTGCTTTGGACCCATCGTCTTCGTGCGTACGTTGACGTTTCATGACAGAATCGCGGCATGCGGAACCGTTACGCCTGGATAGTCGTGCCCATGCTCACCCTCATGCAAGGGTGCAGTGCCGAGCACGATCGTCCCAACGCCCTGGGAGCATCCTGCTCCAGCCCTTCTTGCGGAGACGCAAACCGTCCGGATTCGCGACCGGACGCCAAAGACGCCACCTCTGAGCCCACCGACGATGTCGTTTCTTCTGAAACGAGTGACGATGGAAGCAACGACGGTGAGCCGTATGACGGGCCCACGGGAAGCGTTCGCGGTTCTCTGTTCCTATCGAATCCACCCGCCTTCGAAATCACCCGGCCAAGCGAATACTCTCTGCTTTTTCCAGCCGAGGTCGCCGTATGGGCGTTCGGTGAAGAATACGCCGCAGCCTACGATCCTGCCGAAGGCTACCATCTCGAAGGGATACCCACGGGAACATGGACTTTTGTCGTGCGTGATATCGAAGAGAAAAACGGTTTGCTGCAAAGCGTATTCGAGCGACAAGTGCAAGAAGGGCTCGTGGAATGGGATATCCCCGTCATAGGGAAAAATTCCTTTGTCGTCATCTACGGCTCTGTCTCTCCGACGGTGATCCGGGATCCGGCGTTGGCACAGGTCATCCTGAGCTTCGAATCTTGCGAGAGCCAAGGAAGCAAACGGATTTCTGGTGTTTCCGTTTCCTCCCCCCTCGGTGGAATGGTACTCGTGCATGATGGATTAGGGTGGAAATACGATGAGGGTAGTGGGACCGGCGAATACGGTGTGGCGGTCGTGGCCAACCTTCCCGCGGAGTCGTATCCGGGTTCGAAAGTGTCTATGTCGTATACTTTTGAGGGTGCCACTTACCCCATTGAGCCTTTCACCGTGTTTCGTGGCGGCGTCATTCGGGTGGTCGTGGTCCATCCTTGCTGAACTCATATCGTTGTGTCCGTATATGAAAAAAGATCGATCCCTCGCACTCTTTGCGGACAGCTAGCCGCTCCCTTATCGACAAGCAGCGAGGCATTCCTTCAGATGGATCAGAGATTTTCGGTCCGAATTGTGCAGGCATGAAGACGTGCCCTGTATTTTCGAAGAAGGGAATCCGATGCGAGTGTATGGTTGCATCCTAGCTTGGGGTATACTGGTGCTGACGTTGGGTTGCTCGAGCGACGATAAGCCTTCGGGCGGCGCGAATCCTTTCGGGACCGCAGGCTCTGGTGGAACCGCAGGCTCTGGTGGAACCGCGGGAGCCGGTGGTTCCAATACGGGCGGAAGCGTCGGTGATGCAGGTCCCGACCAAGGCCCCGCAGGACAGGGGGGAATATCGGGTGACGCGCAGCCGGATTCACCCGTGGATGCCGAAGCTGACAATGCGGCCCAAGATGTTACGCTGGATATCGTTGTTCCCGTGGATCCTTGCGATGCCCCTCGGTCCGCGGTCGTGGGTGATCAATTATACGCTGGAGGACCTACCCCCACGGATTTTGCTACCGCCTTCAATGCCGAAATGAATGCGCTGACCGTTCCCGGGCCCTTCATGGTTGTTTTCGATGGCCTGGACTCGACCCAAGAAGCGGATTGGGTCCTGAAAATCGGCACCCCCCAGGGCGATCCTCCCTCTTTCGATGGCACGCCCGCTTCTGCTCCCTTCCGCCTTGGGGAAAAACACTCCATCTATGCCCAAGCCGATGCCTCGTTTGCCATGCGTTTCGGCACCGTGGATATTCCTGTCGTTCAATTCTCCTTCGGCGGTCAATTCGACGATAAGTGTGCCGTATTTTCCGCCGAAGAATTCTCGTTTCTGATCCCCTCATCGGCTGCCAACATCGTATTTCACGGTTCTACCTTGGATGACCTTCTCGGTCCTCCTACTGCCTCGTTTGATGGTGGGAAATACAACGCGTGGTTTGTTTCTTTGAGTGGACAGATGAAAGCGGTGCAGGTGCCATGATGACGATACGCCCGTCGTTTCGGAGGTGGCTCGTGACCAAGCGAACAGCCCAGCTAACATCGTTTCGGACCCCTGCGCTGCTCTTGCTGCTCGGGCTGCTTACTTTCTGGGGGCTGGCGTGCTCGTCGCCGTCCGCTTCGGAAGATCCCCTCAACGGTGAACCAGCGGAGCAATGGGCCTCGAGTTGCCTGGACAAGGATGGCGATGGCTTTGGCGTTGGGTGTGGAAATGGGCCCGACTGCGACGACGGCGACCCGTCTGTGACCACCCAATGCTACGCTTGCACGCGCAATGCTACCGGCTGCCCCTGCGGTGTGGAAGGCAAGACGGTGGCTTGTGGCGAACTTCGTACCTCGCCATCCGGGCAATCGAAGTGTTTCATGGGAACGAAAACGTGTTCCGCGGGCGTATGGGGCCCGTGCCAGCAGGGGGATTCCACCGCGAGCATGAAATCCCCTCTTCGGCCCATGGGCTTGAGCAATAACCCGGTGAGTTGCAACAACGAACCCTGTGACCCCTACTGCCAGGACTTCCCCGACGAGCCAGATGACGGCATGACAAATCCGGATGCGGGTATCGTGGGCAGTGATGCCGGACTGCAACTCGGTCTCACACCTGTGGACGCAGGGCCGTCGACGGAATGCGTGACGGAAACGGTCGAAGTCGAGCCGGTCGAACTCGATATTTACTTGATGCTCGATAAGTCCGGGTCGATGGATTGGTGCCCGAATACAACTTCAAAATGTGATCCCTATTCCAATTCACGGTGGTCGGTCACCACCACGGCGATCAAAGCGTTTACCACCAGTTCGACGGCTAACAATGTTGGCTTTGCGTTGGACTACTTCCCTACGGGTTCAAACACCTGTGAACAGACCCAATACGCCACTCCTTCGGTGAACTGGACTACATTGACCGCGGGGGCTTCCGCGGTTGCGACTTCCCTAGGAGACTCCGCCAATAAACCCGATGGAGGGACGCCCACGCTTCCCGCACTCCGGGGAGCCATTACCGCGGCTCGTGCTCGGGCGGCCAGCACCACAAATCGAAAACCGATTGTCGTATTGGCCACCGATGGTGATCCCAATGGATGCGGCTCCGATATTAACACGGTTTCTGCTGCGGCGCAAGCTGGATACAAGGGTTATCCTCTTGGCGCTACGGTCGTCAACGAGGCTTTTGTGAATATTAGTTCGACAGGAACTGCCACGAAGGTGACGGGCGACGAAGCCACGGGCGGCCCCTTCCCCATTGGATTTTCCTTTCCCTATTACGGAGGAAATTATTCCCAGTTTTGGGTGAGCACCAACGGGTTTTTGACGGTGAGCGCGGCTCCAGGGGGCGCATATTATACGAACGGAACCATCCCAAGCACCAGCGCCCCTAACGATGGTGTGATCGCCCCATTTTGGGATGACTTGAGGGTCAACGGGGATATTTATTATCAGACGTTTGGAACGGCTCCCAACCGTTATCTCATCGTGCAGTGGTACAATACATCCCACTATAGCAACTCGAGCGCAAGTATCCCAATGCAAGCTGTGCTTTGGGAGAATGGGGATATATCTTTCCGCTATGGATCACTTAGCGGTACTTACTCCGATGGCTCTTCCGCCACGATCGGAGTCGAGAACCCTTCCGGATCGGATGGCGTTCAACATTCGAACAACGCGAGTGTATTATCCAGCAACACAGCCATTCGATTCCACACCCAACCCATCGAAACCTACGTGATTGGTGTGGGATTGGTGGCCAATTTGAATACCATTGCGGCCAATGGCGGAACGGGTACCGCCTATATCACCGATTCGGGTAATTCTGCCTCGTTCATTGCCGCCATGGAGGATATCCGTAAACGGGCAATTGGTTGCGATTACCCGCTTCCTACTCCGGCCGACGGTAACCTGGATCTGGACGCGACTACGGTGGGGTACCGTCTCGGTTCGGGAGCTTCCACCCCGTTGGACAAGCATAAGAATGAGGACGCCTGTGCCGGAGGGCACGGATATTATTATGATTCGGGTCCGCACCCGGCAGCGATGCATTTGTGTCCGGCAACCTGCAACCTCGTGCAAAGCAATGCCAATTACCGAGTAGACCTCAGCTTTGCCTGCAAAGCCAATTGCGGTTCCTCCTCCGTGGGTGTCGACCCTGTTCCACTGGACATGGTGGTCATGTTGGACCGCTCCGGCTCGATGGCCTGGTGTGCCAACGGAAAAAATCCGCCGTGTCCGGGCGGTGCCCTGACACGATGGAATGCGGTCAAACAAGCGCTCGGAGCTTATGCGGGATCCACCGATGCGGCGGGAACCACGATGGCGCTCGATTATTTCCCCCTTCCGGAAAGCGATCAATGCCCTGTATCGCACTATATGACCCCTTCCGTCGATTGGAGTCTTCTCCCCGGTAAGGCCTCCGATATCCAATCCTCTCTTAACGGCACCAACCCGAATGGCGGAACGCCAACCGTGCCAGCGCTTCAAGGGGCCATCAATCTCGCTCGACAACGTGCCATCGCAAACCCGAATAACAAAGTCGTCGTCGTGTTGGCGACCGACGGGGAACCCAATAACTGCAGCTCGACGATTGCGGGGGTGGCGGCGGTGGCAGCGGATGGGCTGGCGGGAGGGGCCATCGTGACACCTGCGGTCACAGTGGGTAATGAAGCTCTCGAGACGACGACCGGAACCGCAACCGGTGCGACTGGAGACGAGGTAACCAAAGGTCCTTTCAATATCGGGTTTACCTATCGGTACTATGGGGTCAATTACACGCAGTTTTATGTCAATACCAACGGGTTTGTGGCGCTGGGTAGCTCTCCACCTAGTAACAGCTATATCAACACGAGTCTTCCGGACTCTGGCACTCCCAACGGCGTCATTGCGCCCTTCTGGGATGACTTGGTTGTGGTTGGAAACGTATATTATCAAACGTTGGGTACCGCACCCAATCGACGGCTCGTGGTCACGTGGAAAAACGCTCGACATTGGTCGAAAACAGGATCGTGTACGTTCGAGGCGGTATTACACGAAAATGGGGAGATATCGTTCCGATATGGGTCTATGTCGGGGACGTATTCCGACGCTTCATCCGCGACGATTGGCATCGAAAATGCGTCAGGTACGCAAGGGCACACGTACTCTTACAATACTGCGAGGACGTTGAGCAATACGTCCCTTCGTTATAAGTGGACAGAAGACACATTTCCTTCCATCCCGACCTACGTCATTGGCGTTGGATATGAGTCCGGGTTGAATTCGATTGCGGTAAGTGGCGGGAGTTCGCAGGCGTATATCGTCAGCGGTGGGAGCGCCAGCGAGTTTGCGGCCGCGATGAAAGCGATTCGAGCACAGGCCTTGGGCTGCGAATATATGATTCCTAGCAGTTCGCTGGGCGTGCCCGATCCGGAAGCCGTCACTGTTCGCTATTCACCCGGAAACGGCGGTAATCCGGTCGATTTCCCGTTGCGTTCGAGCACCACTTGCGGTTCTGAGCATGGGTACTACTTCGATAACCCCGCGAACCCGCAGCGCCTCTATCTTTGTTCAGCAAGTTGTGATTTGTTGGCCACGGATTCCAAAGCTTCCGTGGCGATTTTCTACGATTGCCTCGGAAACTACAACAACGGCGTTTTTACGCGAGATTACAATGCTGCGGGAATGTGCCCCCCCGGATCCAGCCACCTTTGGTCCAAATGGATTTGGGAATCCACTACCCCCAACGGAACCAGCATCGACTTTACTGTGGCCACGGCCGATACGCAGGCCGGGCTCGACACCGCCGAGGAGGTCCCGTTGTTGTTCTCCACACCGGAGGGCCCCTCCTCGCTCGTGGGACAGGCCATTGGAGCCAAGGAAGGTCCCCCAGACACCCAATCGGGCTCGGCGGATGTGGACCAAACCCTTGCTCTGAAGCTCCAGCCAAGGAAAAAACCGTTCCTCCGCGTCCGCGCGCACTTGAGAGGCGCGCCACCCACCTTCACGAGCACCCCGCTGCTATCTCATTGGAATCTTACGGTTTCCTGCGAGAATAGCGAATAATCCCCCGCCAACTTGTTCCTTTCCCAACCCTGATGCTAGACCCTGCCCATGCGTCGGGTTGGCTTCTTCATCCTCACCACCATCCTCGCTTCCAGCACGTTCGGCTGCGTCAAAAAATCCGAATTCGACGCCAAAGTCGCGGAATTGGCCCAATGCCAAGGCACGCTGGGACGATGCGCCCAAGATTTTCAAAATGTTCAGGCTCAAGCGAAGGAAAATGAGAAAAAAGCGGTCGATACGCAGGCGCTCCTCGACGCCCGCACCGAACGGGCCAACCACGACCTCGCCGAATTACAAAAAAACCTGGATGAATCAACCGCGTTCAACGCGAGTTTGCGCGCCGAACTCGAGCGAATGGGCGCCAACGTCGACAAACTCCTGCAAGAAAAAGGCGCCCTTTCCACCAGCCTGGAAGCCGCCAAGGCGCGTCTCGAGGAACTGCGCCGCGCCCAAGCCGCCGCCGAACGTCGCGCCCAGCAAATGAAACAACTCATCGAACGATTCCGAAAAATGGCCGACGCCGGGCAGCTTCAAGTGGACATTCGAAAAGGTCGTATGGTGCTGCAACTGCCCAACGACGTGCTCTTCGATTCCGGACGCGCCGCCGTCAAGCCGGGGGGCAAGCTCACCTTGCAAGAAGTCGCGTCGATTCTTCGCACCATCCCCAATCGCCAATTCCAGGTCGCCGGGCATACCGATAACGAACCCATTCGTTCCTCCAACTATCCCTCCAACTGGTACCTGTCCGCCTCCCGAGCCATCAAAGTCGTCGAGATTCTCGTGGAGGACGGCGTAGCGGCTCACACACTATCCGCATGTGGATACGGGGAATTCGATCCCCTGCATCCCAACGATTCCGAGGAAAATAAAGCGAAAAATCGCCGCATCGAAATCGTCATTCAACCCAATGTCGATGAACTGCTGGCGGTCGATAGCCAGACCGGCTGGTGATGGAAAGGCTTTTTCCTTTCGTTTGTCTTGTGACGGCGCTGGGGTGCCGGCCGGGCGCGGGGGATGCATCGACGGCGTCCTCGGCAATCCCCTCGAACTCCGTGGTGGAAGGCCAGTCGACGGCGGAAGCGTCGAGCTTGGCCAAACCGGTGGATTCGGCGCTTGCGGCGATCGCCTACGACCTGGAACCGGGATGCGCGTCGGATGTGGACGAGAGCAAGCCGGCTCGAGAGCAGCTCGATGAATTGGGACGACTTTGCGCGCCGGGGCTTTCCGATTTTCTCACGCTTGCCGAATCCCCCGAGCGAGTGCCGATCGAGCGAAGCGTGGATGGGTGTATACGAATCGGGATAGTGTCTTCCGAAAAGCAGGTGGGGGCGACGGTCGTGCTTTCGGATTCCGAAGGGCAAGTGCTGGAGTCGGTCACCTCGCGGACGCCCTTGTTGGCACCGCGCGACGCCGTGCTTTGTGTGCGCGCGGGGCGCTATGAGATGCGTGTGTCGCCGCTTCGGGCAAAGGCTCCGCTTGCGGTGCGGGTGTGGGAGGCTTCCGCGCCCGGCCTTGGGCCTGCGCCCACAAATTCCGCGAAATAAGGGTTGTGGTGGATGTTTTCCGTCGCAAGGGAGCGTGAATCTTCGAAGATGAATCGATTGAATTTTGAGGTTGCAGTTCGCGCGTGTTTCGATACACTGCCGCTTCCTTTTGGACTGCGGTCGGTTTGGCCGTAACCCCGGGGCGTAGCGCAGCCTGGTTAGCGCACTTGACTGGGGGTCAAGGAGTCGGTGGTTCGAATCCACTCGCCCCGACTGGAAACCCGCTGAAGATTCAGCGGGTTTTTGGTTTTGTGGTCCGGTGAATCAAGGGGCAAATGGGGGGCGGGTACAAACCGGAGACGGTTGCGGAGCGCTTCGTCGTTCAGCCTCGTGGACGCCGTGGGACGCAGGTCATGAAACCGAACATATCCTCGGATCTTGGCAAGCTCCATCGTCCGGTCGAGCGCCTTGCAACGATCATGCACACCCATGACATGCCCGTGCTTGTCCGTGGGCATGTCTCGAAGCCTCGTCATGAGTGGCACCGCACGTTTGACTGTCGGCGCCTTGCGCTCCTTTTCGAACGTGGGTCGCCAGAGCAGCGTGCTGGCGATGAACTCCGCGACCGCCCGTGCGCAGTGACAGATCGAGCCACGCCGGGACTTGGTGGTGCTCAGCCGGAGGCACGAAGGCCCCGAGAATCACGAGCCTTTCAGCGTTAGCCAGGCGCTGGCGAGCGACGACTTCGTCGGTTGTGTGCGCCGAGTCTCGGTACTCGCGCGGGGTACGGGGGTCGTAGACCTGGAGGTACCAATTTTTCCGGTCGGTTCTTCGCCAGAGAGCGATCGTGCCGTCGATGCCGCTCGTACCGTCCATGGGGAGACCTGCACCGCAGGGACGCGAAATCAAAGCATTAAAGTTAGGCAGCAGATTGATTTTCACGCCGCTGGATCGTTCTAAGAGTATGTCGAACTACGATCCAGACGAGATCCACCCCACACCCGCGCACCTGCGCTTGCTGGACCACGCGGTACCACCACCGGGACAGGCGCTAGACTCAGCCGCCGAGGAATCCGGTCTGCCCCTGCACTGTCATGCGCTGTGGGTCGTCCACGGTGGCGGGTACCTGGGCAGGCCAGCGAGCACCAATACCATCGTGCTCGCGGATGAGCACGATGACGTACGGCTGCTGTTCCGACAGCGTGAGCAGCTCATATTGGCGGAGGCGTAACCCATGCGTTGGAACGACGTTGGCGACCTCGCGATGTACCGCTTGCACCTCGCCTCGGGCGGAAACCTGGCAGGTGCGATCCTGCCCATGCTCGAACGAAGGCTACAGGTTCACCTGTTCGCCGTCCGAGCTACCGACGGCATGCTCTCGATCGCCATCCTCGGGTTGGACCAGGACGGCACGTCGCGGAGCTACGCCGAAGTCGTGTTGACGGATCTCGATGCCGCTGGTCGGGCTGCCTGGTGGATCGTCCGTGCTGACGACGTGGTGGATCGCGCGCGAGTGCGCCTTGCCGAGGTCGATGCGATCCTGCGCGGTGAAGTGCTGCCGGAGCGGGAAATCGGTGGGCTGTCGTGACCGCACCGGATCTGCATCTGGCGGAGCTGCTCTCGGGCGTTGCCGCAGCCCTATGTGCGGTTGGACGGAAAGGCGAGCCAGAGCTTGCGTTGCTCGGCAGGCTCAGCCCCGAGTTGGTTTGCGCCTACAGTCGCGCGAGGCGCTTCACCCAGCGTGCTGCCCCATCCATCAAGGGCGACGCCCTCTGGTACTAGGCTGTCCTGTTTACCGCCCCGCTATTGGGTGACGGTGGCGAGGGCGGCGGCGGCCATTCGTCGGGCACCCAAGCTCGAGGCGATGAAGGCCGAATTGGAAGCTTTCCCGGTCTTGGGAAGCTCGCTGTACTCCTGGATGAAAGAATACGTCCAGACTGAAATACAGCTCGAACAACTGACGAGTGAGCGTGCGTCGGTGCGAGCCGAGACGGCATCGGACCAGGGACCGGCAGGAGCGCTCCGCAGCGCCACGATTGGCTTGCTCGGAAGGGCACGGGCCGCAATGGTCGACGAGTTGGCGGCGAATACGACGCTTTCGCGCAACCTTGTGGAACAGACGTTCGGCTACTTCGACGAGTTGTCTCTGACGCGCGCTCGCAAGACGAAACCCGTGGAGTCGGCGGGAAACACGCCCGTGGAAGGCTGAGTCGCGCGCCCGCTCACACGCTGAATTACCGGATAGAGCGACACGGGTGTGCGGGCGTCTCGCCCGCATTGGTGCGAGAGGCATGGCGCGCGGCGGGCTGGTCCCGCTGGCCAACCGGAAGGCGAAAGCCGACCGGGAAGTGACTTGAAGGTGAAAGTTCTTGGAAGACCTTGATGACAGGAACTTCTAGCCGAATAGCAAGGGCGCGACCGCGAGGGAGCGTCTGGAGGAAGCTGCAGGCAAACTCCCGGTCCGAGGAACACGAAGCGCATACGAGGCGGCCGCTCGGTGGGCGAGGGGACGATCGCACCCAAAGCCCGATGTCATCCGGACCGACGGACGTAGATGCGACGGGTATAGGGGAGGAAAGTCACGCGCCTAATCCTCTGAGGTCTGCACGTCTGCCCGCACTGAGCATTGGGATCGCTTCAGATCCACCCCCCAACGGACCCCTCAATCCAAAGGCAAGGGGACCGTGTGGTCGGGACCCGTCGACAGAAATTTTTTCCACAACCCAGCTTGGATTAATAATGAGAGCAGGTCCGCC
>Ga0116159_1004077_pt1 | contig 12616 bp, 13 predicted proteins | sample AD_JPNAS1_MetaG_FD_89878 | JGI IMG/M metagenome (GOLD analysis project Ga0116159, IMG submission 89878) | Active sludge microbial communities of municipal wastewater-treating anaerobic digesters from Japan - AD_JPNAS1_MetaG | ecosystem: Engineered > Bioreactor > Anaerobic > Digestate | place...
GCCCTTCCCCCCACAGTGTGGCCCCCCATCCCTGCCCTTCCCCCCACAGTGTGGGTGGAAGGGGCAGAGGTTGACAAATTCCCTCATTTTTCCCTGCATTGGAAGGGACACTCGCAGGGGACTCCTTGGACTTTGACTTCGACCTGGTCCTTAAGTCCAATTGGCATATTTCTTAAAATATCAATAAATACGGTTGGTTGAATGCTGTGTGGTGAGGCTTGCGGGCTACTATGCCTTCTCATCCTGTTCGTGGTGCGTCATGGTTAGCCGGGCTAGGATGTGCTGCTGCTCGGATGGGATGGTCGTCCGCAGACCGTCGGGGGCTTTCTGCTTGGCAAGGAAGCGTTGAGCCGGGATTTCAACGGATTGTTGGCATATTTCGACACGTGGGGCGTAGTGTCCGTCTTGTGGATCTTTTGCTTTGCCGTGACCGTTTTGTGTGCGTCGTGACCGTGAACCACGACATACTGATGATGGTCTACGCTTGATCGTCATCATGGGCTGTGGCGGAGCGTCGGCGGGGACACCCGATCCCGCAGTTGCGGTTGGACGAGGGGCGGGAGTGCTTTTTGCGCTTTGGTGTATCCGGTTTTGTGGCTCGCGTTCTGCACGCGCATAAGATCGCGTTTCGAACTTGCTCCAATTGTTGATGCACATCGTCATTGGTGATGCGGAGCAGTGCGATTCCTTGGGATTCGATGATGGCGTCTCTTGCTTTGTCGTGTGACTGCTGTGTTTCATGCACGGGGCCGTCTACCTCGATCGCCAATCGTGTCGCGGGGCAATAAAAGTCGACTACATACCCTGCAACGATGTGTTGACGTCGGAACTTGAAGCCACCGAGCGTTCTTCCGCGCAGCTCCTGCCACAGGATTTGCTCGGCTTGCGTCAAGTCGCCGCGCAACCGACGCGCCAACCGTCGTATCGCTTCCGTTGCTTCACGCCTCTGCCTGGCACCCGTGGTGCTGCACCGTCGTTGGCTCATGCCCATCTATCGGCCGATTCCTCTTGCCGGTTGCGTACCGAGGAGGCGCTAGCTCACGTTCGTCCAGTGTTGTGCCGCAAGCGCATAGCATTGCCCTCGCGTAACGCGCCTCGACCTCTCTTCCCTTCCACCCACCGCGTGGGGGGAAGGGCAGGGATGGGGGGAACAACGTGGGTGGATGGGGAACAAACAACGGCAAGCAAGGAGGCTCATCCCGAATTTTTGGAACAAAACACCACGACCGATCCCGTCGCGGCAGCTTCTATCCCATCTTCGTCCCGAAACCCGCCCCGAGCGCCGTCCCCTTTCCAAATCCGTGTTTCCTAATGCCATGCCCGGCCATCAACAGCACCGCCCACCATCGCTTGAGCCGCTCGTCGGAAGAACGACGCAATAGAACACGAAGCCGGTTTTCCGAAATCCCTTGACGATGCGAAAGCGCATGCAGCATCTGCTGACCGTAACGTTGCCTAGGTGAAGGAAGGAGACGCTCCGCAAGCTCCCCCCACTTCGCGCTGTCGTGGTGTTTTGCAAGCCATGAAGCAAGGACGCCGACGGCGGTTTGTACCCGCGCTTCGCGCACGCGTTGCACCATCGTATCCACGCAAAAAGTGGGAAGATCCGTGATGCGCAAAAGATCTTGGATGGCCCAAGGCGCGGTATCGAGCACGCGATCCTTATAAACATTCATCGCCAGCAGCAGCGCGTGATCGTGGATCTCGGGATGATGGTGGAAAAAACCAAGAGGATGTTGCTGCCAGGTGCTACGCGCCATCATCGTATCCACGGATAGGGAACACATCCCCGGGGCACCCACGTGAGTTTCGACATCGAAGGAAACGTTGCAGGCGCGGAAACCAACGGATTGATAAAAAATCGAGCTTTCGAGCAGAAGCCAGCCTTGTTGTGTCAGCAGACGCCGGAGCTTGGGAAGATCGCGGGGGCGTATGCGAAGGTCCACGTCGCGCATGGGTCGATCTTCGAGGTGAGGATAAAGGAGGCGGGAGGTGAGGATTCCTTTGACGGGCACGACGCGGATACCAGCGTGCTCGAAGGCGGGGAGAATGTTGTGCAGGGCGCTTTGGGCGGCCATGTGGTGGGCGGCTTGGGTGGCAGGGTCGTGGGCGTCGGTCACGGTGGTGGCAAGCTTTGGTTTGGTTGTGTCACGAAATGGTTCCATGATAAACGCTGCGTATACTATGGGCCGGAAATGGTTCCATGATAAAGGCTGCGTATACTATGGCTGGGTGGGGCGGTGCGCGGGAGAGGGTTTGTCTTGGGTTTGGGGGCTTGCGTTCGTGGAGGGTCGGAAGTAAACGGACGGGGAGTTTTCGGGTGGGTTGAACCGGGGACCGGGGCGGCGCATCTGAGGTTGGTTGAATTTCGCGGAGATTTGTTGTTTTTTTGTGTAACCGACGGGGGCGGAGCCTGGGTGGGGATGATAGGTGACCCTTATTTCCGCAGGCCGCCAAATCCTTAGCGGGTTTTTCCCGAAGAAGCATATAAGTGATGTAAATACAATAGGTTAAGGCCGCCAACCGTGTCAAAAGAACTGGACGCCAACGGCGCAAAGGAATCGCCATCTCGGTATAACCGAAAGCTGGTTTTGAAAGAGGGAGGATGGGTCTTTGGCGGCCAAATCGCAACCATGGCGGCGTATGGCATCGGGCTTCGGGTTGTGACAAGTCTATACCCCCCCGATGCCTACGGTTCTGCAGCTCTAGCTCTAGGCTTGGTCGCATTAGGAACCCAAAATATTGTAAATCCGGTGCTTGTAGCGCAGGCGAGATTATATCCGGACTTCCAACGCCGAGGAATTTCCTCTTGGTTTATGCGTCACGCCTTTTGGAGTATGCTCAAGAGGCTTCGCTGGGTACTTATACCACTTGCCTTGCTCGATTTGATACTATTGGTTCTTGGATATAATTATTATGCAGCTGTGGTCCTGCTATCATTCTTAATAGCAACTGGTATATGGTCGTATTCGATATTTACGAACTTTGTTACTGCCGAGCGGCGTCAGCGAGCCGCGTCAGTGTTACGTTTTTTTCGTTATTTATTCCCTCCCGCAATTGCAGTTGCCATAGGATTATTTCTAATACCTTCGGCTTTAGGCTTATTGTCGGCAGAAGCAACAGCAGGAATACTGTTATCAGCGGCTGCTTATGGTGTTCTCTTCCATAAACGACAAAGCGACTCATCGAAACCAAGAGCAGAAGATGTAAATAGCATTAAAGCCGACACGATAAAAATAGCCGTGCCGCTCTCTTTGGTAGCCGTTGGAACATGGGTCTCCGCCCTTTCCGATCGATATGTAATTGGGCTTTTCCTCGGAACCCATTCGGTAGGCGTGTATTCAGCAAATTACGGTTTGTGGGCGCAGCCATTTATTATGCTTGGCGCGGGACTCATACTGTGGCTGAGACCAATACTATTTGGAGCAGTATCTGAGGGTAACGCTGCAATTGCAGCGATGACGATCCGACGCTGGCTGCTGGCAGGTGTATCTCTCTCTATTATCGGCGGCATTATTCTATACGTTGGAAGAGAACTCGTGTTTACCTTATTCCTAGATCCAAAATATCGTGCCGCCGATGGGGTAGTGATATTTATTATGATTGCCTACTCTTGCTCAGTTGCATCTATATGTTTTTCACAATTATTAGCCGCCGAGCTGAGAACAAAAGAACAAATCCTCCCTGTACTAGTCGCTGCTTTCTTGAATATAGCGCTCAACTTTGCTGCAATCCCATATCTTGGTCTTCTGGGAGCTGCGATTGTTACTGCTTTCTCTTTCGGCGTAGAAGCGATTTGGTTAGGCTGGATCGCCTTACGAAACACTGATAAAAAAGCAAGCGCCGTCACTGATGCTGCTAAGTAAATGGTTACGACGGAAAAGTAATGTTAGAATATTATAGGTAAGCAAAGGAGTTGATATGTTCGTTTTGCTTATATATAGAGCCTCAAGGTTCTTTAATAAGAAAGGATGCCGAGTGTGTTCGAATTGGTGTAAACGTTTGTGCCTAATTCTTACTGGCGCAGATATATCTCCTGCATCTATTATTGGAAAAATAAAAATCGCACACACTGCTGGAGTAGTAATCGGCGCGGGTGCTGTCATCGAGGACGGATGTCAAATCTATTCGGGTGTCGTATTAGGCGTATCTGCTTTCGATAAACCTCGATCTGGATGGAAGTGGCAAACACCAATAATACGGCGCAATTGTATTCTTGGCACAGGTGCCAAAATAATTGGCCCGATTGAAATTGGAGAAGGTTGTATTCTTGGAGCAAATACAGTGGTAACCAAAGATATCCCTCCCTACTCTGTAGTAGTCGGCCTTCCTGGTAAGGTAATTGGCTCAACACGGGAACGAAAAGTGACTAAATGAGCGTTATATTACTCTGATCATAATAAAGTAAAACAATATCATGTCGCCTCCCAAAGTTCTTGTAATAACCAATATTCGAAGTTATCATCAAGTTGACCTGTTCGATGCAATAGCTGCACGAGGAGCTTGTAATATTAGAGTGTTATATTTATTAGAAATGACTCCGGGTCGATTATGGCAGCGTTTACCAGAGCCAAAGCACGACCATGCCCGAGTTCCGGTATATTTTGGAAATACTCGTATTTTTTATAACCCTTCAATGATTAGGGAAATAAAGAATTTTCGTCCTGATATAGCAATTATTTGTCAATACGTCGGTCTCTCGAATCCAGTTGCGATGTTAACTCTTTCCTCCATGCATGTCCCTTGGGTGTTTTGGTCAGAAAGCCCAGGGGTGCGTTTTTTTGAGGTAAAAAGCGTGCTTTCTGATTGGGCACGGGCTCTAGGGCGGCACGTGATGTTGCGCGCTATCGGATATGGTGCAAATGAAGTTTGGGCGATTGGGCCCCAAGCGGTAGATAATTATACAAAAGGCACAGGTCTTTCAGCCAGGAGATTCCCCTATTTTTCCAACCTGAAGCGTTTTCAACGAGATCGGACTGATACAGGAAAGCAAATTGGAATACTCTTCGCTGGGCGTTATTCCTTTCGTAAAGGCTTTGATACCTACTTAAACGTACTAGAACGCCTTGCGGTGTCACATCGAAGCGCAAATTGGACAGCGGTAACTTGCGGGGATGGTGAACTAAAAATGTTGTTGGAGAGGGTGTCTCCTGAGGTTCGCTCTCGAGTTAGTAATATTGGTTTTCGAGAACTAAACGAAATGCCTGATATTTACAATGAACACGATGTTTTGTTGTGTCCCTCACGTTATGATGGTTGGGGTATGGTAATACCTGAGGCGCTTGCAGCAGGAGTAATCGTGTTATCAACTAGTGCGATGGGAAGCGCATTAGACATCGGGCCAAGGCCTGGACACGTACTTTTTGACCCCGATGATGAAAAAGGAATGGCGGAGATGCTGGGAGAGCTAATAAGTAATCCTTCCAGTATAATTTTACGTCGGAGGGATGCCATTGAGGCAGCGAAGCAGTATGATGCGCAATGTGGCGCTGCGTTATTTGAGAACTATGTCTTAGAGTTGTTTGAGAGGTCTGCTTGTCGTTCAATTGAATCACCTAATGGGGACTAATTTGTTGAAAACCATTCAAATATGCTCAAGTAGTTAGGACTTATAGGGTTTATAGATGTTTGCATATGTTTTATTGCATCTAATAATAGCTATTTCCTTATTAGCAGCGTTAGTAAAAGGCACAAAACCTTTGCTTTGGATGGTTGGATTTCTCCTGCCGTTGCAAGGTCTCAGTATTTATATTGGAATTCAGTTAAATTGGGCAAAATTTATAGTTATTCCCTTGTTATTGAATTGGGTGATTCGCGGACAGAAGCATAAATGGTCGCGTTTGCCAGGCATTTATTGGTTCGGTTTAATTATTCTCTATATTATAGCCAGCGCTATAGGAGCGATGCTATTCGATGAGGAAGCCAATCGGTTGAGCGCTGTTGCTCGTGCATTGGGTTGGGGGGTCGGCCAAACGACATATCGATATCTTGTTCAAGGATTGCAATTTGTCCAAATATTTCTTGCACCCCTTATAGTTATGATGGTCGTCAAAAATTGTGAAAAAGAAGATAAACTTGTTAGCGGATTTTTAGCGGGAAATATTTTTAGTATACTGGCTGGTATATATCAAATTATTTCTGATCGACTTGGGTTGCCCTGGTTTAGTACAGATCTCTCTAATGCTGTTCAAGGAAATCTAGCTCTACGTGAAAGCGTACAGGGCTTTGGTACTGGTATAGTTGTAGTAACTCGCCTCTACGGCTTTGGTGGCGAGCCTAAACACACGGCAGCTTTCGCCGTGATAGCGTTGAGCATAATATTGGCCAGAGCTATGTCTGGGGAATTGTATAAGTACTCAAAGGCGAGCGTAGTGATTCTTGTGTTTGGAATCGTGCTGACATTTTCAACAAGCGCATGGGCGTCCTTTGGAATGATTATTTTGCTATTTTCGTGGATAGGATTGAATAAAAGACGGAAAAAATATTGGAAACCGTTGTTATTGGTTATAGCACTTATCTTTCTTCCAGTTCTTGTTGGTGCTAACGACGAATTGATGGGGCTGATAATCTCGCGTACCACCGAGCGAGCGAAAGATAGTGACACTGTCGCTATGAATGAGCCTAAAGACGCGGCGTTGTTGGCTCATTTGCGAAATGAGCCGGCACGAGCGATTATAGGACATGGTCCGGGAGGCGTTAGTTTTTTTTTGATTCGCTATAGTTCTAGGGAGATTCTTCAGAGGGGGCTTTCGATGTCCCCGACATATACGTTATCACGGATCATCGGCGATTTTGGGGTTGTTGGTTTTGGGTTAATACTAGGTCTGTGGTTGTCATTGTTCCGTTTTGGTAAACGTACAAATGCGAGATTGGCGGTAATTATTAGTGCGTTGGGCGTCGTTGTTCTCTTTATGCCATTTGTTGTCTTTCCAGCGTTGTTGATAATTCTTGGCTCTACTGTGAACTATTCACTTACTTGTGATGGTTGGGATGTAGCGAGGGCTTCATTCGCGAAATCGGGCCGGGAGGCGTCCCTAAAGTCCTACGGGCGTGGATTCTTACATAAATGAAAGCGATGCAAGGATAATGTTTCATATTGCCGTAAATTTGCTATACTTACGACCAGGTGAGGTTGGAGGATCCGAGGAATACGTCAAACAACTTTTTGGTAGTTTAGCCCGTAATAAAGATATTCGGCTCACATTATTTTGCTTTGACATGGCTGAACATGCTATTCGGTCCGCAATTAGGGATGCGGACGTAAAAGTCCTAGCAAAGGCACCGTATTCAACGGGCAAAAGGCTAAGGAGTGAAAATGTTTTAATGCCGCTTCTTAGCAAAAGACATAAATTCGACGTTCTTGTTAATCCTGCTAATTTCGGTTCGCTTCATACCTTTGGTCTTGCTCCACAAGTAACTGTAATCCATGATCTTCAGCACTTGCATTTTCCTGAATTCTTTTCGTTAAAAACACGTTTTGCAAGGAATCACTTCATCCGGAAATCTGTCGCAAATTCGCGGTATATAATCGCTATTAGTGAATTCACACGAAAGGATATTGTAAATCATTTAGGTGCAAATCCGTCGGATGTTCAAACTATACATGAGGGAGTAGTAATAACTACGCCTTCGCTAGAAAAACGAAGGGCTGTTCGTAAACAATATTGCCTTTTTGAGCAGTATTTAATCTATCCAGCAATGATTGCTCCACATAAAAACCACGAAATAATTATTCGCGCGCTTTCTGTTCTTCGAAAAAGGTTATGTCGTCCGATGGGATTGGTTTTTACTGGCTCAAATCGAGCGGCTTTTGGCTCTTTGGAGAAAATTGCTGAACGACTTGGGGTGGGAGATTCAGTACGGCACTTGGGACATATCCCTCGTGAAGACGTGATCGCAGTGATAGCCGAGTCAAAGGCTCTTGTGTTTCCGTCACTTTTCGAAGGATTTGGTCAACCTGTACTTGAAGCGCAATTTCTTGGTGTTCCCGTGATCGTTTCCAACGCAGCGTCCCTTCCAGAGGTTACCGGTGCTGGTGGGGTGCAGCTACCACCGTACTCAGTTCAAGCTTGGGCTGAGGCGATATCGCGTGTTTTGGATGATGAGTTGTTTAGAAGAGGGCTTATTCAAAGTGGAATTGAAAATGTGAAGCGGTTTTCTTGGGAAAAATGTGCCGAAGAAACTCTTCGTGTTTTGCGTCTTGCGGCGAAAACCTAAAAGTGGATAGCGTTCTCATCGGCAAAGGAGCCTATTTCATTGATGTTATGTTCGTTTTCTGGTGCTGATTCGAGCGGGAAATCAACAGCAATTGCCGGAGTTTTGAATCGTGCGAAGGGTATGGGGATTCAAGCGACGTCGATTTGGTATCGGCCTGGTTATTCTTCCTCATTAACTACGTTGCGAAAAATCGTTCGTCGAGTGCGACCTGGTATACTGCCTCCGCCCGGCCAGTCGACGCAGCGGAATGCAACCTTTGCGCGTCCTGGCGTATCGGAGGCGTGGCTTCTCACCGCCACTTTGGATGCTTTGACCCAATACGGCTTGCGCGTTCGGTACCTGGCTTCGGTCTACGACTTGTTGGTTTGCGACAGGTATCTCGACGATGCATTTCTCGACCTGGAACTTTCTTTTCCAAACCATCTCGCATGGGTTCGATCCGCACGAAAAGCTCTTCTTTTCACCTCACCGAAGCCTGATTTGGCCTTCCTGCTTCATTTGAATGAGCAGGAACTGGACAGAAGAGCAGCCGTCAAGAACGAGCCCTTTCCCGATCCCGAGCATACTCGTTCGAAACGCCGCGAAAGGTATGTCAAATTGGCAGCCTCGGGTCGTTTCGTGACCATCGATGCTGGTCGATCTCCCGAGGAAGTCCACGATTCCCTATGGAAGCATCTCATCGCCCATCCGAAGGCGCCGCATCAGGTGAGAAAAGTTGAGAATTTCTGAACTCGAAGCGCGTGACCCGTCTTTGGGGCGATCCATCCGAACGGCGTTGTCGGAAGGATGGTCTGCTCAATATGGCAAGGAGATTCGAGTCGTCGACAAAAGGGAATCCGGCCAGCTTTGGCGTGCCCAAAGGCTCCTTTCCGCGTATTTTTCAGGTCGTCCGAGCAAGTCTGTTCGCCAATTCCTCGCTGATCTCTTCCGATATACTTCCCGGCCTGCGCGGATGCCCTTCCAATACCTCCTGGGCACTGCTCTAGCCCAACCCTTTGCCTTCAGACTTTGCCCTGGCGCGTTTCGGGTCGAGCCACCCCTTGCTCACGTTGAAGATTTGCTTGTCATTCCGGGGAATCGTCGCATCCGGGTTTTCGACTTCGGTCGTGGACAAAGCCGCGTATTTGCCATGGGACCACGCGGGTGCGCAGCCAATCTTCAAGAATTGAGCATGCGTTCTCAGCAAAACAGCCCCTTTCTCGTTCCTGTCCTCGGTTACGCCCAAGACGGCTCTTGGCTCGAAGAACCGATTGAAAACGCCTCCCCTTTGCCCCGCCTCAAACCCTGGCAAAGCACCAGAACTTTCGGCGAGAAGGCATGGGATGCCCTCGCCACGCATCTCCTTCGCTCTGCTCGAAATATCGACGCCAAGCAGCACGTGAAAGCCCTTCTCGCTGCCGCTGAGGAGTGCAGCAAGAGATTGAAAGAAAAGACGCCGGACTTTCCCCATGAACGCATCCGCGCTCTGCTGGCTCGATTGGCGGAACAGGCAAATCGAATGGGTACCATCACCTTGGCGCGAGGACACGGGGACTTTCAGCCCGGAAATGTGCTCGTGCGTCCCAATGGTTCCATTCTCATCATCGATTGGGAATATGCCCAAGAGCGTTGGATTGCTTATGATTTCCTCGTTTTTGCGCTGCGTGCAAGAGCGCCGATGGGGCTTTCCGAACGGTTGAAAGCGCTGGACTTGGAAAAACTCGCGGAGCGTTTGCCGGATTCTCTTCACGAACAACGAAAAGAGCTTCGTCAGCGAGGCTCTCTTGCCCTTTTCCTCCTCGAGGAACTCCTTTGGTCCCTAGAGGACGAAATCGACCTTGGTTTGCAGGGAACTTCGGAGCGGATCAAACGAATCGTTGCCGAACTCACGTCGGTATGATGAGCGACCTGTGAACAATTACGGATTCCTAAGCCAATCACGACTCTTTCGCGGCGAACTTACGAACGTTCGAGCGGCTACCCTTGCTGCCATGGCGGCGACGGATCGACCGAAGCGACTCGAAGAAATCCAGGACCTTGGTTGTCCTGCTGATGTTCTGCTCGCGTTTGCCAAACGCAATCGCGTGGGCCCAATCATCGCCCACGCTCTGCTCGACTTGGATGATGCGTCTGGAGCCATATTGGCCGACGCTCGTGCCGAGCACGAAGCATCTGCAAGTCGAATGCAGGTTCTCATGGATGTTTTGGATGAGGTGGCAGAAACCCTCGATACGGAAGGGATTCCCCTTGTTGCCTTGAAGAATGCAGGCATCGCTCGGGGTGTGTATTCGTGCCCTGCTTGCTGCCCGATGGGGGATATCGATGTATTGGTGCCACGGGAGCGTTTCCGTGATGCCCATCGCTTGGTCTTGGACTCCGGATTCGAGTTCGCGAGCCGGTCTGTCGTAGAACCGGCCGAATTGGAAGCTGGGCTGTTATCGGGAGGGACAGAGTATCGAAAGAGCGTTTCTGGACAGGATGTGTGGCTGGAATTGCAATGGCGTCCCATCGCAGGCCGATGGATTTCAGCAGACCAGGAGCCATCAGGTGAAAAGCTTCTTGCGGCTTCCGTTCCGATCGAAGGCACGCATGCTCGCCTCCTTTGCCCAACCCACAATATGGTTCAAGTGGCCCTGCACACAGCAAAGCATTCGTATGTCCGTGCTCCTGGCTTACGGCTCCACACCGACGTCGACCGGCTTGCGGCTTTTCATGCCCCGGATTGGGACGATGTTTTACTCATGACCGAGACCTTGGGCGTTTCCACGGCCTGTTATTTCTCTTTTGCTCTTGCCCATGCCTTGCTGGATACGCCCCTTCCCCAGAAAATTCTTGACGAACTCGCTCCTCCCCGATGGCAACGCGAAGCTGTCCTCTTTTTGCTTCGACGTGCCGGACTTTTCGAACCGGATGCACCGAAGTTCAATCGTGCAGAAATGGCAGTGCTGCATTCACTGCTCTTTGATGACCCTTCGCGATTCTTGGAGTCAGCATCAGCGATTCCTCGAGAAGAGTTGCGACTAGCGAATGGTCATCGGATCCTTGGGGGACTCTTTCAGCGGGCAAGGGATCTTATAACAAGATACCAAGCCTAACTATTTGAATTATATGCGAATTTGGTCTTGCGTCGATGGTGGCCCCATGGCCCGACTCGCCCGTGAGTGGGGGCCCGAAGCATCCGTCGGATCTGCCTTCTCCCCGGAAAACTGGCGGGCTCAGATGGCGTCAAACTCGGCTGCACGCGCGTTCGTGCGCCTTCGCAGCCATTTATTTTTCCCTTTGCGGATGGTGGCCGAGGCCGCTTTCCACACAGACATCTCGATTCCAACGACCAATCCCTTCCACCTGCCCGCATGGCTCGTCCTGACCCGACCTTTTCATGGTAATCGGGTGATTCCCCTTGTTTATGACCTTTATCCCGACGCCCTCGAGGCTTCCGGTTTCACTGACGCGGACAGTCTTTCTTCCAAGTTTTTTACACGCTTCAACCGAATCTGGTTGAAACGTGCCGATGGAGTCGTCTTTATCGGCGACCGCATGGCCTCCCATGCCATCGAAAGATACGGAAAACCCCGCCGATTTTCCGTAATTCCCACTGGGGCGAGCGCCGTGGAACTTCAAGAGGAGGAGTCCGCGGCCCCGGCAGACCCTCAAACCGATTCGGAACTTATCGCATGGTGCAAGACCAAGAGCGTCATTGTCACCTACGTTGGCAACCTGGGCCTCATGCACGATTGGGAAACCTTCGCAAAGGGTTTGCTTCGTGTCGGTGCTTCGCACCAAAAGAAGTGGGGTGTGGTCATTGCCGCGAGTGGTCCAGGCGTTTCTCGCCTGCGAAAGGAATGGTCTGGGCTCGACAGTGACTTTCTCCGATTCGAAAGCCCCTTGAACGATGAGCAATGGGCTGCACTGCTCAGAAACTCTCATATTTCCGTGGTGACGCTTCGCGCCAAGGCTGTTCATACCTCCATTCCAAGCAAAACCTTCAGTGCCATGGCGGCTGGACACGCCATTCTTGCCGTTGCTCCAGCGCAATCGGATCTTGCGGAGATTGTCCGTGGACATGCATGCGGGACTGTGGTTGCTCCCGGTGATGTCGACGGTTTCACGCTTGCCCTTGCAACCCTGGTCAACGACTCGAAAGAACGGGATCGCGCGCGTGCCGCCTCCAAACAAGCCATTCGGGACCACTATGACATGCCCATTTTGGCAAAAAAGTGGAAACGATTCGTGGAAGACGTGACGCGAGAAAGCCCTCCTCCCGCTGCTTTCGACCATGGGAAGCGGGCCCTGGATGTGGTTTTCGCTGGCCTGGGTCTGATGGCTTCTGCTCCGCTTCTGCTGCCAGCCATGGCAGCGGTGCGTCTTACGATGGGTGCGCCGGTGTTTTTTCGACAAGAGCGTCCTGGGCTTCATGCAA
>Ga0116159_1004085_pt1 | contig 12605 bp, 7 predicted proteins | sample AD_JPNAS1_MetaG_FD_89878 | JGI IMG/M metagenome (GOLD analysis project Ga0116159, IMG submission 89878) | Active sludge microbial communities of municipal wastewater-treating anaerobic digesters from Japan - AD_JPNAS1_MetaG | ecosystem: Engineered > Bioreactor > Anaerobic > Digestate | place...
CCAGCCGACCTCCCATCTCAAGCGCGGTTACGTACGCTATGCATTTCGGATGCCCTTCACCTGAAGTACATAGCCTTGCCCGCTTATTATGTCCGATGTTCCATTCTAGCACCGATTCTCCTTCCATGTCTTCGTCCTAAGATGTCGACAGGACTGAAACTGTGTCTGCCAGCACTTTCACCCCGTCCTCCTTGACATCTACCCTTCCCCTCACCGTCACGGGAGCATCAGGAGCAAGCAACTGGGCGTACTGCTCGTACACTCGCGGGAACACAACCACCTCTGCTTGCCCGGTCATGTCCTCTATCTGGACAAAAGCCATGGGCTGCCCAGTCTTGGTTGATATCTGTTTCCGGCCGGCAACCACTCCCGCCAAGGTCACACTGGCGCCATCAGGCACACCGGGCAAGTCTCGGACAGCCACGGTAGATAGCTTGCCTATTGTGTCCGAAAGAAATGCCAGCGGATGCCCGGAGATGTACAGGCCGAGCAACTCCTTCTCCATCGCGAGTATCTGGTCCGGCCTGAACTCCGGCACGCTTGGGAGTGTTACCTCAGCCTGTCCAAACTGCGCTGGCCTGTCGAAAAGATCGAAGAAGGACGCCTGCCCCGATTGCTGCTGACGCTGCCTGGCAGCGCTCGCGTCGCAGACCTGGTCCATTACTGCCAGGAGCGCTCGCCTGCTTCCGAAGGCGCTGAAGGCGCCGCACCTGATCAGACTATCGAGCGCCTTGCGGCTGACGGCAGTCATGTCCACGCGGTCACAAAAGTCGGAAAGCGAGGTGAACCCGCCGCCTGCTTTGCGTGCGGTGATTATGGCATCGGCCGCAGCTTCGCCCACGTTCCTCACGGCGGCGATGCCGAAACGGATCGTGTCGCCGCGCACCGTGAATCCTTTGAGGCTTTCATTCGCATCCGGCCCCAGCACTTCGACGCCCCTGCACCGGCATGAATCTATGTACACGGCCACACGCTCCGGAGCGCTCATCACGCTCGTCAGTGTCGCTGCCATGAATTCGGGAAAGTAGTGACACCGAAGATAGGCGGTCTGGTACGATATCAACGCGTACGCCGCGCTGTGGGCCTTGTTGAACCCGTATCCCGCAAATCTCTCAATCAGAGAAAAGACCTCCGCGGCAACATCGTCCGGGACGCCGCGCTCGCGAGCCCCGTCCAGGAATCTATCCTTGAGCCCCGCAATGACCTCAGGCTTTTTCTTGCCCATGGCACGCCGTAGCATGTCGGCCTCTCCCAGGCTAAAGCCTGCGAGTTCGCTTGCAGCCTGCATTACTTGCTCCTGATAGAGCATCACCCCGTACGTGGGCTCCAGGATCCTCTTGAGCGCCGGGTGAAGATACGCCACGCTGGCCTGGTCGTGCTTGCCCCGGACGAAATCGCCCGTCATCACCATCGGGCCCGGCCTGCCTAGGGCGATCAGAGCGATGATATCTTCAAACCGTGTGGGCTTCACCTCGCGGAGCAGGTTCTGAAACAGGCTGCTCTCGAGCTGGAATACTCCGGCCGAATCGGCCCTCCGCAGCATCTCGTAGACTTCCGAATCGTCCAGGGGAATGCTGCCGATATCCAGTTCCTCGCCCCGCGTGTGACGAACAATCTCCACCGTGTTGCCAATCACCGTAAGCGTGCGCAGGCCGAGAAAGTCCATCTTCACGATGCCCAATCGCTCGAGGTCTTCCATGGGGTACTGAGTGGTTACTACTCCGTCCCCCGATTTATATAGAGGTACGTGCTCGGTCAAAGGTTCCTTCGATATTACAACTCCCGCAGCGTGAACCGACGGGTGACGGGGCATCCCTTCTACTGCGCGGGCGACATCCACCATCATGCGGATCCGCTCGTTCTCGGCTACTGCTGCAGCCAGTTCAGGCGACATCTCCAGGGCTCGGTCGATAGTCATGTTGAGCTCGGCTGGCACAAGCTTGGCTATGCGGTCAACATCGCCGTAGCTTACTTTGAGTGCCCGCCCGACGTCCCTGATCGCGGCGCGTGCGGCCATGGTGCCGAAGGTGATGATCTGAGCAACTCTATCGGCGCCGTATTTGCGCGTAACGTAGTCGATGACCTCTCCGCGCCGCTCCCAGCAGAAGTCGATATCGAAGTCGGGCATAGTCACTCGTTCCGGGTTCAGGAACCTTTCGAACAGCAGGTTGTACCGAAGCGGATCGATATCGGTAATGCCCAGGCAGTACGCCGCCAGGCTTCCCGGCCCCGATCCGCGGCCAGGTCCTACGTATATGCCCTGGCTCTTCGCGTACCTGATGAAATCCCACACGATCAAAAAGTAACCGGAGTAACCCATGCGCGCAATAACATCGAGCTCATAGTCGAGCCGTGCACGCACAGCGTCCGGAATGAGGCCAAAGCGCCGCGCAGCGCCCTCCATGCACACCCGCCTCAGGTAGCTGTCGAGGCTTTCACCCTCCGGCGGGGCAAACTCGGGGATGTGGAGCGTGCTGAAATCCATCTCCACGTTGCAGCGCTCCGCTATCCGCGCCGTCTCCGCGCATACCTCGGGCATTTCGGGAAACTCCTGGTACATCTCATCCGGCGACTTCAGGTAGAACTGATCGGTCGGAAACCGCATACGCCCCGGGTCGTCTACTGAGGCGCCGGTCTGTATGCACAGCAGCACGTCGTGGGCCCTGGCGTCTTCGCGGCGGAGGTAGTGCACGTCGTTCGTAGCCACGAGGGGTATTCCCATCCTCGCGCCCATCGCAGTCATCTCGCGGTTCACACGTTCCTGCTCACGTATGCCGTTGGCCTGCACTTCTAGGAAGAACGAGGCTGGGCCGAAGATGTCACGATACTCGGCGGCGGCCCGCTCAGCTGCTTCAGCCTGTCCACGCGCGATGTGTACGGACACTTCACCAGAAAGGCATGCCGAGAGCGCTATGAGCCCCCCGGAATGCGCCGACAGAAGTTCTTTGTCGACCCGAGGCTTATAGTAGAACCCTTCGGTGTAGCCGATGCTCGACAGTCTCAGAAGGTTCTTATAGCCCTGCTGGTTTTCGGCCAGAAGCACCAAGTGGTAGGGATCATCGTCTACACGCGGGGTACGGTCATGCCTAGTGCGGTTGGCCACGTATACCTCACAGCCAATGATCGGCTTGACTCCGCACTCGCGGCAGGTCCGGTAGAAATCGACCGCTCCGAACAGCGATCCGTGGTCGGTGACGGCACAGGCGCCCATGTTCAACTCCCGTAGGCGCTGCGCCAGCTTGTCCGTCCTCGCAGCTCCGTCCATTCACAGGAGGGAGTACTGAGTATGCAGATGCAGATGGACAAACTCCCTCACACGATCACCCCCCCCAGATGCCGCCAGGCGCCCTGCGTTCTAGTCGTCTCCAGCAGAATGACGCGCAGGCGACGCCCATCGGTTGGACCACCACCCGTCGAGAGCAGCGTCGGGATTCCCTTCGTCCTCCCACTCGACCTCAGCAAGAATTGCGTCGACAATATCGCTGTCTGCGAAATCGGGCGGTCTCTTACGGCCGTCCGCACGCCTGCCGACGCGAGACCGTGCAGGGTTCGCCGAGACGCGGTCTCCCATCCGTATCTCCTCCTCGTGGTCAACGTGTTCCGGATGGAGGTGTGCCCAGCCCAATCATCACCGGCTCGATAGCCGACGCCTACAGGATAAGCTTCCCCGAATCCATTATCGTCACACCATCCACAACAACTGTGGGAGCGAGCACAATACCGTCCAGGTGGCTGGGCACAGCCACTATGCCTCCCATATGGCTGTTGTCGCCGAGCGCTATGTGTATGGTGCCCATAACCTTCTCATCCTCGAGGACCGTGCCGGTGATCATGGCCTTCTCATTAGTGCCTATTCCAAGCTCAGCTATGTTCCGGGCCGGAAGGCCCAGAGGGCTGACCATCTCCTGAAGCGCGGCCGCGGCAGCACTACCTTCAATCTCCGCAGCATACCCATCGCGCACGTGTATCTTGATACGCTCGCCCAGGTAACCGGCGCCGGCCATGGCTCCGTCCACCACAAATATGCCGTTCGCGGTACCCTCGAGCGGAGCAATGTAGGCCTCGCCTGCAGGTAGGTTCCCGAAATCGCCGGGACTATGGTATACACCTGTATCGGGGTTGCCCGCGCGGCCGGCAAGCGACATCGTTATGTCGGTGCCCTCTCCGTTGGTGATCCTGACAGTGGCGCCCCGCGTGAGCACATCAGCGTATTTCCTCGACCGCGCACCTACTGCGGCGTAGTCGGCTCCTAAGGTCCTCGCCATGCAATCCTCAGTAATGCCGGGCAATGTGGCGCACCGCGCTCCCGCGGCGCACGCTTCGGCCCTGGCCCTGGTGTGACTGATAGACTTGCTGGTGGGCGCGAGCACAATATCCACATGCTTCATGATCGTCGCCACGGGCGCAGGAGGTTCCTCACCGTGACTCCTGCGCTGGATCATCTCTATGGCCATGGCCTCGCACCCGATTTCCACAGCCGCCTGGTGCAATGCGCAGCCCACATTGCGTGTGCCGCTGTCCATCACTACGAGGAGAGTCTCCCCGGGCTTAGCTCCCATGCAATCACGGACGGCCACCAGCGCCGCCTCCCGAAGACCGGACATTACGCAACTCCCCCTAATCCCATACCCTCGTAACAGCTCATAAGCTAATTCTACCACATTCGGGCGAGCCATCCCATACGCCCCTTGAGCCATTACATGTCCTCCTCGGATTCCCCATGCTAGGATTCCCAGTCGCAATACCGAAGCAGCCCAATCGGGCCATCTTGTGACGCCCTGTGGCTTCCGGGCGCGACGGCCGCCGACGGGATCCACGGACCTGAATGCGTCCTAGGAATGCGTCCTAGGAGTGACATCCTGGAGAGGAGATAGTATAATTACCAAGGTGAGCCGGTGATAGGCTCTCGACGCTCACTTCATATTGGCTAACAAGGGGGGAAAATTGGTGGACGGAGACCCAGGCAGTACGAAGCGGTTCTTACTGCTAAGCCCTGCGTCGAAGTCGAGTAGACCCGGTCAAAACCAGTCTGGGGCGACGTTCACCGTGCCGGCGGGTCGGTGCGTGCGCCCCTAGAAGGGGGTGTTGTTGTGGATGATAGGTACACTGTCCTTGTAGAAAAAGTGAAGCAGTTGCTTTCCGACAACTCCACTGAAGCGCTGACCAGCCTGGTAGACTCCCTACATCCCGCGGACGTAGTCGACATCTTGGAACTGCTCGATGATTCGGCCCGCAGCGCGTTTTTCCACGCCATACCGGCCGACAAGGCTGCCGACATAGTCCAGGAGCTGGATCCGGACGATCAGACGGAGATAATCCGGATGATGGGCGCTGCCCGGTCGTCTGAGATCCTCAAGGAAATGGACTCGGACGACGCCGCCGACCTCATCGGCGAGCTTCCGGAATCGAAAGCCGAGACTCTGCTCGAACTGATGAACTCCGAGGGAGACGAAGTCCGCGAACTGCTGCAGTACGACGAGGACTCTTCCGGCGGCATCATGGCCACCGAATACGTCACCGTCAACATGGAGTGGACTGTCGAAAAAACCCTCGCCGAACTGCGACATGCCGCCCCGGAAGCGGAAACGGTGTACTACATCTATGTCGTGGACGCAGATGAGCGCCTTGTGGGGGTGCTCTCCCTGCGCGATCTGGTCATAGCCGATCTCAAGCGCAAGATATCCTCCATCATGAGTCGGAATGTGCTGTCGGTGCCGATCGATGCCGACCAGGAAGAAGCAGCCCAGCTATTCAAGAAATACCGCTATTTGGCCCTGCCCGTTGTCGACAACGACAACCGGCTGGCCGGAATCATCACCGCCGACGACATTCTGGATGTAGTCGAAGAAGAAGCTACGGAGGACATCCAGAAGATCGCAGGCACCATGCCGCTAGACCGACCGTACTTCGCGACCTCAGTCAGGGATCTGTGGCGCAGTCGCGTAGTGTGGCTGATGGTATTGTTCGTGGCCGAGTCGGTTACTGGCAAGATACTGCAGAGTTTTAGCACAGCTATGCAGTCCGTCATCGAACTGACGTTTTTCATACCGCTGCTGATAGACTGCGGCGGCAATGCGGGCTCGCAGGCCGCCTCAGTGGTCATCCGCGGGCTCGCAGTTCGCGATATACGGCTACGGGACGTCTGGTCGGTATTCGCCCGCGAGCTTACGCTGGGCCTTGCCCTGGGCCTGTCGATGTCGGGCATAGCCTTCCTTCGAGCGTGGAGGGTTGGCGGCAACCCACTCATCGGAGTGATCGTGTGCACCTCAGTGCTGGTAATCGTCACCGTGGCGACAATCGTAGGGGCCATGCTGCCCATAGCTGCCACGGCGCTCCGCTTGGACCCGGCAGTCATGTCCTCGCCGTTGATCACTACGGTAGTGGACGGCACAGGCCTGATGATCTACTTCAGCATTGCACGAACCTTGCTCAAGTTGTAGGCCGGTTCCGTCTGCCAGGTGACACAGAATGCAGTTCCGCCCGTGCCCAAAGCGCGGGCGGAACCTTCTTCACGCTCTGCCCTCCGCGCTCTGCCCCCTACCGATACTCCGCAGCAACCTCGGAACTCCTCAAGCTCTCCTGCCCCGACGAGTCGCGCGCCACTACCACGAAGTGGACTGTTGACCCTCTCTGCTGGGAGGACAGGGATACAAGGGCGGATGTCGCAGGCGCCTCGACCTGCTGAGACCTGGATGTTGTGTACCGGTCAAACAGCGAGTATCTCCAGTACACCCTGTAGGACGCCGCAAGCCCATCGGGGGGAGCCGTCCATGATACGGCCGCCTGTGAGCCGTCTACGCTGACGCACACGTCGTCCGGAGCTCCCGGCGCCATTAGGAACTCCACATCGATTTGGATATCGCCGAGCCCCGGGCTCCAGGTCACGCCGGTGAACTTGCCGGGGCACACTCCGAAACTGGCGTACTCGCTCTCGTACAGTACTGATCCGTCCTCTGCCTTCAGCACTACGCGGAAGTCATAGGAACGCGGAGGATACCCGGTATCTTCAACAATGAAGTACCCATCTTGCTCGCATATGTCCTTATAGGAACGATACGCTGAGCTGCTGCTCGCATAGTAGACGAAGATGTCGGCCGAATGAACCGTCGCCGTGTCAGCTATTCCCGCAGCTGACACCTGGATTCTGACACGACCCTCCACTGCGCGTAGCGTAATCGATATAGGGGTTACACTGTCCCGTTTCACCTGAGCTTTGGCTCGGCCCGCATAGATCGCGTCGCCATCACTATCCACGGCAACTGCGTCTATCAACCAGTTCCCGGCAGCAAGGGACTGAATGGCGCCGCTTGCCGCGCCTCCATCAACAGGCATCTCGTGTTTGAGGGTGAATCCTCCCATGCTGAGCGTCAGCACAATCAGCTCCGGCGCGGACGACGCACTTGGCACGCTCTTGATGGCCGCAGCAACCACCATGGACCCGCTGCCGGCAGCAACAGGCGGCCTGAGCGCGCAACCCGCTCCCGCGATCGCCAACGTGACGACAAGGCAGAGCCCGAACGTCGGCCTCCATTTCATGTGGCATCACTCCAATCTGTGGTATTTACCCATTCCCTGCCACTCATTCTCCACCTGCGGGTTCCATCCTGCCGCCTGCCTCCAAGATCACCCGGGTGAAAAAGCGTCGCTCTGGCACAAGGATTTCCACGGATAATGCCGAATGGAGCACTTTGGGCACACTCCTGCCAACCGCCAACCGACGACGATTGTCACCATCTAGGCAAGGAGGCCTGCACGTGGTCGAACAGCTACGTCAAGAGCAAGAGCCCGAGCAAGAGCCGAAGCAAGCGCCCAAGCGCGTCTCTGTACGTCTGCCCGCTCCTGCTGCCCGGATGCTTCGTTCGGCGTTGGCGGCTGCAGCTATAATAGCTATAAGCTGGGGAGTCATCTATCTAGGCGCCGCCCGCGCCGATCAGGCGGCGCGTCACAACCTGCTGATGAGGGCTCGGGCATCGGCCGCTCTTCTGGATCCGGGCGACATAGCTGACCTTATCCAGCACGCCTCTGGGCCCTCCCCGACATCTAGCGAAACGTTTGTCCGAGTTCTCGACAGGCTTAGGGCTCTCTGCGAAACGTCTGACGACGCCCGGTTCGTGTACATCGTAATACCAGTCGACGGGCAAGTCGTGGCCATCCTCGATTCGGAACCCGAGGATTCCCCCAACTACTCCCCCCCGGGTCAGTCCATGTACCCGGCGACGCCCGGCCAAATGGCGCTCTTTGCTTCGGTCGCAGCCGGTGTCGAGGGCCCGAGAACTGATCCCTGGGGCACCTGGATCACTGCCTACGCCCCCATCACTGCCAATGGAGGCAACAGCCCTGTTGCCTTCCTGGCCATGGACGTGGATGCATCTGCCTGGCCCAAGTACTCGCTGGTCCAGTGGGCTCCGATCTTCCTGACTGTCGCGTTCCTGGCAGCACTCGCAGTGTTCATGGTGATATCAAGATACAACCGCGAATCCCGACACGCGCGGTACCTCGCCGAACGAGACTACTTAACGGGCCTCGCCAACAGAGCCGCGCTGATCAGGGCGATCGATCGGGCAATCCTGCAGGCCAAGAAGGGCAAACCCAGTGCTCTGCTGGCCATCGACATCGACAATTTCAAGGCTCTCAACGATACACTCACCCATTCCATGGGTGATGAGATTCTGATAGCTGTGGCCGAGCATGTGAAGACATTGGTACGCAAAACCGACCTCGTGGCAAGGGTAGCCGGCGACGAGTTCGCCGTGCTCCTCAGAGGAGTCGTGCGAAACGAAGCCCTGGTCACTGCCGAACGGATACGGTCGTCGTTGGAAAACCTCAGGTTCGAAGTTCGGGGCATGCCTGTGTACCTCACTGTCAGCACAGGCTTGACAGAGATCGGTCGCGACATGCATACCCGGGACGTATCAATGCACGCCGACATAGCGCTGGCTGCCGCGAAAGAAGCAGGCAAGAACCGTGTTGTGTTCTCGCCGGCTTACGTTTCTCCGGCCGACAACGGCAAATCAGAGACGCATTCCGACACACTCGCCATCGAAGCGGCTCTTCAAAGCGGCAGGCTGCTCGTATATCTGCAACCTATCGTACCTATCGCAGGCGCCCAACCAGATGGCTCCGACTGCCGGCGCTTTGAAGCGCTCGTCCGCATGGTCGGCCCCGACAACGATGTGGTGACAGCCGGCAGGTTCGTCCCCGTCGCAGAGGGCCTGGGGCTCATACCCCAGATTGACATGTGGGTGCTGGATCAGGTGATAGACTTGCTGTCGACCCAGCCCGGCGTGAAAATCGCCATGAATCTCTCCGCCAGAAGCATCGCCAGGCCCTCGTTTCTGGAGCAGGTCGAGGCGAAAGTAGCATCGAGCAGCATAGGCCAGGGCCAGCTGTGTTTTGAAATCACGGAAACAGCCGCGATGGGGAATGTGTCCGAAGTACGATCGTGGATGAACCGAATGAAAGAACTGGGCTGCACTTTCGGAATTGACGACTTCGGCGCCGGGCATTCGGCTATCTCATACCTGTATGAACTGCCCGTGGATGTGGTCAAGATCGCAGGCAATGTAGTGCAGTCCATGAGGGACGACTCCTCCGGCGCGCTTATCGTGGAAGCCATCAACTCGGTCTCGCACGTACTGGGAGCCAGGACCGTAGCTGAATGCGTGGAAGACGAAGAGTGCCTCGCGGCTCTGCAGGGCATGGGGATCGACTTCGGTCAAGGGTACTACTTCGCCCGCCCGATGCCGGCAGATGAAGCGCTTACCTAGGCATGGACGCGGCGCAAAGCAGCAAACGGATAGCGACATGAAGAAACACCCTGATCGCTCAGGGTGTTCAAACTTGGTAGCCCCGACGGAATTCGAATCCGTGTCTCCGCCTTGAGAGGGCGACGTCCTAGGCCACTAGACCACGGGGCCACGTATTGGCTGGGGAGGAAGGATTCGAACCCTCGCAATCAGATCCAGAGTCTGACGTCCTACCACTAGACGACTCCCCAAGGCGCAACAGCGTCCAGCGATGATTATAGCAAAGCCCTGACTGTTTGTAAAGGCAGAAAGCAGGATTTCGGGTACGCGAGTGCGTACCTTCATCCTGCTTGCCGGCGCGAATGGCCTGCCGAAACCGCCCTGCCTATCCGTTGTGTATTTCCAGGCTCCAGTTGAGGCCGTAGTTGTTGTCCCAGTTGTTGGCCCTATCCTTGAAGCAGAAATTCAGGCGGGAGGTTTCATTCGGATCCAACTGCACTTCCGTTTTCCAAGAGCCCGCTTTCTCCTGCGTCATCGGGATGTCGGAGACGTTCCGCCAGTCTCTGGACCCAAAACCTGAATGCAGGTACAGGGTATCCGCCCCGGCCTGGGCCAGGAGGCCGTTGTACTTCACGGTGACACGCTCACCGGCGGTAACAGGCATTGGCGCAACCGACACCCCTCCCATGAGGGAGCTTTCCTTGGCAGTTCCGCCACGCGCTGTTTTGGACCGAGCGCCTGTTGTGCGCCCGGCCTTAGCCGGCGAGCCCAAACCTGGGGGCGTGATCTCCGAAGCGAACTCGAAGTCGACGTCCCTCTCTCTGGACTCGTCGCCCCTGTCGCCGCCATATTTCCGTTGCCACAACACCCGGCGAGACCTCCTTTCAGGCATATTCTCTCGCCGCGGCGTCGCAGTTATTAGGGCAAATACGACCTCACGATGATTAGGCATCACCTATTTCCTTTATTTTGCATTTACCGCCCGCACAAGCCTCGCCGCCCTGCGCTCCACTTCTGCCATGATCTCATGCTCATCCAAAGTGGTCAGCTTCCTATCGTCCATCAACACGCAGCCGTCCACGATAACTGCGCTGACATCCGCGCCGGAGGCAGCATATACCAGGTGCGACACCGGGTCCGCGATGCCGGCCGGCGCAAGGTGCGGGGCCCCAAAGTCAAGAAGGACAATATCTGCCCTCTTCCCAACCTCTATCGATCCAATGGAGCCGGCAAGCCCAAGGCAAGCGGCGCCTCCTCTCGTGGCCATCTCCAGGCACACGTGCGCAGGCACTGCCGTGGGATCGCGCCGAGCCGTCTTGTGCAATAGGCCCGCCAAGCGCATTTCCTCTATCATGTCAAGGTTGTTGTTACTTGCCGCGCCGTCAGTGCCCAGCCCAACCGTGATGCCCGCCGCCAGCATCTTCTCAACAGGCGCGACGCCTGAGGCCAGTTTCATGTTTGACCCGGGGTTGTGCGCCACGCGCACCCCGTGCTGTGCCAGGATGCTGATATCCTCATCCGACACCGCAACACAATGGGCAGCCAGTGTCGGCGCGTCGAAAAGACCGCTTGATTCTACATATCCCACAGGGCTCATGCCGTGAGCGGACCGGATCTCGTCCACTTCACGGAAGGTTTCGGAAACATGCGTATGTACGCCCACGCCCAGCTGCCTCGCGCGCTCGCCCACCGCAGATAGGAAAGGCACTGAACAAGTGTACGGCGCGTGCGGGCCAAGCATCGTTGTGATTCTGCCGCCTGCGGCGCCATGCCATTTTTCGCACAAGGCGGTACCGCGGGCGAGCACAGCCCCGAACCCTCCGGAACCGCCGTCCACGCCGTCGGCGACCTGCGCCAGCGACCCCATTCCCACCGACAGGCTGGCCCTGATCCCGGATTTCTCTACAGCCTGCGCCGCTTCGTCCATGAAAAAGTACATGTCCGCAAATGCCGTGGTGCCTGACTTGATCATCTCCGCGCACGCAAGCGACGTCCCCCAGTACACGTCGTCGGGAGTCAGCTTGGCCTCGATCGGGAATATTTTGGTAGTAAGCCACTCCTGCAGCATCAGGTCGTCGGCATATCCCCGGAAAAGCGCCATCGCGGCATGCGTGTGCGCGTTCACCAGGCCCGGAATGGCGATCCTGCCCCGGCCCTGAAGGCGCGGCATGCGTTCAAGCCGCTCCGCGAGCCCCGCCGGCAGCTCCCCCGCCCACGCCTGCAGCACTTCGGACGCAGGACCGACGTACACGATGGCGCCCGACTCGACAACGATGGTTGCACTGCGCATCGTGCGTCGCTCGGCATCCATCGTGATCACAGTAACGTCATCTATGATCAGGTCGTTCAAGACCGCCATCGGGGTCCCCCTTCCCTGTAGTCCGCAAGCCACGGCATGTCCACGCCAGCCGTCGCGCAGGAGCACCCGCGCCGAGCCGGCAGGTTGTCGATGGCAGCCATGATCACAGCGCGCAGTTTCTCGCCGTTGGCCTGCATTATGCCTACCACTTCTTGGTGCGTCAACGCCGTTCTGGAAATGCCGGCAGCCCAGTTCGTAACCATGGCTATCGAGGCGTAACACAGCTGCGCCTCACGGGCGAGAACCGCTTCGGGAACGCCTGTCATGCCTGCAATGTCCCCTCCGAGTTTGGCAAACATGCGTATCTCGGCCGGCGTCTCAAAGCGCGGTCCATCCAAGCATACATAACAGCCTCCGTTGATCGCGTCAATTCCCAACGCCCGCGCGCCCTCTTCCATCTTGGCGCGGATCTCAGGGCAGTACGGCTCGGTGTAGTCGAGGTGTACCACTCCATGTTCTCCGCCGTCGAAGAACGTGCGCACCTGTGACTTGGCAAAATC
>Ga0116159_1004096_pt1 | contig 12581 bp, 14 predicted proteins | sample AD_JPNAS1_MetaG_FD_89878 | JGI IMG/M metagenome (GOLD analysis project Ga0116159, IMG submission 89878) | Active sludge microbial communities of municipal wastewater-treating anaerobic digesters from Japan - AD_JPNAS1_MetaG | ecosystem: Engineered > Bioreactor > Anaerobic > Digestate | place...
GTCCGTGGGCGTTTGTGCGGCCAGCGCGCCCTGTCCGTCATGCACCAGCGTGCCCTGCGTGTCATGCGCCAGCAGGCCTTGCCCGTCATTCCCGCGCAGGCGGGAATCTAGTGCAGTCTGGATTCCCGCCTTCACGGCAATGACGCGCGCAGAATTTATGCCAAACTGGCCTGCAGGCCATGTCCCACCTGCGCTAGAAGCACTTATTTTTGTAGCATCCGGGTACTCCAGCAAATGCAATTGCACCAGCACGGCCCCCGTTTTGGCCATCGCGTCGAACGCCGTGCGGCTGCCGGGGATCGCGATGTGCGGGAAGTCGGTGCGCAACAAACGCGGCATAGCGCTGGCGGTAGGCCGGGCTGTGCAGCACGGCGTAGCGGTAGTGGAAGATTTTCTCGGCGTGCAGCGGGGCGGTGGGGTCTTCGGGGCGGTAGTCGACTGGATCTGTATTGAGAGCGGATTGGAGCGTTGCCTTCACCAAAGCTGAAAACAAACAGCAGGTCGTGCGCGGCCCAGTCTGATGGCCGCCGCCGGTGGCGCGGCCTTTTGGCACCAGACCATTGAGCACGCGACGCAACGCGGTAATGGGCAGGCGGCCTTGGTTGAACTCGACAAAGAAAATGCCCCAGGGCTGGCCGCTGACCAGCGGGCGCAGTTGCTTGATGGACTTGACCTTGACTTCGTGCTCGGCCTAGCGGTTGAGCTCGTCGGGCTGCCAGTCAAACAGGTTGTCTTCCCAGTCGTCCACATGCACCGCCCAGCCCAGCTCGTGGTGCAGGTACTGCACCAGGGCGGGGATGGTATGGACGTGGCGCAGATTGTCGGCCAGGGGGTCGAGCGTTACCGCGCGGTGGTTTTGCATCGATGGGCTGGTAGCTATTTTTTTTCCTGATTTGCCAGTTGTGCTTTATGCGAACACCACATTGACCCGGCCGCTGATGCCCAGCGCACCGGCTTTGGTCTTGCGGCGCGCGGGTTTGACCACGATGTCGATATCTCGGCCAAGTCGGGCCAGGCAGTCGAGCATTTTGGATTCGCTGATGCCACGGAATCGGCCGCGCAGCATCATCGACACCTTGGGCTGCGGCATGGCCAGCAGCTCGGCAGCTTGTTGCTGGGTAAGGTTCTGGCGCTGGATGATCTCGGCGATTTTGCTGGCCAGTTTGGCTTTGACCAGCATTTCTTGCGCATCGGGTAGCCCAAGGTCGGCATAGACGTTGCTACTACCGGCTTCAATGGCGATGGTGGGAGTGTTCATGCGATGTTCTTTCAAAAATTAAGGGACTGCCTGGCCTGCATGGGCCATGGCCGCTTTCAGCCGCTCGCGTATCAAGTCCAAGTCAGGCTTGGGTGTGGCAATGCCGGACGTGGATTTCTTCTGGAAGCAGTGCAGCACATACACCACACCGGCAATTTTGACGGTATAGACAGCTCGGTAGGTGCTTCCCGCCTCACTCTCCACCACCTCCAGAACACCGGCCGACCCAAAGCCCTTCAACCTTGATTCCTCAGTTGACCGCTTGATTTCATCTGTAAGTCCTTATGAGCATTTACTTCTTTAGCTTCGACGAGGTTCACCCATTGGGTGACAGCGCTACGCGCCCGATTGAGCCGCTGGCAACGCGCCTGGGGGCGTTGCTCCTCCTAGCGGGCAGGAGCTGTGCGTCGTCGTCGCGCCTACCCAGACGCGCCGCCAGCGGCCCACTCGGGCGCGTCCAACTGAGGAATCAAGGTTCAAGGGTTTTGCCTGTGCATGCTTGCTACCTGTCTGGGCAAAATGCAAGGCATAACCAAAGGTGTCTTGCACATCGGAAGGCATGGCCTGCAAATCTTTTTTGGCCGAGCCAACCCACAGCAAAGGCTTGGGGCTGTGATGGTGAAAAAGCATGGCAAATTATATCCAAATAGGTCTAACTCAGTGCCATCCAGGCAATGATCGGTGGCACCACGCCCAAGGGGGCTGGTACCTGCCGGAGGTAGCCGTCTTCAAGGTGCTTTTCCACCTTGGCGCGAGCCTTTGAAAGCAGGATTTGCGCGATGTGGCAAACGCGTGGCATCCTGCAGGTTCAGGCCTTCGCTGAGTACGTCGGTGGCGATCAGCGTTGGTTGCGGTCGAGCAACTCCACCGCCGCCAGCATTTCTTCGGGAATAGCGTCTTCGTCTTGCTCGGCTTCGTTTTCGCCGCCATTGTCAAAAAGCTGATACTGGCGCTTTTGCACGTCGCCCAGCACTTCTTCCTGGTGGATGCGCTAGCGCTCAAAAGCCGCCTGCTCGTGTTTGGTGGTGCTGTTGACCTTCACAAAGGCCATCAAGACCTTCAACCAGCGCACGGTGGGTGCGCTTGGTGACCTCGTCGCCCATCAGGATGCGAATTTGATCCAGCTTTTGCCACTTGCCATGCAATGCCAGCAAGGCGCCGATTTCAAAATAACCGGTCGCAATGTCAAATTTGTGTGAAATCTCTGACCATTCAGCCAGGTAGTTCAGAACTTTCCAGTCGTTATCGCTGTTGTCAACGATGAAAAGGTCGTTCCCTGTTTTTGTTGCCATCTTCTTTGCCGTTTAACTCATATGCTCCAATGTACTGCAAACCTCAAAGGTGCCCTGAAACGTTCGCCATACGCAGATTTCATCGTCCAGCGGGGAGACAACCCGCCCTGTCAATACTCGACCAGAGGCCTGTATTGACAGATGCCCAGTGCTGCCAAAATCAACATCGTTCAATACACACGAGGAAACCTTCATGAAGCTCAACCGACTTTGCCTGTCATTGGGCCTGATTGCCGTGCTGGCGGGCTGCGCGCTGGCACCACCAACAGGTGCCGAAAAAGACAAAACCTACCGCGTCACGATCATGCACACCAATGATCACCATGGCCGCTTTTGGCACAACAGCGACGGTGAATACGGCATGGCGGCGCGCAAGACGGTGGTCGATGAGATTCGCCGTGATGTCGCAGCCCATGGTGGCTACAGCTTGCTGCTCGACGGTGGCGACGTCAACACCGGCGTGCCCGAATCCGACCTGCAGGACGCAGTGCCTGACTTCAAAGGCATGAACCTGCTGGGCTACCAGGCAATGGCAGTGGGCAACCACGAGTTTGACAAGCCACTGGCGGTATTGAAGATGCAGCGCAACCTGGCGCAGTTCCCGCTGCTGTCAGCCAACATCTACGAAGCTGGCCAGCGCATGTTTGCACCCTACAAGGTGTTTGACCTCGGTGGCTTGAAGGTTGGCGTGATGGGTCTGACGACCGAAGACACGGTTCGCATGGCACACCCGGACAACGTCGGTCGGCTGGAGTTTCGTAGCGCCATCGCCGAGGCCGGCAAACTGGTGCCAGAGCTGCGGCGCCAGGCGGATGTGGTGATTGCCGCTACCCACATTGGCCACTACGAAAACGGTGAGCACGGCAGCCAGGCCCCGGGCGATGTCGAAATGGCGCGCGCGGTGTCCGGTATTGACTTGGTGGTCGGCGGTCACACCCAAAACCCGGCCTGCATGAAGGCCGAAAACGTGCTCGACCACGCCTATGTGCCGGGTGCGGCGTGTCAGCCAGACCGGCAGAACGGTGCCTGGATCGTGCAGGCGCACGAATGGGGCAAGTATGTGGGGCGGGCTGATTTTGAGTACCGCAACGGTGACTTCAAGCTGGTGAAATACGCGCTGATCCCGATCAACCTGAAAAAGTCGGTTGTCGGTGCTGACGGTAACACCACACTGCTGCCGTACACCCGCGTCATCGCGCAAGACCAGGAAATGCTGGCGCTGCTGACACCGTTTCAGCAGCTCGGCCAGGACCGGCTCGGCGTCCAGATCGGCACCGTGGACGCGCGCCTGGTGGGTGATCGCGATGTGGTGCGCAAGAGCCTGACCAACCTGGGGGTGCTGGTCGGTCGGGCCATGATGGACAAAACCCGCGCTGACTTTGCCGTGGTCAACGCGGGTGGCCTGCGCGACTCAATCCCGGCGGGCATCATCACCTACAAGGATGTGCTCAAGGTGCATCCGTTTGGCAATACCGTGTGCACCGCCGAGCTGTCGGGCACCGAGGTGCTGGGCTACCTGAATGTGCTGGCGAAAATGAGCCCTGGTTCCGGGGCTTACCCCCAATTTGCAGGCATTGAACTCGACATCAGCGCAGGTGCCGTCAGCAATGTGCGCATCAGGGGCAGCGCACTGGAAAGTGGCAAAACCTACCGCATCACGGTCAACAACTTTCAGGCCGCAGGCGGCGACGGCTACCCCAGGCTGAGCACTCACCCGAGTTTTGTCAACACCGGCTTTGTCGATGCCGATGTGCTGCGAGCTTACATCGCCGCAAAAAGTCCACTCAAGGCGGCCGAATACGAGCCCGGCCAGACGGTGCTGCGCCGATAATCACATCAGTTTCAACCCAGGAGAAAGAGCATGGCAAAAGGTCAGCAAAACAACAACAAGATGGTCAAGAAGCCCAAAAAAGACACCTCCCCACCCAAGCCAGTATCGGCTGACGCAGTGCGCCCGACGATTACCACGGTGGTGCCGGTCCGTGGCAAGCTCAAGAACGCGCCGCATTGACCCCTGTCAGATTACGCCAGCTGGGTAGCCCGCAGCGCCGCTCAAGCGCTCAGGCTGGCAGCTATTCCAATGCCGGCCTGGTTGAAGACCTGCGGCGCTCGCAGGCTGAACTGGAGATTCAAAACCGCGCCCTGCGCTTTAGCCAGGCTGCTGCCGAAGGGGCCTCGGACCGTTTTGTCACGCTGTTTTCCAGTGTGCCGCTGGCGCTGATGGTGGTCGATGAACACGGCCAGATTCTGGAACATAACGCGCGGGCATTGGCACTGTTGCGCCCCCTGGAAGACGACCCGCCGCTCAATTTCCTGTTCCCGTTGGTGCATGGCGGACACGTCAGGCAAGTCCAGGACGGTTTTGTCTCGGCCAACGAAAATGGTGCCTGCGAACTCAGTGAACTCGAGTTTGCCGCCGGTTCCAATGGTTTTTTTACCGGCGACCTGCACATTGCGCGCATTGACAATGCCCAGGACGACTTGGTCAACTTCATTTGCGCCGTCATCGACCAAAGCCCACTGCTGGCGCAGCGTCAGGCCTTGCAAGCCAGTGCGCAGGCCCTGCAAGAACGCAATGACGAGTTGGTGCATAGCAAGGCCCGGCTCAGCGCCATCATCGACTCCTCACTTGATGCCATCATCTGTGTTGACCAGCACCAGCGCATCATTGTTTTCAATCCGACCGCCGCCACCCTGTTCCACTGCCCGGCCGATCAGGCCTTGGGCCAGCCGTTGACGAAGTTTTTGCCGGATGCCGACAGCGCACTGTCCTACCGCGACATAGCCAGCCCTGCCCAGCTTGGCGAGATGACCGGTGTTACCAGCGAGGGTGACAAGGTGCCACTGGATGTCAGCCTGTCGTTTGAGCACCGCCATGATGGCGACATCATCACCTTGTTTGCTCACGACCTGACCGCCACCAAGAGGATGGAGGCACATCGCACGGCACTTGAGTCACAGTTGCGCGAATCGCAGAAAATGCAGGCCATTGGCACCATGGCCGGCGGCATTGCGCATGACTTCAACAACATCATCAGTGCCATTTTGGGCAACGTGGAGCTGGCCCGCCAGGATGCCCAGGCCGAGTCTGCAGTGGCCACCAGCCTGGACGAAATCGACAAGGCTGGTCGGCGCGCGCGCGATCTGGTGCGGCAAATCCTGGCCTTCAGCCGCAACGAGCCACCCCGGCGCGTGCCGGTCAGGCTGGCTGACGTGGTGCAGGAAACGATGCGGCTGGTCAAGGTCGCCATGCCACCCCAGCTTGTCTTGCAGCTTGACATCGATCCGGCCACGCCACCGGTGCTGGCCGATGCCACCCAAATTGAGCAGGTGTTGCTGAATCTATGTACCAATGCCATTCACGCCATGGCGCAACGTGCCGGTGTCATCCGGATTGAGCTTGGCCGTGCATCGCGCTGGCCCTACGACGGCACCGAGCGCCGTGCTGGCTTGCGCGGAAAGCATGTCAGACTGACCGTGAGCGACACCGGCTGCGGCATGGACGAGGCCACCTTGCAGCGCGTCTTTGAGCCCTTTTTCACCACCAAGCCGGTTGGGCAAGGCACCGGACTCGGGTTGTCGGTGGTACACGGCATCATGCGCGCGCACTCAGGTAACGTGCTGGTTGAAAGCACGCCCGGTATTGGCAGCGCCTTTACCCTGAACTTTCCGGTTTCAGATGAACCCACACAGTTGGCCCAGGTTGCATCCTCGGTAGCGACCTTGGCCAGTTCCAGTGCCGCACCAGGCCAGCGGGTCATGTATGTGGATGACGACGAGGCGCTGGTGTTTCTGGTCAGGCGCCTGTTGACACGCAAGGGCTACACAGTGCTCGCGTTTACCGACCCCAGGCAGGCCATTGCCGCCCTGCGTGCCGACCCGCTGCAATGCGACCTGCTGGTGACCGACTTCAACATGCCAGGCTACAGCGGGGTTGACCTGTTGCGTGATGTGCGGATGATCCGGCCCGACCTGCCGATGGCACTGGCATCCGGTTATGTCACGCACGAGATCGAGCGGGATGCCCTCGCTGCCGGGGCTCGCGTTCTGATCCACAAGCCCAACGATGTGGACGAACTGTGCCGGACCGTGCAGCAACTGCTGGCCGCCAGCCAGACTGGTGGCGCTGCAGTTGGCTGATTTTTCTCTGATCTACGCAGACGACGCGCTGCTGGTGCTGGATAAGCCTGCCGGACTGCTCAGCGTGCCGGGTCGCGGTGACGACAAGCAGGACTGCCTGAGCTGCCGCGTTCAGCAGCTTTACCCGGATGCCTGCGTGGTCCACCGCCTGGACATGGCCACCTCGGGCCTGTTGCTGATGGCGCGGGGCAGCGCCGTGCAACGTCAGCTCAATGCCGCCTTTGCCAGTCGCGCCGTTCACAAACGCTATGAAGCGGTGGTGGATGGCGTGCTGACACCTTTGAAACCGCCTGACAGTGACGGCTGGTCGGCAATCAACTTGCCGATACGGCTGGACTGGCCCAACCGCCCGAAAAGCAAGGTTGACATGCTTCACGGCAAACCCAGCCTCACCCGATGGCGGGTGCTGTCAAGCCATGCGGCAAAACAAACTACGCGACTGACGCTGCAGCCGGTGACCGGCCGCTCACACCAACTGCGCGTGCATCTGCAGGCGATCAGCCATCCGATTCTTGGGGACGCTTTGTACGCATCGGAACAGGTCGTGGCAAAAGCCAGTCGCCTGCTGCTGCATGCCACCGAACTTGAATTGCCCCACCCCAACTCCCTGGTGCCAATGCGTTTTATTAGCCCGCCACCGTTTTAGCTCAGGTGCGTGCAACCCGCCCAAGGGTGCTGTCAATCAGGCGGCTCATTTTTTCTGCAGCACCTTCGATCGCCTGGTTCAAATTGGCACCCTGGTGTTTCAGCGCCAGGGGTTGATGCCCTTCAAGCCGGGCCTCCATGGTGCATTGAATGCTTTGCGCGGTGTTTTTCTTGCCGGCGTTTTCGTCGCGCAAATGAACCTCGACGCGAGTGATCTGGTTGGCAAAGCGATCCAGTGCGGTCTTGACCGTGTTGCTGGCCCATTGCGCCATGGCCTCTGTGCCTTCAATGTGGTTATCAGTGTGAATTTGGACTTGCATGTTGTTTTCCTTTTAAAGTAGGCACCGTGAACCCTGTCCATCATATCCACCAAGGGGCCTGATTGAATTGACTGTGGTCAACACTCTGGCAAACTGATGCCGGCCAACCCACCACGCATAGCAAGATGACCCACCTCTACATCATCACCGGTGCCTCACGCGGCATGGGGCTGGCCATGGCACAGCAGTTGTTGAGTCCCAGCCACCGGCTGCTGTGCATGTCACGCCATGTGTCTGCCGGTTTGACCGATGAAGCATTTCAGGCCGGTGCCGACCTGACCCAATGGTCAGCGGATTTGGTCGATGCGGCACCGCTTACCGATCGTCTGGGGCAATGGCTGGCAGCGCAATCCGCCCCAGGTATTGCCAGCGCCACCCTGATCAATAACGCCGGTGTCATTGCGGGCATTGTTCCCTTGCGAGCCGCTGATCCGCTTGAGTTGACGCGGTCGCTGCGCGTTGGCCTGGAGGCCCCAATGTTGCTGACCGCCGCGTTTCTGGCGGCGACACAGGCTTGGACCGCCACTCGCAAGGTTTTGAACATCTCGTCGGGCCTGGGTCGTCGCCCGATGGCATCCCAGTCGGCCTACTGCGCTGCCAAGGCTGGTCTGGACCATTTCACTCGCTGCCTGGCGCAAGACGAAGTTCGGCAAGCCAACGGTGCCAGGGTTTGCGCATTGGCACCGGGCGTGGTTGACACCGACATGCAGGTGCAATTGCGCAATGCAGCACCGGCGGGCTTTCCGGATCAGGCCAGTTTTGCCCAGCTCAAGCAAACTGGCCAGCTCACCAGCCCCCAGGACGCTGCCGCGCGCGTGCTGGCTTATCTGCATCGCGCAGATTTTGGCAGCCAGCCCGTTGCTGACGTGCGCAGTTGAATCGACCCACCCGGTGCCACCCTGTTTTAGAGAGGCCCGCTGATGCCCAGCCTGCCGGGCGGGCTAAGATCGTCAGGTTTCGATTCTTAGCCTGAACTGGAGACTGTTGATGACCCGCGAAGTTGTGATAGTGAGTGCCGCACGCACAGCCATTGGTACCTATGGTGGTAGCCTGAAAGACCTGACCCCGACCGAACTGGCGAGCCAGATCGTGCGTGAAGTCTTGTCGCGCGCCCAGGTCAAGGGCGACGAGGTGGACCATGTGGTGTTTGGACAGGTGATCAACACTGCACCCGAGGACATGTACCTGGCTCGGGTGGCGGCCATCCAGGGCGGCTGCCCGGTCGGGGTGCCCGCCTTCAACGTCAACCGCTTGTGCGGCTCTGGTTTGCAGGCCATTTTGTCGGCTGGCCAATCCATTTTGCTGGGTGATGCAGATATTGCCATCGGCGGGGGTGCCGAAGCCATGAGCCGGGCACCCTACGCCAGCCTGAATTTGCGCTGGGGTGCCCGCATGGGGGACACGCCGATGGTGGACATGCTGGTCAGCACCTTGCGCGACCCGTTTCACAACATTCACATGGGTATTACGGCCGAAAACATTGCTGCCAAGTGGGGCATCAGCCGTGCTGACCAGGATGCGCTGGCGGTGGCCAGCCACAACCGTGCCCAGCACGCCACTGAAGCCGGGTATTTCAAGAGCCAGATCATGCCGGTGACGCTCAAGTCCCGCAAAGGCAACGTGATTTTTGACACCGACGAACACTTCCGACCCAATTGCACGCTGGCTGACCTGGCCCGGCTAAAGCCTGCTTTCCTGCAAGAAAACGGCACTGTCACGGCAGGCAATTCGTCCGGTATCAACGATGCAGCGGCGGCTGTGGTGTTGATGGCTGCCAGCACTGCCAAAGAGCGGGGCATCAAGCCGCTGGCTCGTCTGGTGGCTTATGCCTATGCGGGTGTGGAGCCCCAATACATGGGCATTGGTCCGGTACCCGCATCACAAATGGCGCTTAAAAAGGCCAATCTGAGCGTGGTTGACATGGACGTGATCGAAGCCAATGAAGCCTTTGCCGCGCAGGCCTGTGCCGTCATCCTTGATCTTGGGCTCGATCCCGCCAAAGTCAATCCAAATGGCTCAGGCATCTCGCTGGGTCATCCGGTCGGGGCCACTGGCACGCTGATCACCGTCAAGGCGCTTTATGAACTCGAACGCATTGGCGGACGCTACGCACTGGTCACCCTGTGCATTGGCGGTGGCCAGGGCATTGCAGCCATTTTTGAACGACAGGGCTAAGCGCCCGGTGCACCAGTAGCGCTGAAACATGCCAACCACCAGACATTGGAGCCTGGGTGCCAAATTGATGCTGGTGGGGGTTCCCTTTGTATTGCTGGTGCTGCTGGCCACGGCTGCCACGCTATGGGTGTCCTGGCAGCTTGACGGCGGTGCAGCGGCGGTTAACGAAGCGGGGCGCATGCGCATGCAGTCTTACCGCATGTCGCTTTCAATTGGTACCCAGGAAACCGATCAACTCGCCGGGCAGATCAAGGAATTCGACCACAGCCTGGCGACGTTGCGGCAGGGCGACCCGGAGCGTCCGTTGTTTGTCCCGTGGGACGAGGTGGTCAGTGCGCACTTTGCCCTGGTGGAGGCGGATTGGGTGCAATACCAGTCCCGCTGGATTAGCCAGCGTCCAGCGGTGTTTCGAGATTTGCGTGACGACACCATGCGGTTTGCTGCGGACATTGATGCGTTTGTCGGCGGCATCGAGGCACACATTGCGCGCTGGACGGCCTTGTTGCACCTGCTGCAAATGAGCATGCTGGCGCTGGTCATACTGGCCGCCGCCATTCTGCTTTATGCTGGCTATCTTTTTGTACTGGAGCCGGTCGGCCGCCTCAAGCAGGCGATTGAAAAAGTCCAGGGTGGCGACTTTGAGGCGCGCGTCGAGCGCACCAGCAGTGATGAATTTGGCACCCTGGCCGACGGCTTCAACGACATGGCAGGGCATCTGCAGTCGATGTACCGCAATCTGGAGGCCAAGGTCGCAGAAAAAACCGTTCAGTTGCAGGAGAAATCTGAACGATTGGAAAGTTTGTACGAGGTGACTGCGCTGGTCGCCAATGCCATTTCGCTCGACAGCATGGCCCAGGGTTTCGTCAACAGTGTGGCCAGAATCGCGCTTGCCGATGGCGTTGCGCTACGCTGGTCGAGTCAGGGTAACCAGCGCCACCTGATGCTGGCAGCCTATGGTTTGCCGATCAGCATGGTCGATGCCGAGCAGTGCATTTACACCGGCGACTGCCATTGCGGCAGCAGCAGCACCGGGAGCAACATCAAGGTCATTCCGATCCGCAACACCAACCCAGCCAATCTGCCACATTGCGCCAAAGCTGGATTTGAAACCATCGTCTCCATTCCAGTGCGTTTGCACGAGCGCCTGATGGGCGAGGTTGACCTGTTTTTCCACGCCCGTGTGGAACCTTCTGAGTCAGAACGATCGCTGCTGGAGGCACTGAGCAAACATCTGGCCAGTGGCATGGAATACTTGCGGCTCAACGCACTTGAAAAAGAGGCGGCGGTGTCGCAGGAGCGGCACCTGCTGGCGCGGGAACTGCACGACTCGATTGCCCAGTCGCTGGCATTTCTGAAAATTCAGGTGCAACTCATGCGCGATGCCGTCAAAGGCGGTGACCCGGTTGAAATGGCAAAGGTTCTGGAGGAGATTGATTTGGGCGTGCGCGAAAGCTACAGCGATGTGCGCGAACTGCTGCTGCATTTTCGCACCCGCACCAACGTGGAAGATGTTGAACCGGCACTCGTTACCACACTGCAAAAGTTTGAACTGCAAAGCGGCATCAAAGCCAGCTTGAACATGCAGGGGCAAGGCATGCCGCTGTCACCGGACCTGCAGATCCAGGTGCTGCACATCATTCAGGAAGCCTTGTCGAATGTTCGCAAACATGCGCGGGCTTCTCAGGTCCGGCTTGATGTTCAGCAGCAACCGGCCTGGCGCTTTGAAGTGCGTGACGATGGCATTGGATTTGACCAAGACCGCGATCAACCCGACCAAACTCATGTGGGCCTGCGCATCATGGCCGAACGCGCTCAACGCATTGGTGCCGGGTTGGTGGTTGTCTCAAGGCTTGGGCAAGGCAGTTCCATCATCCTGACATTGCCGACACCAGCCCTCCCAATGTCCGGGGCAGCAATGCTGCGAGCGAGCCTTCCTGAACAAGCGAGCACAACAACGGCATGACCAAGCAATGAACAGCACCCTGAACCCGATCCGCATCCTGGTCGTTGATGACCATACCCTGTTTCGCCGTGGTCTGACGGCGCTGCTGTCGCGCGACCCTCAGTTAGATGTCATTGGGGACGCCGCCGATGCCGGGCAAGCGATTCGAAAGGCGCAGGAGCTGCAGCCGGCGCTGATCCTGCTGGACAACCACCTCCCCGGCGTGCATGGTGTCGATGCACTGCCAGCACTGCGCGAAGCGGCTCCCAAAGCGGTGATTTTGATGTTGACCGTCAGCGAGGACGAAAACGATCTGGCGGCAGCATTGCGCGGTGGTGCAGCAGGCTACCTTCTCAAGACGATTGAAGGCGAGGCCCTGACCAGCGCAATTTTGAGTGCCATGCAAGGTGACAGCGTTGTGTCACCGGAGATGATGAGCAAACTTGTGGCCGCTTACCGTGGTGCCACCCGCACCTTGTCAGCCGACACTTATGCGGACAAGCCGATGGGCAAAGTCGCCGATGTTGACCCGCCTGAATTTGTTCTGAACTGCCTGTCACCCCGGGAACTTGACGTTTTGCGCGGTATCGCCCGTGGTGCCAGTAACAAGGAAATCGCCCGTGACCACGGCATTGCCGAGACCACGGTGAAAATTCACGTGCAACATGTGCTGCGCAAACTAGATGTCAGCTCGCGCGTACACGCTGCGGTGATTGCCACTGAACAGGGCTTGCTCTAGCGCCTGACCAGTGGCCCATTGACGGCAGGTGCGCCAATGATCAGATCAAAGGCGCTCAAAAATCACTGCA
>Ga0116159_1004110_pt1 | contig 12551 bp, 3 predicted proteins | sample AD_JPNAS1_MetaG_FD_89878 | JGI IMG/M metagenome (GOLD analysis project Ga0116159, IMG submission 89878) | Active sludge microbial communities of municipal wastewater-treating anaerobic digesters from Japan - AD_JPNAS1_MetaG | ecosystem: Engineered > Bioreactor > Anaerobic > Digestate | place...
CTGTGAAAGGCCGATCGTGATTCCGATGCGCGGTTTGACCCTCAGGGAAGTGGGCGCGTCAGCCTTTTGCAAGACACGTTGTTGCGGGCGAGGACGCCCGAGCTCCCGACTCTCTGCTCCCCCTTTTCATCATCAGAACGCATGATCTTCGCACACCCCTGTCATTAACCGATTACCGGGAAACCACTGGACGAACTGCCGCAGCACGGTGTACACTATCTTTGTTGGTTTCGGAGGCGCGGCCCCAAGCAATTTGGGAATTCGTTTTTTCATGATGCCTGTAGGTTACAGGCAGACACCTCCGAAGCCGACACTTTTTTGAAAAATTTAGGGTTGACTTTTACCCCCCCCCCGCATAATGCGTACCGACTATGGGGTCGGTGGGTTACCGGTCTACCCTATGGGATGGTAGTGAAATGAGGTTGAAGATGAAAAGAATTGCATTTTTTAGTTTGGTGATGCTCGGCGGTGCATTTGCCGCTTTGGGAAACCAATGGGCGGCACCGGTGAGCGGCGCGTTTAACGACGCTACGAAGTGGAATCCTGCGGCGGTACCGGACACGGTGAATGGTCAAGCCTGGTGGTACAATGCGGCACAGGGAAAGTATACCGTCACACTGCCGGAAGGCACTTGGACAAATCCCGTAGCGTGGCGTGTCGATGCCAACACGGACGGGACGGAAATTACTTTCTGCGGCTCGAATACGGTGTGGGCGCCTCCAACGTACGCGACGGCGATTTATCAAGGTGAGCCTTTCGCCTTTTACGATCAGTACAGTCATTTCTTTTCGTTTGAAATGTATAATGACAAGAGGGGTGCGCCGTTTAAGTTCACGAACCCTGTATTCCACGCCTATAATCAGGACGGTGTGGCGGGGATTATATTCCACTCCGGCGAGTTTAATTTTCATGATCCTTCCGGCACGGCACACAATTACGATTGGACGGTTTCGCACGGGAATGACGCGGCGACACTCGCGGGGGCTGTACACCGTGTCGAGGTGCGCAACGGCGTGACCGCGAAGGTCGCCAACATCAATGTGCGCTCACGTGCGGCACGTACGGAGCTTGTCGTGGATGGCGGCGTGTTGACTGCGGCTGCGAACCTGAATATTCCATCAGGCGGGGGGGGGGATTCACGTACGGCAGTCGACGTGACGGTCACTGATGGCGGTATATTCAATATCGCCCGGATGACTTTGGGTTATGCGGGGAAACCGCGCGATATCCACTTTGTTGTGACGAACAACGCCAGAATGGTCTTCTCTGAAAGTCAGGACTACAAATTTTCCGGAGTGTCCAACGGGGCCGATTTCGACTTTGACGTAACGGATGGCGGCGTCGTGGAAGTCGGGCATGAATTGGGCTTGGGATGGTCGGCGAATGCGCCGACACGTGTGCGCGTCCTCAACAGTTCGTGGCTGGTCTCAAAGGAAACCAAGATCGGCAATGATATTGCCGGTGTCGATTGTGTGTTTGCCGCGACCAATTCATTGATCGATTCTTATCGAGGGAATGACAGTGCGCAGTTCCGTGTGAACGGGGAGATGATCCTGAAGGATTGCGTGTGGACGAATGCGTTGGTCAACGCCTGGCCGGCAAACACCGACCCGAAGATCACCATTGAGGGTGGGGCATGGACAAGCCTCAAAAAGTTCCACTTTGGCGGCGGCGCGGATGCCGGGCGACTCACGGTCAACGGCGGCCAGCATGATCTGCGCGGGGAATTTTATCTGGGATATAATCCCAACGCAAATGTGCCGACAAAGAGTGTGGCCACGATCCGCAGGGCAGATACGGTGATCGATTTCAATTCCGATGAAATGATTGCGCTCGGATGGAATGGCACGGCGGACATGATCATTGAGGATGGCGTGCTTCGTTTTTCAGGGGCAGGCGGCCTGAGCCTCGGACACGCTGGTGCGTCAAGCACAGGGAGCGTGCGTATGCTTAAGGGCACACTCGATGCGTCTGTGCCAAATCTCGGTGTTTGCGTGGGGCGCAACGGTTTCGGGACGTTCACACAAGAAGGCGGTGCGATCACGGTACGGCAGATGTTCATGGGACAGGTTGCGGTGAGTGACGCGGATCTGACATGCGTCTTCACCCAAAAGGGGGGAACGTTCACAGCGCTTGATTCGATCGGCATCACGCTTGCGTACGCGCAGGGGCGGAAGACTAAACTCGTTCTGGACGGAGGCGTGATGAGCGTGCCGCAAATTATTGGCGGCACGGGGGCGGCGGTCAATGGCGGTACAGGCCTTGCGCTGCTCGCCGCCAATGGCGGAACGTTGGTGGCGCGACGTGATAACGCGACGTTCGTGCATGCGCTGGATGGAGTTGAACTCGGTGAGCAGGGGCTGGTTGTCGACACAGATTACGATGTGACGATCACGGCGGCAATCTCTTCGAAGAGCAACGAGAAGGGGGTCTTAGTTAAGAGGGGACGCGGCACACTGACGCTCGCCGGAACTGTGGCAGACACGGTTAAGGTCGAGGTGCAAGGGGGCAAGGTTGTGTTCGGCCAGTCGGTTACGCTTGATGCCCTGACGCTCGGCACCGAAAACTCCTCCGGCGCGATCGAACTGGCAGACGGTGTGACGCTCGCCATAACCGGCGCCGTGACGATCAATCACAACGCCTCAATGCAGGAGTTCGTTTTTGAAGAAGACTTGAACGGTGTGACGCACGTGACGGTTGATGATTCGCCGGCCGAGACGCTTGAGATCCGTCTTGATGAAGCCGTGACATCCAACGCGACGGCGGCAGTCGAGTTCCGTGCGAAGGATACGCTGAATGTGTCGGTGGTGTCCGGCGGCACGTTGAATCTGGGCGGGAAACTCACGCGCGGCGCACTTGTCACGAAGGGTGGGGGACACGCAGTCCTTCAGAACACGGGTAACGAGTTCTACGGCGGCGTGACGGTCGAGTCCGGCTGGCTCTCTTTCACCGATGCGCGTGCGTTAGGCCTCACATTTTCAGATGCCGCCACGTTGACGCTTAAGGGTGGCACATTTGAGTACATGGGGACAACAGCATCAGCGATCCCCTCCAAGTTGTCAATGGCGTCTGCGGTCACGACGAATCCGATTGTGGTGAAGACCTCGGGCGACATGACTTTCGGCCCGTTCAGTGCCGCAGGCGGTGCATTGATCAAGGCCGGCCCCGGCAAGGTCACGCTTGCGGCGAAGAACGGCAACACGGTTGTGACGTCTGGTGCCGGGATAGGGACGGGTCCTAATGGATGCCCGCGGTACGGTTTCGCATTAGATCCGAACGGCGGTGCGTCGGCAGGCGAGTATGCCGCCCTGAATGTGGTTGAAGGTGAACTCGTCCTCCAAGGTGCTGGCAATGTAAAGTCTGCCGGTGGTGTGGTGGCGATCGGCCTCAACGCCGCAGAGGGAGTTGCGCAGCCTATATTGACCGTGGATGAAGCATATCTGGATAACAACCAGCACTTTTTCGTCGGCGGAAATATCGGCGCGAGCGCCTTCGCGACAAACGCCATGCTCCAAATCACCAACGGGGGCACGGTGAAGTGCGACACGCTGCGTGTCGGCACAATGACATCCGGCAAGCCCTCCTATCCGGAGGTACGAGTGAACGGCGGCACACTTGATTGCGGATTTCGCCTGAATTGTGCGGACGAACAGACTTGGACGCGCGCACGCTACCTTTTTGAGAACGGCGCAACGCTCAAAATCGGCTCATACAACTATTCGTCTTGGCAGTTGTATTGGGAGGGAGAGGCGGCATTCACGTTTGATGCCAGCTCGTACGCCATTGCGGGCAACAATCATTACGCTGATGTTCATGTGCGCCAGGCGGGGCGGGGATCGATGCTGTTCCGGAACAACTCGACATTCTACGGTGAAAAGATCACGAAGTGGAGCGGTGACAATTACAAACTGACATTTGCCTTCGATAACGGCGAATGGATACCCGGGACTGGTGACTACGACTTCACTTTCACGGGCGGTTTGGGAATCATCGTTGACTGCCGGGCAGGCGGATTGACGTTGAACGTGCCAGCGACCAAAACGTGGACGGTCGGACAAAAGATTTCCGGTACGGGAGGGATCGTCAAAAAAGGCACTGGCACACTCGCGTTTACGCCGCAGGCCACGATCGTCGAAGGAGCGCGCACTCTGGTCGCAGATGATCCGGTCTCGTGGGCGTTCGCAGACACGCTGAAAGTGGAGAGCGGTACGCTTGCAGTCGCGAACGATGCTGCGACTCCGTTCGCCAGCGCCGAACTTGCCGCAGGGACGGTCTTCAATCCCGGTTCAGCGCTTGTGTTCGGAGAGGTTTCCGGCAGCGGTACAATATCCGGCGGTGGTCTGGTGGCGACAACCCTCCGCGCTGCTGAACTTGCGACATTGACGCTGTCGGGGGTGACGTTGACTTCGCCCACGTTCAAGCCTGCGGTGGACGCATCAGGTACGCTGACGGGACATTTCGTCCTGACGAATTGTGACTACGACGGCCAAGTGATCGTTGATTTCGGAAGAAGTGAGCTGGATCCGTTGGATGCCGGGACGACCTACGAAATCGGGACTGTCACCGGGACTCTTCCTGACCTCGCGCGTTGGCGGGTCGTCAACACCGGCATTGCGCAAGGCGCCGGGGACTTTTCGCCAGTGGGAGAGGACGGAAAAATTCGGGTGACCCTGTCGCGGCGCGGGTTCCTGATGACTGTGCGCTGAGGCGGAGGACGCTTGGTGAGAACCCGGTTTTGGGGGACAGTGGCAGCGTTTTGTTGTGTCGGCAGTGCGACATTTGCAGCGGTTGCGCCTGGCGTGTATCCGGCGGACGAGGTCCCTGTTGCTCGCGGATCGATCGAGTTGTGGGTTACGCCGAATCAGGACGGGTGCGACGCGCGGGATCATGTTTATTTTGCAGATGCGGACGCATGGGCGCGCGAGGGTACCCCCACGATTTGGTATTGGGCTGAATATGTGCGCTTCGACGTAGACTCCGGCAAGCGGCTGGTTTATGGCCGACTTGCCGATGGCTTACTTGAACCGGATGTGCCCGTACATATTGTGGCATCTTGGGATGCGGCGAAGGGGCAAACCGCAGTGTACGCGAACGGTGAACTCGTGCAACGGCGTGAAGTCGAGCCGTGGGTTCCCGTCGCGTTGGAGCGATACGTTGTCGGCGAGGATTGCTCCCGCAGGAAAAAGGCGGGTGCGGTGATTGATGCGTTGCATTTTTTCGCTGTGCCGTTGACACCCGGTGAAATCAAAACTCGATTTGATGCTAAGAAAAACCTTGTTGATTCGGCGCGCTCGTCTGCCGCCCGAAAAAAACACATGCCCCCGCCATTGCCCGCCAAGGCAACTGTCGCGCCGGAGTGGCAGGTTATTGCGACAATCGATCCCTATTCGGAAAAACCCTGTGCTGCAATCGGCGAGACAAAGGTTGGCGAGATTCCCGGATGCAGGTTTCGCGAGACCGGAATAAAATCGCATGACCGGTTCGCGTATGTACGTGAGCTACCCGCGACGAATTTACTTTTGCGCGTGAGGATCACTTATCCAGACGACACCTACCGTTCGCTGATGGTGTCGCAGACGCAACCTGATTTCGGCGAGATCCGTACAGCGGGTTCCGAGCAGCAGGTTTTGGGTTCGGGCATCCTGACGGGTAGCGAGTTCCCCGTCACAGGCAAGCCGCTTGTCTACGAGTATGTGTTTCGCCACCCGTCAACGTGGTTGGGGTTGATCTTTGAGGGATACCAGCCGGATAAGCCCGGTGCAGTGGGGCCGGTTACGATTGCGTATGCCGCGCCTGAAAAAGACCGGTACGGCCCGGCCGCGCCGCTCCCTTCGCTTGCGGCGCATAAGGCCCGCAAGGCTGGCCTGTATTGGGAGGATCCTGTTCTTTCAATGTGCTTCGGTGGCGTCGGGGGCGTCGATCCTGCGACGTATGACCGTGATCTTGTGAGCGCCATGGATTATTTCTCGTGGGTAGGCCAAGACCTGTGGTTCTACCCGACGGTGTGGTACAACGGCCCCGTTTATCGCTCTCGCAAGGAAAAGGGAACATGGCCGAGCGGGATGCGCCACCATCCGGCGGACTTCCCGCATCTCTTCGCGGCGCGTTGCGCGGAGCGAGACATCACCTTTGTGCCCAGTTTCGGGATGAGCCGTTTGCCGACATTGAACCTGAAGTTCGGCACGCGAGAACAGGTGATCGCAGGTGACCAGACGGTATTGAACGTTGTTTATGCGGATGGCGAGATCCCCGTGACGCCATTTATGTACAAGCCCCCGATTTTTAACGCATTGCGTCGCGAAACGCAAGACGCGGTGATGGGGCTTGTCGACGAACACTGCGACATGCTTGCCGATTTGCCGTCGTTCGGAGGAATTTCATTCTATCTGAATCATTGGAATCTCACGCAACTGGGGTTGTGGCTGGACGGCTCATACGACGATTGGACCATGGAGACGTTCGCAAAAGGAATCGGCGAGATCCTCCCCGGCACGCCGGGTGATGCGCAACGCTTCAAGATCCGGGCTGATTGGATCAGGAATGACCCGGCACGCCGGAACCGATTCTTGCGTTGGCGCGCTGAAATTGTGAGCGGCTTTTACGAAAAGGTTGCCGCGCGGATTCGCTCGCGAAATTCAGATGCGAAACTGTATCTCCGTTTGGATGTCCCTTCCATATCCCAGATGTGCACATCCGGCGGGCGTTTCTGTAAACCGTTTTCCGATGAGTCGTTTCTCGAAATGGGACTGGACGTCCCGCGCCTTGCGAAGCATGAGGCGGTTTGTCTTGATCGGCTTTTCAGTTGGGGGATCGTGCGGTGTGAGCGCAAATATTGGCCGGATGAGAAGTTGGTGCCGCCGCTCTTTGATTTAGAGCCGGCGTTTCAGAAAGAAGTGCTGGGGGCTGTTGATGCGGTGACGATTCACCAATATTATTTTGAGACACACGGTGAGTTTTCCCGCGGACGCAAGCTTACCATGCCCGCGCCGTGGAAGAATGAGGCACCGGGACGCTGTACGGCACCGCTCTATCCCGGACGTTGGCCGCTCGTGTATTATGCCCGTGCTTTAGCGCTCTTCGACATGAAAGAGGTGTCGATCGGTGGTTTCACGTTGGGTACACATGGCATCGAGGATTTAGTGCGGACATGGACGGCGTCGTTCCGCTGTTTGCCGCTCGTTGATTTTGGCGAGGAGGTGCGTTTCGACGATGTGATTTTGCGGACAGCCGTGGCAGAGGGGGCACGCTGGTGGTACATGCTGAACACAGCAAGCCAGGAAAGGGTGATCCCGTTGTCGGTCAAGGGTGTGTGCCGTGAAACGGTTTATGGTGATCGTGTGAAATCCGGCTCCCGCACGTTGAAATCTTTTGAGTTAGTCGCGGTTCGCGGAGAGATGGATTCACAGTTGACTATCAAGGAGACGCCATGAAGGTTCTGTTCATGTGTTTGGGACTGTTAGCCTGCGGGTGCCGTTTTGCCGACAAGGCGTTTGCCGAGGAGCAAGCCGATTTCTGGGTCGCGCCGGACGGCAAGGACACCGATCCCGGCACCAAGGAGCGTCCGTTCGCCACGTTGGCGCGGGCGCGTGATGCCGTGCGCGCGCTGCGTCAGGCGGAGCCGGACCGCGACATCCTCGTCTTGTTCCGCAGTGGTACGTATCCCATTGAGGGGCCGATCGGTTTCTCACCGGAGGATTCGGGACGTGCCGGCGGTCGCATCACTTATGCGGCTGCGCCCAATGCTACGCCCGTGATCAGCGGCGGACGGCGCATCACTGGGTTTGAGCCTTGCGGAGACGGCATCTGGAAGACGACGGTGCCGAATGCCCGCGACGGCAAGTGGCGCATTGAGCAGCTTTACGTCAACGGCAGTCGCGCCGTGCGGGCCCGTACGCCGAACGGTCACTACGCCTACATCGACAGTATTGTGGAGACCGGTATCGACCCCGCGACAGGGAAGGCCGGGCCGATCAGAGACCGCGCGTTTCTGGGGCGTCCCAAAGATATCGCGCCGCTGTTAAAGTTGCCGCAGGAGCGGTTGCGCGATGTCGTGGTCTCCGCCTACCACTCCTGGGAGATTTCACGGCACCGCATCGTGAGCATAGATCCCGGACGCAACCTAGTCCTCCTGACGGGCCGCTATCCGCCGAAATTCGGTCACTACACATCGCGGGAGCGCTACTATCTGGATAACTTCCGCGAGGCGCTGGATGCGCCGGGCGAGTGGTTCCTCGACCGCGACGGCACGCTCTTCTACAAACCGCGTTCCGGCGAGGACATGGCCCAAGCGGAGGTCGTGGCACCGGTGACAGAAACCTTTCTTCGTTTCGCTGGCAGCGCGGGGGGTGCGCAGGTTGAAAACATCCTGTTTCGCGGGTTGACCTTCGAGTACGCCGCTTATCTCATGCCGCATGAAGGCGCGTGGTCGCCGCAGGCCGCCTGTAACATCGATGCCGTCGTGATGGCAGACTACGCGCGCAACATCGCTTTCACCGACTGCGCGATCCGGCGGACCGGCACCTACGGGTTCTGGTTCCGCGATGGATGCCGCGACTGTGTCGTGGAGCGCTGCCTGCTGGAGGATCTTGGTGCTGGCGGTGTGCGGTTGGGGCCGACCGCGCATAGGCCGCACGACGCCGGGCAACTGACCAGCCACTGCCGTATCGACAACAACATCATCCGCGATGCCGGCCGCGTGTGGCCGGACGCCGTCGGTGTTTTTATCGGGCACAGCGGCGACAATCAAGTCACGCACAACGATATCGCGGGAATGCCTTACTCCGGTATTTCCGTCGGCTGGCGCTGGGGTTACGGCGAGGTTCCATCAAAACGCAACACCATCTCGTATAACAGGATTCATCACCTTGGATGGGATGTGCTGTCTGACATGGGCGGCATCTATACGCTCGGAGAAGCGCCCGGGACGGTGATGAGCGGCAACGTCATCCATGACTTCAGTGGTGACGGAGAATGCAGCATGCACGGTATTTACAACGACAACAGCACCGCCTACATGCTCATGGAGAGCAATCTGGTCTACAACGTGCGCGACGGCGGATACAAGCTAGGCAGCGGCAAGGCCAACATTGTGCGCAACAACATTTTCGTCTCCAGACTCCGCGACAAACCACGGCATAGCGGTCCGATCATGTTCTGCCAGTACTACACGAACGAGACGCACGTCGCGGCTACGATCGAGAAGAACATCGTTTGCGGGTGCGAGGGGCAGATCTTTGCCTCCTCTGAGTTCGCGAATCGGCTTGAACTGCGGAACAATGTATACTGGGAACCATCGGGCACGCCCATCGATTTTATCGGGCGCTCGTTTGAAGCGTGGCAAAAACTGGGCCGCGATGCCGGTTCAGTCATCGCCGATCCGAAGTTCGCCGATGCCGACAACAACGATTTCCATCTGCAAGCGGACTCTCCCGCGCTGGCTCTCGGCTTCGTGCCGTTCGACTCTTCGCGGGCCGGCGTCTACGGCGATCCCGCTTGGATTGCCAAGGCCCGCGAGTTCGCCGTGCCGCCGCCGTGGCAGGGGTTGCCGCCGCCTCCGCCGTTGTCATTCTCTGACGGCTTTGAACACACAGATGTCGGTAGCCTGCCCAGACGCGCTACCTCCATGGTCGAGAACAAGGGGGACGGCATTGAGGTAACCGAAGAGACCGCCGCAACCGGTAAGCGGTCGCTGAAAATAACCGATGCACCCGGATTGAAGCATGGCTTTAACCCGCATTTCTGGTACACTCCTAACCATCACGAGGGCGTGACAACCTTCTCCTTCGACGTCCACATGGAGCAGGGCGCGGAGCTGAGTCTTGAGTGGCGTCAATATCCGGGCAAGCCGTACTACTACATCGGGCCGAAGCTGTTGTTCCGTGACGGGAAACTGACCTTCGCCGGCCAACCGCCGTTGCCCCTGCCGCTCGGCGTCTGGACGCATATCGAGATCAGCGCGGGCCTCGGCTCAAAAACCGACGGCACCTGGCAGCTCACGGTGACCCCCCAGGGCGCGGAGCCCAAACGTTTTTCAGGCCTGAAGTTCGGTAATCCCGAGACTCGCAGTGTCACATGGATCGGGTTCATCAGCGTCGCGAATCGTAAGGGCGTGTATTACGTCGATAACGTGAAGTTAGAGAACAATTAACCGACGTTCACCACGAGTAGAGCAACCCCGTCTTCGATGTCCAGCATAGCATTGATGAGGTGTACGGTCTTGAAGAGGTGAAGGTCGCTCACCGTGATCTCCGCTTCACTCTCTTGTTTCGCAACTCGGCCGATAGCCGAGCCACCAAGTCGGGCAATTGGGGTGCCCTGAATCCGAAATGCGAGGCGGTCTCGCGCATCCGCTCTCTGTGTGCCTCACCGTCTTGCTCGATAAAGCGAATCAGCACGCCCGAGTCCAGTTCTTCGCAGCAGTGCTTTTACTCTCACGACTGCAAGCCACTACGTGGCCGCAATAAGAGAGGTTGACTCGCGACTTGCGACTTGCGGCCAGCCCTGTCCCCCCAAAAACCTCTGCGCCTTCTGCGTTAAACTCCTTGCCTATAAATTGACAGGATGACAGGATTTTCAGGATTGAACAACATCATGTTAATCATGGATTTCTCCCCGCCGAAGCGAATCTGTCGGAAATCATGTCCTAAACTCACATCCAAGGTTTTTTCGCGGCAGAGCCGCGCGGCGGGCTAAATCCTCAATCCTAAATCCTCAATCCTACTTGCTAAGCAGCGTCGCCGCTGCAAAGGCCCGCTCGACCGCGTCGCGTGTTAGCGTTGTCTTGAGGTAAAGGCGTTTCGTCGCGGGCACAATGATCGACGCGCCGTCCTGCTCGAACGCGACAGCCTTGCCGGCGAAATCGTCGTGGAGGGTCGCCGCGCCTGCCGCGATCGGGAGGCGCAACCGTCCCTCGCCCGAGCCGTGCCAGTAGACGACCCATGTGGCGTTGTCCTTTGCGAAAACGAAGGCGCGCACCGGGTTTTGGCCGTTGCCGACAACGATCTGGGAGTAGTCGACGAGATCGTAATTGCCTTTGGCGTCTACGATGAGGTGGTGCTCCTGCGCGTAGTTCTTGAGCCGCGGACGCCACTCGTCTTTGAAAAGGCCGCGCCTGCGGCAGTCGCCCCAGCGCCGCATCATCTCAAGGATGTCATCCGTACGCGGGTGGCGCTTCAACGCCGATGTCGGCATGAGAATCGATATCGCGCAGTCCCACGCTGCCGCCACGGAGGCGCCGTATTCCCACATGTCCATTTGGGTGCCCACCGTGGGCCGCGCGCCGCCGGAAGGGCTGAAAAAATACCACCAGCCGAAGTCCACGCGCGACATGTCCTGCTGCGTGATCGGCGCTTGCTTGAACGGGAACTCGCGCAGTTTCGCCTTGAAGATTTCGGGCCGGAAGACATCGAACGCATTCGCGCCCGCGAGCATGTGCCAGCCGAAATGCGTCTTGGCGGCGCCTTCACCGAAAGAGGGCTCGGGCTTGAGCAGCTTCCAGTACCTGAGCTGCGCGTTCGCGACATGGTAGTTGAAGGGACGGTTCACGCCCTCTGAGCCATCGAGGTAGACATATTCGAAACCGCAGTTGTAGGCGCGTGCAATCTTCGCCGCCACCTCGTCTTGCAAGTCGGTGTTCTGATCGGCGTAGCAACTCATCGGCGCGCCGAATTCGCTGATGTCGAGAATGCCGCCCACCTCGCCTTGCGGATGCGCGACGACATGCGTTTTATGCGCACCGCGCTTCACACCGAGGAATTTGTACGGCGGTTCTGTTGTGTAGGACTCGTACGAGACGAGTTCGCCGCCGAACTGGAGGATGCGGCAGGGGGCGTACATCACCACGTCGGTTGTGGGCTCGTACACCGTGATTTCCGTATCATTCGTCGCGGCGTGAAGCGGCGCGGCGAGCGTGAAGCGGCGCGTTTTGTTGAGCCGCGGGTCAGCGACCGGCGTCACGTAGCGGCTTTGCAGACCGATGTGCGAGTGCAGCGTGTGGAAGCCGGCTTTGATTCCCGCCGCCTTGATTTTGTCGAGCATCGCCTTCAGGTCGGCCTCGCCGTTCGGGAAGGAGTCCCGCCAATCGTAGTTGCCGCACAGTCCCCAGCTTCCCACGGCTTTGAACAGGCTCCCGTAGCCGATGGTCATCAGCTTGAACCCGCCCTGCTGCGCGTAGGCGATGAGCTCGTCGATGTCGCCCGGCAATGAGGGGCCGCTCAGGTGGAAGATCGCTTCCTGCACATCCGGCGAACGTCGGCTCTTCACGCCGCGCGGCATACCGAAGTCCTGTTCGAGCGTGTCCATCGCGTCGAGAAACGCCTCGCGTCCGGGTGCCGCAAGAAGTGCGGCGCTGGCACCGCGCAATTTGATGCCGGCCATCGCCTCAGCGTAGAGGATTTTCGCTCCGGCCCGCGCTTCGTGGTCAACGTCGGGGTGGGGCGAGGTGCCAGCCACGCACACGACCGCCTTCTCGTCCCAACTCGCATTGAGCCAGTTGCCGAAGTTCGCGCGGTTCTTGACCGGCAATTGGATGCGGAACGATGTGACGGGGGGGA
>Ga0116159_1004113_pt1 | contig 12546 bp, 9 predicted proteins | sample AD_JPNAS1_MetaG_FD_89878 | JGI IMG/M metagenome (GOLD analysis project Ga0116159, IMG submission 89878) | Active sludge microbial communities of municipal wastewater-treating anaerobic digesters from Japan - AD_JPNAS1_MetaG | ecosystem: Engineered > Bioreactor > Anaerobic > Digestate | place...
GAAAACTAAATTATTTTTTATTATGACAGCGCTGACCGTTATTGGTCTTCAGGGTTCCAATCCTTTTTTGGGAAAATACAAAACCCTGCACGAGACAGCCCCCTTTCGGGAAGTTAAAATTGAACACATATTACCTGCTTACCAGGAAGCTATACGCCGGCACGACAAAGAAATTCAAGCAATTACCGCCAATAAAGAGCCGGCCTCCTTCGCCAATACTATCGAGGCATTGGAACGCTCCGGTGAATTGCTCGACAAAGTATCGGCCGTCTATTATACCCTGCTCAACAATCAGACCAGTGACGAGCTGATGAACTTATCTCAGCAAATTTCACCCCTGCTGTCTGAGCATCACAACAACATAGTTCTGAACGAGGCTCTGTATCAGAGAATCAAAACGGTATACGACAACAGGGAAAACTTAAACTTGAATACGGAACAAAGCAGGCTGCTCTGGGAAACTTACATGGACTTCCTCGACAGTGGAGCCACCCTCGAAGGTACCGACCGCGAAAAATACAGAGAACTCAGTACTACACTGAGCCGGCTCAGCCTGAATTTCGGACAAAATGTGTTGAAAGCCACCAACGCTTACTCTAAAGTCTTTACCGATAAAACATTGTTGTCCGGCATTCCGGAAGATGTGTTAAGCATAGCTGCCGAAAAAGCCAAAGCAAAAGGGCTGGAGGGCTGGCTTTTTGACCTTACTGCCCCCAGCTACGGTGCTTTTCTGAAATACGCAGACAACAGAGAACTCCGCGAAGAAATGTACCGGGCCTATATGGGCAGGGGCCTCGATGGTGAATTCAACAACCAGCCCATCATCAGGGACATCGTTAATGCACGCCTCGAAATGGCCGGCCTGTTCGGCTATCCCGATTATGCCTCCTATGTGCTGCGCAGAAGAATGACCAAAAATTCCGAAACCGTTTACGGCCTGCTGGATCAGCTCAGAGAAGCCTATTTACCCTTGGGGCAAAGAGAGCTATCGGCTCTTCAGGGATTTGCCCTGGGATACGAGAAAAATTTCATTCAACTGGAAACCTGGGATTGGTCGTATTATTCCCAAAAACTCAAAGACTTGCAGTTTGACCTCAACGATGAAATGCTCAAACCCTACTTTAAACTGGATAACGTCATCGAGGGAGTGTTCGGCCTGGCCACTAAATTATACGGTCTCCGTTTCGAGAAAAACGATAAGATCCAGGTTTGGCATGAGGAAGTGACCGCCTACGAAGTCTTCGACAAGGACGGCTCTTTCCTTGCCGTCCTCTATACGGATTTTCACCCCAGGGCAAGCAAACGCTCGGGGGCCTGGATGAGCGATATTAAAGCACAGCGCAAAATTAAAAACAAAGATATCCGGCCCCATATCACATTGAGTACCAATTTTACTCCTTCTACCTCCGAAAAGCCCTCTCTGCTCACTTTTGATGAGGTGACCACCTTTCTCCATGAATTTGGTCACGCCCTGCACGGAATGCTCTCCAATACCACCTATGCCTCGCTGGCAGGCACCAATGTTTACCGGGATTTTGTGGAACTGCCTTCGCAAATAATGGAAAACTGGGGCACTAAGCAGGAGTTCCTGAACACCTTTGCCGTTCATTACCGGAGCGGAGAGCAGATTTCGGCCGAATTGATCGAAAAAATAATTGCCGCCGATAATTTCAATGTGGGATATGCTTGTTTACGCCAGTTGAGTTTCGGCTACCTGGACATGGCCTGGCATAGTCTTCAAAAACCTTTCGACGGGGATGTACGTCAATTCGAAAACCAAGCCTGGAGCTCCGTTATTCTACTTCCCCAACCCGGGGAGGCCTGTATGAGCACCAGCTTCAGTCATATTTTCTCGGGAGGCTATGCCGCCGGTTATTATGGATACAAATGGGCAGAAGTACTCGATGCCGATGCCTTTGAATACTTTACCGAAAACGATGTTTTCGATACCGAACGTGCCGCTTCGTTCCGGGAGAACATTCTTTCCCGGGGGGGCACCGAAGACCCCATGGAACTGTATTTAAAATTCAGAGGTCGTGAACCCCGTATTGATGCTTTACTTAAACGCAACGGAATAAAATAAATGGACGATAAACAAGCCTTACTCGATAAACGATACATGCGTATGGCCTTGATCTGGGCCGAAAACTCCTACTGTAAACGCAGGCAGGTTGGTGCTCTGATGGTAAAAGACAAACGTATTATTTCCGACGGTTATAACGGCACCCCTTCGGGTTTTGAAAACATATGTGAAGACAGCGAAGGCAATACCAAGGCTTACGTTTTGCACGCAGAAGCCAATGCTATAACCAAGGTGGCCAGGTCGCACAACAGCAGCCATGGAGCAACCATCTATGTTACTGCCTGTCCTTGTATAGATTGTGCCAAGTTAATCATTCAGGCAGGTATCGTAAGAGTGGTCTATGGAGAACCCTACCATGCCGAAGACGGCCTGAATCTTTTGCTGAGAGCAGGCATAGATGTTTCCTTTTGCGATAAAAGCCTGCTTTAATCAACTATTTAATAAATTCCCGCAATGAAAAACCGGTATCAACTGTTTCTTATCGTATTTCTTTCCGTACTGATCGGTATAACCATAGGTAATTTTGTTTCTCTCAGGCAACAAAGCAAAGGCATTCCCTCTCTGGTTAATTTTAACAAGCTGGATGCCCTGCTTCACCTCGTTTCGTCAAAATACGTCGAAGATATCAACGAGAAAGAACTCATAGAAGATCTGATCCCTAAAGTCTTGTTGGAATTGGACCCTCATTCGGTCTATATTACGGCAGAAGAAATGGAAAAAGCCAACGAAGACATTGAAGGTTCATTCAGCGGAGTAGGCATACAATTCAATATACGGGAAGATACCATACGAGTGGTCGCCGTCATCACGGGCGGACCTGCCGAACAAGCGGGCCTCAGAGCGGGAGATATGATTGTCAGCATCAACGACAGTAGTTTTGTGGGCTCTACCATCACCAACGATCGCGTAATGAAAACCCTGAGAGGCGAAAAAAACACAAAAGTCAAAGTGGGCATACGCAGAAGAAACGCCGCACAGGAGCTCAGCTACAATCTTACGCGAGACGATATACCCGTAAACAGCATCGATGCTTCTTACAAGATCGGCGAAAACATTGCTTACATCAAACTCGGTAAATTTACCAGATCCACCTACAACGAGTTTTTGTCTGTTATCAGCAAAATGCAGGCACAAGACAATTGCGACCGCGTTATTCTCGACCTCAGAGGCAATCCCGGAGGGTTAATGGGCCCTGCCTTGGCTATTCTGAACGAGTTTCTTCCCCGAAACAGCCTGATGCTGTACGTCGAAGGCAAGGCATACAAAAGAGAAGAGAGTTTTTCCGACGGCAGAGGCTCTTGTCAGAATACTCCGATTATTGTTCTGATGGATGAATGGGCCGCCTCTTCGAGCGAGATCGTAGCCGGAGCCATACAAGACAACGACAGGGGATACATTGTCGGCCGCAGGTCGTATGGGAAAGGGTTGGTCCAGCAACAAATTCCATTCAGGGACGGTTCTGCCGTCCGTTTAACGGTTGCGCATTACTACGTACCTTCGGGGCGTAATATCCAAAAACCTTTCGAGAAGGGCGATTTCAAAGATTATGAAATGGATTTGATCAATCGCTATCTACGGGGAGAATTCGACTCACGCGACAGTATTCGATTGAGCGACAGTCTTGTTTATAAAACCAAGGGAGGTCGTCCGGTTTACGGCGGAGGAGGCATTATGCCCGATTTCTTTGTGCCCATAGACACCACCGGGGGCAGCGAATGGTACGATACGGTATTCAATCAAATTTTCCCCTATAACTTCGCGGCCAGCTACGCCGACCATCACCGCGAGAAATTACTGGATTTTAAAACCCCTGCCGACTTAAAAGCTTACCTGCAAAAGCAAAGAGTCTTTGAAAACTTTGTTGATTATACGGCAGCCCAAGGCATTCCCAAAAAGCCGCAACAAATTTCCGAATCCAAGGAATTGGCCGCTAATCAGATTTACGCATACATAGCGCGTAATATCCTGGGAGAAGACGCCTTCTGGATGATTCTGCAGGAAAAAGATCCCACGCTCAACAAAGCTGTTTCGCTTATTCAAACTATAGGGACCAACGTTACCCTTGACCATGTCAACTAAGCCCGGTAAGTGAAGATGGAAAGTCTGCCCATGCAAAAAGAACAGCTGAGGAAGACTCTGCGCCTGTTAACAAAGCAGCAAAATCCCGAAGATCTCTATAAAGAATCCAGACTTATTTGTAACAGGCTGGAGGAGAGTCCTGAATTTAAAGCAGCCCAAAACCTCTTATTGTATTATTCCCTGCCCGACGAAGTGCGTACTTTGGAATTGATCCAACGCTGGTACAAGCACAAAAACATTCTGCTCCCCGTAATTATAGACGCCGGCACCATGGTTTTGCGCCCATATACCGGAAAAAACGCTTTGCAACCGAATCGCTGGGGTATAGCCGAACCTACCGGAGAAAATGTTCTAGCTTACGACAAGATCGACCTAGCCGTTATTCCCGGTGTGGCCTTCGATAAACAGGGCTACAGACTGGGACGGGGTAAGGCCTATTACGACCGTTTTCTGGGCCGGCTTCACTGCCCTGTATTTGGCTTGTGTTTTGCCCACCGCTACCTCAGCAGTCTTCCCGTTGAAGCCTGGGACGTACCGGTTCAACGAGTAATAAGCAGCATTTGAGGTTTTTACTTATAACACCCGTCAACTGTGTTGCTTTATTTCCCTTTTTTAGCAGCTCCTCCCTTTTTAGCAGCTCCCTGGCGATTGCCGGCTGTATCTTCTTTTTGGTATTTCTTTAGCTGCTTTTCGAGATCTGCAATTTTAAGTTCCTGGTTTTGTATGGTGGTCAGTAACGAATTTAATTCTTCGTTCCCTACCGATGAGGGGAACTGGGCATTCACTCGCTCCATGAAATCGCTCAGCACATTCATATAGTTTATAAAAGCCTCAAAGGGAGTCTCGTAAGGGCTGAAGTAACGATACAAGCCACCATCCGAAAAGCTCTTGGTGCTCATATAATAAAAATGGTCGCTGCTCTGCAGGTAATTCCAGTCCAGATGCAAGCGACGGTCTTTGCTCATCCGCACTCTTTCGGCCACACTATAGAGCTTATTGAAAGCCTCTTGCTGAAGGTCGTTCCCCAGCCAGGCACTCAAATCTCTTTCTTCGTCTGTCCAGGAGGTGGGGTTGGGAACACTGATGGGGCCTGTTGCTTTTACCAAACTACTAACCTCGGAAGGTGTTGAAAACTCAATCCCTTTTTCAAAAGCAAACTTGGGCAGGGCTTTGAGAAACTCAAAAATGCCGCTTTCTTTGGACTGGAGGCTACCGAAGGTTTCATAATTCATAAACAAATTTATAACCTGCTCATTGTTAGGCGTCTTGCGTATCCATTCGATAAACTTGTCGGCCACCAAGGGATACTCACTCCAATTGTAATTGGAAAAACGGAAAGTAATGTCGTCACTCAGCTTGTCGTTTTTCAACAACAGTTTCAGGTTGGGATTTAAAGCGCTGTGGTAAACAAAATTGGGACTTTTCCAACCGAGCACGGCCTTGGCTCCCTCGACAATAACGGTTTTGTAACCCATGGAATAGATCAATTCTCCTAAATCGTCGGAATAGATCAATTCGGTGTTTCGAAAAGTCTTGGGTTTTTGGCCAAATAAGACCTCTATGCGTTTGCGGTGTTGCGTAACCTGATTTTTAAATTCCTTTTCATCTACGATGGAAGACAGAGAATGAGCATAGGTCTCACTCAGAAATTCGACTGCACCGGTTTTGGCTAATTTCCGAAAACTTTCGATGACTTCGGGTGCGTATTGCTCCAGCTGATCCAGAGCTACGCCCGAAATGGAAAAAGCCACACGGAATTTTCCTTCGCTTGACTGAATCAAGTCATAGATAATCTGATTGGCCGGCAAAAAGGAATTGGCAGCAATTCGCTGAAGTATTTGCTCGTTGATGAAATCGTCGTAATAATAATGATCTGCACCTATGTCAAAAAAGCGGTATCGTTTAAGACGAAAAGGTTGGTGAATCTGAAAGTAAAAACAAATCGTTTTCATAAGGCTTTATTTAATAATTACTTTATTCCTAATAGACGGTCGTAAATGGCTCTGACCTTTAGTCCGGCATATTCCCATTTGATCTCGTCCACTTCTTTTTTGCCCTGAATTTTTAAAAATTCATGCATGGCAGGATTGGTGATTATTGAGTAAATGGCATCGGCCATGGCGTCAATATCCCAATAGTCGGTTTTGATGGCATAATTCAAGATTTCGGCACAACCGGATTGCTTCGAGATAATGGAGGGGACTCCTACCTGCATGGCTTCGAGCGGAGATATTCCAAAAGGCTCCGACACCGAAGGTATTATGTAAACATCACTCGATTTTAGCATTCTGTAAACCTGGTTGCCTTTCAAAAAGCCCGGGAAATGAAACTTGTCTGCAATTCCCCTCTTGGCTACCAGTTTTATCATGGCCTCCATCATGTCGCCGCTACCTGCCATCACAAAACGGACACCGGAGGTTTTCTGCAAAACACGGCTGGCGGCTTCGACAAAATACTCCGGCCCCTTCTGCATGGTGATCCTTCCCAGGAAGGTAACTATCTTTTGATTTGTGTGTCTTTCCGGCTGAATTTCCTCTATCGTTTTGCTTACAGGCTCAACGGCGTTATGAACGGCAGACACCTTGCGGGGGTCCTGATGGTATTTGCTGATCACAGTCTCCCTGGTCAGATTACTGACGCAAATGATATGATCGGCGTGATCCATCCCGTTTTTTTCTATACCGTAGACCTGTGGGTTGACATTACCCCGGCTACGGTCGAAATCGGTGGCATGAACGTGGATGACCAGGGGTTTACCGCTGATGTTTTTAGCGTGGATGCCTGCGGAATAGGTAAGCCAGTCGTGCGAATGGATTATGTCGTGTTGCTCGGTACGGGCAATCACCCCGGCACAAATGGAGTAGTTGTTGATTTCTTCCATCAGATTGTCCGGGTAACGTCCGGAAAACTCGATACAACCTATGTCGTTGGTGTACAAATATCTGAAATCGGCATAGATATGATCCCTCATATTGTAATAGTCCTGAGGGCTCATATAAGAACCGAAACGGCTTTCCAGGTGTTCCCAGGAAACATCTCTCCAAACCACCGGCGTATTACAGGCTCCGATTATTTTGACGAAACTCTGGTCTTCGTCCCCGTAAGGTTTAGGAATGACAAAAACAAGATCCATATCGGCTTGCATGGCCATTCCTTTGGTCAATCCATAACTGGCCGTTCCCAAACCGCCCAGAATATGTGGAGGGAATTCCCAGCCAAACATAAGTGCTCTCATCCTTGTGTGGTATTAGCTGACATTACTTTAATTATTTGTTTTATCCGGAGTATCTCCGCAACACTCATAGCAAAGGAGACAGCTCCTCTGCCCCAGTAGGGAGGATTTCCGTCGTACAGTTCCGAAATAGTGCCTATCCCTCTGTCCGTCAAATCGTCTTCAAAGCCATAAATAATACGTTCCGCAAAATCTAACCCGCGAATTTTATGAACTTTGAGGTAAGCTTCAACATATGGACCGATCAGCCAGGCCCAGGCCGTCCCCTGGTGATATGCCCAGGTCCTGCGACTTTCGGACCCCTGGAATATTGGGTTATACCCCAAACTCTTAGGGCTGAGTGTTCGCAAACCCTTGGGTGTGAGCAATTCCTTGGTGACAATGTCGAGTACCTGCTTTTTTTGCATCTTGTCCAATGGTGAAAAATCGAGAGAGACAGCAAAAATCTGATTCGGGCGCACACTCCAATCTACCGCCTGTCCGTCCACGAAATCGTACAAATAACCGTAATCATTGCGGAATACTTCTACAAAAGAGGTTCCGGCTTTCTGTGCAAGCTCCGAGTATTTGGTCTGTAATTCCGCTCTGCCGACCTGAGCAGCCATTTCTGAGGCAAAGCAAAGGGCATTATACCATAGAGCGTTAAATTCAACCAAATAACCGGTTCTCGGCACCAGGGGTTTGCCGTACATCGTGGAATTCATCCAACTGACAGGTTGCTCTTTGCCGTTGGTAAAGAGCAACCCGTTGCTATGCAAAATAAGCTTCTCGTGCTTTTGACCGATTATAAAATCCAGCGCATCAAACAGAAGTTTATTGTATTTTCCGGCACATTTTTCCACACCCTGGTCTTTGGCGTATTGCTGAACAGCCCATATCATCCACAACAAGACGTCCGGTGCATCTATCTCCGTGATAGCACAACCGGCTGCTTTGTGCTCCATATAGTTTCGCAAACCTTTTTCACCGGTTTCCATTATGGCATCAAACAAACCGGGATCTTCCGCGGCAAGGGTACAACCGGGAAGAGCAACAAACATGTCCCTTGCCCGGCACTCAAACCAGGGATAACCTGCCAGCAGGTAGCACTGTCCGTCGGGATGTTTGTTGTAAAACTGGTAAGCTGCGTTTTTCAGGCTGTTGGTAAAACTGTTTCTCGGTGTACGAATCGACTTTTCTTCATCAAACATCTTTTGCATGGTTGCAGGCGGGATAGCTGAAATGCCTGCCGAAAAATATACGCTTTCGTTTTTCTTAATGGGTAATTCAAAATAGCCCGGAACAAACAAGTCCTCTTTGAAATCATAGCCTCTTTCCTGCTCTTTCAAATATTCTATGTTTCTGTACCAGTCGGGAGAATAATGAAATTCATTTTTCGCGGACAATTGCATATGCAACTCAGGATAACCATGGTAAAGACACATTTTTATTCCATTATCTACAGGTTGATAATCTTTATTTACATAATTGTTTTCCTTACACAGGTCGTTGATGCTGCGAAAAGCCAAAAAAGGCCTCAACCTGAGCTTGGTGGGAGAATGCGCTTCGAGTAAGGTGTATTTTATCAGTATGCGGTTCTCGTGTGAAACAAATATTTTTTCCTTGGAAAGAATTACACCCCCCACCCTATAAATGGTCGAGGGATTGGAATCGCATTCAAACTCGCGGATGTATTTATGTCCCTGAGGGCTGTAATTGTCTCCTTGGTATTTGTGCAAACCGAGGTTGAATTCTGCTCCGTGTTGAATGACGGTCGTATCCAGAGAAGAAACCAGCACATGATTTTTCCCGTCCAGCTCAGGAACGGGAATCACCAACAAACCGTGATATTTCCTTGTATTACAGTCGACTATGGTGGAATAACTGTAGGCTCCCGATTTGTTGGTTTGCAGCAATTCTTTGGTCAACGATTGCTGCAAGTTGACCATTAAGGCTTTGTCAAATTTCAAATAGGTCATAACAGTACATGTTTTGCGTATTGCGATTAATAAACTGCATTAGCAGCGAGTCCGGCGATAATGCAAAAAAACGATAGACGAAGATAAGCTTATTCTCGGGGAATTACAAGAGGAAAGAGCCCAAATAAAAGGCAACAAGTATATGTTTTACATCATCTTTTAGGCTGTTTTGGGGCAGTTTGTTCTTTATGGCGGGGATTTTGTTGACAATAGCAGAATTTTAGTACTTTTGCATTCTCATTTATACATTTACTTACGATACTTCGTACTATGGAAAAACGACAAAAAGAACTCAATCTTTCCGAACTTCTGGTGCTTTTGTTCAAAGGCATCGGCAATTTGATCAAGTGGCTGTGGAATCTTTTTATACAAGCTTTGCGCTTGAGCTACCGAAAAAAATGGATTATTCTGGGATTTATTGTGGCCGGACTTGTATGGGGATTTTTTGCTTCCACGCCCGACAAACAGATCCATAAGGCGTCCATCACACTAAAAACCATCATTAAAGGGAGTCCGTACAGCAAAGATTTTATCAAAACATTGAATGCCGATTGTGGAAAAAAAGACAAGAGCAGCCTGGCAAAAAAGCTGAATGTCTCCGAAGAAGAAGCCGAAAAAATTGTTTCCCTGAAATCTTACTATTTAGTTGACATCGGTGCTGATGGTATTCTTGACCAGGTCGATTATAAAGAGAGCTTTAAAGGTGACACAATCAATATCTGGAGCAATAACTTCCTATATGTCGAAATTTTATCCAAAGATGAAAACCTATTCCCCGCCATAAGAGAGGGTATTGTCTATGCCTTGAACAATGACCCGTCTGTGCAAAAAGAGAAAGCTTTCATGGATTTGGAACATTCCAACTGGGTTTCGATGCTCGATGAAGAATTGGAAAAAGTTAAGGAGTTACAATCGAAAGTATTTGGTGAAGACGTAAACAACGTCACCTCTCTGAGTTTAAGGCAAAAGCCCAAACAACAATGGTCCGACCCCAATATAATGACAGTATTGGGCGAAACAAAAGTGCAAATGTTTGCCGGTGATAAAATTCACTCTATGGTAATTATGAACAATCATAAACGCGCGATTAAAGAACTTGACGAAGGAGCCATACGCGTAGAATTACCTATTTTATACCTGGGAGTGACAAATCCCAGGTACAAAGTAATGATAATACGGGCTTTCCTGTGCTACCTTTTAGGCTTGGGACTTTGCACTTACCTGGAAAACCGTAAAAAGATCATTGCTTTTCTGGAAGCATAACGGCCTTCCGGACTACCCGGGTCATTTTAACGCTCACCCGAAGAGTTAAGGACAACTGTAGCTGGCAGATACCTGCTGAAAAAAGGCTCTACAAACCCAACGATTTCATTATTCTCTTGAATTTGTCTTCGGCCAGCTCACATTTGGCGGGGTATTCAGAATAAGATTTCAGCACATCGCGTACTTCGATGTAGAATTTAATCTTCGGTTCCGTACCCGAAGGACGGATGGATACTTTTGTTCCGTCGTGGCTGAAGTATTGTAACACATTGGAAGTTTCAGGCATTTTAAGATCAAAACTTTCTCCGCTTTCCGGCTTATAGGCTTTCAGACTCATGTAATCCTTAATCAGAATTACCGGAGAACCTGCCAGTTCATTCACCGGCTTGGACCTGAAGTTGTCCATCATAGATTTGATTTGTTCAGCCCCCGATTTCCCTTTTTTAACGACAGAAATGCCTTTCTCTCTCGAAAGGCCGTATTCTATGTAAATATCGAGCAATAATTCATACAAGCTTTTCCCTTGTTCTTTGGCCCAGGCGAGTATTTCGGCCATTAAAGCACAGGACGAAACAGCGTCTTTATCACGAACAAAATCCTGAGGCAGGAAACCATAACTTTCCTCTCCTCCGCCTATGTATTGCCGTTTACCTTCAAATTCCCTGATTATAGCCGCTATCCACTTAAAACCGGTGTAGGTGTCGAACATGTCCACCTTGTGCCTGTCGGCAATTTCTTTGATCAATTCGGTGGTGACTATAGTTTTGACGATGAACTCCTTACCACTTTCGAGCATCCCCAGCTCGGAACGTCTTTTAATCAGGTAGTAGATAAAGATAAGGGCGGTTTGATGTCCGTTGACCAACATCCATTCTTCACGGTCGTTTTTGATCGCTATTCCGAGACGGTCGGAATCCGGATCGGAAGCCATTACAATATCGGCATCGACTTCGGCTGCTCTTTTCAGCGCCAACGACAAAGCTGCCGGTTCTTCTGGATTGGGTGAAACAACCGTGGGAAAGTCACCGCTGACTACATCCTGTTCGGGCACATTGATGATGTTTTTGAAGCCAAAAGCCCGGAGGCAGGCGGGAATAATTCTGACACCGGTACCGTGAATGGGTGTATATACTATTTTCAGGTCTTCATGTTTTCGAATAGCCTCGGGCGATAGAGAAATGGTCTTGATTTGTTCAATGTATTTCTCATCGATCTCGGCGCCAATCAACTTAATGAGCTCCTTATTTCCCTCGAAGCGAACGGAGCTGATATCCTTGATAGCCTGTACTTCGTCAATTATATTATTATCGTGAGGTGGCACCACCTGGGCCCCGTCGTCCCAATAAGCTTTATAACCGTTGTATTCCTTGGGGTTGTGCGAAGCCGTCAAAATAACTCCGCTCTGGCATTTCAGATGACGTATGGCAAAAGACACTTCGGGAGTGGGACGTAAATCGTCGAATAAATACACATAAATGCCGTTGGCCGAAAATACGTCGGCACAGATTTCTGCAAAGAAGCGGCTGTTGTTTCTGCAATCGTGCCCAATCACCACAGATATCCGGGGTAAGTGAGCAAAAGATTTATTCAGGTAATTGGCCAAGCCCTGAGTGGCGGCTCCAACCGTGTACTGATTCACTCTGTTGCTGCCGGGTCCCATTATTCCACGTAGCCCGCCGGTACCGAATTCCAGATCTTTGTAAAAAGATTCAATTAATTCTGTTTTATCCTCCTTATCGAGCATAGCTTGAACTGCAGCCCTGGTTTGCGCATCGTAATCCTCTGTCAGCCAACGCTTGGCTTTGGCTGTGACTTCTTTTATCAACTGTCTGTTTTCCATAGCTTATTAGTATTATTCTGCATTAAACATCCACTCCCTGTAATTTTCATTGCCACACTTATCCTTTACATAAATCTGCAAAAGATTGCCC
>Ga0116159_1004121_pt1 | contig 12529 bp, 10 predicted proteins | sample AD_JPNAS1_MetaG_FD_89878 | JGI IMG/M metagenome (GOLD analysis project Ga0116159, IMG submission 89878) | Active sludge microbial communities of municipal wastewater-treating anaerobic digesters from Japan - AD_JPNAS1_MetaG | ecosystem: Engineered > Bioreactor > Anaerobic > Digestate | place...
ACTGGTCATCGTTTGCTCTCCTTTTGGTTAGGCTCATAGGCCGTTTTTTTGTGTTCACCAAGAGTGAACCAAACGATGACCCCGTTTGTCCAATTAATTTACAGAAACTATGGTACGTTACCCAGATTTCTTATTAAAAAGGTAGAATTATATGCGTTTGCAAGGAAAAACACAGCATTGTTACCCTATATGTAACGCACCAGGCTGAAAACAACGTGAATTTCTTTTCAAAAGCAGCATTTAAAAAAGAAAAAAAATAGAAATAATTCGGAATACATTACTCCATTTTTAAAAAGCACTCTTGACTCTTAAGGATGGCTTATACTAGTATTCTCCGTGTAGTTTCATGCAACGGGCAGCCCCCTGTATCGCACCCGCTTCTTTTTACACGCCATCATGTCGGAGATATAAAGCGTTGCTGCTGAAAAAACTCACTATTGTACTTGTAGATGATGACGCCGATGTGCTCGAGTCTGTAGCGGCATGCTTCCATAGACTCGGGCATGACGTTATCCCTTTCAGCAATGCGCTGAGGGCGCTGGATCACCTGCACGCAGGCGCATGCGATCTTCTTGTGGCGGATATCAAATTACGGGAAATGAGCGGTCTTGATCTGATCAGTCAGGTGAGAGCACGTCATCCCCTCATGGCAATTGTTGCCATGACCGGCCATGAAGAAGAGTACCCTCTCTCCATGGCGCTGGAAGCAGGCGCTGATGCCTATCTCGCCAAGCCCTTCAGTCTGAAAACGCTGGAGCTGATGTTGCAACAGACTTTCTGGGAAACGGCATCCCGGCTGGACTGGTGGGAACACCATTCTGTCAGCAACTGCTGAATCCTCTTCTGCAGATACACGCCTCAGAAAGACCACGGTACCGGCGGTGTATCCCCTTCGTAATGCCACAACTGCCCGCGCAGTGCAACTGCAGTCACCACATTACCCACGCCCGCCCATTCCGTGCGCCGCACCGCAGTCTGTTCACTGTATACTTTTCCTGCTGAAGTCGTATGCAGCAGCCGTGTGACATCTGAACCTTCCGAGAAGACATCTGCTGCGAGCAGAAGCGAAAGAAAAGGGGCTGCCAGATGCTGCACGTACAGCGCAAGTGCTCCATCCAGCCACATGTCGCTATTAATCAGCCAAAGATAAACCAGATACGTCACCAACCGATCCGGCGAAGCAGGCATCAGCGCCCCGGGCACGATCTGTTCCAATCCTGCTTCCGGTCTTTTCCGTACCCAGTCAAGCACATGAAAGCACCGCTGCATCAGTTCAGGCCGTTTGATCAGCTGAAAACTCGTGACAGCCTGCGCCACCTGCTCCAGCAGCAAAGCGGTATATTCAGGCAGCGGGGGCAACGAAAGCAGCGGAGGAAGCAGCGTTGCGTCCCGCATCAGTGACAAATCCAGCACAGGCACCCGCAGCGTATAGCCCGGTATTCGCAAAGCATTTTCCGGATTGACCGCCGGAATCCCCTCCTGTACAAAAGCGGCGGCAATTCCATGCAGTGAAAAGGGAATCGATGTAAAAACACTTTCAAGAATTGCCAGCTGCTCCGGATTCAATGCTTCCCCGCCAAAGAGCCAGACACCGGTGCTTTTGAAGAAAAGCGCCTGAATACGGGGCATGTCAATCCAGCGGAAAATATCAAATCCCTTTGAAAAGGCACTTAAAGTGACGCAGTGCTGCCAGGCATCCAGCAGCAGTCCCTCGCCATAAAGGCTGCCGGGGTGCAGCACTTCAGTCAGCGGAAGCGGACCGGAAGCAAACACATCTTCAATACCGGAAGCAAAAGCTTTTCGAATCATTTCAGGTGTGTCGTTGTAAAGAGACTCCATAAAAGGAAGGATAAGCGACGGAGAAAGCGCTGTACCGGCAAGAGACTGCGTCCAGTAACGGCGGATTCCTTCGGCGGCAAAAGAACCGGCAAAACGTGCCATCTTTTCTGCATCGGCGGAACCGAACTTTATATGAGCATGCAAATTGGTGCCGTGCTGCGCTGTAAAAGCATTTGTTTCATAGTACTGACTTATGCCGAACAGACGGGCGGCAAGATCAAGAGGCTCCTTTTCCACATAAGCACAGAGCCAGGGCTGCTCTTCCGGAAGAGGCGCCGTGCCAAGTGCTTTCAGTGCATCCAGCATGCCTTCCGGCGCCACTACAGTTTCACCAGACGGCAGCCCGTAAGCCGTCGGCTCAGCCACCGGTTCTGATAGAGCGGACGGCGCAGACAGGGCAGGCGGCTCAGACAGCACCTCTCCCTCCGACGCTCCCAGCACCGCAAATATAAGCAATAAATAAAGCATTTCAGTATCTCCGCTCAGCAAAAGAATTCTGAAAGAGCATACCATATTTTTAAATAAGAAGGTGGGCGCGCGGCACAACCTGCCCGAAAACAGCGGACATGAACACGTTGTCCCGTTTTCCTTTTTAAATACAGTGCGCTACAATGGTTTCTGCTCCGTTCTTCTGCGAACCGTTTTTGGTAAAAGGAAAAAGTAATGAGAACGCTGTTTTTCATGTCCCTCTGCCTCGGCTGGATATTTCTCTCACCCTTTCATGCCCGGGCGGCTGAACCCATGTCCATAGGTTCACGCCTGGAAGTTTTTGCCGATGCCCGGATGATCGAATCTCTCGAAAACCTGCAGCATGTGCCGGGGACGCCTGTTCATCGCGAAACAGTGCTTGTTTTTGATCGTCCCTGGGAAGGCAGGTATTGCGGTTATGTCACTGTCCTGCAGGACGGTGACCTTTATCGCATGTACTACAGAGGGTTGCCTGAAGCGGGCAGGGACGGTTCCGCCCGGGAGGTCACCTGTTACGCGGAAAGCAAGGACGGCATCCGCTGGGAAAAGCCTGAAAATAATATTGTCCTTGCCGATCAGCCTCCTTACTCGCATAATTTCAGCCCTTTCATCAATACCCGGCCCGGTGCCCCCGCCTCTGAGCGGTATCTTGCGGTCGCCGGTACGGAAGAAAGCGGCTTGAGCAGTTTCTCTTCAGAAGATGGGATCCACTGGACTTTAAAAGATGAAAAAATTATCACCGGCGGTGCCTTCGACTCACAGAACCTGGCTTTCTGGTCTGAAGCCGAACAATGCTACCTCTGCTATTTCCGGACCTGGACAAAAGGCAACTATGCAGGATATCGCTGGATCAGCCGTGCCTCCTCACCCGACTTTGTCCACTGGTCGCCCCCGGAAGAAATGGATGCGGGCAATGCGCCGCCGGAGCACATTTATACCAACCAGACGCTCCCCTACTTTCGGGCACCTCATCTGTACATTGCGCTGGCAGCGCGCTTTATGCCCGGCAGGCACATCATGTCCGAGCAGGAGGCGGCGGTATTGGGCGTCGAAAAAGGGTACTACAAGGACTGCTCCGACAGTGTGCTCATGACCAGCCGCGGAGGCACCCGCTATGACCGCTGTTTTCTGGAAGGCTATGTGCGGCCGGGTATCGGGCTGGAAAACTGGACTTCCAGAACCAATTATCCTGCCTGGGGAATTCTCCCGACCGGCGAAACAGAACTCTCGCTCTATATCCAGCATAACTACGGGCAGCCGACAGCACGGATTGACCGGTATACCCTTCGTACCGACGGATTTGCCAGCCTTCGGGCAGGATGCACCCGTGGTCTTTTGACAACGATACCTTTTACATTTACCGGCAAAGACCTCCATATTAACTTCAGCACTTCCGCCGCAGGCTCCGTACGGGCGGCTTTGACCGATGAAGCAGGCACAGCTTATCCCGGATTTTCATTGGAAGAGAGCAACGAAATTTTCGGCAACAGCATTGACCGCATCGTCCGCTGGCAGGACGAAAACAGCGCGGGAATTCTGGCGGGCAAGACCGTTCGGCTTGTTATCCAGCTGGCTGATGCGGATTTGTATGCATTTCAGTTCAAATAAAATAGGCGACACAATTTTGTAATTCAGCGGTATAATATATACAGGGTACGTTAACTGTGCCCGAAACCGTGTGTGCCTACCTCTTTAGAGGAGTTCCTCTCATGAAACGCATGCTTTCGTTCTCACTCACCACCATCGCTCTCCTCGTGCTTCTTTCCGGATGCCCCTGGTTCAAGCCCCCCGTTCCGCCTGTCGATCCTGTAGAAGGAGAAGAAGTAATTGAAGGTGAACTTCCCGCTGAGGGCGAGAGCCCGGAGGAAGGAGAGGCGCCTCTCTTTACCAGTGCGGACCCGGCACAACGCGGGGTTTACGATGAGACTCTGGATGGTGTGCCCACACCGGACGCCGGAGAAGAAAACGAAGGCGGCAAAGAATCCCGGGAACTCGTTGAGCCCGACGTGATCAGACGGGCAGGCAACCTGCTTTACATTCTCAACCAGCACCGCGGGCTCATCATTGCCGATCTCGACGGGCAGCGCACGCTGTCGCAAACACCCACGTTCGGATATCCCCGGGATCTGTATCTGGTCGGCAACAAAGCCTATGTGCTGGTCAGTTATGCGCAAGATGTCCGGCTGGATGAGAAAGGACGCTACCAGGTCTCCTACGGTTCCCGCCTTTACGTTTTTGATGTCACCGATCCTGAAGCAGTTGTTTCACTGGGGTCCAGCCGCTTTGAGGGCGACCTCATCGACAGCCGCCTCGTTGGCTCTATCCTGTACGCCGTGTGCAGCAACTATACCTGGTATTACCCTGAGGAAACAGACGAACCCATCGAAACAGCGTCCGTAGAAAAGAGCTACGGCGACACCTGGGCAATCAGTCTGGATACTGCCCGACCGGGTGCCATGAGCCAGGTGGCTAAAGTTAAATTTCAGGGATACGGAAATCTGATTCAGGCGACCAGCGAGGCAATTTTCTGTGCCACTTCCGACTGGTACAGCGACAGCACCGCAATCACTTATGTCGACATCAGCGATCCCCGCGGTGCTATTGCCGTACGGGGCACAGCTGTTGTTCCTGGACATCTGGCAGACAGATTTAAAATGGACGCGTGGGAAGATGTGCTGCGTGTAGTTAGCAATACCGGATGGAACGACCGGAAAACCCTGATTACCACCTGGGATCTGAAAGACCCCGATACCTTTGCACAGCTGGGATCGACCGAACTGGAAAGTGCCGCCGGTGATACTACGTATGCGACACGCTTTGACGGTGCCCGCGCTTATATTGTCACCTACCTCACGGTAGACCCCCTGTATGTCGTGGATCTTTCAGATCCCGCAAATCCGCAGGTGCTGGGCGAGCTGAAAATTCCGGGCTGGTCAACGCATATTGAACCCCGGGGCGACCGGCTCATCGCTCTGGGCGTTGATGATGAAGGCGGCGGCAGACGGGTCATGGTCAGTCTTTTCGATGTGAGCGATCCCGGGGCTCCGCAGCGCCTCGATTACACCAGCTTCGGCGACAACTGGAGCTGGTCAACGGCCTATGAAGATGTCAAAGCCTTCACCGTTCTGGACAATGCCATTCTGGTTCCATTCAGCGGCTGGAACTACGGCAGCGGCGGATATGACCGGCTGCAGTTCATCTCCTACAACCGCGATCGCCTGCAGGCGCAGGGCTATGTGGATCTGCGGGGAAGCGCACTCCGCGCACTGCAGTACGGCGGTTACCACTTCGCCGTTACACAGGAACAGTTGGCTGTGATTGATGCCTCCGACCCGAACACGCCCCGTATCACAAACAGCATCACCCTTGCCGAAAACATTGCGGATGTCGTCCCGCTGAAAGACGGATGGGCACTGGAAATTATCTGCCGGTATGACTCCGCCGACAGCAGCGTCCGCGCTGTGAATGCTGCCGGTGAGACAGGGCAGGAAGTGCTTCTTAAAACGTCCTCCATCACGGAGAGTTTTCTTTGGAATGACACTGCGGTGCTGGTGGCTTCCGGCTATGATTACTATCCGGAATACAACAGTTTTTACCGGGTCTATCTGGTGAATGTTTCTGATCCGCTCTCCCCGGTTCTTGAAAAAGAAATCTTGGTGAAACTGCAGCCCTGGTACTACGGCTGGTGGATGGGCTACGACATGGTTGCTTCCGGAAAACAGGCGCGACCGGGATACTACCCCTACTACTACTATTATGATCCTTCGCCTACTGCATTTCTGGCTGGAGACTATCTTGTGATGCGCGGATCAGGCGACCGCTTCGACCGGTACCTCGGCGCATCCTCCGCTTACCAGGGTCTCGCCGTGCTGAATCTTAATGACCCGGACAACATGACCTACCTCGGTCTGGGCGACCCTGCCCCGGAAAGAGTGAGCGGCGACGGAAAGCAGATATATCTGACCTATCGCAAGACGCTGGCGACTTCCTCCGGCAACGCCTACCGCTGCGCTTATTACCTGAGCACTTTAGATCCCGCCACGCTGGATGAAAGCGCCAGAGTCAATGTGCCCGGCATCTTCCAGCACCGTGTTCCCGGCACTGATATTCTGCTGCTTAAAGATACCCAGTACCTGCGGGACGGCAACTTGAAGGAACTGCTTCGAAGCGGCATTCTCTCGGAAAACAAATTCTCGCTGCAGGATTCCGTCAACCTGCCGTCATACGGCACGCAGCTTGCCCTCTCCGATAATTTTGCTGGCTACGTGGGGTATATTTACTCCGAAAACAGCGATGTCCCGCGTGATACTCTTTTGTCTTCGGGCAACGACAAAGCAGCAGAAGAAGCCCGGGGCTACATGCTTGGCGGCATTTTTGTCAACGCCAAAGGCGGCTTCAAAAGCCATGAAAGAAAGAATGTGGGAGACGTATGGTGCAACCTTCTCGGCGTGAGAAAAGGCTCCGTATTTCTTTCCGTCTCAGGCGCCGCTGCTTCCCAGTGGAACTTCAACGAACATCCGCCGGAACACGTAACCCTCTTCCCTGTCATGGGGTATCCGAGTAAGCTGCGTGTGGGCAAAGATACAGCATACCTGCCGTTGGGGTATGGCGGCCTGGCATCCTTCCCGCTCTAGTCCTCTCCGAAGCCACAGACAGATACCATCAGTCCCGGAACTCACCAGGGTTCCGGGCTGTGTTTTTTCTCCATGACATCAGCACGGCGGGCGCGCACTTCTTCATACAAATGTTCGTATTGATCCACAATCAGATCAACCGAAAATTTTTCCAGCGCCCGTTTTCTGCCTGCCTGTCCCAGCGCCGTCCTCAGTTCGGGTTGTGTAAGGATGGCACGAGCGTACTCAGCCATACTTTCAATATCCCCAACTTCGCACAAATACCCCGTTTTACCATGAACTACCACTTCCGTCACACCGCCGCTGTTGGTCGCAATTACCGGCACTTCGCTCGCCATCGCCTCCAAAGGAACCAGCCCGAAACTTTCGTGTTCGCTCGGCTGAATAATCAGGTCTGCGCAGGGAAGCAAATCTTCCACGTTGGCGCAATTACCCAGATAACTGATGCGGTCTTCCACACCCAGCTGCCGGGCAACTCCTGCCGCCGAGAGACGTTCCGGCCCTTCACCCACCATGATGAGGCGGGCGGAAACATCATCCAGAATCCGCTTGAACACGCGTATCACATCAGTGACACGCTTCACCGGTCTGAAATTCGACAAATGCATGATTATTTTTTCGTCCCCCCGCGCAAGAGTGGGACGATTGATCTTCCGTGTATGAAACCGGGTGGGATCCAGAAAATTATAAATCGTGCGCACCGGCTCTTTCAGGTCAAACTCACGCTCGGTTTCGCGGCTTAACCAGTCCGACACGGCTGTCACCGCACAACTGCTCTCCATGGCATACTGCGTCGCACGATAAAAAGACGGATGGCTGCCGACCAGCGTAATGTCGGTGCCGTGAAGCGTCGTAATCAGGCAGAAGCGTTTTTCTGCCGGAAGCATGCTGCGCCCGAGCAGCGCCGCCACCGCATTGGGAATCGCATAGTGGGCGTGCCAGAGCTGAATATCATATTCCTGCGCAACCTCGGCAATTTTACTGGACAGCGCAATAGAATAAGGAGGCAGCTTGAACAACGGATAGTTGATGGTATCCACAGAATGCGCAAAAATATTGGGCTCATAATGAGGCAGCCGAAAAGGGGGCTCCATGGTGACAAAATGAATCTCATGACCCCGGCGTGCCAATGCCAGCCCGAGCTCTGTCGCTACTATCCCGCTGCCTCCCGTTGTGGCATGGCACGAAATGCCTATTTTCATAATCAGATTTTCCTTTGCCAGCCCACAAAGAGCCGGTCGGCACTATTCTACAGCAGGATAGGGAGCACGCGCCTTTTCTATCAGGCGGATTTCGAAGAGCTCCGGCCAGTATTTACCCGTGACAAAAAGACGCTCGCCATCTCTGTCCCAGGCAATCCCGTTCAGCACATCCGCCCGGGCAATTTCCGGTCGTTTCACTAAAGAACTGCAGTCAATCCAGCCCGTCACGTAACCGCTTTCCGGGCAGATAATTGCTATCCGGTGATCATACCAGATGTTGGCGTACACCAAGCCGTTTATGTATTCAAGTTCATTCAGTTTCTGTATGGGACTGCTGCCGTAACGGACATGAACACTCCCCTTCTCTTCAAAGCTGTTCATATCCAGAAAACGCAGCCGGCTGGTACCGTCGCTCATAATAAGGCGCTTGCCGTCATGGGTCAGCCCCCAGCCTTCACCCAGATAGCCGAAATCACCCGTCTGCTCGAAACTGTCCAGATCGTAGACAAATCCCATGTTTGAGCGCCAGGTCAACTGAAAAAGGCGTTTCCCCTGAATAGCAATTCCTTCCCCGAAATAGGAGGAGGACAGAAGATGCTGACGAATCAGCTCCCCGCTTTCCAGGGCAACCTGACGGATGGAGGACTTGCCGTGCATGCCCGTACCTTCATAAAGGCAGCCATTTTCAAAAACGAGCCCCTGCGTAAATGCACCTGAATCATGGGGATAAACGGTGACAATTTCACATTCGTAATAGATGATTTCCTCCGGAGGCGCATAATCCGACGGGGGCAGCGGGGCGCAGCATCCGCCGAAAAAACTCCAGGTTATAAGAGACGCCGCTAAACGGAACAACTTGCGGCGTGCGGAATAAAAAAACATAAACAAAACGACAGCCTCTCACTCCGGTGATGGGGCGCCCATGAAACCCGGCGTCTTCAAACCCGCCGGGCACATCGCGTCCGGGCAACTGCGGTCAGCACAGCGATATACGGGACAACAAGTAAAAGTACATGTTTTGATCCCGGCAACGCTCTTTTTTTTACTTGGTTGCTTCTTTATTCGTAACCGCAAGGTTGCGGTCCAGCTGCAAAAAGATTTGTGTTTTGCTGGTGTCGTTGATGACAGGCTCACAAAATTCCAGCACGATCTCTTCCATTTTGGATGCTTTCAACTGCGCGCGAATATTTTCCCGAGCCTCTTCAAAAGAAATGGCGTGCTGCGACTCTGTATCCACCAGCTGAATCAGATGCATACCGTGCTGGCTTCGGATCGGCTCGCTTAATTCTTTGGGTTTCAACGCCTGCCCGGCTTCCACATAAAAGGGCGGAAGCAGATTGACCGGCAGCATGCCCATGTCTCCGCCTTTCTCCGCATCAGGTGCCTCCGAGACGCTGCGCGCCACTGCCGCAAACTGCTCTCCCGCCTCGATGCGGGACTTCGCATGCCTGATCTGTTCTGTCGCTTTTGTCCACGCTTTGTCATCCGCCTTTGCCGCGGAGGGTTTGGGCACAACCAGAATATGATTCAAATGCATGCTTCCGGGCATCTGAAAGAAATTGGGATTCTCATCGTAAAATTTCTTTACTTCCCCATCGGTAACAGACAGTTTTTTCTCTTTAGCCAGTTCTTCCGCCATCTTCTCTGCAAGAAGCTGCCGGCGGATGCTGTCAAGCGCTTCTTCCCGGCTTTGACGTGCCCGTTCGAGCACCTGTGCTTCCCCTACTTTTTCCCCGCTGGTTTCCTCAATATACTGGGAAAAAGCACGAAGTTTTTCCTGATATTCCGTCTCGATGTCCTTTCTGGTCACCTGAATTTTGCGGCGCGACGCTTCCTGTACAAGAATCTCTTCGCGCAGCAGTTCTCCAAGCGTAGTCAAACCCGCATGAACCCGGAATTCATCTGTCAGATTCTGATCTGCCACGAGGGACATCACATTGCGCAAATGCCTCCGGTATTCTTCAAGAAAATACCGCCCCTCCACGGCAACCCCGTTAACCAGGGCAACAGGTCCGGCAGGGACAGAACGCTCGACTATATCCAATTTTGCAAGATCCGGCACCTGAGCGCCTGCAGAAAAGACAACGAGACAGAAGAGCACGGAAAGCGCAACTATTTTTTTCATGAATCAATCTCCTTCATGTCATTGTAGACAAAGAGGCGCAAGGACACAAAATTGGATGAGCCCGTTTTCAGCCGTCAACCTCATACCCGCGGGCTGTTTCCAATATGTGCACAAGATTTTTCAGTGGAGTACGGGGCAAAACACCGTGCCCCAGATTTAAAATATGACCGCGGCTTTGCCCTTCAGCAAGGCATTCTTCCGTCGCCCGGGCAATCGCGTCTTTGCTTCCGTCTGCCACCAGGACGTTGTCCACATTGCCCTGCACCACCAGGGAATCCCCCAACTGTGCCCGGGCGGCCGTGATGGAGAAACAGGAGGGAAGCGAAAGGACATCGGCACCTGCTGCGCCAAGGTCTTCCAGCTGCACACCGGCTTCATCCAGTCTGGAAAAAAGAATCGTCGGACCGAAGCCCTTCAAGGCAGCAAAAATACGCTGCTGGGACGGGAGCGCAAAGCGCAGATACTCGTCGCGGCTGAACAGGTGGGCACACGATTCGAAAAGCTGTACCGCATCAGCACCGCCGGAAAACTGATACTTGAGATAATCAACGGTCATGACTGTAAGAAGATCCAGCAGCGCATCCACCCGCTCCGGACAGTTGCGCATCATGCTTCGAAGTACAGACAGTTCTGAGGACGGGCTCTTGCCTTCTGAAAGAAAAGCAAGCAGCGTAAGAGGCGCACCTGCGAAACCAAGCAAAGGGTATTCCTGCCCGGCGCTTTGGCGGATCAGCGTCAGGCTCTCTCCAACAAAGGGCATCGCTTCTCTCACGTCGCAGCGATGGAGCGCTCCCGGCTCAGTCAGGAACCGCTCCGGATTCGCCAGAACAGGCCCGGGAGCAAAGCGGAAAAAGGCTCCCATTCCTTCCAGAATAGTCAGGATGTCCTGAAAAAAGATGATGGCATCGACGCCCCAGGCAAGAGGCAGAAGCGAAATCCGCGCCGCCAGATCAGGCGATCGGAACAGGTGCTCCAGAGGAAGGCCGCTTTTCTCGCGTAATGCCAGATAGGCCGGATCACAGCGCCCCGCCTGCCGCATAAACCATACAGGCACACGCGGTGTTTTTTCACCACGGAGCGCCTGCATAAAAAGACTTCGCTTATTTTCTGACATATCTCCTCATCAGAGCAGAAAAGAATAACATCCGGCCTGAGATGACGGAATCCGCCTCAAAAGCGCCTCATTCGTCCTGGAAATCAAGATCTACCTCTTCTTCGTCCAGATCAGGGGAAAGATCTTCCTCTTCCTCGTCTTCCTCTTCTTCATCCTCGTCAGCGATAACGGTGAGGCCGTCATCGGTGTCACCATCTTTATCATCGCCGCCGTCACTCAAGACAACAGGCTTCCGATCTTCCGCCTCCTCGTCATCTATTTCCAACTCTTCTTCGTCTTCTTCGTACTCTTCACCCAGGTCTTCCTCTTCATAATCGACATCGGCGCGGGGAACAAGAGTCTGGCGTCTTTTTGTCGCTTTTGATTTTGCACTAATCTCCAGCAGACTTGCCTCCGGTGAGCCAAGCAGAACCAGCAGATTTTCTGCACAGCCCTCTGTCGGACATTTGAAATCAAGCTTTTTTGCGCCCCAGTCTACATACTTACGTCCGCATTTTGTGCAAATGTATTTATCAGCCACGGTCAATCCTTTCGCAATAAATACTCAGTTAAAGTCTGCTAAAAACTTACATTTCTGATGAGGAACCGCGAAATTATAGCAGGAATACGAAGTCCTGTACATCTTTTTATTGAAATCGCCACGTCTTTTTTTTCAGAAGGAAAACGCACGAAAAAACAGAGCCACTTTGAAAGAAAAACCGGGTGCACCAGAAAAAGCGTACACCCGGAAATTTCAGCAAAAACAAACAGGCAATCAGGCTTTGGCGCTGCTCCTGCGCGGGGCGCGCTCCTCTGCTTTACCCGACTTGCGACTTTGCGTACTGCCACCTTCAGCCGGACGCTTCTCCATCAGATAGACCAGTGCGCTGGCAACAAAAATTGAAGAATAGGTACCGAAAACAATACCCAGCAGAAGGACTATGGCAAAGTCGCGAATGGCTTCACCACCGAACACAGCCAGCACGACCACCACAAAAAGAGTTGTGATGGAGGTCAGCAGCGTACGGCTCAACGTGGAGTTAATTGCACCATTAAGGATATCTATAAAACGATAGCCTTTGCCGCGCTGTGCCTGAATATCTTCACGCACACGGTCAAATACCACGATAGTATCGTTGATGGAATAACCCAGTATTGTGAGCAGCGC
>Ga0116159_1004122_pt1 | contig 12524 bp, 10 predicted proteins | sample AD_JPNAS1_MetaG_FD_89878 | JGI IMG/M metagenome (GOLD analysis project Ga0116159, IMG submission 89878) | Active sludge microbial communities of municipal wastewater-treating anaerobic digesters from Japan - AD_JPNAS1_MetaG | ecosystem: Engineered > Bioreactor > Anaerobic > Digestate | place...
CCGCTCCTTCCGCCCCCTGTGGCTGCTGGAAGAGCTGGGCTTGCCCTACACCCTGCACATGCTGCCATTCCCACCCCGGGCCCTGGCACGCACCTACCTCGAAGAAAACCCACTGGGTACCGTGCCGCTGCTGGTCGACGGGGCCACCCGCATGACCGAATCGGCCGCCATCTGCGAGTACCTTGCTGCCCGGCACAGCCCCGGTGCGCTGGGGGTGGCGGTGACGGAAGCCGCCTACGGCGCCTACCTGAACTGGCTGCACATGAGCGACGCCACCCTGACCTTCCCGCAGACGCTGGTGCTGCGCTACGCCCACTTTGAGCCCGCGGAACGCAAGCAGCCGCAGGTGGTGGAAGACTACAGCCGCTGGTTTCTGGCCCGCCTGCGCGCCGTGGATGCGGCGCTACAGGGGCAGGAGTTTCTGTGTGCGGGGCGGTTTACGGCGGCAGACGTCAGCGTGGCCTATGCGCTGCAGCTCGCCGGCCATCTGGGGCTGACCGATCGCTTTTCCGAAACCGTCCAAGCCTATTGGGTCCGGCTGCAGCAGCGCCCGGCCTTTCAGCGCAGCATGGCGGTCCAGCACCAGGCGGCGCTGGACCAGGGCGTGCCGACGACCCCTGCGCCAGACACCCGGTCCTGACAATATTTGCTATTACATTTATAGCTACTCACGCACATTCCACGGGGGCTGGAGCCCGATTTATTCAAAATCCCCAGCCACATAGAACCAGCGACCGTCTTCCCGCACAAAACGGCTGCGTTCGTGCAGGCGCACGGCACGCCCACCGGGCTCGCGCTGGCGCGCCACGAATTCGACCTCGGCATGGTCAGCGTCCACCGGCATGTGTTGGCGCACTTCCAGCCCCAGCCATTTCACGCCAGCATCGAATTCAACGCCCACCGGGCGCGTGCTGGCGTGCCAGGTGGCCTGCAGATACGGTGCACGTTCCAGGCAGAACGCGCTGTAGCGGGAGCGCATGAGGCTCTCGGCATCCGGCGCCGGCAGGTCGGTTTCCAGGTAGCGACCACAGCAGTCCGCGTAACGCAGTTCCCTGGACTTGCCATCGCGCCGCCCGCACGGGCACGGGCTGCTTCCGGCGCAAGTCTTCATGCCGGTTTGGGCGCGCGACGGGCCTTTTGCTGCTCCAGTGTCTCGGTCGGAGCACTTTGCTTCACCCATTCGGCCCAACCGCCATCGATATGCGCCACATTGGTCATGCCCATGTCCTGCAGCGCCTTGGCCGCCAGCGCACTGCGCCAACCCGCCCCACAGAACAGGATGAACTCCCGGCCTTCGTCGGCAAAAATCGCCTTGTGGTACGGCGATGCCGGGTCCACCCAGAATTCCAGCATGCCGCGGGGCGCATGGAAGGCGCCGACCACGGTGCCGTCCTGCAGCTCGCGGATGTCGCGGATGTCCACGAGCTGCACAGCAGGGTCATTCAAGCGGGCCTGCACCTCGGCCACGCTGTAGGTGGTGACCTGCGCCATGGCTTCGTCCACAAGCGCGCGAAATCCTTTGGTAATCGGCATGGGTTTTCTTTCACATTCCAGAATTAGACTTGCAGCATAGCTAATCTCCAAAGGCACTGTCCATGAGCGTACGCAATCTTGACTCCCTGTTCGACCCCGCCTCGGTGGCGGTGATTGGCGCGTCCGAGCGGCCCGCCAGCGTGGGGGCCACAGTGTGGCGCAACCTGCTGGGTGGTGGTTTTCCCGGTGAGGTCTACGCAGTGAACCCCAAACACCGGCAGCTCGACGGGCACAAGGTTTATGCCCACATCAAGGACTTGCCCCAGACGCCTGAGCTGGCCATTATCTGCACCCCACCGGCTACGGTGCCCGGTCTGGTGCACGAGTTGGCAAAGCGGGGCACCCGCGCGGCCATCATCCTCACGGCCGGTTTGAGTGCCGAAGAAAAGCGTGCCGCGCAGGATGCCGCCCGGCCCCACCTGCTGCGCCTGCTGGGCCCCAACTGCATTGGCCTGCTGTCACCCCACTTCAAGCTCAATGCCAGCTTTGCCCACATCGGTGCACAGCGGGGCGAGCTGGCGTTTGTGTCCCAGTCCGGCGCGCTGGTCACCGCCATGCTCGACTGGGCCGACGCGCAGCAGATCGGGTTTTCGCACTTTGTCTCGCTGGGCGAACACATGGATGTGGACTTCGGCGACATGCTCGATTACCTGGCCACCGACAGCCGCACCCGCGCCATCCTGCTCTACATCGAGTCCATCGAATCCCCCCGCAAGTTCATGTCGGCCGCGCGCGCGGCCGCGCGCAACAAACCGGTCATCGTGATCAAGTCGGGCCGCTCCACGCTGGGGCAAAAAGCCGCAGCCTCGCACACGGGCGCATTGGCGGGCTCCGACGCGGTGTACAACGCGGCCATTTCCCGCGCCGGCATGCTGCGCGTCAATACACTTAACGAACTGTTCCTGGCGGCCGAGATGCTGACCCGCTGCCGGTCCACGGCCAGCGACGCCCTGACCATTCTGACCAACGGCGGTGGCGCCGGTGTGATGGCCGCCGACTCGGCCGAATGGATTGGCGTACCCCTGGCCAAACTGTCACCGCAAACGGTGGCCCAGCTCGACGCCGTGTTGCCGCCCAACTGGTCCCACGGCAACCCGGTCGACATCATTGGCGATGCTCCGGTGGAACGCTATGCCCGCGCACTGGAGGTGCTGGCGGCTGCGCCCGAGGCCGGCACCATCCTGTTCATCCACGCACCCACCGCCATCGTGCCCAGCGCGGACATTGCGCGCACCCTGGTGCCGATGGCCCGTCCGAAGTCGGGCCCAACGCCACGGCTGCTGAGCTGCTGGCTCGGTGGCCATGCAGTGGCTGATGCGCGCCACCAGTTCAAGCAGGCCGGCATTGCCAGCTTCGAGACGCCGGAGTCGGCGGTGCGCGGTGTGGCCATGCTGCAGGCATACAAACGCAACCAGACCGAACTCATTGAGGCGCCGCCCGCGCAATCCACGCAGGTCGCACCCGACCGCGAGGCGGTACGCGCCCTCGTGCGTGAGGCGCTGGCCAATGGACAGACCCTGCTGACCGAGCCTCAGGCCAAAGCCGTGCTCGACGCCTACGGCATTCCCGTGGTGTCCACCCGCACCGTGCCTGCAGACCCGAACCTGGCCGCTGCCGAGGCCACGCGCATCGGTTTTCCGGTGGTGATCAAAATCTTGTCGGAACAGATTTCCCACAAGTCCGACGTGGGCGGTGTGGCCCTGAACCTCGACAGTGCGGACGAAGTACACGAAGCGGCGCGCGTGATGCTGTCGCGCGTCAAGGCATTGCGTCCCGATGCGGTGGTGGATGGCTTCACAGTACAAGGCATGGTGCGGCGCCAGCATGTGCAGGAGGTGATCGTCGGCGCCACCATCGACCAGGTGTTCGGTCCCATCATCCTGTTTGGCCAGGGCGGTACCGCTGTGGAGGTGATGGCCGACCGCGCCGTGGCACTGCCCCCGCTGAACGTTCCGCTGGCGCGCGCGCTGGTGGCCCGCACCCGCATCTCCAAACTGCTCAAGGGTTGGCGCGACACGCCCGCTGCGAATGAGGAGGCGCTGCTGGCCGTGCTGCTGGCGGTGTCCGAGCTGCTGGCCGACATTCCCGAGCTGGCAGAGCTGGACATCAACCCGCTGCTGGTCAACCACGAAGGGGCGATAGCCCTGGATGGACGCATCCGGCTGAGCGCGGACAAACCTGCTGGCGCGCTGAATTTTGCGATCCGGCCCTATCCGTCCGAGCTGACAGAGACCATCGACTGGCACGGCCGTCCGCTGGAAATCCGCCCGATCCGTCCGGAAGACGAGGCGTTGCACACCGAGTTCCTGATGCACCTCGATCCGGAAGACATCCGCATGCGTGTGTTCTACAGCCGCCGCACCATGGAGCGCAGCGAACTCGCGCGCCTGCTCCAGATCGACTACACCCGTGAGATGGCGTTTGTGGCCATCGCCACCGGACCCGATGGCCAGCCGCAGACCCAGGGCGTGGCGCGGGCCATGACCGACCCGGACAACATTACCGCGGAATTCGGCATCATCATCCGTTCGGACATCAAGGGCGGCGGGCTGGGCCATCTGCTGATGGACAAGCTGGTTGCCTACCTGCGCGCGCAGGGCACGCAGCAGCTGGTGGCCACCGTGCTGCGCGACAACAGCCGCATGCTGGAGCTGTCACACCAGCTCGGCTTCCGGGATGCTGAGGTGCAGGAAGACCACAGCACCAGGTCCATCGTGCTGGATCTGCAATCCACCCGTACAACGCCTCAGGCGTTGTAGACCACGCCGCCCTCGACGGTTGCCGCACCGGAACGCACCAGATCCTGTACCAACCGGCTCACCCCTTCTTCCAGAGAGAGGTCGGCATACAGCTGGTCAAACATGGCTTTGAAATAGGGCGTGGCCTGCACCCATTGCAGCAGCCCAGCCTGCTCCACGTGCTGCAATTCCAGCAGCTTGAACTTGAGTAACACCTTGGCAGCGTATTGCAGGTGTTTGGTCGGGTTGGCCACAAAGCCATGGAGCCGCTGGCGCGCCACTGCAATCGCAGCATCCACTGCCGTAAAGGGTGAACCGTGCCCGGGGATGACCAGCGCAGGCCGCAAGGCCTCAATCACGTCCAGCGTGTCGGCCACTTCAGCAAAGGCATCGTCGCCATCCAGTTCCGGAAACACCACGCCAAAGCCACGCTCCCAGAGCGCATCGGCCGACACCAGCGTGCGGCTGACTGGCTCGAACAGGATGACCGAATGCGTGTCGTGGCCCGGCGCGGCATGGACCTGCCAGGTGCTATCGCCCAACGGCATCTCGGTACCCGGCAACAGCAGTGCATCGAAGGTAAACCGCGGGCAGTTCTGCCCTGTGGGCTCATACGTCAAGGCCTGCGGGTCCCAGCGCAGAACCTGGTCCGCCAGCCCCGGTGGAATGGAGGTGCGCAGTGCGGGGTAAGCCGCCTGCAGTGCCGCATTGCCACCACAGTGATCACTGTGCAAATGGGTGTTGAGCAGCAGGTGCAGGGGCTTCCCCTGCAGGGCGGATTGCACCAGCGCCAGCGTCTGGTCCGCGTGGGTGCAGTAGCCGCTGTCAATCAGGGCATTGCCCTGCGCACCCTGGATCAGGATGCTGTTGCTCGACAACCAGCCGCGCTCGAATACGGAAACACCGGCAGGCAGGACCACGGGCGCCGTTGCCATGCTGTCGCTCAGCCCAGCGCGCGCTGGACGATGATTTTCTGCACGTCGGACGTGCCTTCGTAAATCTGGCACACGCGCACATCGCGGTAGATGCGCTCCACCGGGAAGTCGCTCACATAGCCGTAGCCGCCCAGCGTCTGGATGGCGGCGCTGCACACACGCTCGGCCATCTCGCTGGCAAACAGCTTGGCCATGGCCGCTTCTTTCAGGCAGGGCCGGCCCGCATCGCGCAACGAAGCGGCATGCCATATGAGCTGGCGCGCCGCTTCGATCTGCGTGGCGCATTCGGCCAGACGGAAGCCCACAGCCTGGTGGTTGAAGATGGGTTGGCCAAAACTCTGGCGGTCTTTGGAGTAGGCAATCGCCACATCCAGCGCGCTGCGGGCCATGCCCACGCTTTGCGCCGCAATGCCGATGCGTCCGCCTTCCAAACCACCCAGGGCGATGCCGTAGCCTTCGCCCTCTTTGCCAATCAGGTTCTCTACGGGCACGCGGCAGTTATCGAAATTGATTTGCGCGGTGTCGCTGGAATGCTGGCCGAGCTTGTCTTCCAGACGTGCCACCACATAGCCCGGTGCGTTGGTCGGCACCAGGAAGGCGCTCATACCCTTCTTGCCGGCGCCCTTGTCGGTGACGGCAATCACGATGGCCACATCGCCATTCTTGCCGCTGGTGATGAACTGCTTGACGCCGTTGATGACGTATTCATCCCCTTCGCGCACTGCCGTGGTCCGCAGGCTGGAGGCATCACTGCCCACATGCGGCTCAGTCAGGCAGAACGCCCCCAGCAGCTGACCCTGCGCCAGCGGTTCAAGCCACTGTTTCTTCTGCGCCGGGTTGCCAAACTTCATGAGAATGGCGTTGACCGGGCAGTTGGTCACGCTGATCACGGTGCTGGTACCGCCGTCACCGGCGGCAATTTCTTCCAGCACCAGCGCCAGCGTCAGGTAGTCCAGCCCGGCACCGCCGAGCTCCTCGGGGACACAGATGCCGTAGGCACCCAGTGCCGCCAGCCCCTGGTGCACCGCCTTCGGGAACGTGTGCTCCTTGTCCCATTGGGCCGCGTGGGGCCAGAGTTCGGTCTGGGCAAAGTTGCGCACGGCATCGCGCACCATTTCCTGGTCTTGGGTAAGTATCAAATTGGCCTCCAGCCCTTATTGAACATGTGCAATCAGCTATTGAATTTATAGCAATTCCAGCGCCACGGCAGTAGCCTCGCCGCCGCCGATGCACAGTGTCGCCAGGCCCTTCTTGAGGCCACGCGCCTGGAGTGCATGGATCAGCGTGACCATGATGCGAGCACCCGACGCGCCAATCGGGTGGCCCAGCGCGCAGGCGCCGCCGTTCACATTGACCTTGTCGTGCGGCACGTTCAGCTCTTTCATCAGCGCCATGGGCACCACGGCAAAGGCCTCATTCACCTCCCACAGGTCCACATCACCGACCGCCCAGCCGGCTTTGGCCAGAGCTTTCTGTGTGGCGCCCACAGGAGCCGTGGCAAACCACTCGGGTTCCTGCGCATGGGTGGCGTGGCTCACGATGCGCGCCAGCGGTTTGCAGCCCAGCTTGGCGGCGGTAGAGGCCTTCATCAGCACCATGGCGGCGGCGCCGTCGTTGATGCTGGAGCTGGAGGCTGCGGTGATGGTGCCGTCTTTCTTGAACGCGGCTTTCAGCGTGGGGATCTTGTCGAGCTTGACCTTGCCCGGACCCTCGTCGATGGAGATGGTCACTTCGCCGGCACGGCCCTTGACCACCACGGGGGTGATCTCGGTGGCAAATGCACCGGATTCGGTCGCTGCCTTGGCGCGCTGCACGCTGGCAGTGGCAAAGGCGTCCTGCTCGGCGCGGGTGAAGCTGTACTTGGCTGCGCAGTCTTCACCAAAGGTTCCCATGGAGCGGCCGGCTTCGTAAGCGTCTTCCAGACCATCGAGCATCATGTGGTCAAAAATGCGGTCGTGGCCAATGCGGTAACCGCCACGTGCCTTGGGCAGCAGGTAGGGTGCGTTGGTCATGCTTTCCATGCCGCCGGCCACCAGCACGTCGTGGCTGCCGGCGATCAGCATGTCGTGCGCAAACATGGCTGCACGCATGCCGGAGCCACACATCTTGGAGAGCGTGACCGCCCCTGCGCTCTTGGGCAGGCCACCCTTGAACGACGCCTGGCGTGCCGGTGCCTGGCCCTGACCTGCCATCAGGCAGTTGCCAAAAATCACTTCCGTCACCAGCTCCGGACTGATGCCGGCGCGCTCGACCGCGGCCTTGATGGCGGCGCCACCCAGGTCATGGGCGGCCAGCGCAGAAAAGTCACCCTGAAAACTGCCCATGGGGGTACGGGCGGCGCTAACGATCACGATGGGGTCTGACATGGTTTTCCTCGTTTCAGATGGAGATAAAGCAATTGACGTTTACGTAAACGTCAATTGTGACAGAAGACGCGTGGAATCGAAAAAGCCGTTGCCAGCAAAGCCCTGCTGGAGTGCGCGGCATGCCTGCACAGGATCAGCGACTTGCGTAATCGCCGAAATGACCGCCGCACTGGCCGCGCCCGTGGCGGCCACCGCCGCCACGTTGCTGGCATCAATGCCCGCAATGCCGACCACCGGCAACGGCAGCACGCCGGCCCAGTAACGCAGGTTGTCCAAGCCCTGCGGAATCCAGGGCATGTCTTTGCTCTTTGTGGCATAGACGGGGCCGCAGGCGATGTAGCTGGGACGCAGGGCCCAGGCGCGGGCCACCTCCCAGTAGTTGTGGGTGCTTAGCCCTAAGCGGATACCGGCATTTCTCAGGGCGTCCAAGTCCACGGTTTCCAGATCTTCCTGGCCCAGATGCACGCCATAGGCGCCGTGCTGCAATGCCAATTGCCAGTGGTCGTTGATGAAAAGTTGTGCTCCCGGGGTGGCGCGCGCAATGGCGATGCTGTCCTGAATTTGCGCAGCCAACTTAGGTTCTGTGGGGTCCTTGATGCGCAGCTGCACGGTGCGGATGCCAGCCGCCAACACGCGACGCACCCAGTCGGCGCTGTCCACCACGGCGTAGACACCGAGAGCGGGGTTATTGAGCAGCGCACAGGGCTGCTGCGTGTGCAGGGCCAGAGGTGTTGTGGCACCTGGCAGCGTGAAGGCCGGCAAGTTGTCGATATGCTGCGCAAAGTCCGGCCAGGCTTGCACCGGGCCCGCTCCCTGCCCTGCGGCATAGGCGTGGCGCAGCGCGTGCGTAGTGGCCATCTTGGCCAGCACCACGGCATCGGCCACACAGTAGCCGCTGGCCAGGGCGGCGGCGGCGGTGGATGCGAAGGTGCAGCCTGTGCCGTGGTGGTGGGCTGTCGTCACGCGCGGCAGGCTGAGCCAGCCACTGGCTTGCGGACAATGCAACCAGTCGCTGGCCAGCCCATTTTCTTTGGAATCGTCTCCTCCGGTGATCACCACAGACGCCTGACCTGGTTGATACGCTTGCCCCACACCCAGCCCCAGGCGCGCAGCCTCCGCACGGTTGGGCGTGACCAGCGTGGCGCGTGGCAGCAGCTCCTGCACATAGGCTTGCACCAACGCTTCACTTGCAAAACTGGCACCGGTCGTGGAACCCAGCACCGGGTCCACCACCAGCGCCACCGGCAGGCCTCGCGCACGCAAGCGGTCCACCCATCGGCAGACCACGCGCACGTTGTCCACGCTACCGAGCAACCCGGTCTTGATGGCCTGTGGCGGCAGGTCGTGCGCGAGGGCATCCAGTTGCGCATCCAGCAGCTCGGCGCTGACCGGTTCCACGCGCGTCACAGCCACCGAGTTCTGCGCGGTGATGGACGCCACCGCCGTGCAGCCGTGCACACCAAAGGCCTGCAGGGCTTTGAGATCGGCCTGCAGGCCGGCACCGGCGCCCGAGTCGGAGCCGGCAATGCTCCAGACGATGGGGCGTACACCAGGCCTTACCGGGCGCAGTTCAGTGCCAAATGTGCTTCTGGCCCTCATAGGTATTGCGGTATTAGCTATTAGTTTCATAGCAAACTCATAACAAAATGGGATGCCCCGCCACCGGCGTGGACGCCACCGCCATGTCCTGGCGGGCCATGATGCCGGCCTCAAACGCCAGGCGACCGGCCTCAATGCCGAGCTTGAACGCGCGCGCCATGCGCACCGGGTCCACCGCGTGGGCCACGGCGCTGTTGAGCAGCACGGCGTCCAGCCCCAGCTCCATGGCCTGCACTGCATCCACCGGCGAGCCGATGCCGGCGTCCACGATGAGCGGCACACCGGGCAGACGCGCGCGCAAAGTGCGCAGCGCGCCAGGGTTGACCAGCCCCTGGCCCGAGCCAATTGGCGCACCCCAGGGCATCAGGATGTTGCAGCCCGCGTCCAGCAGGCGCTGGCAACTCACAAAGTCGTCCATGCAGTAGGGAAAGACTTCGAAGCCGTCTTTGACCAACTGCGCAGTAGCGGTCAGTAGCTCGAACGGGTCCGGCTGCAGCGTGTGGGCGTCGCCCACCACTTCGAGCTTGATCCAGTGCGTGTCAAACAGCTCGCGTGCCATGTGGGCCAGCGTGACAGCCTCGCGCGCCGTGTGGCAGCCCGCGGTGTTGGGCAGCAGGTGGGCGCCGGTGGCTTGCACCAGCGTAAAGAAATCGTCCGCCTGACCACCGTGCGCGAGCTGGCGGCGCAGCCCCATGGTGACCACCTGCGCGCCGGAAGCGGCTATCGCCTCCTGCAACACCTGCGGCGACGGGTAGCTGGCGGTACCGAGAAAGAAACGGCTGGTGAGCGTGCGTCCGCCGATGTGCCACGGGCTTGTGCCTGAGCGCCCCGGCGGCAGCGGGCTCTGCTCCGTGTCCCCCGCCCGCTGTGCGGGCTCCTCCTTTACCTGCGCAGAACCCACTACCACCGGGTCTTTCTGTTGCTCGGACATGGGTTCAGCCTCCCTGGATGGGTTGAAAGGTCACGATCAGATCGCCGACGCAGAGCAGGCGTTGCGCGCGCAGGTCGCGCGGCACAAACTCGCCATTGACCGCCGTGGCCAGCGCGGCGGGTTGCACGCTCTGCGCATCCACCCAATCTTGCAAGGTGCGGGCGGTGGTGGTTTGCGGCTGGCCATTCACAACCACGGTGAAGGACTCGGAAATGAAATCCGGTGTACTCATAGCGATAACTCCTTGAGGGCCTGCTCCACCAGCGCGGGCGCCAGCAGCCAGCCATGGCGGTACAGGCCGTTAATGCAGGTCAGGCCCGCGCTGTGCTTCAGCACCGGCAGGTTGTCGGGCAGGGCCGGGCGCAGATTGGTCTCGGTATGCACCACGCGTGCCTCGGCCAGTGCGGGAATGGCGCTGTGCGCAGCACTCAGCAATTCCAGTGTGCTGCGTAGCGACACGGGCGAACGGTCCTCACTCTCGATCTCGCTGGCGCCCACCACCAGGCAGTCGTCGGGCCGGGGCACGATGTAGACGCTGTGGCGCGGGTGCATCAGGCGCACCGGACGCCTCAAGCTGGCGCCGGGCGCATGCAGCAAAAATACTTCGCCCCGCACACCACGCATTGGCAACGCGGGCTTGGCGCCCACACCGCGTACGTCAAACACGTGGTCAAACTCAGCCCGAACGGAATTGGAGAGCACCAAGGCCCCCGGCTCCACCGCCGCCACCGTGCGACCCCAGTGCCACAGCACCCCCTGCCGGGTGCCTTGCGCATGCAGGGCCTGCAGGGTGTTGTGTACCTCGATATAGCCCTCGCAGGGCAGGAGCCAGGCCAGCGATGGTCCGTGGATACCGGGCTCCAGCTGCGCCAGTGCTTCGGCCTGGAGTGCCTGGGGCAGGTAAGCGGCACCGGCCTTGGCCTGCAGCAGGCCGACCAGCCGCTGGGCCGCACCGGCATCACTGCGGTGGGCCAGCAGCAGACTGCCATCAAAGTGACAGACCTGGGGCACACCCAGCGCCTGCGCAATGCCGGGCCACAGCGCGCAGGAGCGCAGGCCCAGGTGGAACACGTCCTCGTTGGAGCGGTCCAGTTCGGCCACGGGACTGAGCATGCCCGCAGCCGTCCAGGCAGCGGCCTGGGTTCCTGAAGTTTCGCGGGGCCCCGGACCACTGGCGGGGTCAAAGACTTCCACGCGGTGCCCTTCCGCGCTAAGCTGGAGCGCCAGCAATCGGCCGAGCAAGCCGGCCCCTGCAATACCCATATGCATGGTGTTTTCCTCAGGACGGCGGTTATTGCGCGGGCTGGATGGGGATGTAGATTTCCCCGCCCACCCGTTTGAACTCGTCGGACATCACCTCCATGCCCGACTGCAGCGCCTGCTCCTCGCTCACGCCCAGGTTCTTGGCGTAGTCGCGCACCTCTTGCGTGATCTTCATGCTGCAGAACTTGGGGCCGCACATGGAGCAGAAGTGCGCCACCTTGGCGCCTTCGGCGGGCAGGGTTTCGTCGTGGAACTGCTTGGCGGTTTCCGGGTCCAGCGACAGGTTGAACTGGTCCATCCAGCGAAACTCGAAGCGCGCCTTGGACAGCGCATCGTCGCGCGCCCGCACACCCGGGTGGCCCTTGGCCACGTCGGCCACATGGGCGGCAATCTTGTAGGTGATGATGCCCACCTTCACATCTTCGCGGTCCGGCAGACCCAGGTGTTCCTTGGGGGTGACGTAGCACAGCATGGCGGTTCCGAACCAGCCGATCATGGCCGCGCCAATGCCGCTGGTGATGTGGTCGTAGCCCGGTGCAATGTCGGTGGTCAGGGGGCCCAGGGTGTAGAACGGGGCTTCGCCGCAGTGCTTGAGCTGCTCGGTCATGTTGGCCTGCACCATGTGCATGGGCACGTGGCCGGGGCCTTCGATCATCACCTGCACGTCCTGCTGCCACGCTTTGTGCGTGAGCTCGCCCAGCGTGCGCAGCTCGGCAAATTGCGCTTCGTCGTTCGCGTCCGCACCGCTGCCGGGGCGCAGGCCATCGCCCAGCGAGTAGCTCACGTCATACGCCTTCATGATTTCGGTCATCTCGTCGAAGTGCGTGTACAAGAAGTTTTCTTTGTGGTGGGCAATGCACCACTTGGCCATGATGGAGCCGCCGCGCGACACGATACCGGTCACGCGATTCGCCGTCAGGTGGATGAAGGGCAGGCGCACGCCGGCATGCACCGTGAAATAGTCCACGCCCTGCTCGGCCTGCTCGATCAGCGTGTCGCGGAAGATGTCCCAGGTCAGGTCTTCGGCAATGCCCCCCACCTTTTCCAGCGCCTGGTAGATGGGCACGGTGCCGATGGGCACGGGGCTGTTGCGCACGATCCAGTCGCGGATGTTGTGGATGTTGCGGCCGGTGGACAGGTCCATCACCGTGTCGCCGCC
>Ga0116159_1004128_pt1 | contig 12512 bp, 19 predicted proteins | sample AD_JPNAS1_MetaG_FD_89878 | JGI IMG/M metagenome (GOLD analysis project Ga0116159, IMG submission 89878) | Active sludge microbial communities of municipal wastewater-treating anaerobic digesters from Japan - AD_JPNAS1_MetaG | ecosystem: Engineered > Bioreactor > Anaerobic > Digestate | place...
CTTCTGCGCAGACAGCTGATGCACTGCAGGCGCTGGGACCGACGCATTTGGCCGGATCCAGCACCGCTTCCCTTGACGCTCGGAACTCGCTAGTGGTTGTAGCCCTCGGGCTGAGCAGAAGGTGCAGGTCGGCAGCGTCCACATCGCAGTCGGCCAGCACCTTACTGTCGGCCAGAACAGCAAAGGATCCGACTATGGAGGTCTTGCCTGTGCCGCCCTTGCCGCTGATGACAAGTAGTTCCTTCATCGCACCGTTTCCGCCTCCTCCGGCAGCGGCCCCGCCGCAGCGCGAATCTGCCGCCAAAGGCCCCTCAGCGAATCGCCCAGTTCAGGGAAGTCGCTTACAAGCTGGCCTCCACGAGCGTAAGAGGCTGCGAATCTTCTGTCGAATGGGATCTCGAGCAACACAGGGATGCTCTCCTGCCTGCAGTAGGCTGCGACCTTGTCATCGCCCAGGCCTGCTCGGTTGATAACCACACCGAATGGAACGCCCAGTTCCCGCACCATGTCCACCGCGAGTGTCAGATCATTCAGCCCGAACGGTGTCGGCTCCGTAACAAGTATGCAGTAGTCGCTCCCCTTCACCGAGGCTACTACGGGGCAGGACGTCCCGGGCGGCGAGTCGATAATAACGACTCCATTGGCTGGGACAGCCTTGCTCCGTACAGCCTTCACCACCGGAGGAGCCAGAGCAGTACCGATGTCGACTCGTCCCTGGACGAATCTGATCGCCTGTGCCGCTGCCGCCGCGTCTGCCGCTTCTGCCGCGTCCGCCACTGCGCCCGCGCGGCTTACCCAACCGGTCTCCACAACCCCGATTGCCCTGGGCGCCTCGGATATTGCGCCCTCAGGGCAGAACCGCGCGCATCCTCCGCATCCGTGGCACAGTTCAGGGAAGGTGATCGCGCGGCCTCCCAACGACAAGATGGCATGAAAGGCGCACACCTCAGCGCAGGTCCCGCATCCGCTGCATCTGCTCTCGTCGACAACAGGCACAGGCAGAGTGACCGGCTCGGAGGTTTCTAGCACGGGGCGGAGGAACAGATGCGCGTTGGGCTCCTCTACATCACAGTCCAGAAAGTCTACAGGCACACTATCCTCCAAAGCCAGCGCCAGGTTGACGGCGATAGTCGTTTTGCCTGTGCCGCCCTTCCCACTGGCGACCGATACGATCATGGCCTACCTACCGTGTCCGCAGGAATGGCCATGGTTGTCATTATGGTCGCTGTGGTTGCCGTGGCTGCATGACCCATGTCCTTGGTGTGCTTCAGCGCTATCGGGGTGGTCGCACGCGCTCTCGCCCACCTCGAGCGAGCCTGCGAGGTAGTCGTCGACAACCTTGGTCACGCTCCCCGAGGCGCCCACTACGGTCTGGATGCCCTTGGTCGCGAACAACTGCTGAGCCCTGGGGCCCATACCGCCGGCGATGATGCACGAGACTCCCAGTTTCGATAGATACTCCGGCAGGAACCCTGGCTGGTGCTCTGGATTGGCCACACGCTCTGTGCCCAGGGTCTTGCCGTTCTCTACTGTCACTACAATGAATTCGGAGCAATGACCAAAATGCGGTGATATCATTGCGCCATCTGTTGCCAACGCAATCTTCATGTTCGATCAACCTCCCAAGTCGGTGCGAATCGTTTAGTCAGTCTGGCTGCCTATGGTGTCAGTATTGTACTCTAGCGTCTTCCCATTCCGTGATGCGAGTCCACAGTGGCGCCGGAAACCGGGCTGAGCTTGCCGACCTTGTAGGCCTCAAGAGCATCGCGCACCGTGCCTGAAGCCGCGGAATACACCTTGATACCCGCCGCTTCCAGCGCGCGCGCTGCGTTTGGGCCAACGTTTCCGGTGATCACCGCTCCTACTCCCTTGTTGGCCAGGAACTGCGCGCTCTGGGTGCCCGCGCCCCCAGACGCCGTGACGCTCTCGTTCGAAAACGCCTCGAACTTGTCGGAGTCCGAGTCGACGATGACAAAGTTTCGACACCGTCCGAACCGCGGGTCCATGGCCGAATCCAAGTCCGCGCCCTGAGCGGTTACCGCAATACGCACGTTACTCTCCGCCTTTCGTCGAGCCCTGGCCCGGGCCCGGGCTCTGCTCTGGGTTACTTCCCGAGCCAGTTAAGTCGTTGAGCCGCCGTTCCATGATCCCAAGCTCTCCTCTGAGAAACTGCGCCTGCTGGCTAAGCAACTCCTTCTCGCGCTCGACCGACATGCCCTGAACATCATCGGCATAGCGGCTGTGCTGCGGCGCGCCTCGAAAGCCTCCGACAGCGAACGCAGCCCATCCGGGGCGGCCGCACCTCATCCAGCCCGGCATGCCCGTGGCATAGTACATCCGCCTGTGGCCCCTGCCTCGACCTGCCCCAATCCTCCCTTGGATTCCCGCTGCGCCCCTTCCTCTTGCCCCTGATCCTGCTCCCTCTCCTGATCCTGCCGGCGCCCCTGCTCTGCCCCTTGCTCCGGGGGCATCGGCAAAACCGGGAACGTCGTACCCTGCGCAATAGCCTGCGGCCCGTCCGGTCATCGGCCCGAATCCGGCCGGACCTGTTCCGTCTCCTCTTGGCATCTCACATGCCTCCTTAGTTATAATGGTCATATGCCCGATATCAGTATACCCGGAGTTATGGGCATATGTCAATAACCATGTGAGACATGGCCAGATCAGACAAGAGCGACCTCACACAGGGCAGGACCGCCGCTTGGGTAGAATCCCCTCTGCCACCCGTGCGAACGTCAATCATCGGTTTCCGCAACGCCCTCGTCGCTTTCCTCGCTTAGCTCCGCAGTGCGGACACGCGGGGTCTGCCCCACTCCGCGCGGCGGCGAATGGCGCCTCAAACTCATGGCTACACGCCCCGCACCGGAACTGCCCCAAAGCCAGTCGGTAAGTTCCGCCTTCGAAGCGGATGGCCTTTCCTTCCACAAGCGCCCGAGCCACCTTCTCTCTGGCCGAAGAGAGCACCCTCTGAAACGTAGGCCGAGATACCTGCATACGTTCAGCGCACTCTTCCTGCTCCAGTCCTTCTAGATCCTTGAGGCGTATAGCCTCAAGCTCCTCTACTGTGAGCACTTCCTCCTCCAGGTCGCGCCGCGATACGCCCGCAGGCTTGAACACAGTCACCTGAGGAATGAACTCCACACGTCTGAGTTTGGGTGGTCTTGGCATAGTATCAGCTCCTGTTCGGAATTATGCGCATGTCCAGAGTAGGTAACTCCCTGCTCCTCGAATATCAATCATATGCCCATAACCATTGTGATAGAACTCGTCCCGAGTGTCAATGCGACCTCTTGACACCTATCACATGCTGTTGTATATTCTGATCAGAGGATGTTAGTCGCACCTAACTTATTTCGCTGGCTCGCCACCGCCGGATACGATTGAGCAAGGAGGATCGAGCATGGCTGAATCGAGAGCCCGCATATCGCCTTCGCTCGAAGACTACCTGGAAGCCGTGCTGGAGCTGGCCGGCGACGATGACGGCGCGCGCACTACCGATGTGGCTGATAGGCTCGGGGTATCCAAGGCCAGCGTCAACCAGGCCATGGGTCTGTTGGTAGCCCGCGGCCTGATAAGCCGAGAGAGGTATGGGCCAGTCTACCTTACAGAAGACGGACGGGATGCGGCTCAAGCCGTCTTCAGGAGGCACCGTGCAATCAAGTCCTTCCTCATCTCTGTGCTGGGCGTAGACGAATCCATAGCTGAAGAAGACGCGTGTCAAATCGAGCACGTGGTCAGCAAGGAGACTATGGCGGGCATAATCGACTTCATGGAAAAGGGGGCCGAGGGATGATTAAAGACGACAGACCGACCTCGCTGGACGGGCTCGACCTGGGGGAACGCGGCACGATTATCCGTGTTGGCTGCCCGGGCCCGCTCAGACGCAGGCTCATGGATATGGGCTTGACGCCAGGCACCGAAGTCCGCCTCGAAGGCGTCGCCCCTCTGGGCGATCCCATCATCGTGTCCGCCCGAGGAAGCCGCCTGGGCCTCAGGCGGGCTGAAGCTGCAAGCATCACCGTCAGCCCGTGGCCCGATTCGGCATGCACAGATCGCTGCCGGCGCCGGCACGGGCGTGGATGGTCAAACGCCGCGTCACGCAGAATGCGTGTTTTTCGCGCCGAAGTTAGTCGGCACTAACTATTCGCCCGGGTAGTGAACGTCGCCAAACGCACGATCATCGGAGAACCATTGCAGTATCATTGCTTCGGAGGACTATTGCACTATGAACGATGCCTCTGCGCGCGCAATTCCGGTAATCGCCATCGCCGGCAACCCCAACTCAGGCAAGACCGCCCTGTTCAACGCCATTACCGGCGCGCGTCAACACGTGGGCAACTGGCCCGGAGTAACGGTTGAGAAGAAGGAAGGACGCGTAACCCGAGGCGACAGATCCGCGCTGGTAGTCGACCTGCCCGGCACTTACGGCCTGGGCTCACAGGCGCTAGACGAGACCATTGCGCGCGACTTCATCACGCGCGAACGGCCCGACATCGTGATCAATGTAGTGGACTCCACCAATCTTGAAAGGAACCTTTACCTCACGATTCAGCTGCTCGACATGGGCGTCCCTCTCGTGATGGCACTCAACATGTTCGACGAGGCAGAGGCGCTTGGCCTCGATATCGACGTGGAGGAGCTGTCGAAAGCGCTGGGAGCAAAAATCGTGCCCACAGTGGCAGTCCGCCGCCAGGGAATCGGCGACTTGCTCGACGCAGCCTTCGCCGCCATTTCCGCCCAAAGCACACAAGGCGACTCGCTGGTACAAAGCCGCGAGTCGCAGTATTCGGTCGAGGCTGACGGCTCAGGCAGGCTGCACGGTTCGGCCAAATTGCACGACCCGGCCATTGAGCCCCGCTACAAACTCGCAGCCGAGATCGCCCAGTCGGTCGTCGCCAGCGCGTCTGACCGTGCCGCAGAATCGCCGTCGCAACGAATAGACCGGGTGGTGCTCAATCCGTGGCTCGCCTACCCGATCTTCTTCGGCGTAGTCTGGGCCATGTTCCAATTCACGTTCTCACTGAGCGAACCCGTAGCGGGCTGGCTCGGAGGCGCAATTGGAGCCTTCGGAGGCTGGGTCGCTCACGTACTCGGAGCCACGGGCGCGCCGGAAGTCGCGGTCGCTTTCCTTGTAGATGGGATCATCGCAGGCCTCGGCGCCCTGCTCGAGTTCGCGCCACCCATATTCCTGCTCTTCTTCGCCATATCCTTTCTTGAAGACATTGGTTACATGGCACGGGCCGCACTCATCTCCGACAGACTCATGGACGCGGTCGGGCTGCACGGCAAGGCGTTCATCCCGATGATCCTGGGCTTTGGGTGCAACGTCACCGGAATCCTGGCAGCGCGCAGCCTCGATAGCCGCCGCGACAGGCTGGTATCGATACTCGTTAACCCGCTGATCTCGTGTTCCGCGCGATTGCCGGTGTACGTCTTGTTCGCCAGCGCCTTCTTCCCCGAGCGCCGCGGGCTTGTAGTGTTCTCCCTCTATGCGCTGGGTGTTGTGTTGGCCGCGCTGGTAGCCAAAGTGCTGAGCGTCTTCATCAGACCCGATGCCTCGTCCACATTCGTAATGGAACTCCCGCCATACCGAATGCCGAGGATATCAGGGGTTTTGATCCAGACATGGGAGAGGAGCCGGGAATTCCTCCACAAGGCCGGCACAGTAATCTTGCTGGCAGTAGTCGTGGTGTGGGCGTTGTCCAACCTGCCCCCAGGCGCCGCCCCGGGCAGCCCGGAGTCGCTGATCGGCAAGATAGGCGGTGCAATAGCGCCCCTGCTAAAGCCCGCCGGATTCGGCTCTTGGCAGGCCGCGGCGGCTTTGGTGTTCGGGGCCATCGCCAAGGAACTGATAGTGGGCACTCTGGGAGTGCTGTATGGTTCAGGTGTAGGGTCAGGCGAAATCGGGCTGATCGGCGCAATACAGGCCAACTGGACGCCCCTCTCGGCATACGCATTCCTGGTCATGGCGCTTGTGTACATGCCGTGCGCGGCCACGATAGCGACCATCCGGCGCGAGACCGGTTCGCGGGCGTGGACCGCCTTCGCGGTGGCGTATCCGCTTGTGCTGGGATGGGCGCTTGCAGTCATCGTCTATCAGGTTGGACGCCTTATTGGCCTGGCATGACCCCGTTGTTTTGGGCACGCAGGAGAGACCCCGGCTCCTCGCAGAGAGCGCATATCTCTGGCTGACTGCCGTCCCTCACGCCCAGTCAGGGCGCGGGCGCCACAGTATCGGCCTGCGCCGCTTGAGGTCGTAGTCATCGCATCGCAGTATCCTAGCCACCCTGGCCTGCGTAAGCGCATCTTCCTCGGACAGCCCTTTCGACTCAAAGGCCGAGACAATCGAAGCCCAAGGGTCGGCGCCGGCACTTTCGAGGACGGTCTGTGCCCGGCGCGGGCCCACACCGGGGCATCCCGAGTAGCCGTCAGTCGAATCGCCAGTCAACACCTGAAAGTAGAACCAGTAGTCCGCGTCCGGCGTCGTCACCCGCTCCATGCAGTCCGTCCGCCAATTGTAGTGGACTCCCGGCACCTGCTTCAGGTCCTTGTCGGTACTGGCCATGACATAGCTCCGCGGCGACCTGGTGGCCATGATGCCCATGACGTCGTCCGCCTCCAGGCTATCCTCTGACTTGCACTCCCACACCTGCCGCGCGTGCTCGATGAGCACATCCAACAGCGCCGGCCTGGGCAGGCCCCGACGGTTTGCCTTGTATGTAGGCAGTACGGCATACCGGAAATTCTCGCAGTCGGTGAAGCAGAGAATTGCCTTGTCAGTCCGCGTCTCCCTCAGCATGCGCTCGACTGCCGAATCGAACCCGGCAATCGCCCATCTTCCGTCGTTGCGCAACCGATCGTTCCGCGCCTCGCCGTCCGCATCCCCATAAACAGCCGCAGCCGCGCGCACGCCGCCCCCACCCCGTCTGGCCTCATACGCATACGCAAACTGGCAAGCCAAGATATCCGCGTCAATCAGTAGATCCATACCCGTCCCCCTAACCTGTCCTCCCAGCCCATTCTCTCAGCCCCACATCCCAGCCGGTCCTCCCAGCACAGCAAAGGGCACGAATAGACCGGTTTCGCCGGCCTACTCCTTCTCCGAGCATGTGATATTCTCCTGCGACGCTGCGACGGCGTATTGTGCCATTCAAGGCAATATGGTAATATAGCCATAAACCTGTTCTACAACGGAGGTGCGGATCATGACCGACAACGACGCCCAAGGCGGGGGGTCTGGAGGCGGACTTGGTTTCTTTGAGCGGTATCTGACCGTGTGGGTTGCAGCGTGTATTGTGCTCGGAGTGTTCATGGGCCTTAAGCTGCCATGGTTTCCCCAGACCCTGAGCAGATGGGAGTACGCCCACGTGTCAATACCTGTTGCGATCCTGATTTGGTTCATGATCTATCCAATGATGGTTCAGATAGACTTCGGAAGCATCAAACGCGCCGGACGCCATCCCAAGGGACTGATCGTCACTCTCGTCGTGAACTGGGTGATCAAGCCGTTCACCATGTTCGGGCTAGCGTGGTTCTTCCTCAGGGTAGTCTTCGCCAGATGGATACCTGCTGATCTGGCACAGCAGTACGTCGCCGGCGCGATCTTCCTGGGCGCGGCCCCGTGCACCGCAATGGTGTTCGTATGGAGCTACCTGTGCGGCGGCAATGCAGCTCACACCCTGGTGCAGGTGGCCATCAACGACCTTGTGCTCCTATTCCTCTACGCTCCAATAGTCATCTTCCAACTGGGGCTGACAGAGCTTCGGGTTCCCTACGACACAATACTACTCTCAGTAGTCCTGTACGTGGTCATCCCACTGGCCGCAGGCTACATCACCCGTGTTCGCCTCATTCGCACCAAGGGGGAACAGTGGCTGAACGAATCCTTCTTGCCGAGACTTAAGCGATTTACCATAATCGGTCTGCTCCTGACGCTCGTGATACTCTTCTCGTTTCAAGGCGAAACCATCGTCTCCAACCCCGTCCATATCTTGCTCATAGCAGTGCCGCTCACGATACAGACCTATCTGATCTTCACCGTTGCTTACCTCTGGGCCAAGGCATGGCGCGTTGACCGGACCGTGGCCGGCCCGGCGGCGATGATAGGCGCCAGCAATTTCTTCGAACTCGCAGTCGCAGTGGCAATATCCCTGTTCGGCCTGGGATCAGGCGCGGCGCTCGCGACGGTTGTGGGCGTACTGGAGGAAGTGCCCATCATGTTGAGCCTGGTGGCCTTCGCGAACAAGACGAAGCACTGGTTCCCTGAGCCCGAGCCCGCAGCCTCGGCGGCAGGAGTTGCGGCAGCCAAAGCAACCGCGGGCACTCGAAAACAGCAGCGCAAGGCATAGACTAGGAAGGAGATGCAAGCATCCGGGGCCCCGAGGCGGCGCGCGCGTCGGCGCGCCCATGCATAGCACGCGTGCTTGCGCATGCCGACATGCCGAACCCCTTGCTTGCTCGCTTGTTGCCTCCTGATGGCACACATGGTACAGCTGCACCATGATAGGGCAAATCTGTAATATATTCCCGGTGTCTGCTCCTGTGCCACATAGTCTGGATTCTGAAGTATCGACGGCGCATTCTCGTCGAGCAGGTAGCTGAGCGACTGAAGCAGACTGTCGAGCAAACGGCTGCTGAGCGAGAATGGGCTGTGGGCCCCGTCCTGCTTCATCGCGAGAAGCGGGCAATGTGTCTGCGAAGACGATCGAACGGTACATTAAGGAGCAAATCGAAGAGGAGCGACCAGCGTGCAGACTATAGCGTTGCGGCCGGTCGCCCGAAGAAGCTCACGAGCAGACTGCGAAACCCTACTGCCCTGACAGGACCCCATCGGCGGCGATTCAATCAAAAAGACCTTATCGATCCCCGCGTGGCTCAACGACATGGCGGAAAGCAGAATATCCACTTCTCCCAGACACTTCAGCGCGCGCTCAAAGAGGAGCTTGGCCTGGCTGAACAGCCCTGAGAGGTCGCTACTGACTAACGGCCAAACCAGGTGCGTATCTGCGCCTCCGAAGGAACCTTCCCCGCCAGCATCGTTTTTCCGTCGATCATCACTGCGGGCGTCATCATGATGCCTCTCTCCACAATCTCGCTGATATCGGTGACGTGAATGACCTCGGCCTCGATCCCAAGCTTCCTGATGGTCTCCGATATCGTCTCTTCCGTCTTGCGGCACTTTGCGCTGTGCTGCACTGCTATGCGATGACGACGCCGAATATCATTCCGCTTATGGTCGCCACGACAACTACTAGCGACACGAACACTGCCGTCTTCTTTAGCTCCAGCGTGCGGTCGGCGTCACCGTCGCCCGAAGCTGACGCCGGGCCCTTCCGTCTTTCGGCCTCCTCGCCCCTGAGAATTAGCGCCATCAGCAGCCCGATGAGAATCGAGAACACGACCGCTCCGATTGCCCTGGCAAGCCCGACCTTCCAGCCCAACACGCGGGCGGTCATTACGATAGCAAGGACATTAATGGCCGGACCCGAGCACAGGAATGCCAGCGCAGGGCCCAGACCTGCGCCTTTCCTGTATATGCCCATAGAGAGCGGCAGGATTGTGCACGAACAGACAGCGAGTATCGCACCCGACACTTACGCGACGGCGTACGCCAGCCATTACTTTGCGCCCCTGCCCAGATACCGCATGACCGACTTGGTAGAGATGAAGTTCTGCATCGTGCCGGCGATGAAGGACGCAGGCGCCAGGCAGAACAGCACATGCTGCCGCGCATATTCTTGCACCATATACAACGATTCTAGCACTGCGGACTGCACGCGCGGGTCGCCGACAGGGACGAAGTAGGCAACCAAGAATACCGCTAGCACAATCAGAAACGTCTTCAGTTCTTCCATCTATGAACTACGCCTCTCCTTCCCGACCCCGCGAGTGCCCACAGCCGTCAAGCCCGGGCGCTGCGCCCGCGCCAGGCTCGCACATATGGTCGATGCACTTCATGAACTGATAGGTGCAGGTCGCATGAAGGCTGTACCATACGTTAAGCCCTTCCTTTCTGAACGAGACGATATCAGCGTTTCGAAGCACGCCCAGGTGTTTCGAAACCGTGGACTGATCCAGTCTGAGCCTATCCACGAGCTCACAGACGCACTTCTCGCCTTCCTCTGCCAGGATCTCCACAATCCTGCACCTGCTCTCATTGGCAAGGGCCTTGAACACGGTTGTGCGTCTCCGCATCTTCCTTGTTCCCATATCAACCACCTTCACCTTTCATGGCTATATTAGAATATAGCCATTCGTCTGTCAAGAAGATACCATGGTTCCACCACCCCACGAACCCATCGCCTCATCGCCTCGATGCCTCGACGCCTCGACGCAAATCGTCTGAGCTGTCGAAGGGCCATCAACAACCCGCTGCAGGTAGCCCATACGCGTTCCGGCACTTTACATCGATATTCAGAAGGAGTGAAGCTTCTGTTGTCGTAATTGGTAGTAAGCCTAACCATGCCATTGCAAGGAGGGAAAAGACCATGCACGGCTCAGTAGGATTCTCGCCCAAGATCAATGACCCGGCCTTCGCAAAATATCAGAAGGCATCCAACAAGTGGGCGATCATCTTCTCGGGTATACTGGCTATCATTGCAGTAGTGGGCTTCCCGATCTATGGGCACAGGACCGGGGAGCTCGAAATGCCGCAGTCTCTCTACTACGGGCTGGGCATAGGCGGGATGTTCATCGTAATCGCCCTGGTGCAGATCGCCCGGAAAGGTCGCGACACCACCTGGGACGGCGTTGTAGTCGGAAAGCAGGTCTTCGAACGCAGGACTTATGACAAGACCAACGACACGCATACGACTCATACAGTGTATGAGTACAAGGTAAAGCGCAGTAACGGCAAGATCTACAAGCATCAGCACCAGGATTGCGATACTGTGTTCAAGTACTTCGATGTCGGCGATAAAGTACGGCACCACAAGGGGTTTGACCCGTACGAGAAGTACGATAAGTCAAAGGATGACATTGTCTTCTGCATTGCCTGCGGATCAATCAACGATATCTCCAACGACACTTGCTTTCGCTGCAAGTGTCCGCTCCTCAAGTAGGGGCGTGGAGGCGGCGTTACGGTGGATGAGACCGAGAAGCTCCGATGGGAGATATCAGTTCCGATCTTTCGGAACGCTATCATAGTAAGGCAGATGGCCATCGCGATCGGGATTCCCTTTGGCCTGGTCATCGGCATTCTGCTCATTGCCTCGCGCGGCGAGGGAGCAAGAGAGTATTCGTTCTACGGCTTGGCGCTCATAGCTGCCGCCTTCGGACTGGCCTATCTCGTGATCATGATCGCTTATGGCGGCAAGTACCAGGTGGGTTTCGTGCTCGATCACATGGGCATTCAATGCTACACCTGCGGCAAACAGGCGAAACGAAATCGCGTCATCAACGGGCTCACAGTTGCGTTGGGGATTCTGACGCGCCGCCCCACGGCGGCAGGGGCGGGAATTCTCGCGGCGTCACAGCAATCCACATCACTCAAGTGGCGCAACATGAGGAAGACCAAGTTTCACCGCGCGCAGTACACAATCACTGTCCACGGGCACTTCGCGCAGCAGATAGCGATATTTTGCACACCGGACAACTATGCGACTGTCGAAACCTTCATCCGGTCTAGGCTGCGCGATTTGGGAAGACGAGTCGGCGGGTGAGAGAGTGTGGCCAAGAGGATCCTCATCACACTGCTGGGCATAGCGCTCATCATCTACGGCGTGGGCATGGCTATGCTAGGGTTTGTGGGCACGCGCGCAATAGCCGTGATTACTAGCATTCGGCGGCAGGGCGGGGAACGCGACGAAGCAGTACCCGGACGATACACCTACAGCATCGGCTACCGATTCGCGCTGCCCGATGGCAGGATCGTCGACGGTTCCACCACCAGGATTGGCGGTTCCGTCTACGTCAAGGCGACCGGGACTTCGACAGCTCCCGTGAGGTATTTCGCGTTCTTCCCCCATTTCAACGCACTGGAATCTCATACCACGCCGTGCATCGGGCAGCTGATTGTAGCTATAGCAGGGGTGTTCATTGTTGTCGCCGAGAACAGGCGAAGATAAATGCAAACCTGGTGCGCGCAATACGACCCACGATGAGCGACCGTTGCTGTCGATTGGAGGTTACCATGAGCGAACTACTGAGCCTGCTGAATGTAGGCAGAGTCCTAGAGAGAAACCTCATTGCTGTTGGCATATGCTCTCCCGGCGAACTGAGACGAGTTGGGGCCAAAGAAGCCTTCATACGCATCCGCGCCATTGACAACGGAGCCTGCCTTCACATGCTGTATGGACTGCAGGGAGCTGTAGAGGGCATAAGGGACACGGAGTTGCCCGAGAGCACAAAGGAAGATCTACGGCTCTTCTTCAGAGGGCTTTAATGGTGTTACAGGTAAGCGTCAGTTTGCCGGCCGTGTATGGGATGTGGGATTTTCTGTCATATTACGCCGCGAACAACCCGTATGCGTGACCTGCCGGAATTACCGCAGGTTTTTGCCAGCACCTGCCGGA
>Ga0116159_1004137_pt1 | contig 12486 bp, 10 predicted proteins | sample AD_JPNAS1_MetaG_FD_89878 | JGI IMG/M metagenome (GOLD analysis project Ga0116159, IMG submission 89878) | Active sludge microbial communities of municipal wastewater-treating anaerobic digesters from Japan - AD_JPNAS1_MetaG | ecosystem: Engineered > Bioreactor > Anaerobic > Digestate | place...
CGGAACCGGACTTCAAAATATCATGCCCCATGCTTCAATTTTTGCTTTTGGTCTCGTCGCTTATGGATTCCTCTGTATGGGACCCGTCAATATCGCGGTGGATTCCTATGGCCCGGTAACCGATAACGCTCAATCCATTTTTGAATTGGCCCAGACCGAGTCAATCCCCGGCATTGAAAGTGAGATCGAGAGAGATTTCGGCTTCAAGCCTGATTTCGCAAGCGGCAAACATTATCTGGAAGCCAATGACTCCGCCGGAAACACCTTCAAGGCCACGGCAAAACCCGTGCTGATCGGCACCGCTGTCGCGGGCGCTACCACCATGATTTTCTCGATCATCCTGCTTTTGCAGGAGCATCTGCAAACGACCGCGATCGCCGCGGCCGCGGGAGGTTTTGTACCGACCAATATCGGGGAAATCCTGCTCCACCAGCAGTTATCCCTCACGGCCGCTCCTGTTCTGCTTGGGTTCATCTGCGGAGGAGCCGTTATTTACTGGTTCTCCGGAGCCTCCATCCAGGCAGTCGCTACGGGAGCCTATTCAGCGGTGGAATACATTAAGAAGAACATGAACCTCGAGATGAAAGAAGCTCAACGTGAGGATTCGATCAAGGTGGTGCAAATTTGTACGGAGTATGCCCAGAAAGGAATGTGGAATATCTTCCTCGGCCTGCTTTCCCTCACCCTCGCTTTCGCGATGTTCGATCCCTATTTCTTCATCGCTTATCTTTTGGCCATCGCTGTTTTCGGGCTCTTCCAGGCCATGTTCATGGCAAATGCCGGCGGTGCCTGGGACAATGCCAAAAAATATGTTGAAGTTGATCTTGGCGAGAAGAACACTCCCCTGCACGCGGCCACAGTCATCGGAGATACCGTCGGAGACCCGTTTAAAGATACGACGTCGGTCTCGTTAAACCCGATCATCAAATTCTCGACCCTTTTCGGCATGCTTGCCGTCGAAATCGCGATCAAGATGAACCCTGCGACAACCACGGTTAGCGGGGCCGTCCTTTTTGTAGCGGGACTATTTTTTGTGTGGAAGTCCTTTTACAAGATGCGTATCCCGAAACTGGAAATCACGGCGAAAACCCCAAGCTGATTTTTTCCGAGATTTCGGAAGACGATCAAGAAAAAAGCCCCGTCGAACGACGGGGCTTTTTTTGTGTTTGGATTTCACCGGTTACATCAGTCGTGATTTCATTTCGTAACGACCCGGCTCCCGGCCCAAATCAGCAAACTCAGGAATTCGCTCTCGCCTCTTTTGACGACTGAGGCCAAAGAATCGAAGCCACCACTGAAAAGACAAGGACCAGCAGAATGGTCCCGAGAGTCGCTACGGTCGGAATATGAAAAAAGTGCGACGCGATCATTTTGACACCAATCAGGACCAAAATCAGCGAAAGACCGTAATGGAGATAATGAAACAGCTTCATGAGCTGGGCCAGCGCGAAATAAAGCGCCCGAAGTCCAAGTATCGCGAAAACATTTGAGGTGTAAACGATGAACGGATCTCTGGAAATCGCAAGAATGGCGGGGATTGAATCAACCGCGAACAAAATGTCCGTGGATTCCACGACAAGCAAAATGACAATCAGCGGCGTGGCATGAAGGACGCCGTTTAATCTGACAAAAAATTTTCCTTCGTGATAGTCCTGGGTTAGCGGAAAAAAGCGGCGAAACACTTTAACGAAAACGTTTTTTTCCGGTTCGACTTTCTTATTTTTCTCAAAAGCCAGTTTCACGCCCGTCCATATGAGGATCAGCCCGAAGACGTAAATCATCCAGGAAAAATAGTGCAATAAACCAAGACCGCAAACAATAAAGATGGCTCGCGCGACAAGCGCGCCGATAATCCCCCAGAAAAGGATCAGATGCTGATACCGGGCGGGAAGGTGAAAATAGTTGAAGATCAGGAGAAACACAAAAAGGTTATCGACGCTCAGTGACTTCTCGAGAAGATAACCCGCCAAAAACTGGATCGCGAGCTCTTTGCCCTTCATCCAATAAACACCGACGTTAAAGATCAACGCCACGGCAATCCAGACGGCGCTCCAGAGAAGCGCCTCCTTCATTTTGACTTCATGAGCCTTGCGGTGAAAAACCCCGAGATCTAGGGCAAGGAGAGCAATGACAACCACGCCAAAAATTGACCAGGCCAGCATATCCGACATTATCTTTCTCGATGAAATAAAAAGTTGATTCAAACAAAAAATTTGTTAACGAACAGAAAATCAGGGGCCAGCCCTCACGGACTGGCCCCTGCTAGCCTAATAAAACCGATCTGCAACGCCTACGGAATTAGTTCACTGGTTCGAGCCGCAGATTAGCCCGTCTCACCTTCCTGCCGGCAAGATTAACCCTTTCAACATCTCTCCCGTTCTCAAAAAACGAGATTCGGCGATCCCGTGTCTTAGATCAGCCCCTTCTGACCTTCGGCCTCGACGGGAACCACTTCCTCGGTCTCCTCTACCAACATCATCTCATCGCTTTCGTCCATGATGAGATCTTCCGCGTCAAGAGTTTCCTCCATCATATCATCCGCTTGAGCCTGGACATCGGCAACAACGTCCTCGGCGCAGGCAATTCCCTGAGCGGCAAAAAGCGCCAGGGCGAGCATCACAACTATCACTTTCTTCATGTAAGGATCTCCTTTCAAGATCTACCGTGCAATCCGCCGGACCATTCCGGGAAAAAACTATTCCAGATTTGCATCCCAAGCTCCCCGTGGACACGACATCTGGGAAGCATGGCCGGTTCCTCTTAATAAGATTTTGAAACGCTGTTCAAATCTTACTGATTAAAGTGAGTGTAATTGGGGAATTGTGCCATGTCAACAGGATGTTTGTAAATGCTATACGATGCTATGAGAGGTAGCGGAGCTCAGGGCAGTCTGCCACGTTTTTTATCCGATGACATAAAACTCAGACGTTTTCCCATCATCAATCGTGTCTGGGCGTCCAGCGCCGGCAGGGCGCTAAAAAAAATCAGAATGACTGGAACCAATAACCACTCCAGACTATGAACAAACGTCCAGAACAGATTGAACCGCTTGCGTTTGGGTGGCAAAAGCCACATGCTGAAAATGACGGTCCCGATAACCACCAGAGATGAGAGCCCAAAAATAGTCTGGGTAACGCGGCCAGCGTTAAAATAGAGCACCGTACCCGAAAATTCCTTACCGGCAAGAATGGCGGGAAACCATCCGGCAAACGTCAGCAAAAACGGCATGGCCGCCCATGTCACGTGCCCTTCAAGTAATTTGAACGCGTGGCGGCATTTGTCGAAGAGAGAGATTTTGCCATTCTTTAAAAATCCCCGGATCACTAACGGAAAATTTTCGACCCCCCAGGCCCATCGTCTTTTCTGTTCATATAAGCTGACACAGGTTCGCCACCAGGAACCTGAATTCACCACATCCATCGAAACCGTGGCCGGAATGGGAACCACCCGGTAGTCCCCGTCGAAATGGATATAAGCCTTCCAGAAGATGCTGGAATCGTCGGAAACCATGTCTGGTGGCCAATACCCAACGTCCACCAACGCTTTAAAACTCATGCTGTGGCTGGAAAAAGTGACAAGTTTTTCGGGATTAGTCGTTTCAACAAGCTGAAAAAAGAAGAACCTGTTTCGACTACCCGGGCAAAACCCGGAACCTCCCAAATATTATTGTGATAAACCGGAATAGGTTGGAAACTGGCGCGATGCCGGTCGGGACACACCATGAACGCGTAGGTCAAGCAGGAAAAATAATCGGCCCCGACAATCGTGTCGGCATCCAGACAAGAGATAATGACATTTTCAAAGTTAATATTCCTTTTCCTCAGAAACTCTCTGGCGACCTTTGCGGCAAAGGAAATATTGGCTCCTTTCACCCTCGATTCTCCCGGCAATCCATCCGGATGCTCCACCACCTGAAATCCAAAAAATTGAGAGGCATACCTTTCTTTCAATTCCCGAACACCTGACTTAATCGAAGCTTCAGCCCGGGATTCCAGAGCCACCACCACCAGCATCCGGTTCAAAAATTCCCGGTTTTGCAATAGTCCCTCAAGACTTCCTTCAAGGACCTCTCGCGATTCTTTTATCACGGGGATAAGAATGATGTGGTAAATCTCATCAGAAGGCGGAGGGAAAGCGTTCCGGCGCCTGATTTCCTCAAGATCCTTACGGAGGGACCAGGCAGAGAGCCTTGCTCCGATACTCCCGGCCGGTTTTTCCCGGCGCACCTGTTCAGCATAATCCTCAAAACGGTCAAGCCCCCGAACTCTCGAAATCCAGTCCGTACCTTTTTCATAGCGAATTCGGGCGTACGAAAGTCCCAAAAAAATCAGATAGTAAAAAAGCCGCATAACCCACGAAAGCATAAAAACAATAATAATGATAGCCACCGCCACCGGCTGCCAGAACGCGAACAGAAAAAGCCCGACAATCAAAACCCAGCTCAGGGTACCCGGAATAATCTCAAGAACCCGCTGGAGAACTTTATCGGACCCGCTCAGGTTCTGGGCTGAATACAAAAACCTCATACCTTTTGGTGTCTCCTCGTTTTTTCAATTTCCTGGAACATCCGTTCAAGATATTTTTCTTCCGGCAAAATCTCCAGGAGCATAAAGTACCGGGTTTCAGGGTCTAGGTAATACAAACTCCCCTTTTTCCCAGAGTAGAACAGGCCGCTTCCTTTCAAAATCTCGGTGACTTTGACCGGTCTTTTCCCTTTACCGTCAACCTCGAATAAAAATACGGTTTCCCCGTCATTGAAGATCACATGAGAGGTATCATACGCGAAAAAAACCTGACGGATATCCGAACCTTGATGGAAGAACCAGTCCACTTCAGCGCCCCTCTCAAACAGCGCCCCGGCCAGCGCCCGTTTTTCAAAATTGAGAAGTCCGATTTCTTTGGACGTCCAGATCAGGGCCATTTTAAAATCATCGTCGGGCCAATAATCCACAAATCCTTTTTCGACAAAATGATACGGTAGTCGATTGGCGAAAAGGGTTTGCTTCTTTCCAATAAAAAAAACTTTGTCCGCCCTTAAAAAGTCCATTCGAAAGGTATCATCCCTTTCAAAAATTCTGGAAAGAAACCTTCCCCGCTCCACAATGTCCGGGCCAGAACCATTCGCGTCCAGGGGCATCCGTGCCAGAGAATCGTTCCTGAGGGTGTAAACTTTCCCCTTGTGAATTCCAAAACCCTTGATGCGTTCGGTAAAGTTTTGATCGACTTTCGACTCATCGAGATCCAAACGATCCAGTCGCCCCTTATGAAACGCGAACAAAAACCTGGGATAGGTCCCCTCCCATTTGACTTCATCGGGAATCGTATCTCGGAAAAGCTCTGTGATTTCCGAAATGACAATATTCTCCTCCCGGAGATCGCACCACAGGTAGCGGAGGGTCTCTTTCGCCTGGGTCAGGACAAGCACGTGAGGGCTCTCTTTGACCGTAAAAATTCTCTCCGTGGCTTCCCCCGCGTAAGGGGTCCCTTGAGAAATCAGTTTTTTAAAACTGTTGTTTTTCCAGTCATAGACCGTCAGCCCTCCGGCATTCTGCCCCGATTTTAAAAGTAAAAACCGGGTACCCGGAATGTTGACAATCGTTTCGAATGGATGATCTTTCAAAACGGAACACCGAAGATGTTCGGGGATAAGGAGAATCCGATCGAAAACGGCCGCCTTTCCGGGCTCAACGGTCACCTGCCGAAACCAGTGCCGATAATTCTCCAAACTCACTGTCACGGAATATCGACCGGGAACTAACTCACTTAGGGTGCATGGCGTGTGATCCGGCATCAATTTTTGATCAAGGCGAACCTCCGCTCCCGGAGGAAGACTTTCCAGATGAATAAGTCCCGTCTTGACAATTCCCTCCTCAGGCGTCGGAACATAGATATAGCCGAACGAGTAGAGAATCACTATCGGGCAAATCACCAGATAGATGATCAAAAAAACATAGAAAAGGATTTTACGAAGAAGAAGCATGGAGAGCATTATGCCATACCGGACAGGGTTCTTTCTCTAAGAAAGAATAAAACGGCCATATTCCCCAAAACTCCGCTCGGGATCATTGTCGGCCAAAATCCAAAAATTTCTCACCTCGATCAAAATCAGAATTTCAGGAAACGGGGCCGAAAGGAAAGTTGTAGCGTGATTCTGGTTTTACGGGGTCATTCCCATCATGACCCGTTCATTAATATCCCCACGCTCAGCCGGCCAAACACATCCGACACTCGCAGGCTTTTTAGTTCCCCGTCCACTCCGACCGGCACTTCCCGGTCCGTCAGTATATCTTTCAACGTTTCACGGCACGCCAAACCCGCCGGCAGGAGAATCCGCGTCGTCTTCCAAGCCGCGGGTCCGACGGGAAGCTGTCCGGGCCCACCCGATATTTCGGTAAAAAAACGGCCCGCGGCAAAAATTACGAACCGGTCTCCCTCGCGCCGCAAAAACGCGACCACATTCCTTTCCCTCTCACCCTCCACCCTGAGGGGAACATAATCCCCTTCCAGAAAAATTCCGGGCTCCGACCTCCGCAGTCTTAGCCCCAGAGCAAGCACCTGCATCTTGACCCTTTCTGATTTTTTTCCGGTCAGTAGGGAAGCTATATCTCCGTCCAACCCCCGAATCTTTGAACCCTTCATGATCTTTTGAAGCGCGCCTTTACGCTCCTCGAAATCAACGGGGCGGCGATTATCCGGGTCGGCAAGAAACAAATTCCAGAACTCGGTACCCTGATAAACGTCCACCACGCCCGGAGACCCGATTTTAAGAACGAGCGCCGACAAGGAATTCAACTTCGCGAACCAGGACACTTTTTCATGGAAAAGACGAAAGTTCTTAAGAAAGCGGTTGCCTTTCCCGGGGCTTAAAATTCCGTAAACAAATTTACGGACAGATTCTTCGTATTCCCGCTTCGGATGAATCCAGTTCGTGTGCGTTTTCGCTTCCCGGATCGATTTCAGAACGTACTCCCAGATCCGGTCCGTAAACGCGGGACCCGATTGCGCGTTCGTCCCGGATTCAGGCCAGGCCCCCAAAATCGCTTGATAGATAAAATATTCCGTATTTCGGCGAGGCTCCGCCACCCCCCGGATCAAGGTCTTATGTTTTTCATTAATGAGCGCCCACCGGGTTAATACGCTCCGCCAGTCATCCGGAATTTCACTGAGCACATTCAGGCGCATGCGGACGTCTTCACTGCGTTTGGCATCGTGAGTCGACGTACAAAGCATCCCGTAAGGCCAGCGTTCAGACTTAAGCTTGTTAAACTGATGAAATTCCTCCTTGGAATGTCCGAAACGGAAAGGATCGCCGCCAACTTCATTAAGAGAAACAAAGCGGTTATAAACGTAGAAAGAAGTGTCCTCCATCCCCTTAGCCATGATCGGGCCGGTCAATTGCTGGAATCGAAGCACAAAATCTCGATAGATTTTTTTCGCCTCCACCGTCACTCCGACATCAAACTTCAGCAAGAGGACTTCCCTCAGGAAATCGTATACGGCGGGATTCAAGGCCGGCGTTTTGGCTTTCGCTTTTTCAACGGCGATATTGATGTATCGTTCATCACGCTCCGAAACCGATTCATCCGAAGGCGACAGATAGGTCCGGTAAACGGGAAAACAGGCGATCACTTCACGAATCGCGAGGGTCAGGTTATTTCTCGTAAAGTCCCGGTAATGACGATCTTTTTCCGAAATCAGGTCCAGCCGGTGCCCGAGGGTATTGATTTCACTCGCCATGTGGACAAGGGCAAACAGCTTTTTCTTATCGTAAAGCAACTGGTCAAAATCAATCGTATGCCCGATAAAGGTCTCATAAAGCTCGGAAAAATCCTTCTGGTGATTCTGGTCCACAAAAACCCCGTTGAGGACATTAAGGAAGTCATAACCCACCGTGCCATGAACGCTCCAGTTTTCGGGCAAAAACTCTTTCCGATCCAGAATTTTCTCCGCCACGACGTAAAGGGGCTTGGCGGAAGAGCGGATTTCGCGGCTCGAAATTTTCCGGCATTCTTTCCGGTGCGCCACAAACTTCTCCTGAAGCCGCCGGAAGTAGACCGGAGGATCATAAAGTCCGTCAGGATGATCAATTCGGAGGCCGTGGACCTTCCCTTCCGCGATCCACTGAAAAATAAGCCGGTGACAGTGTTCAAAAACCCGCTCATCCTCCATCCGGATCGCGGCAAGTTCATTGATGTCAAAAAAACGGCGGTAATTGATCTCCTCGGCCGCCGTCCGCCAGAAAGCCATCCGGTAAACCTGCTCGTCCAGAAACCGGTCAAGAAGATCAAAACTCGCCGAATCATTTTTAACGCCGTTATAGATAACAAGCCGACTCTCGACAAACTCCTTGATGAGCCTCGACCGCGATAAAATTTCAGCAAACCTTTTTTTGGCAACTTCCTTCTCACGCATTCGTTCCCTGATTTTTTCAATATTCGTCTCGGTTCTTGAGGGAAGGTTTTTGAACGCCGTTATCACGCTTAAATAATCCGACACCACCGCCTCATCCTCATTCAGGTGGCCCTTAAGTTCGTCGATCCGGAATTCAAGGATGGTCGGATAGGTCTGAGGATCCACCGGAAACCGGTTGTCAAAATACCGGACATAAAACGCTCCTTTTGAATCATCCAGTTCCAGTTGTATCTCCCGCCGATCCAAAACGAGTCCGTACAAATCCCCCAGGATGGGAATCAGAATTTTATTTTCAAGCTCCGCCTTGACCGGCTTCCAGTCGATATCAAAAAAACCAGCGTGGACCGAACTCGGCCCGTTTTCAAGGACGTCCAGCCAAAGCGCGTTGTGACTGCCGGCAATTCCCATGTGATTGGGAACCGTATCAAGGATAATTCCCATTTTTAGCTCCCGGATTTTGTCACAAAAAGCGTCAAATTCGGCCTGGCCCCCAAGCTCCGGATTCAGCACCGTGGGATCAGTCACGTCATATCCGTGAGAACTTCCCGGAACGGCCTTAAAAATCGGCGACAGGTAGACGGCCTCCACGCCAAGATCGTGAAGAAAGGGCAAAATCGACTTTGCGTCACGAAAGGTAAATCCGGCATTCATCTGAAGCCGGTACACCGACGATGGACAATACACCGGTCGGCCATTTTCAGACGGACGATCTTTTGCAAGTGACACGTATGACTCTCCTTTTGAATCTTGCGGGGGTGTTGTGATCCGCAATCTTATCACACGATTTTATATCCATGAAACTTTAATGAAGGAAAATTTAAATTTTTCTAACGTGTCATAACGCGCCAATTGATGACATTAACATCGCGGGCCACACTCGAAAAGACCGCTCCCCGACATGGAAATTCGCCTTTATCGAAGTGCCGGAAGACCGCCACTTACTTATCCGAAGAAATCAGTCTTGGATCTGATATCGGCAAGAATTTGCAGGCCAAGCTCCCGATCGCGGCCGGGAGACTCATACTGCGAATTGGCAATAAGAAGAAGCTCGCGAAGCAACCGCTGAATCGTCCCCATTTTTTCCATTTGGGTTCCCATCTGTTCGATCGCCGCGTAAAGGAGCGACTTGGCCGCGTGGATCCGGGCATCATCCGCGATGGTTTCATCCTGGGTCAGAAGGTTCTGTACGCGGCTCACGGCCTTGAGAAGACAACGCTGGTAGGACGGCTCATAGTCGCTTTTGAACGAAAGGTGACTGGCATCAAAACTCACTTTTTTTGTCCATTCCATCACCACACCTCATCCCCCGGCGTCATTTTGTACCGCAAAACAACTTCGTCCTCAATCAGTCGAACCAGCTTTTCCGCCTTTACGCCGCGAGACAATGTCTCGTCCCTTCGACACGCAAAAAAACAAGTCAGCCACCGGAATACCCTGCGATATTTTTTACGGCCCCCACCTCTCGACAGGTGCCGGTACAAATCATCAAGAAATCGAACCGCCTTTTCCACCTGCCGTTTCTCGAAACTCCGGTCTTGCGAGCGGATCAGTAGCAACACAAGGGCCATCTTCCTCCGGAAATACCCGGTAAAAAGTTCCCGAATTTCACCGTCCTCCTCCAGGGATTGCCGTCCCGACAAAAAATTTCCTGATTTTCCTTCCCGACCCATCTTTTGCTTTTCGATTGCCATGGTTATCATCGTGTTCTCCTGACGGAACGATTAACACCCTCCGTTACGAAAGACAAGGAAAAGGCAAAAAGTTTTTTAAAATAAGCTTTTGGTTTATTTGCAAAACCTTATTCATAATGCTACCCTTTGAGTTAGGTAAAAGAACTGATTAGGATATTAAAAAAACAACAAAAAGGGGCTTCAATGTACGAAGAGATTCGAAAAGACCTGGAAGATCAGGGGAAGTTGAAAAGGCCTCCCAGAATCCCCCACTGGGGCAAGGCGATCAAATCGTTACTTGTCCAAAAATCAAAATCTGAGCACTCACTCTCGGTAAGCTGGCTCGCCAAAACTGCGGGGATTAACGAAAAAAATCTGCATAACATCATCGCCGGACGGGTTCGCGACCCCGCCTCCGACAAGCTTGTCAGAATCGCGGACGCTTTCGAAATATCCTTCAGTGAACTGGCCGCCCGAGCCATGGCCGAGACCCCCGGTAATTTTTTCATCTGCGGGTACGGAGAACGCGCGTTTATCGATTATCCCCAGCATGGCTTTACGATCCAGTCGTTAAGCCCGCAATCCACGAGCCAGCGGGATTTTTTCTTTGGCAAAATGACAATCAAACCGTTCACGCAACTGAAGCGTTGGCGTTTCCGGGAAAATTCCAGCGTGGCTATTTTTCTGGAAACCGGAACCCTGGAGATAACGTACGGAGATCAACGAAGGAATATTCACGCGAACGAATCCGTCTATTTCGATGCCGATGTACCGCATAAAATCAAGAATATCGATTCCATTGAAGCCAAGCTTTTCATCGTCACCTGCCCCGCCCTCTTTTGATCAGGTCAGTCCGGTGGTCAAACTCAAAAACTCATCCGGTAGCAAATCGCGAGAAAACCACGCGTCATTTCGATGAAAAATCCAAATCAGCCGGTGGGGGGGAGCTTACGGGTAACGCGGAAGACAACGTGCGGGCGCTTCAAACATGTTTGCCTAAGGCTTTTTCCTTAGCAACCTGTGCTTCACGCAAATTTTCCTGATGACTTCCATTAACGTCTCAACGGCCGTTGGCTTTGGAAAAAAGCGATAGCCCAACTGCTTGGCGCGACGAAGCTCCTCGGCCGCGTCCACTGCCGTGTAAATAATAAAATCTTTCGGGGCGTATCCCTCTCCGGCCTTGAAACGTTCAATCAGTTCATCCCCCCACATGTGCGGCATCTTGATATCAACGATCCCGATATCCGGCTCAAACTTCCGGGAAATCCGAAGAGCATCATCCCCCGAAAGAGCGCAAGCTACTTCAAAACGCGCGTCCTTCACGTTTTCAGTTAATGCTGATTTAAGGAAATCGCAAACCTCCTCCTCATCATCCACAATCAGCACCTTTGCCGAAATCTCCCATCCGCTTTCAATTTCGAGCGGCATCTTGTCCTCATTCTTTCGTTCGATCATCACCTCGATCCGGTCGTGCAAATCCCTCAGGCTATACGGCTTCCTGATGAACGCATCGACTCCAAGCTGTTCGCATCGTTTTTGTTCGTCATGCATCGCCGTCAGGACAATCACGCCAAGTTGAGGATAATCCTGGCGTATGAGCCGCAAGACCTCGATACCGCTCATCCCCGGCATGCTCAAGTCAAGGACCACAAGATCAATCCGGGCCCCACATTCACGGATAATCTTGAGAGCTTCCATTCCACTTCCGGCCGTCAGCGTGCTATAGCCAAGCGCCTGTCCGGTCTTCGAAATGAACCAGAGTGTATCCGGTTCATCATCCACGATAAGAATAGTTCCGCGCGACTTTGGTATATCCATCCCGCACCTCCCCAAGCCTTCCCGTTCGAACGCTACAGCCCCACCCTTCCGGGGCCCTCGAATTCTATTGAGCGTTGATCACGTTAAGAACCGCCGTTTCAATCTCGTTTAAACTTGTGGGCTTGTGAATACATAACGTCGCCCCGCACGCAATCCCCTCTTCGTCCTTGTCGTTATACGCCGTCATCAAAATCATTTTCTGATCAGGCGCCTTTCCACGGACGTCTCTGATCACTTTGAGACCATCCACATCATCTTTTAACCGAACGTCGATCAGCGCCACGTCCGGCCGCTGATTCAGAATTAGCGGTATCGCTTCCCTTCCACCGACTGCCGTGAACACTTCATGCCCCCGAGACTTAAAATAACTCTCCATAAACTCCAGAAGATCTTCCTCATCATCCACAATGACAATTTTGGCCACTCTACGTTTCCCCCGTGGCGGGCAGAAAGATGCGAAAGGTCGTGCCCTCCCCGTAAACGGATTCAAGCTCAATCTCTCCCTGATGCGCGTCTACCATCTTCCGGATCACGTACAGCCCAAGCCCCGTCCCCTTGATGGCCGTCGCCTTGGTCGTGAAAAAAG
>Ga0116159_1004139_pt1 | contig 12485 bp, 10 predicted proteins | sample AD_JPNAS1_MetaG_FD_89878 | JGI IMG/M metagenome (GOLD analysis project Ga0116159, IMG submission 89878) | Active sludge microbial communities of municipal wastewater-treating anaerobic digesters from Japan - AD_JPNAS1_MetaG | ecosystem: Engineered > Bioreactor > Anaerobic > Digestate | place...
AGACCGAGTTCGACGCCATACTCAAGGAAGTCGGCCCCGAGAAGATCAAGGTCATCAAGGCCGTGCGCGAGCTGACGGGCCTGGGCCTCAAGGAAGCCAAGGACCTCGTGGACGGCGCGCCCAAGCCCCTCAAGGAAGGCGTTTCCAAGGAAGAGTGCGAGAAGATCGCCGCCATGTTCAAGGAAGTCGGCGCGACGGTCGAAATCAAGTAAAACGCCGGGCAATTGCCGGCTGGCGAGCTAATCGCCAGTTAAAGCAGAGAAACACGCAGCAACCGAGCAATAACAATGAAAAGCCGGGGGGATTTGGCCGAAACAAGCGGCCAATCCCCCCGGCTTCGGTCTGCGCGAAACCGAATTTCCGGAGAAAGGGTAAAGAAGAATCCCTGCTTTTCCCCGCAAGGATTCCCCGTTTTCCGTTTCAGCCCGGGTTATGGCGGCGGCGGCCTGTTACGTCTTCATAACCCCCACGTACGGCAGATTCCTGTACCTCTGCTCGTAATCGAGGCCGTAGCCGAGCACGAACTCGTTGGGGATCACGAAGCCCACGTAGTCCGGCGTGATGGCGCACTCGCGCCGCTCGGGCTTGTCGAGCAGGCACGCGATCCTCAGGCTCGCGGGCTCGCGCGCCTTCAGCAGATGCGTCAGGTGGTTGAGCGTGAGGCCGCTGTCCATGATGTCCTCGACGATGAGCACGTGCCGCCCCGTGATGGAGGTATCCATATCCTTGGAGATGCGAACGATGCCGGAGGTTTTGGTGTTGTTGCCATAGCTTGAGATCGAAAGGAAATCCATCTCCATGTGGCAGGTGATCGCGCGCGCGAGATCCGAAAAGAAAATCACCGCGCCTTTGAGTATGCATACGAGCACGACGTCCTTGCCTTCGTAATCCTCGCTGATCTGCGCGCCCAGCTCCCTGACCCTGCGGCCGATCTGCTCCGCGCTGATGAGCACATGGTCGATGTCCCTGTTCATGTCGGTGCGCTGCGTCATTCGGTTCCTCCTTTTTTTCCTGTGGAAATATATGTAACGCGCAGCACGCGCGTCGTTTCCCCAATCACCTTCACGGACTCGGCGATGCGAAAGCCCGGCACGAAGAGCACATCGCTCCCCGAGGCGAGCAGCGGCGCGTCGCGCGCCTCGCGCGGGACCTTCCGGTCGATGAAGCATTCCTTGAGCTTGCGGCTCCCCGGCGCGCCGAGCGGGAAGAACCGATCCCCCGCCCTCCTGCGGCGGGCGACGACGTCCGGCGGGAGCCTGTCCAGGTCGAAGCAGGCGACGTACGGGTCGGCCGTGACCGCCGTATCCGGCGTGATCTCGGCGCGAAAAACGCCCTCCGGCGCGGCGGTATCCCCGGGGATCGCGAGCTTCGATTCGAATTCCCGCGGCGCGGGCTTCCCCGGCTTCCCGAAGAACACGAGGCCGTAGCTCGTGCGCACGCGCGCGCCCGGCAAGTCGAGCCGCGCGCCGGTTTTCGCCGCGAGAAGCTCGCACGCCTTCTCGACGTGCGTGCGCTCGACGTCCACGTCCGCGCCGATTGCGGCCAGCGCGAGGCGCACGGCGCGGGTCCTTATGGGCGGCGACAGCGCAAGAAGCTGCGCGCGGTCGTACCCGCCCTCCCGCGAAGCCTGCGCGAGCGCTTCGCGCGCGGCGTCCGCGAGGTAGTCCTCATCCCGCCTGAGAAGCTCCGCCCCGGAGCAGAGCGTTTCCGTGAACGCCGGGTTGATGTGCGCCTCGATGTACGGGATCACGTCGAGCCTGAGGCGGTTGCGCGTGCCTCCGGGCACGAGGTTGGTCGCGTCCGTGCGGTAGGGGATGCCCTCGGCCTCGAGATACGCCTCGATCTCGGCGCGGCGCACGCACAGCATGGGGCGGATGAGGCTCCCGCGCCTGGGCCGCATGCCCGCAAGGCCCGCGAGGCCGCTCCCCCGCGTCAGGTGCAGCAATACGCTTTCAGCCTGGTCGTCCTTATGGTGGGCGACCGCGACGAGGTCCGCGCCGAAGCGCGCCTTCGCCCGCTCGAAAAACGCGTAGCGCGCCTCGCGCCCCTCCTGCTCGAGCGTGCGGGAATGCGCGCGCGCGAGCGCGGGAATATCGAGCTTTTCGCGGATCAGCGGCACGCCCCAGCTTTCGCACAGGTCCGCGACGAAAGCTTCGTCCGCGTCGGCCTCCTCCCCGCGTATGCCGTGGTTGAGGTGCGCGGCGAACACGGAAAAACCCATCCCCGGCGCAAGCAACGTCAGCGCGCGCAGCAGCGCCACGGAATCCGCGCCCCCGCTCACGCCCGCGACGACCCCGCTTCCCGCGGGGATCAGCCCGTTTTCCCGGATAAACGCCGCGATCTTTTCCTTCATGCGGGCATTATATCACACGCCGTTTTCGCGCGCCATACTCACCCGCTTCATGCAGCGCGAGAGCGGAAGCATTCCGTCGCGCGGCATGGCGCAATAGGTCTGCGACATGTGAAAGCCGTCCGTGACGCGCGCCGCGCCCGCGGCGAACAGCGCGTGCGCGACCTGCGCGCGGACGGCGTCCGCGCACTGGAGCGCCACGGTCTGCAACAGCCCCGCGTACGGGCGGAGCCTTTCTATGATCTGCCCGCGCGGCAGCGGCCGCACCCAGCAGTTGGCGTATTGCCGGGAAGATGCGAGCGCGAAATCCGGATACGCCGCGACGCTGCAATTTTCCCCGCGAAGGAGCTCCCACTCACCCGAAAGGCGCGCCTCGAGAGAATCCGCCAGGAGGCCGAAGGAAAGCCCCGCGCGCGCGAAGGCGTCGAGGTTCGCGGGATGATCGCGCGCCTCGGCTTCGAGCAGCGGCAGGAAGCGCGAAGCGATGCGGCGGACGTCCTCCCACTCCTGCGTATCGACGAAAATGCCCTGCGCGGAGGAGCAGTAGAGCTGGTTCGTGAAGGCCATGTCCCGCGCGACGCCGCGCAGGAATTCGTCGGCTGCTTCCGGCGAAACGTAGGCGAAACTGAGCCTGTTCCCCCACTCGATGAGCTTTGTCCGCGGTTCGGCGAGCGCGCGCACCGCGCGCACGGCCTCGTCCGACCCCCACAGGGCAATGCCGTCCGCGAGCACGGCGAGGGCTTTGAGCTTCTCCGTCTCGCGCGAGCGGACGTCGAGTATGTGTACCCTGTCCGCGAGACAAGGCTCCGCCGCGCACAGCGCCTCGAGTATGCCCGCGGAAAGCCCGCTCTCCCCCTCGGGGAGTTTGAGCAGGTTGACGTTGCCCGTGATTAGCCCTTCTATGACCGAGTAGGCCGGCAGAGCGTCGGCGTTGCCCGCGGAAATGTGAAGGAGCACGCCGAGCGGCCGCCACTCCTCGATCACGGTTTGCGTTTCTCCCAAAGGCACGTACTCCCGCCTGCCCGGGATGCCCGCCGCGCCGAACTCCGCGCGAACGCGCTGCTCAAGATACGGCCCGCTCATCATGCGCTTCGCGTGCGCGAGCTCCCACAGCGCCTTCCCGCGGCCCATGCCCAGGCGCATGAGCAGCGGGGCGTGCGTTTCTTCGTTGAGCATGCCCGCGAGCCTGTCGCACGCGGCGATCACGGCATCGACCGGCGGAACGGGCTTGGCGAGCGCGAGGTTGATCGACCGGGAAAGCTCCTCAAACACGCTTGTCCCCTCCTTCCCCGCCCGCGAGCGTCTGCGCGGCGTTGGCGGCGCAGGTGACGACGCCCGAGCCGCCCGCGCGCCCGAGCAGCGCGAAGTAAGGCGACTCGATGCCGCAGCCGCAGCCGCCGGCAGAGCGGACGGCCACGTCGTCCGTCATGAGCGAGAGGAGCGGCATGCTCGTGACCAAGGGCGACACGAAGCTCAAAAGCCCCGCCTCCCCGTCGGGCAGCACGGATATCCCGTCCGCGCCGCGGATGTAGACGCGGCTGTACGCGGGAATGTGGAAATGCCCGTTTTTGCATTTGTAATACGCCAGCGGATGCTCCGCCGCGCTGAAGAACTCGAAGATGCGTTCGCGCGGCAGCCCGAGCGCGCGTTCCGCGAGCGGGCGCAGCGCCTGCGCGTCAGCGTCCATTCCCTTGAAGCCGCCGCCGAGAAGCGCGAGCGAGCCGCGCGGCAATTTGAGCGCCATGCCGCACGCCTCCATCATGCCGCACAGCGCGTACAGATACGCCGGGAAGCCCGTGAAGCGCACGGGGAAGGGCTCCTTTGCGAAGCGCGAGAGCGCCGCGGCGACGCCCTCGATATCGGGCGCGTAGCCGCCGCCGTCCCGCCTGAGCGCGTAGACGCGCGAGAGCGCGGGCGCGAAGCGCGTCGCGCCAAGCGCGGTTTTCGCCGCGCCAAGCTCCATGCCCTCGCCGGGCGGATAGCTCAATACGACATAGTTGGCGGGAACCGCCGAGATGAGGCCGAGATAGCCGAACAGCCTGACGAGCGCGCCTGCGCCCAAACGATAGCTCGCCGCGTCGAAAGCGAGTGCGCTGCGCGCCCCGCTCGTGCCGGACGAGGTCGCGCGAAGCACAATCTTTTCCTCGGGAACGCTCAGAAGTTTGTGCCGCTTGAGAAAGAGCGTGGGCAGCGGCGGTATGCGGGGGAGATCGTCCTCCGTTTTCAGCGAATCGGGATCAAAATCAAAAGAAGCGAGAAGCTTCGCGTATTCCGGGCAGCGCCGCGCGTGGAAGCGCAGGTTTTCCCGCGCCGCCGCGACGAAATGCGGCGACACGCGGGAGGTATCGTACGGATTTTTTCGGAGGAATACCTTGATGCGAAGATCCATGTTTTCTCCCGGCAAAGCGCGGGCGGATGCGGCCCTCGGAATCCGTCCCCGCACGAAACCCCGCCCGCAGGCGGCGTTCTCTGATTGTCAATTGTCAATTTTCAATTGTCAATTGCTCCGCGCCCCGCCCGCAGGCGGCATTCTCTGATTGTCAATTGTCAATTTTCAATTGTCAATTGCTCCCGCCCCGCCCGCAGGCGGCGTTCTCTGATTGTCAATTGTCAATTTTCAATTGTCAATTGCCCTACACGTTAAACCGGAACAGCGTCACGTCGCCGTCCTGCATGACGTAATCCTTACCCTCGCTGCGCACGAGCCCTTTCTCCTTGCAGGATTGCATGGAGCCGAGCTGCCTGAGCGTTTCGAACGGCACGATTTCCGCGCGGATGAAGCCGCGCTCGAAGTCCGTGTGGATCTTGCCCGCGGCCTGCGGCGCCTTCGTGCCGCGTTCTATGGTCCACGCGCGCACCTCCTTGGGCCCCGCGGTCAGGAAACTGATGAGCCCGAGCAGCTTGTAGCACGCGCGCACGAGCTTGTCGAGGCCGCTCTCGCCTATGCCCAGCTCCTCGATGAACGCCTCTTTCTCCTCGCGGGAAAGCTCGGCGATCTCCTCCTCGACCCTGGCGCAAATGACGACGGCCTCCGCGCCCTCGGCGGCCGCGATCTGCTTTACGGCGCGAACATGCGCGTTGTCGGGCATGCCGATGTCGCCCTCGGCGATGTTGGCCACATAGATGACGGGCTTTGTCGTGAGAAGGAACAGGCTTTTTGCGAACTCCGCCTGCTTCTCGTCCATGGGCATGGTGCGCACGGGCTTGCCCGCCTCGAGCCACGCCTTGATGGCCTCGTAAAAATCCGCCTCCGCGGCGACGGCCTTGTCGCCCGACTTGCTGGCCTTCCTCGCGCGCTCCGCGCGGCGCTCGACGGTCTCGAGGTCGGCGAAGATCAGCTCGATTTCGATGGTTTCCACATCCCGCGCGGGGCTCACCGAGCCGTCGACGTGCACGACGTTGCCGCCCTCGAAGCAGCGCACGACGTGGACGACGGCGTCCACCTCGCGTATGTGCGAGAGGAACTTGTTGCCGAGGCCCTCGCCTTTGTGCGCGTCCCTGACGAGGCCCGCGATGTCCACGAACTCGATGGCCGTGGGCGTATACTTCTCGGGGGAATACATTGCCGCGAGCACGTCGAGCCGCTCGTCCGGCACGGCGACGATGCCCACGTTGGGCTCTATGGTGCAAAAAGGATAGTTCGCCGCCGCCGCGCCCGCGCGCGTGATGGCGTTGAACAGTGTAGATTTGCCCACGTTGGGCAAGCCGACGACGCCGAGTTTCATACCAAACGCTCCTTAACGGGGGATGGAGATGCCGCTACGCTCATTATAGGAGCGCGCATGGGGGCTTGTCAAACCGGCGCGTCCGCGATATCCAGAACCACCGCGCGGTTGCCGCAGCTTTCGATGAAGGCGAGCACGTCGCGCCATTCAAGCGCGAGCGAGGCCGTCGAGGCGCAGGGATGGACGCAGACGAGGCCCATATCGAGTATTTCCCGGTCGATGACGACAGTCACGTCCCGCGCGCCGGGGCGGGCCAGCGCGAGCGGCGTGACGCTGCCGGGCAGGAGGCCGAGCTTTTCCATAAGCTGCGCGTTCGTGGCGAACGACAGCCGCGACACGCCGAGCCGCTTTGACATTTCCGCCGTGCGGAACGACTTTTGCGCCGCGATGAGCAGCAAATAAAACTCCGTGCCCCGCCGGTTGACGAGGAACAGGTTTTTGAAGTGGCGCGCGCCGAGCTGTGCGCCCACGGCCTCGCAATCCCGCATGGTCAACGCGAGGGGATGTTCGATGCGCGCATACGATACGCCGCGGGCGTCGAGCAGGGCGAGCGTTTCCCGTTCGCGGGGAGAGATGTCCATATTCTGCCGTTTCCTTTCAAAAAAACGGGGCGGAACGAATCCGCCCCGCGCTGCGCTTCGCTTTCAAAAAAGCGACAAAGCCGCTTTTTTTTAGACTGCACGCTTTGCCCAAAATACTGCGGTATTTCCGAGCGGCAAAGCGTGAAAGGTACGAACGCCTACGGCTTTCATCCGTTTTGACGCGCGTGTCGTCAAAGCCGGAATGAAAGTCAAGGGGCCGCGGCCCCTTGACAATCCCCGGGGTTTCAATAAGTTTCGATTACGGAATGATGTTCTTCTCGGTGCTCTTATCGAAAACGTGCGCGAGGGCCGGGTCGAAGCGGAATTTGATGCGCTCGCCCGAGGGGATGCCGCCGCGGTATTTCGCGGGAAGCTCGGTCGTCGGGATGCGGATGACGACGTCCTTGCCCTCTGCGTCCACGTGCAGGAAAATCTCGCTGCCCATCATCTCGGAAACGTCCACGGTGGCCGCGACGCCCTCGCCATCCGTGAGGCCGATGTGCTCCGGCCGCACGCCCACGACGATATCCTTGTTTCCGGCGCCGCCGTCGCGCAAAGCCTCCTGCGCGGCGGGGTCGAGCGGAACGCGCGCGCCGAGGAACTGCGCCTCGTACGCGCCCGGGCCTCCCGCGAGCCTGGCGTCGAAGAAGTTCATCTGCGGCGTGCCGATGAAGCCCGCGACGAACAGGTTCGCCGGGTGGTTGAACACCTCCTGCGGCGTGCCGATCTGCATGATAAAGCCGTTGCGCATGATGACGATGCGGTCCCCGAGCGTCATGGCCTCGATCTGGTCGTGCGTGACGTAGACGAAGGTGGTGTCGATGCGCTTCCTCAGTTTGATGAGCTCCGCGCGCATCTGGTTCCTCAGCTTGGCGTCGAGGTTGGAGAGAGGTTCGTCCAGGAGGAACACCTTGGGCTCGCGCACGATGGCGCGGCCGATGGCGACGCGCTGCTTCTGTCCGCCGGAAAGCGCCTTGGGCTTGCGGCTAAGAAGCTCGGTAATGCCCAGGATCTCCGCGGCTTCCCGCACCTTGCGCTCGATCTCGTCCTTCGGAGTCTTCCTGAGCTTGAGCGCGAAGGCCATGTTCTCGTAGACCGTCATGTGCGGATAGAGCGCGTAGTTCTGGAACACCATGGCGATGTCCCTGTCCTTGGGAGGCACGTCGTTGACGAGCCGGTCGTCGATGTAAATCTCGCCCTCCGTAATCTCCTCGAGGCCCGCGATCATGCGCAGCGTCGTCGATTTGCCGCAGCCCGAGGGGCCGACAAGCACGATGAACTCCTTGTCCCTGATCTCGAGGTTGAACTCCTGCACGGCGACGACGCCCTTCTCTGTTACCTCGAGCACCGGCCTTTCGACGTTGGGGTCCTCGACTTCCTTTTTCCTGTCCTTCTTGCCTTCGTTCGCGTAGGGGTATACCTTTTTGACGTCTTTAAGGGTTACGCTTGCCATACATCCGGGCTCCGGCGCACCCGCCTCCGCGGAATACGCCTCGCGCGCGCAAAATTGATACGACGCGCATTACGGCAGGTCTCCACACTGCCGCACCGCGAGCCCGCGCGGTTGGAACGGCCTCCTTTTTCCAACGTCTGCGGGCTATTTTGTGGAGTAGCGCCGCGCGTTGTTATTTAATACGGATTTTAGCATATTGAAACATAAATGACAATTGAAATCCGGACGCCCGAAACATGGAATTCCAGTAAATCCGCCGCATGCGGACATAAAAAAGGAGGAGCGTATTGCCCCTCCTCTTTTTTACCGCGTCAGTTGCGAGATACGTAGCTTCCGCAAAGGCTTTCGTCACACGCCTCGCCGCTATGGCAATTGGGTGAAGGCTCGACCTCGATTTTGGAAAGCGAACATCCGCTCCCCTCGCTGTTGTAGCGACAACTGGTAACGCGGCAGCCAATGGTCTGGGTTCCTGCTCTCTTACCGGACATTACGCATCCTCCTGTTCATTGACTGAGCTTAGTGTGCCCGAAAAGGAACGCGCTATGCGGCCGGTCAAAACGTTTTCGACGAGAGCCACGCCGTAATGTCTGCCGCAATTTCCAGGTTTTCACATCCGATTTTTTGAATCCGCTCGGCGAGCGCGCTCCCCTCGAGCCGCGCGCCCGCGAGCGCCGGCGCGAGCTTGCGTATGAACGCCTCGTCCATGGCGTCCGAATAGACCGCCGCGCGCGCGACGCGGCCGTTTTCGACCGAGAGCTGCACCTCGAGCGCGCCCCAGGCGAAGCGTGTTTCGAGCGACGCGTCGAACTGCGGCGTCGCGCCCATGCGCCATTCCCACGAGGCGTTCCGCTCGTAAAGCCGCGCGAGCTTTTGCGCGTCGAGCTCCTCGACCGCACGGACTTCATACGCGCCGTATTCCCCGAAAAACGCGTTGGCGACAGCGTCGCGCACGCTCTTTACCGTGATGTGCGGCCCGTATTCCGAAAGGTTCTTCACGCGCGCGCGCACGCTCTCCACGCCCTTGCTGCGAAGCTTTTCCGGAGAGGGCGCGAGGTAGCGCGCGAGCCTGTCCATCTCGACGTTCACGAGCAGCGTGCCGTGCTGCAGCGCCGAATGCTTCGTGAAGCGGAAGGCGTTGCCCGAGAACTTCGCCCCGTCGGAGGTCACAAGGTCGTTTCGCCCGGAGAACATCGCGTCCACGCCGAGCGCGCGCACGGCTTCGAGTATCACCGATGTCTGCCGCGCGAGGTCGTAGGCCTCCCGCTTGCAGGCGAAGCTGAAGTTGAGGTTGCCCAAATCGTGGTAGACCGCGCCGCCGCCCGTCGTGCGCCGCGCAAGCCTGCCGCCTTCTTGCTCGAGCAGCGCCGCGCGGCACTCCCTCCAGGCGTTCTGGTTGCGGCCGACGACGACTGTGTTCGCGTTCTGCCACAGGTAGAGCGTCATAGCGTCGTCAGGCTCGTCGAACATGATTTCCTCCGCGGCGAGGTTGCGCCACGGATCGAAGGAATCGCCAAAATACAATGCGTTCATGGGAGCAGTGTAGCACCCCGCGGTTCCTCGCGCAAGCCTCCGGTTCGGCGCTTGACAAATCCCGCGCCGCGCGTATAATATGGCTTATAAATTGTATACACGTATACATGGATACGTAAATACAAAGGAGGCGCAATATGACGGACGGGCTTGTTTTCGACGACGACACAAATCTGCTTCATGTGCGCGCGAAGGAGCGCGCCGCGCGGGACGCGGACGAGGCCAACCTCTATCCCGAGCTTTTCCCCTACCGCGAGGTGCCAAGGGTCGCTTTCGGCGCGGGGGAAATCCCCATGCGCGTGCCGGATGAGATCTTCATCACCGACACGACCTTTCGCGACGGGCAGCAGGCGCGCGCGCCGTTCACGGCCGGGCAGGTGCGCGGCCTCTACGAGCTGATGCACGAGCTGGGCGGGCCGAAGGGCATCGTGCGGCAATGTGAATTCTTCGTCTATACGCCCGAGGACAGGCGCGCGCTGGCTCTCTGCCGCGAGCGGGGCCATCGCTTCCCTGAGATCACCTCGTGGATTCGCGCGACGAAGGAGGATTTCGACCTCGTGCGCGATCTGGGCATATCGGAAACCGGCATACTGACCTCCTGCTCGGATTACCACATCTTCCACAAGCTCCGCCTCACGCGCGCGCAGGCGATGGAGAAGTATCTCTCCGTCGTCAAGATGGCGCTCGCGCGCGGCATCAGGCCGCGCTGCCACCTCGAGGACGTCACGCGCGCGGACATCGCGGGCTTCGTGCTGCCCTTCGCGGACGAACTGATGAAGCTCGCGCGCGAGTCCGGCGTGTCCATCAAAATCCGCTGCTGCGACACGCTCGGCGTCGGCGTTCCATATCCGGGCGCGGCGCTGCCCCGGAGCGTGCCGGGCATACTCCACGCGCTTCGCACCGTTTCGGGCGTGCCGTGCGCGCAGCTCGAGTGGCACGGGCACAACGACTTCCACATGGGCGTGGCCAACGCCTCCGCCGCGTGGCTCTACGGCGCGGCCGCGGTCAACTGCTGCCTGCTGGGCATAGGCGAACGCACGGGCAACGTGCCGCTCGAGGCGATGGTCATGGAATACTGCCAGCTTCGCGGCGCGAGCGACGGAATGAACCTCCCGGCGCTCACGAAGATCGCCGAATACTTCAAGCGCGAGCTCGGCTACGCCATCCCCCCGCAAACGCCCTTCGTGGGCGACGGTTTCTGCACGACGCGCGCGGGCGTCCACGCGGACGGCCTGCTGAAGGACGAGCGCGTCTACTCGATATTCGACACGCGATCGCTCCTCGGGCGCGAAAACGAGGTCGTCGTCGACGCGCGAAGCGGCGCCGCGGGCGTGGCGTTCTGGATCAACCGGCACTTCGGCCTCTCGCTCGACAAAACCTCCCCCGTCGTGCGCAGCGTCAAACAAGCCGTGGACGCGATGTTCCTGACCGGGCGCACCGACGCCGTCGGCGACGAGGAGATGCGGCAGCTGACGAACGCGGCGCTGAAAGCAATGGACAATTGACAATGGACAATTGACAATCGGGGACAAGAAACGCCGCCTGCGGGCGGGGAACTCTTTTCCTTCGAGCGCCGGTTCTCGGCAGTTTCCGGCAGGTCATTTTCCGAAAAGCGGCAGCGACCGCCTTTGACTTTCACCACCCTCTTTTACTGAGAGCCGTCCCCGGAGCATAAAACGCCGCCTGCGGGCGGGGAACTCTGTTTGTTCGGGCGTCGGCGACGGTTCTCGGCAGCTTCCGGCAGGTCATCTTCCGAAAAGCGGCAGCGGCCGCCTTTGACTTTCACTACCCTCTTTCACCGAAAACCGTCCCCGGAGCGGAACAAAGGGTTCTTCGCCGCTCGGGGGACGGTTTTGCACACGTGAGGATGAGCAGGGCAAAGGATGAAGATGCCGCTTCGCCGGAACAGGGACGCCGGAAAAACGCGGAACCGTCCCCGGCGCATAAAAGGAACGGGAAACCCCCGCCCGCAGGCGGCGTTCCCGATTGTCAATCGTCCATTGTCCATTGTCAATTGCCCTCGTCCGCCACGCCGTTTGCTTAAGTTTTACATGCGTTTGACCCTTGCGGATTCCGCGGGCATATAGTACACTAAGTATCGATAGTTGAAATGTCGATAATGCATATTTTCAATGAATCGGTTCACCTTATGCAGTAGCCGTGTTATAATGAGGGCGCTGCAAAATCAATAAGAATCATCATCATGACGGAGGAAGAAACATGAACAACATCAGGGTAGCTATGTGGGGCTTCGGGGCCATGGGCAGCGGCATCGCCGAGGTGCTCTGCCGCAAAAAGGGCGTCGAAATCACGGGCGTATGCCGTCAGAACCCCAAGTACGAGGGCAAGAGCATGTACGAGGTGCTGGGCATCGAGCGCGGAGATCGTCCCGAGGCGCTCATCCACACCGACATCACCAAGGTCGTTTACAAGGGCGCGGCCGACATCTGCGTGATCGCGACCGACTCGTTCACGCGCGACGTGTTCCCCAAGATCAAGTACGCCGTCGAGCAGGGCATCAACGTCGTCTCCATCGCGGAGGAGATGAGCTACCCCAAGGCGCAGGAGCCCGAGCTCGCTGCCGAGATGGACCGGCTCGCCAAGGAAAACGGCGTCACGGTGCTCGGCACGGGCATCAACCCCGGCCTGATGATGGATCTTTTGGCGATCTGCTTCTCCGGCTGCATGACGGACGTCGAGAGCGTGATGTGCAAGCGCGTCAACTCCCTCTCGCCCTTCGGCCCGCTGGTCATGAAGGAGCAGGGCATCGGCATCACGGTGAAAGAGTTCGAGGAAGGCTGCAAGAACGGCCATCTCTCGGGCCACGTGGGCTTCGCGGAGTCCGC
>Ga0116159_1004140_pt1 | contig 12478 bp, 9 predicted proteins | sample AD_JPNAS1_MetaG_FD_89878 | JGI IMG/M metagenome (GOLD analysis project Ga0116159, IMG submission 89878) | Active sludge microbial communities of municipal wastewater-treating anaerobic digesters from Japan - AD_JPNAS1_MetaG | ecosystem: Engineered > Bioreactor > Anaerobic > Digestate | place...
CGCTTCTTCTTTCGTGCGCCATCTCTGTCGACAGCTCTGACTTGTATTCGACAGCAATGAGTCGGTGGCATGGTACGACCTAAGGGCAGGCATCAACGGCTTTGGATTCGAGGTCATGGGCAAGCTATACCTCAATCAACTGCACTACTTCAACGAGATGTTCGGTTTGAAGATCCCGGAGACTCCCGAGAACTATGTGCGTTTAGCTGCCGCTTTTGCCCGCGGCGCAAGTGACCACTTCGACAGACCTTGGGGTATGTGCATCTACGGAGGAACACCACCGGCTGTACGCAAGAGACTCCTGGAGGAAACCTACGAACGAGGCGCTACGATATACAACTTCTGGGCATTTCACGAGGACCTTCCGATTACCACAGAGGAGCTGTTTGATCTTGCGGCGTATATCAAGAATTATGCCAGACAGCATCAACCGTCAAAAACCAATGCGAACACAGTTGTAGCAGTTCCGCCTGGCTTCTGCGTCCCTGTCAGTATCTACTACAACGCGGAGGTCATCAAGATCATGGGCAAAGAGGCTCCTCCGCCGGAAAAGCGTTTCCAGAAGGGCGCAATGTGGAACCTAATCGACCTGGACGTCAGTGCCAAGACGGCTAAGGACCCGATTCTGGCAAAGATGCGCAAGCTGGGCGAGACGCTGCAGACCCTGCTGAACATCAAGGATGAATTCGACATTGTAGTATCTGATGAGTCGTTGAAACCCGAATTCATGAAGCGCTATCAGCGAGTCATCATCATTGAGTAGAGGTACTGCAGAGCAAATAACCGTGTGCGTCCGCGCGGGCCTCGGGGCTTCACATTGCGCCGGCGGCCCGCGATCTACACGAAGCATGTCACTGCGCGCATTGCACTGCCGACGTATACGTGGCATAATCATCAAGGAAAAGGTGGTTGCTACATGTTCAAGAAGATCAATGCGCTATTTGGCGCGCAAGACATGACCGTGGGAAGGCCCATGTCCGCTCTGCTGAGGTTCTCCATCCCCCTACTTGTCGGCAACCTCGCGCAGCAGATGTACAGCACGGTGGACTCGGTCATTGTGGGCCGCTATGTGGGCGACAAGGCCCTCTCGGCGATCGGCACGACCCTTCCAATCATCAACCTGCTTCTTGTGCTGTTCATGGCAGTCTCGACAGGCGCGGGGATCATGGTGGCGCAATACTACGGGGCCAAGGCCAAAGAATCGCTATCGCGTTCAATTGGCAATGCGATGACCTTGGTGTTCGTATCGTCGCTTCTGGTCATGGCTGTCGGCATTCCATTGACGGGTTCACTGCTGAGGCTGACACGAACGCCTGTAGAGACATTCGATATGGCCCGCTCCTACCTTACGATCATCCTCTGGGGAGTCTTGGGACTCGGGCTCTACAACATTGTGTCAGGAATCCTGAGGGGACTGGGCAATTCTGTATTTCCGCTGCTGACCCTGCTCCTTACGTCATGTCTGAACATAGTCCTGGACATCTGGTTTGTGGCAGGCCTGGACATGGGAGTTGCAGGCGCGGCCTGGGCAACGATCATCTCGGTAGCTATCTCAGCCATCGTATGCATCGTCAAGCTGTGGAGAATGAAAGACGTCGTGCAGATAGACGCGGCGAATCTGATCCCCAGTAAGAGACTGACCGGCCAGCTATTGCGGTTGGGGCTGCCGGCAGGCATTACACAGGCGGTTTTCTCAATGTCTATGGTGTTCGTGCAGGCGCTGGCCAACAGCATGGGCTATCAAGTGGTCACCTGTACCACTGCAGTCATGCGTATCGACGGCTTCGCAATGATGCCCAACTTCACCTTTGGTATGGCTATTGCCACGTTTGTCGGCCAGAATATTGGGGCAGACAGGATGGACCGTGTTCACCAGGGGTCAAAAGACATGCTGAAAGTGAGCTTGATCACCTCGTTCGTGCTGGTGGCCTCATTGCTGACATTCGGCAAATACCTGATAAGCATGTTCACTACCACAGACGAGATCATCAACCTGGGTGTGAGGCAGATCCGCATATTGTCCGCAGGCTATGTAGCCATGGCGATCACCCAAGTGTACGGCGGGATCATGCGCGGCGCCGGCGACACCATGCCCTCCATGTGGATTTCGATGTTCACCACTGTGGTAGTACGTGTGCCCCTTGCGTATCTTTGGGCGTGGCTAACCAGGAGCCAGGAGTACCCCGCAGGATCGCCCGACGCGCTGTTCTTCGCGCTCCTCGTAAGCTGGACCGTCGGGGCTGCCGCTACCTACCTCTGGTACCGCCGAGGAACCTGGAGAGACAAGTCCCTCGTCCGGTCCTCAGTGCCGTTGACGGCGTAGAACGAGTTCCTGGCCCATGGGATCATCTTGATCCGTCTACGACTGCGCGATCTTGAACCTCGCGGCGAGCTGGCGGAGGTTGTTGGCCATGCCGGCTAGGGACTGCGACGATGACGACATCTCCTCGATCGAGGCGCTTACCTCTTCGGTGGATGCCGATACCTGCTCAACGGCTGCGGCATTCTCCTCCGATACTGCCGCCACGTTCTCAATGGACCTCTGGACCTGGGCAATACTCGCCGTCATCTCTTCAGCGGCCGCGGCGTTCTGGTCGGCAACTGCTACCGACTTCACCATTGACTCCTTTACCTTGCCCGCGGCGCCCATCACGCCTTCGCCTGCCTTGGCCGTAGACTCGACTGTGCGCAGGTTGTCGAAGGCATGCTCGCGTATACGCTGAAGCGACGCGGTGGAGGCATCTACCAGCGGCATGCTCTCCGCTATGAACTTGCCTGCGTTTTCGATTGCCTCCGATACTCTCGAGGTGGCAGCCATCGTCTGCTCTATCAGGGTGGATATGGCCTTTGTTTCGGCAAGCGACCTCTCGGCCAGCTTACGTACTTCGTCTGCGACTACAGCGAAACCTCGGCCTTGTTCACCGGCGCGTGCGGCTTCGATGGCGGCGTTCAGGGCGAGCAGGTTGGTTTGATCTGCAATGTCCCCGATAACCTGCACCACTCGGCCGATTTCGCGAGAACTGCGATCGAGATCCACCGAAGCGGTTTCGACCTCGCGTGACGCTTCCTTGATCTTGGTTATGCCCTGAGCTGCCTGACTTACGAAACGGTCTCCTTCCTCCGCCGCATCTGCCGTAAGGCGCATGGCTTGCTTCATCTGGGCCAGTGACTGGTCGATGTGTCCGAGTTCATCCACCATCCGCACAACAAGCTCGGATGCCTCATGCAGTTGCTGGGTCTGTTCGCCGGCTCCGACGGCCACTTGCCCGATGCCGGCCCTAAGCTGCTCGCCGGCGCTCGCGGTGCGGGCGGCGTTGACGCTTTGCTGCTCGGCGCCGCTTGCCATCTGCTGGATAGTGGCGGTGATCTGCGTCACTGCATGCGCCGATTCTTCCGCGGCCGTAGAGAGCTCGCGGCTCGCGCCCGCCACATTGTCGGACTCCTGGCGTATCTGCGCGACAAGGCCGGTTAGGTTGTTGAGCATCGTGTCGACTGCCTCACTGAGATCCTGCATCTCATCGCGCGTCTTGCTCGCAGGCATCGATACAGTAAGGTCGCCCTCGGCCAGAGCCTCCGCGACTTGCTTCACTTGCACCATGGGGACGGCAATGCCGCGTACCAGGACCCCGGCCATGATCATCATCGCGACCCCGCTTGCGATTGTGCCGGCGATGTTCACAACGGTGCTGATGTTGCCGGCCCTTTTCGCGCGATTCCGGAGCCCCTGGTTCATGCTGTCAACGTAAGTGGCCCACTCTGCTATGAGGCCATCGATGGTGGATGCTGTATTCGAGGCGCCGACTGTGATCACGAGCATTGCCGCGTCTCTGGTTTCCTCCGATTCGGCGAGCCTGATCACCTGCTCCACGATCTCGTTGTACTCGCCATTGGTTTCTACAACTTCATCTAGGTACTCGTGGGATGTCTCGTCGGCGAACACCGCCCGCGCTTCGTCTATTGTGGCCAGCAGTCTCGCGTCAATAGCGTGAAACGTGTTGATGAGTTCAGCGTCCTGAGATATGAGATAGTTGCGGACAACCACGTCTTTTTCGTACAATTCGCTTCTGGCCTTGTACACTAGGGCCGCCATAGGCATGGTCTGTTCCGCCACTATCGTGTTGTTGGTATCGGCTCTCCTGGCTGCGATTATGCTGGTTAGCCCTATTGCCAGCGTGAGCGCGAGAACGAGAAGATATGACCCGAGCAATTTGCCGCGTATGCTTAGTCTCAAGAAACGACACCTCCATGGCGTACTAGTCCCCTACTTACCATCGTCACAAATCGAGGAAACTTTACAGTCCTCGGGCTCGGCAGTGCTGCAACTGCGGGCAGGGGCCATGCTTCCCAGGCTGCATCATGCCGAGACCGAGTTCGGCCTCAGTATTACGGGGCAATCGAGAGGTATGCAAGACACAGGCGCTGAGGCGTTCAAGCAGCTCACGCCAGCTCGAGACGGGCCTTCACCGCCCAGTCCGGATCCTTGAGCAGCGCTCGACCTATGCCAACCAGGTCGGCTTTGGATTGTCTTATTATGTAATCGGCCGTGGCGGGGCTCTTGACGCCGCCGGTCACTATCACGGGCGCTCCGCAGACCGCTTTTACTCGGCTGCTGATGTCGGCGAAGAAGCCTTCGCCCTTCCACTCGAAGGGCTGATACCCTCTGAGCCCGCCCGATACGTCTAGCACGTCCACGCCTGCGTCCACCAGACGAGGTGCGATTTCGAGAGCGGCTTCAGGGGTGATCCCGCCGGGCAACCCGTCGTCAGCGCCCAGGCGGTACATGACAATGAGCTCGGGCCCGACCGCGTTCCTCGCCGCGTGTACGACGCGAAGGGGCAAGAGCAGCCTTCTCTGGGGGCCGTCGCCGTACTCATCAGCACGCGTGTTGGTCACCGGCGACATGAACTGGTTAAGCAGATACCCGTGTGCACCGTGCAGCTGCACACCATCAAAGCCCGCCTGTGCCGCACGTCGGGCACACGCAGCAAAGGCTTTGATCACTTGGTCTATCTGTTGGGAGTCCATGGCGACTGCAGCCGGCTCACTGGGAGATGCCCGGACGGCAGATGGGGCAATGGGCGTCTGGCCGATCACCTCAGCATCGGCTCGTGCGCCCGCATGAGTCAGCTGGATCACAGCCCCGGCGCCGTGGCGATGAATCTCGTCCACCAGCGGTCGCAGAGAATCCACGTGGGCATCGGATACCAGGCCCAGCTGTCGTCGGTGCCGCCGGCCAGAGGGCTGGACGTAGGTGTGTTCAACGATGATGAGGCCTACACCGCCCGCGGCCCTAGCACGGTAGTACTCACTCGTTTCGGGTGTGACGTAACCTTCTTCGTTTCCTGTGTAGCTTGCCATCGGGGGCATGACAATCCTGTTTTTGAGCTTGAGCCCGCGTATGTCGATTGGAGAAAACAGACCTGACTGAGACATGAGTTTATCTCGAACCTCCCAACCCGCGATTCTCAGCGATTCGCCTTTCCGGTAACGTTGTCGACCTTGATCCTGATCACTCCGGTATTGGCAACCGTTTCGTCACTACATACGAACGTCGCCCCCGGCGCCAGGCGCTCCGTCATCTCGGCAAGCAGCCGGTGTTTTGTCGCAGAATCCTCCACCAGTTCCGCCCGACCGAACGCTGTAGCGCTAGCGTATCGAGTAGTCAACTCCTCGGCGTCGATCTCGACCGCGTTGTACACTGTGTAGCACACTCGTACGTCCTTTCGCAGGTTGTCGAGCTTCCGGCCGCGAACCGCGCAATGGATGATGATGCAGCCATCCACTACCGCATGATTCACAGGCACAGCGTATGGACCGCCGTCAGCGTCGATCATTGACAGTACCCCGTGCTTGGCCTGGGCTAGGAGTTCCATAGCTTCGCTGGACGTGATCTCTCGATCGGTTCGGCGCATTCAACCACCTACCTGTTCAGGCAAAGTCAGGAAGGTCATGATTAAGAAGCGTCTAATGATAGTATACGACAGTCTTCTGTCGACTTACCACGATACCTTAAGACTTCAAGCCAGCACGCCCCCGACCCAAGCTCGAGCAACTACGAATGCGAAGGGAGTGCTCTCATTGCCCAAATACCGTTTCACATGGGATACCTTTGATGATTCCACCGTTACTGCCGTGGCCAGAGCGTGCGGGTTTGATCCAGCAGCGCCCGCACCAAAGAACGCTGACGCTGCTACCGACGCTGTGGCGGACGTTGACGCTGTCGCCGCTGCCGCCCGCGAATGGCTGAGGATCAACTGGGCCCGCCCCGATGAGGAACTAGTGCGCCGCTCCAAAGCAGAACTCGAGCGGACCTGGCTTCCTGAGTATCCGCTACTTGGGTCTTTCGTCACCGAACTGATAGACCGCGGGCTTGGACCGATGGGCGCACCCAAGAATCGAGGCGAACGCCTAACATATGTCGCCAAGTGCCGTAACAGCACAAGGTTCCGCAAGTTGCTGGCTCGTCACCTGCGGATGTATGGCGAGGATTGGCCTGAAGCCCAAGTCGAGGGAAGCTTCTACCGCAGCTGGGCGGTAATCGATCCCTCGAAGCAGCCTCCTGATCCGAGAATGCCATTCCCGTACCAGGTGGAAGCCTGGAATAGTCTCTCTGCATGCGCCGCCCGAAAGGATTCGCCGGGAGGATTCCCCGGGCTTCTGGTCATGCCCACGGGGGCGGGTAAGACCTATACCGCGGTGCACTGGCTCATGGAGAACGTGGTAGCTCGCGGCGGGCGGGTGATGTGGGTCGCTCATCGGGAAGCCCTACTTGAGCAGGCGCAGGAATGGTTCACGCGCCTTGCAAGCCTTGCCGCAAGCCCCACTCGTGAGGATCCACTCGTAATCCGAATCGTGTCGGGCCATTACTGCGTTGTCAGCCAGCTTACTACCGATGACGACATTATGCTATGTTCTGTGGCAAGCCTCGCCCGGCACAAAGCCGTGGTGCAGAACATCCTGAGCGATCCGAGCATCTTCCTGGTTATCGACGAGGCCCACCATGCCCCGGCCAAGAGCTATAGGGACATCATCAAGTACATGAAGGAACTGAAGCACAACAAGCTCCTGGGCCTTACGGCCACGCCGACGCGGATGATCGAATCAGAACGAGCGATGTTGTCGCAGTTGTTCAACAACAACATCATTCACCAGGTCCAGTTCAGGGACCTTGTGGAACACGATTACCTGGCTCGTCCTATAAAGATACGCGTTTTCACCGACATCGAGGCGGAGAGCGGCATGACCGAGGACGAGCGCCGGCATGTCGCCACCTTCGACAACCTCAGCGAGGAGACTCTGGACAGGCTGGGAGCTATGAACGAGAGAAATGACATCATACTAGGCCATTACGCGGGCAACAAGGACAAGTACGGCAAGACGCTGGTGTTTGCAACGTGCGTCCAGCATGCATGTCTTCTGAGAGACAAGTTCCGAGCAAATGGCGTGAACGCTGAGTATGTGGCAAGCTGGCGGCCTGACGGAGAAAGCATCAATGAGAATGAGGTAAGGGACGAGTTCATGTCGGCCGAGAGTGGCCTAGACGTCCTCATCAATGTGGAGAAGATGACGGAAGGGACCGATCTTCCGGGCGTTCAGACGGTCTTTCTCGCAAGGCCGACTGACTCGGCAGTGCTAATGCAGCAGATGGTAGGGCGGGCGCTGCGCGGCCTCAAGGTAGGTGGAACGCCGCTAGCGTACCTCGTATCATTCGAAGACCACTGGGAGCAGTTCACCGAGTTCGAGCGCCCGTTCGACCTCATCCCCTCGCTTGTTGACCCATTTGAGGAAGTTGCACCGAGTGAGGTTAAGGTAGAAGAGGATGTAGCTGATCGAGTACTAGAAGTAGTGCCTTCCGAAATCATGCGAGCCGTGTCCGCAGCTCTAGGCAGACTGCCAGTGTCACGCAGCCGCAGCCAGGTTTTTGAGGCAGTACCTTGTGGGTGGTACGTGCTTGCGCGTTCCGCCCCGACCGGCGATGACGTAATTCAGATCATACCCGTCCACCACCACGACAAGTCGTGTTGGGATGCGTTGGTCGGGTATCTGGCGGCGCTGACTCCGGCGCAGGCAGAGAGCGTCGCGCCTGACGCAGTCTACGAAGAGTACTTTGGCGATTGCGACATCCCTCGTCCGGGGAAGGGATTCGTAGAGCAGATGATCGCCCACCGCGCAGCGGGCGGAGATGAGCCTGAATGGCAGGACTTCGCGGCGCGGGAGAGGATCGATCCTGCGGAGACAGCCCGGGAAATCGTAGAGTCCGACCGCGGGGCACGGGAATCCCAGGCTATTGTGGAAGAGCGTTACCGCTCAGCATTGGCCCAGGCCGTCTACCCGAACCTGCGCGAGTTCAAGACGGCAGTCGACGAGGCAGTGTGGGACCTGCTCAATCCGGATCAGGCCGTCAGAGTGCCCCTGGGCATCCCGGTGTTCGAACCTCGACCCGACGAGCTGATGGCGCCGGGTCCTGCACATGACCTTTCGGAGATACTCCATTCGATGCTGGTCGCCGCCGCTCGCATACTGGAGGTTGCGCAGCTTGATGAGGGCGGGGTCGAGATCGTATGGACGAAGAGGTTGATAAAGGGCTGGTATGCTGAAGCGCACTACGGAGATGCCCCCGAGTACGGCCACGGACTCATCAGGGTCAATATGCTGCTCGACAGTCCCGATGTCTCCCGTGACACAATGGAGTTTCTGCTCTGGCACGAGTTCCTGCACCTATGGCTCAAGCAGGGCCACACCCGGGAGTTCCGCAGCCTGGAGATGAGGTGGCCCACGTTCGTGCAGTGTGACAGAGAGTTGGATACCATAAGCGAACGGTACGGGGTGAGCTTCTGGTAGAGTGAGATCGCGAATCGAGGGAGTCGCAGTCACCAGACGGCAGCGCCACGGTCAAAGCGAGAGCGGTTGGGGCGGAAGCGGACCCGGGGATGGATCCGGGGATAGGCCCGCGGGTAGATCGGGCAATAGAGCCGGGGGTGGACCCGGGGATAGATGGAGGACCACCCTAGCTCAACGATATACCCCCGGGGGTATTTAGGCAGAGATGCCGTCAGATTTTGATAGTAGTTTCGCCGGAAAACGCAATTTTCGAGTACATCGATTTGGACCGGGGGCGACGGGCTGGCGGATCGGCCTTGCGAAGTGCGCTCTTGGGGTCGACGGAGGCCTATTATTTGGCATGCGGCCTGGATACTATGCCGCCGGCCAAGCGGCATTGCCAGATAGATCCAGGCGATGGGACATCCTGGCGCTTCCCTTGCCCGGTTCCACGCCCGGGTCGGTCGGATAGTAAGCGTCAAATAGTGCCCACTTAGGGGTGAGCAGGCAGAAGACCGTGAGCTCAACTGATCAGCGAGCTGTCGTCCGCCGTAGTCCCCATGACCCATCTTCAGCACCCTTGCGCATTGATCCGCTGAGTTTTAGGGATCCCACGTTTCGCGAGGGATGGTGACGTAGACCGACGGCGATACCCCAAGGGCCCTGAACGTCTTGTGGGGAAACAGCTTCGATTCAGACAGCATCCGGCTGCCGTCGGGCAGGATCACGACTACGACGGCGTCGAACGAGTCCAGTATCATTCGAGCCGTAGGTCGTTTTGTCATTCGTTTGCCCGGTATCGGTAACTCTTCGTTCTTGATTTCCGCATAGCGCCGCGCCCGGCGTTCGATGATTGCCCGAACCATGGCGGCAAGCAGAACCACGTACGCTAAGGCCTCCAGCCTTTCGGGTTTCTTTACGAACATCGCCCCAACGGACTCGGGTTCCTTGATGGCCCTAGACTGCAGTTCGACCGCGGTCTGCTCCTTGTAGTCACGTAGAACCTTCTCGGCTGGATACTCCTCCTCGTCAAGTATGTTGGTGATCAGAACAAAGCATGAGGCCCTCAGCTTTAGTTCTGCATATTCCCGCTCCTTGAGATCGCCCACCGATGCTCTCGCCCTGAAGATGGTCTTGGTGGGAAGGGGTTCGTCTTTCCTCGGCCTATCCGGCCTGCGCCTTTTGAGGATCGCTTCCTCAGCCTGCACGTCCCCGGCGATCGTGTAAAGGGCGTCGCGATTCTCGCTTCTGACTCTCTCAAGAGCCGCCCTGGCATCAGGTTCACACGCGAACTCCACTTTCGACAACTGTTCAAGCTGGGCTTCGAGCTCCTCGCGTTGCCCCAGGAGGTTCTTCTCCAGGGTCTTCGCTTTCCTTTTGTCCAGGCTCGACGAGTGTACGACGATGAGCCTGTAAGGCCTAACGGCGGTTTGGGTGGCGATGTCCACGACGTACTCCTTGTACTTGTAGAACGCCGAATCGCGCTTGGGGTTCTCGGTCAGGACGCCGGCATCGATCCAACCCCCATTCGACCAGGCTCTATCCTTGACCTCTTGTTCCTGAGCGAACGTCGCGGGCAACCTCGAGATGAACCTTATGCCCTTGTCGGCGATGAGGTCGAGGTTGCCCTTGGTCACCGCGGCGGAGTCGGCCACGTAGACCAAGTCTGTGAGATGATCGGTAAACCCCTCCACCAGCTCCTCGATCACCCGCCTGTTCCAAACCTTATCCGACTCATTGCCGTCCGAAGCGTAACCCAGCAAAGGTATGCCTTCGCCGTTGACCACCAGACCGTAGCTCGCCTGCTTGAGGTCGGGCCTGTGATCCCGGTTGTACCCATGTGCAATGAAAAACGCTTCATCATCGGGCGAACTGGATTCATACAGGCCTTTGAGCGACCAGGACGTGGTGTCCGAATGCACTACGCCGAACTCGACGTCCTCTTTGAGGGCAGCCCTCAAAGCTGCAGCCCCGAACACTTTCTTGGGGCCGGCCTCGAAGATCTTGTCCAGCGTGCGGCCCAATGCGGAGTCATTAAGGTCGTCGGCCGACGCATCGGCCCCGAACAGAACCGCAATATCCTGCAATTCATAGAACTCGTCTACCCGGTACAGCGCAGTGCGGCCCATGAAGATATTGATGAGCATGGCGAGGACATGCGTCCCCGGCGAACGCTTGCACTGCTCGGGGTCCCATCGTACCATGTTATCTACAGTTTCAACTATGCCGAGTTCCCTGATAATCTGGCCAATCATGGCCGCGGGTCCGGCAGAGTAGGCCCTGACTGACATCGTCCTCGCCCCCTCTCTGACAACACACCATCAGAGCAAAGCGTACAAGACAGTAACTTCCAGACGCAGGGCTCTGGATTGGGCCAAAAACCCTTCAGCCTATGCTGTCAAGGGTGCTGAAGACGGGATCCGCGATCACAACCCCGCACGCCATCCGGAGTCCTTTCGATGGGCAGCCAAGATCTTGCGCGCGTACTCTCGGTCGACCATGATCCATGAACCGTTATCGGGGGGAGCATACTTGTCGACCAGTGCCTGAACACGCGGATAGGACGCCAAAGGACTACCGTACAGCTTCTGGCTGCGGTCAACAAAGACGAGCACCTTGCCCTCACCGCGTTTCTCGTGTATGCCGAAATAGACGGTCTCATTGATGCGAAGCCCACGACGACGCCTGTGGCCCGCCTTGATCAGTGCTATAGCTCTGTCGTCAAGTCCATCGTCGAATATCCGAACCGTCTCCGCAAGCTGTGCCATCGAGCGGACCACTCTCTTGCGATATTCGCTCTGACCAAGACCCAACACCTGTTGCAGCTGTTCATCTTCCGCACTCAGCTGCTCGAAAGACTGGGCGCCCGGCAGAGACCATATCATGAGCTTGCCGTGCATGTCGTGGTACAAAACCGGACACTCGATCCGTCGCTCAGCACCACAGTTGCTGCACACGAACACGTTGATATCTCCCGTGCGAACACGTTCCTTCATCTCGCCGTCAATGCTGACGTTGATCGACTGCCAGATTTCCTGCTCCTGTGTTTTGCGGCATTTCGGGCAAGTGATTGCGTGTGTCTCTGCTATGCTCATGTCGAAATCCTCCCCTTTCCCTGCAGAGCTGGGTAGAGCCTGGTATCGACAGCGCGCAGCGACTGCCTGGAGCATGAAATGTATGGCCGAAAAATGGGCTTAATTCACGTATTAGCCAAACCCCCGCATCTTCCTTCTCAGGGCGCCCCAGTCGCCGAAGAAAGCGGCCTTACGCAGAGATGCATCCGCCAAAACCGTGGTTAGCAGGAAATTGCCGAACCTGCCGAGAAACCGTACGGCTTTTTCGCGCACCTGCGGTAAAACCCCACGGTGTCACGCAGTCGGCGACATCGGGGCGGTGGTTTTGGGCGTTCAGGGCCGTTTGGGGGGTGTCCGGGAGGGGCAGCGGCGGGAGGCTGCCTCAACGGAAGACATTGTCAGCCATCTTAGCTGCGGATTTGCCGAGGTGTGGTCTTGCATGAGGGTAGGACGCAGTGGCTGCCTCCACCCGGCCATGCCGGCGAGTGTACCGCCGTGGGTTATTCCGGCAGGTTCGGCCAAAACCCTGCCGGAAAACCCGCAGGTCGCTGATGAACGCTTCTTGGATGGACGTGGTTCCGCGA
>Ga0116159_1004143_pt1 | contig 12467 bp, 22 predicted proteins | sample AD_JPNAS1_MetaG_FD_89878 | JGI IMG/M metagenome (GOLD analysis project Ga0116159, IMG submission 89878) | Active sludge microbial communities of municipal wastewater-treating anaerobic digesters from Japan - AD_JPNAS1_MetaG | ecosystem: Engineered > Bioreactor > Anaerobic > Digestate | place...
GACCGTGCCGGCCAACCCGCAAGCGTAGGTTAAGCTAGCTTGCGGGTCAAGGTCAATTAGCAGCACGCGGTAGCTATCCGCTAGAATATCCGCCAGGGTGCGGGCCGTGGTTGTTTTTCCAACCCCGCCTTTATAGTTGGCAACGGTTAGGACTTTCACGCCCCGCCGCTTTCGTCTATTTCCGGCTCTTGATCGTATTCCAGCCATTCCTTAGCCAGGGTGCCGGCGGTTTCATTGCCGGTAAAACTCCCGTCCGTGATCCAGTCCGCTATTTCGCTTTCCTTAGCCCGCCGGTGATATTTATCGTCCCCGGTATAAACCAGCTCATAGACCGCGGCGGCCATTTCCCCGGCATTGGTTACGGTCATGCTGTCCGGGTCAAGTTTTATGGTTACGTGATCCCCTGCCTGGTTTGCAAACTCTAGTATTTTTGTCATGGTATTAGCCTCTTTTCTATTTTAGCAACGCATTGCTATTTGTTGCTACACGGTGCAACGCGGCGCTATACGGTGCTACATGTTGCTAAATTTATCACGTTTTACGCTATTCCCGGCATATAAGATATACCCTTTAACCCGCAAAACACGCCTTAAAATCGTTCCTGTGGGCTTGGTTGGCTATCCTGGGCGCCTTTCCTGTATAATACCGGTGCTGTTACCCTTTACGGGGTTTCGGCTCCGCCGCCGTCCGTGTTGGTAGCATGGGCGGCGGTCATTCTACCCGCCGCTATGTATGCCTCAAGATCCGCCGGCTCTATCCGCCAAAAACGGCCAACTTTTCCGGCTGGTAGCTTGCCCGCCTTGATTGCCCGGATCACGGTCATTTTAGATACATTCAACCGGGCGGCTGCCTCTTCAACGCTCTTTAGTTTTTCGCTATTTGTCATTTAGTCCCTTTCTCTTTTTGGGTTACTGTCATGTTATCCCGGTCAAGGTTCACGGTTACCCGGTCCCCCGCCTGGTTTTCAAACTCTAGCGTTTTGGCCGGGGTGATCAACGGCGCTATAGCCTCTTCCAGGATAGCCCGGGCGCGTTTATCCCCGCCGGTGGTAAATTGCTCGGTGGTTATGTTTTCCAGAATATCTAATACCTCTATGCACGCCTCTAATAGTGCGGGGGCTGCAGCCATTAGCCGGCCGTTATTGTGATCGGTTTCATCCCCCAGGTTGTAGGGGTAAGATCCCAGCGCCCAGCCGTCCGGGTTTCTTATTTGGTTTCGGTCCGCTTGCCAGGGGCCGGGGGTGTAGGTGATCGGTTTTCTTTTCATGGTTTCCCCTTTAGTTTTTCTCTATTTGATTGTTTAATGTTATTGGATGATTTAAGGGCTAAGTCGCGCGCTTTTTTGCAATCGCTGTAATTGTTTTTTGCGGCCCACATAAAAGGCAACTCATTATTTTTTTGGTAGGCCGCTCTCATTTCATCGCGAGTATATTTTTTGACCGGGTAGTATTCCAGTATTTCCCCGGGAATGGTTGGATCAATTATTTTGTTATTTAATTCAATCCAACCGTGTTCTATTGCTAAACTATGTATCCCCTCGGTTACTCCCCAGCCCTCAACGTATAAAGCGCCGGCTAATAAATCAATTCTGTTTATAGCCATAAAGGCGTTTTTATAACATTGTTTAGGGACGGATTTAATCAACCGCTTAACTTGAATTGATAAATCCATATCTAGCGCTATGGTCATGGTTTCCTATTCTAGGGCGGGTTGATTGCCCGCCCCGGTCATTAGTAATTTATTGCCTTTTCTAAAATAACCCGCTCTAATTGATCAACCCGGTTAGCCAGGTGAATTAGCAGCTCTAATAACTGGTAATCGGTGTAGGTGATCAATGGCAACCCCGGCATTGTGTCATGGTCCCCGTCATATTTCCAGGATAACCGCCTTGCCTCTTTTACAACGGTTGCCGCGTCCATTATGCCGCCTCTTCTTTTTGTTTGACAGTCAAGGCGCCGGCCGGTATTGGGCGTTCCTGGTCCGCCGGCTTAGCCCTTATAACCGTTCTACTCATGCCGGCAACCCTTATAGCCTCAGGGTATAAAGTGATCCGCTTGCCGGTCCATTGATCGGTTTCTTCCCCCAGTGCGGCGGCTATTTGATTAGCCAGGGTCTTTGACATAACCACGCCGCGGGGGGTTTCCCGGAAATACAAAACGTATTTATCCGCGGGGGCTATTCCGGGGGCGGGGGTCATGTTTTCCTTTTTGATCCCGGCTATAGTTACTTTCACGGCCCGCCCGTTTAGATCTAGCCCCGTTGCATACTTGCGGGGGAAAAGGTCATTGATGTTCATGCCGCCCCCCTTGCGCTCTGCAGGTCAACCAGGGATAACCCGCGTATTTCATCGGCAGGGACCCGCCCGGTGTCAGTGTAGGGATTGCCGCGGGAGCTGCAGTTCAAAAATGGGGTGATCCGCCGGCCGTCCTCGGGTAGCGCCCTAACCGTTGCCAGGCGTTCCCCGTGTACCCCGGTGTAAACCTCGGTTACCTCAACGGTTACGTCATTCCCGTTTACCCGGACTATCCCCAGCGGCCGCTTAGCGGGGGCGGGGGTTTCTTGGGGTGCCGGCTCGGTTACCCGTGATAACCCGTGTAAAAATTCCAGTCGGACGTTGGCCGTATTCGATTGGTAAGGACCGCCCACGCTGTAATTAGTAAAGGGCGCTATTTCGCGCCCGTTTACCGGCAGGGCTTCAACGTGGGCAACTTTCCGGCCGTCCCCGGTTTTGAAAACGCTCAAAACCCTTACCGCTATGTCCTGCTTATTGATCCTAACACTTGCTATTATCCTTTCCATGTTTCAGCTCCTTTTATTCGGTTTTGGTGCTAAAACCCGTTGGTAGCGGTATTTCATTAGCATACATAGAATAACATATACATATAAAAAAGTCAAGTGTTTTGGGGAATTGATCAACCCGCCGGGCATATAATCAAGGTATGAGAAAACCGCGGCAGGGGTCTAGCCTCAGGGGGCTGTATGATTTCCTATTCTCATTACCGCCGGGCTGCAGCATTACCGCGCTTGCCCTGGTTATCCTGGCATTGATCAAACTATTGCTTTTCCCATGAAACAAAAAAGGGGCGCCCGGACCGGACGCCCCCAGCTGCCAGGGTCAAGGATACCCCCGGCCGGCTATGCTCTATATTTCCCCAGGTCTTTTAGATCCCGTTGGTCCCCACGCGGGAATATAACCGCGTTCCCTTTTTTCAATTCCTTTATTGCGTTTTGTACCTGGTAATCCTCATGCCAAAAGATAGCGCCGGCGTCCTGGTAAACGCCTTGATTATCCCGGTTGACGTCCCAGCCAATAATTAGCGCGTCTGTTAGGGCGGCTATCTCTTTCGGCCGGATCACGTCAAAACCATTCGCTAATTGGTATTCTAGCAACTCTATTAGCGCCTCATCATGCGGCAGCTCTTCCAGGTGATCCCAGTCGGTCCCCGGCTCGGGGTTGCTTATAACCAGGGCGCCATTCCCGCTAATATAGGTTGTAACCTTGCCGGTCATTAGCATTTTTGGGTTTTCCATGGTTACCCTTTCCGCCTGGTATAAGGCACGTGCAATAATCCCGCGGCTTTCCTTTTCGCCTCTTCCGGCCGGCGGTCATAACGGGCGGTTGTGTCAACCCGGCTATGGCCGGCCATACGCGCAACGGTCGCTATATCCGCCCCGGCGTCTAACAAGTCGCTAACAAAAGTCCGGCGTAAATCATGCGGGCTAAACGCCTTAACACCTGCCTGGGCGGCTCTTTTGCTCAAAAGGTTATAGATCGCCTGGGGGGTCAACCGGCGGTTGATCAACCGGCTGCCTTTATTGATTGCATAGAATAACGCCCCCGGCTCCGCCCCCCGGACCGGCAACCAATCCGCCATTGCATACAACGCCCCGTTGGTTAGGTATGCCGTCCGCTGTTTAGATCCCTTGCCATTGATAACCAACGCGCCGCTATCCGGGTCATACTCCGCAAGGTCAAGGGTGGTTACCTCTTCCCGCCTCAGTCCGGCGCTATACATAAGGCTAATAATGGCCGCGTCCCTTGCCCCCGCCGCTGTTAGATCCTTTTCGCAGGCGTGCATTAGTCCGGCTATTTCGCCGGGGGATAATTCACGCCCGGCCGGTAGGGTTGATCCCCGCACGTTTGCAACCGCCGCCGCGCTTTGATACTCTTCCCCGGTCATTAGTCCCAGCTGCCAGGCAGCCCGCAAAACCCCCCTCAGGGCGCTTAGCGCGTGATTAACCGTTGACGGGGCATATTGATCAACCAACCGCGCCCGGACCGCTGCCGCGTGCTGAAAACGTAAACGCTCCCAGGGCAACGCGAATAGATCAACCGCCCCGCCGGTCAAGGTTGACGCTATCAGGTTTAGCGCCCGCTTAGCCCCGCGCCGTCCCACGGGTGCCAGGCTAGCCAGGTACACGGCCGCCGGGTTTTGGTCTAGCGGGCGGGTGGTTACCGTGGTTAGATCGGTGCTATCAGCGGGGATTATGTCAGTCATTTAGCCCCTTTCCTGGGGGGTGATCAACCTTAAAACCAATATAATTATAGGTATTGACAATCATCATTGTCATAAGCAATATTATACCGGTTATCTAAAATACTCGGCTTTTTCCCCTGCCTCGTTTTCTTTTTCGGCCGTGATTTTATCTACAATTTCCAGGGACCGCGCCGCGTCCAGGGGTATCTCTTTTTTCATAGCCGCCATGATTTCCTTTTTCCCCTCTTCCGCCCTCAGGATTTCAGCCCGTAGAATCCATAAATTAGGCCCGCGCATTATCCCGGTATTGTATTGCTCTAGCCATGTATCTAACTTCTTTTCCACTTCATACAGCCGTTTTGCCAACTCATAAAACACGCTCATTTTTCCCCTTTCAACTGTGGTTACTTGCCGGCCATAACCAGGGCTAACAAGATCCCCAGGGTGATCAACGCGCATAAAAAAGGCAGGTAGTAACCCGCTAGCCTCAGGCGGTATTTCAGGTTTTCCGGTATTTCACGCGCTCGTTTAGTCATGTCCGGCCTTTCTCTCAAGGATCCACGCCCACGCGGGCTAAATGTCTAAATGTCCCACGGGGCGGGGTTATGTCTTTTTCTCTTCCAGGGGGGCCAACGGCTTTATAGCGTCCCGGTAGTTTACGTATTTCCGGCCAAAAGGATCAACCACGTCAACGCTTATATTTGCCTTTTCCCCGCTCGGACGCGCTTTAACCGCCTGGTTATATTCCAGCTCGGTTACGTGCCGGCCGTCAATATAAAACTCCGCCCCGGTTGGTACTATGTTTATTTGAAAAGATATATCAGGCGCCGGGCGGGCTAACTCTTCTAATTTCCTTAGCCGTGTTTTTTTCATGGTCCCCGCCGGTTATGGCTGATACCTAATTGTCACGGTTTCCGTTATCTCTAGCGGCTCATTCGGTTCCAGGTCTAGGGCTTTCCAAAACTCCGCCGCGGTTACGGTCTTTTCACCGATTGCCCACGGCGCCAACTCCGCCGGCAGGGTGATCGTTAACATGCCCTCGCGTTTTAGCTCCGCCCCCAGCTTGCTAATTTTTATCTGGTTTACGGTTTTCCCGTTTACTTCTTTTTTGGTTACTTTTGGGTTAAGTGTTACTTTTAGATTAGCCATTATCTACCTTTCTCATTGCATCACTAAACCGGGCGTCCAGGTTGCTCATTTTTTCCCCGTTGGTCATTAGCCGGCTTGCAAACATTGTATTTATTCCCTGCAGCGTCCTATAGATCGGATCGGCAATAATCGCTATTTGCCCGGTGATCAACCGCGGGACGTCAAGGGAATTATTAAGGATCAACGTATTGCCGCGCCCTGCCAGGCGGTTGATTTCCCCTATCTTGTCCACTAACTTTATTAGCAGGTCCTCAGCTTCTTTAGTCGCCTGGGCGGTTTCATCCCGTAGTTTTTCAACCTCGGTCAATATATCGGTTTTCATGCTGCCAACCTTTCTAGGGCTTTTCGCAGCCGCGCCGGGGCGTTTTTGTCCCCGCCGTATGCCGCCTGGTGATCCAACGCGCTTTGTATTTCGAATAGCGCCCGGCTTAGCGGCGGGGCTATGATACCTATATCCCGGCTGCCAATTTGACCCGTTCCCCCGTGATCCCGCAATTGGTTATTGACCCCGGTTATGGCCGTCCCCCACTCCCCCAGCTTTGCTAACATGGTTTCCAGGGCGTCAAAAAAGGCTTCACGCTTGGCCGGCAATGCCGCCGCGGCCTCTTCCGCCGCTTTTAGATAGCGGGCGTTATACTCCGCCTTTTCTTTTTCCGCTTTTTCTTTTTCACGCTGCCTTACCATGCCGGCCGCGGTCCGGGTGGTATCCAGCTCCAACTCTAAAATGGATAGGTTTTTTACCATTTCCGGGTCATTTTTGCCCTCTATTAGGGCGTTTGCATATTCCATACGCTTTAGCTCAATTAGCGCCGTTAGATCAACCGCCCTCTTTTCCAGGTCATTAGCGCTTTTCATTTCAACCCCCTGTAATTGATCCCACGGGCTAAATGCTTTAGCGCCTCGTGATCAACCCCCAGGCTAGCGGCTGCTTTTTCACGCTTTCGCATTTCCGTAACCTTTAGGGCTATTTTATCTATTAGCCGTTCTGTGTCGTTTCCATACCATTCTAAAAGGGCTAATAACCGCCCCTCTATTTCCCCCCTGGTTATGTCCCGGTTTTGGTCCGCGAATTCTAACCAGGTTGCGGCTATCTCTTCCGCCGCTTTCTCTTCCCGGTGATCAACCCCGCCCAGCTCTGCAATATCCCGCGGTGTCAACTTAATAGATCCGGGGGGTAGCTCGGTGCCGTCCCCGCTTGCCTCTTCCATGTTTTGCCAGTCTAGCCTCAGGTGTGCTATTTCGTGTAAAAGGGTTTTGAATTGGTCTAGCTCTTCCCCCTCAGGTGCAACGGTGATCAACGCCCCGCCCTGGTATTTGCCGGCCGTGCCTTTACATGCCTCTATTGCCGGCTGTTGTACCCGGACCGTAACCGGCCGGTATATCCTTGCTAAATGCTCTGCTACAATTTCCGCTAGCGCCTCATTGGCTCTTAACGTGTCGTATTTTATGGTCATGGCTGCCCGCCTTTTCTAAGTTTTTATTGGTCCCCTGGTGGGGGGTTATACGTGATCAACGCGTGTTTTTAGGTCATTTATGCCCTATATTAGCCCCTTTCCTTGTCATTTTCCGGCCATTCTATATTTATAGCGTCCGGGTAGCGCTTGTTAAACTCCGCTTGTGTCATCTTTTCCCCATCAACGCTTACAACCTCGTCCGGGCTATCAGTCCAAAAGATAATAAAAGGCTCCTGGTCCGGCTTGCCCTTTACCCTTTCGATGGTATCTAAACGTGCCTCTTTGTTGCGTTTCATTTTTTCCCCTTTTGCGGCTCCGGCTTACCCGCCAGGGCCCGGTTAATTTCCGCCTGGGCGGCTAGACTTTCCCCGTCCAATAACCGGGCCGCCTCTTCAATTTTTGCGGTTGCCTGAGTAACCCCGCTAAAACTCATGTATGTGTTTTGCGTTTGGATCAACTTGACCGCCTGGGTGATCGGTGCTAACCATAACTCCACCTCAATACTTGTCAGGGGCTTGGATTTCAACCCGTGGGCGGTTATCAGGTTATTGCCGGCGGCAATGGTTGATTTCATGGCCGCCGCAAGTTTACATAGATCTAAAAACCCGTCAATAAACTGCCGGCTTTGGTCGGTTGCTTTGATCCGCAGTTTTTCAACCTCTTTATCCGCCCGGTCCCGTGTTTCCTGGGCCTTGCGCTCCGCCTCTTCCGCTTCCCGCTGCCTGACAATCTGTATAGCGGCTATGGTTGTATCTCTTTCGATTTCCAGCCGGCTAATTTTGTCAAGGATCTTTTCAGCGGGGCGGTCCTCTACCAGGGCGGTTGTGTACTCTTCCTGTATTTTGGCAATTTCCCGGGTCAATTCCTGGGCGCGCTCTTCTAAGTCTTTTATTTTTTTCATGTTTTCAGCTCCTTATGTTTAGCTGTTTTTCTAGATCGGATAATCGCTTTTCAAACTCCGCCGCGTCCCGGACGGCTAGCGCCCGGTTTAGTACAATGTCCGCCGCCCTCACTCTCACGCCCGGACCGGCGGCGGGGTCGTCTAATACTTCGTCCAGGGTGGTTACGGCCTTTTCCCCCAGGGCGCTTAGGGATCGTCCCAGGCGGTCCATTGCCTCAGATTTTGCCGCGTTTAGGGCCTCGGTGAATTCGGGGTCTTTTTGCCATTTGTAGATTGTGTTAGTAACCACGCCGGCGGCTGCAGCTGCCTCTACGGCATTAGCCCCGCTTAGCAACGCTGCTAGGGCTTTAGATTTTTTTAGACTTGCTTTTTTACCATTTTTTACCATTTTCTAACTCACTTTCTAGCCGGCCGGTGATCCCGCAAACTTGAAAAAAGTGTATGGTGTGTATGGTTTAGTGCTTTTTGCACTTAAATATATATATGTATATCTCTTAAGGCTTTTAATGGTAAAAACCTATAAACCATACACTTTTTAGTAAACCATACACTTTTTAGTAAACCATACACTTTTTAGATCCCCAGTCAACTTGGTTTTGCTTGAATGCCGGTATAAACAAACCCGGTGTTTGTGCGCTTTTTCTCTATACCGCGCTCTGATAATTCGCGCCCGAACATGGTATTAGTCATGGTCTTTTCCCCGTTTTGATCCGCCCAGGCTTTATATACACCGTATAACTCGGACGCTTTAGCAGTAAACCCCGCGCCGGTTTCGCAACGCTCGGTTATGAATGGCTGCATAGTGTCTTGATCCTGTTTATATTCCTGGGTTGCACGTTTTACCTCTTCGGGCATTGGTAGGCCTAATTCCTGCCATGCCAGGCAACCGGTTACCGCCCAGGCTAAGATCCCGGCGCGTTCCGCCTGTAGCTTTTCCTGCAGCTTGCCGTCCTGGCTTTCCGGGGGGATCGTTACGGTAAAAGGCACTAACCTAACCCGCCGCCATATACCGTGATCAACGTTTCCAATTATCGGTTTATGGTTGGTCCTAATCCATAACTTGAACTCAGGCTTAAAACTAAAATCCTCATGGAAGAGATAGCGGGCGGTTAGTGTGTCCCCGCCGGTCATCTCTTTAACTTTGGCTTCATCTAGCCGGCCGCGCCCGGGTATCTCGTTTACGGTTACAAAACGTAAACCGCGCAGCCTGGCAACGTCATTATTCACCCCGCCGGCCCGGTCTTTTACCAGGATCGTATTAGCTCGGGTATTTATGGCATAATCCGCGCCCAGGGCGTTTAGGACCGTTTCCAAAAATACCGTTTTCCCGTTGGCTCCGTGGCCATAACAGATTAAAAATAACTGTTCGCTGGTTTCCCCGGTCATCGAATAACCAACCGCCCGTTGTAGAAAATTGATCAATCCCCGGTTTTGGTTGGTTATTTCGTCAAGGAACTGCAGCCAACGCGGGCATTTAGCCGCCGGGTCATAATCAACCTCTATTAGCTTGGTTATGTAATCCCCTGGGTGGTGGGCTTTTAGCGTCCCGGTCCTCAGGTCTAAGGTGCCGTTATTGAAATTCAAAAAGTATTGGTTACGGTCAAATTGATCAAAAGGCACGGTTATATTTTTTTCGCTTTTGGCCAACTCTAGCATATTGGTTATTTGTGATCGGCTTTGGCTCTTAAACGCCCAGGCGGTCAAGGCTTTGGCTTTCTTTTCGTCATTTTCCTGGTAGGCCTCTTGTAAAATACTGCGGGCGGTATCTTTAGCCCGGCGCTCCGCTTCCCCGCTTTCATCCCGCGCCCAGCGCCGGCCGTCCCAGATATACCAACGCCCCGCGCTTTCTATCCAGTGTATTTGATCCCCGTGCAAACTGGCAAACCGTTGACCGTTCCCCGTGTCGGTGCAATCGTAACCCCTCACATACTCTACCAGGTCGGGCGGGGGCGCCTCAAGATCAAGGGTGTAAACTTTCTCTTTATCCGCTGCCATAATAGCCGCCTTTCTAGATCCTGGTAAACTTGCCGGCTCTCGCGCCGGTCCCCGGTATGCCTCATTTAGCGAATTAACCGCCTCTTCCTCGGTGTATGGATCCCCTTTAGCGCTCGGGACCCGGGCGGCGTATTGCCTCATAACGTCAAGGGCTTGCCCGCGGTCTAGCCCACTATCACGCAGCTGCAGGGCTAAGTTAAACCCCGTTTCGTTGCGATTGCCTGGGCGGGCTTGGTCTAGCGCCTTTTGCAGCCAGTAGCCCCCGGCTTCACTTGCGGGCGGGTTGGTCGCTATGCGCATAGCGATATTGTCAACCGGCTTAGGCTTTGGCCGGATCAATTCCAGTAACCAGGGCGGGGCGGGTAGGATGGGGGCGGTTATGTCATGTCCGGGTAGCCAGGTGTAACCCCCGCCGGTGCATATATACCCGCGTGATCTTAAATCGATGCCAGGCGCTAACTTGCCGGCATTATTCGGGACGTCAAAACCTGGCAACTTGAAAAGATAATGCCAACCCCCGCGGGGCGTCCGTTGGCATGGTCCATAATCAAAAGGCGGGTTTTGGTCTAGTAATTCCTGCCAGTATGCCAACCCGTCCGGGTCAACGTCAACGGCAAAAAACCCGTTAGGTTGGCAGGGTACCCCCCATAATGCGGGGCGGTCTAGTGTCCATTTGTTGATTGTCTTTTGGTCATTGGTCGCGGCGTGAAAACCGTTAGCGGTCAACGGTTGCTTATTTTTACCGCAAGGAAATATTGAATAGCCGGCAAGGGTCAAAACCTCGGGCGCGTTCATCGGTTGTACTCCATAAGAGTAAACCCGCTGCTGTTGCGTTCATCGGCAAAATAGAACTCAAATAGCGCCGCCTTAGCGTCCTTATAATGTCCCAGCTGGTAGCTCTTATATGCCCGCCTCAGGGATTGGAAGGCCTGGCCGTGCCAGTCTATAACCTCGTCAACGCGGTTAGGGGGGATTGTATTTTCTTCCAGGTTGGTATATACTCGGAGTAGATGATATTTGGCTGCCCGCCTTTCATCTTCCCCGCCGGCCGGCTCAACCCCGGCCGGGGTGCTTTTAATTGGTCTTTTTTCCATAATTGCGCTCCTTTGTTGTTAGCCCGGAAATGATCAACTCTGTCATGGTCAATCCGGCGCTCGTGGCCATTGCCTTGATCTGGGCGTGTTCTTCCTCAGATACCCGGACCGCTATGATTTTTTCCATTGGCTTTGTTGCTTTGGGTTTATATTTCATTGGTTACCTCACTTTCAAAAAAAATATCATTCTATATACTAATGGTCATTAAAACGCCTGTTTGTTGCGTTATTGGTCAAAAACTCGTATAAACAATTATATCTCTATTAAAGACAAGACGCAAGTTTTAGGCGTTTTGTTTCACGATTGTCATACGCTCTTATATACTACATACATAAAAATCAAGAAAATAGAAGTATTTTTCAAAAACTCGTTTTAACAATAATTTGCCCTCATAAAGACAAGGCTAATTTCAGGTATGTTTTTAGAAGTTTTTAGCCCCGCTAAACCTTATACTCCGTAACCTTGCGGGTTTCCTTGACCGGCCGCCAACCGTTTCCCCAGTCCGCTAATATCTTTTCTATGGCTAGCTGCATAACCTTGTGGCGGCTAATTCCCAGCTCCGCCGCTATTGCCTCTAGCGTTTCCTTTTGCTCCGCCGTCAAGGCAATGCCAACGGATCGCCCCGGCCGGTCTGTGTCCAGGTCAATTTGACGGGTAGCTTGATCAAACGCGCCCTTTATGCTTTTAGCCATTGCTCTATACCTTTCGCTAATTGCCGGTATTGATCCGCAACTTTGGATCCCGGCTCAAAAGTGATAATACTTTCCCCGGCGGCCGGCGCCTCAGATGCCCGTATAGTCCGGGTGATCTTGACCGGCAGGATTGGCCATTTTGACGCTTTCATGGAGTCTATAGCGTCCTTATGGCTAACTATGCGGGGATCGTAAAAGGTTATCAGTATCCCCAGGATAGCCAACCCCGGGTTTAGTTTTTTTCTCACATCTATAACTTGGTTTAGAAAAGGTAAAAGGGCTTGCACGTCTAGCGGCTCGGGGCGGGTGGGGATAATAACGGCATGGCTAGCGGTCAAGGCGTTTACCGTCAACGTTCCCAGGTTAGGCGCCGTGTCAATAATAACCAGGTCGTATAACCGCCTCAGGGGTTTCAGCACGCCGGCCAATATCTTTTCACGGCCAATTACACTAATCAGCTCTTGATCAACCAGGGCTAATTCCAACCCGGACGGCGCCAGGTCTAGGCCGCTTTTCACCGGGCGGATAACCTTAGATAGCGGGCGGTTAGCGGGTTGCCTTAACACGTCAACTAAATTAGGGACCGTGCCGGCCAACCCGCAAGCGTAGGTTAAGCTAGCTTGCGGGTCAAGGTCAATTAGCAGCACGCGGTAGCTATCCGCTAGAATATCCGCCAGGGTGCGGGCCGTGGTTGTTTTTCCAAC
>Ga0116159_1004150_pt1 | contig 12452 bp, 15 predicted proteins | sample AD_JPNAS1_MetaG_FD_89878 | JGI IMG/M metagenome (GOLD analysis project Ga0116159, IMG submission 89878) | Active sludge microbial communities of municipal wastewater-treating anaerobic digesters from Japan - AD_JPNAS1_MetaG | ecosystem: Engineered > Bioreactor > Anaerobic > Digestate | place...
AAAAAGGTGGCTTTTTCATTAATATTACCTACTTAATTAGAATTTAACGATAGGAACATCAAATTCTGTCGGTTTCTTTTTGAATAGGAATTCTCCCTTTCTTACTGAAGCCAACACGCCGACACGTCTGCGGATGCAATCCCAGGGGCTGTCGCCGTCCAATACGATGAAGTTGGCATCCTTCCCTACCTCAATTCCATATTTATCATGGATATTCAAACATCTTGCTCCGTTATATGTGATCAAGTCAAAAGCAACTTCTACTTCTTCGGGGCTTGCAAATTGGCTAAGGTGGATACCGTTGTCGAGGACATTCATCATATTACCGCTTCCGAGAGGATACCAGGGGTCGTTGATGGAGTCCTGTGCAAATGCAACATTGATCCCCATCTCCATAAACTCCTTAACTCTGGTCAAACCGCGACGCTTCGGATAGGTATCCTGTCTTCCCTGCAGATAAGCATTCTCCGTAGGGCAAGACACAAAGTTCAGTTTGCTCCTCTTGAACATATCAAACATCCTGTAAGCGTAAGAATCATCAGCTGAACCGAATGAACAAGTATGGCTCGCGGTCGCTTTTGTGCCATAATCTTCAAGATATACCAACGCATTCAGGATTTCAACGAATCTTGCCATAGGGTCGTCAGTCTCATCGCAGTGAACGTCAATCAATACATTGTATTTGAGAGCAAGTTTCACAATGTCATGAATTGACTTCTCACCGAACTCTCTTGCCGGCTCGTAGTGTGGAATTCCACCGATTACATCGGCACCCATCTTCAAAGCCTCTTCAACCAGATCTCTACCGCCCTTATAGGTGTACATACCATTCTGAGGGAAAGCTACCACCTGGATATCCACAATATGTTTCAACTCCTCTTTGAGCTCCATAATAGCCTTGAAACCTGTGAATTTGGGGTCCGTAACGTCAGTTTGTGCCCTAATAATCTGAACACCTTGAGAAACTTCATCGAGGATACCTTTCTTAGCCAGATTCTTTACACTTTCTTTGGTCATGGTAGCTTTGTACTTAGGCCAGTTCTCGATAGCCTCGAAAAGAGTACCGGATGCTGCTCCGATGCCTTCCATCTCCCCTAATGTGTAAACATAGTCAAGGTGAAGGTGAGGATCCACATAAGGAGGAAGAACCAATTTACCTTTCAAATCGATTTCCTTGTCACATTTGGGTAGATTTGTTCCGATTTGAGTGATTTTGCCTTTTTCAACAATAAACTCCGTTGCAGTCTTGTTGCGATAGATTTTCGCATTATAAAATTTTGTCTTCATACCTGAGAAATTAAAAAATGAAATATATCTTCAAATTTACTCATTTATTTATAATAAAACTATAATTTTTGAAGAAAAAATGTGCGGATTTTGGGTGGGTTCGTGAGTGATAGAAAGGGAACTCGTGAGAGGTGTTCACGAGTTCGGATTCTATAATTATTGGCTAATTATTGAGGTCGGTCAAGAGCTATTTAGCGAAAATTCCACCCAACACCAGGCCAAAAACCAGAATAATCACAAGAATAACGATTAAATTGACAAATGATATTATGAATCCTGCAATAGCAAGCCCACGAGGGCGCTTGAAAAGTCCGATGAATGAAAATATCAGACCGAAAACCCAAAGAATCTGACTTACAAATGGCAACCAGAAGACAATAGCAGAAATCAATGCAATCACAAACCCCGCAGTCCCCGCCCCATTAGTCTTTCTCTCAACCGGTCTGATGACAACCTGCGGCTGCACCGTAGAATTCCTTACATTCTGATCATTAGTCAGCCATTCCCCGCAATATTTGCATTTTATTGCTTTATCGCTTATTTCCTCACCACAATATGGACAGAGTAGTTTCACAATAGATTTACGATTTGATTTCAAAAACCAAATTTGGCAAATAAATAGAAATATTTGAAAAATCTCACATCAGGGTTGATCTTTCCTCTTCCTCCCTACTCCGTCATCTACAATAACCTGTTCGGGTGGCGTGAGTAACTGCTCCGGATCTTGAGATATGCGGAAAGCGGTTCTTATAGAAGAAGCAAAATAAAATCCATCAGCTATTCGCTCGTCAAATGTGAATTTCATTTTTATGGTCTTAAATGTTTGTACTTCGCCTGTCCGCCTGGTTATGTGCTGGGTCGATTTTGTACCCATCGCCATAAACATGCTGCATGTTCCTACTTCGTAAAGGTGGTGATATACTGATTCTGCGCCTATGGAGCCGATATTGGATAAAAATACACTAGTAAAGAATGGGGCACCTTCTTCAAATGCACGCGGAGCAACTCCCAGTTTGTCCATCCAAACAAGTGTTGAAACCATGAAGCGCTTCAAAAAGGAAGGTAAAATACTAAGAATATTAATAGCAATATTCCCCGTGTCTTGTTTCCCTTCAGTATGTGCCTCATCTAACGCTTGTTGAACTTTCTTAACGACATCATACAAGGTATCCGTTGGATGAAAATAAATTTTAATCCAATCTTCTTCGCCCTCATCGGTCATGGATTTTTTTACAATAAGTGATACGTTAATGTACTTCCTGGCATAAAGTTTATTCCGTGAGATGAAGCGATTTAACTTTGGGCGTTGGGAAAACACTCTTACTGTAGCTGCAATAATTACATGCATTAGGGACAAGCCCGGGATCTCTTCCTTGTGTTTTTTTACAAAAGCTTCTATCTCATCAATCGGGAATGTAGCCTCAAAGTAGATTTGCGAGTCCATCCTTTTCCGAAAGAAATAGGGTATCATTTCAGCTAACGGATCGACATTGCGTACCCTCCAACCATCTCTACGGTCACCCCACCTCCAGGGGAAATACTTTAACTTATAATCTTCCTTTTTTTTCATAAATAAGAAATAATGGTTTCAATTAAATAATTATTCCGTCTATTCTCCTTATTTTATCCTCAATGTCGCTACACAAGGGAAGTGATCCGATATGTCGCCGAATTCGGTGGCGATTCGTGCGTCAATCAGTTCAAAATCCTCCGGGTTGAAGAAAATATAATCGAAACGTCTGTCGGGATTATCGGTTGGGAATGAATTGGGTGACGAAGTAAAGGCATCTCTGAATACTGCACAAGAAACCAATCTCTCATCGTTCAGAAAGAGATATATTTTAGCATCTTCCTCATGTAGATTGGAGTTGAAATCTCCCAGGAGAATTACAGGAATATCCTTCTCCAGTTCCCAAAAGAGTTCATACACATAATCGAGCTGCTTGAGACGAGTCTCCTTTTCAAAAGCCTCTGCGTGAAGGTTTATAACTAGAAATGGCTTCACAGGGTGGTCTATGCTTACCACCTGTGCCAAACGATTGGCGTAAATTTCTCTGTAAAAATAGGAACTGCCCTTAACACCCTCCAATTGGTGTACATCCTGCTCCGTAATTGGGAATTTGCTCATAACGGCCTGTCCGGAGATGACTTTTCCGAAATGAACCTTCGGAGGCCAGTAAGGGAAGGGTACGTAACGCTTATCCCAGTTGATGGCAAATGCTCCATAAGCATAGAGCGAGTCGCATATCATTGTGCCTTGGTTGGTCCCGTACACGCGGCTGCTACCGAATTCAATCTCCTGGAACCCTATGATATGGGCATCCAACTCCCTCAGAGCTTCTATCACTCGCACCTCATTGTTGGCAATAAATTCGGGAGAAGCGTATATGGGGAGATTGTTGGTCAACCCTGACAGGTAACCGATATTGTAGGTGGCGACAACAATCGTGCTATCCGTATCTGCCACATCGTGTATCACCTCAGATTGATACAGAGTGTTGTACTCCGATTTCTCCACATTGCCGGATCTTGCCCAAAAGAAAAATCCAAATACAAGAATTGCAATAACGGCTATTACGATCAATATGATAGCCCAAATTTTACCACAACTACAACATTGTCTCTCGTTTGAATCACATGTTTTCATAGTCATATCAGATAAAAGGTTAAAATTTTCACTCATTTTTAAGCATAGGATGATAGGGATATTGTCCGGCAGGGGCCATCTGCAATCATTTCCTATTTATTAGTTCAAAATTACAAAAAAACTCTTATTAACCACCATTTCTCTCTCACATATATCATTGTAGATTGTTTCTGACTCCGCCGATTTGGTGCATCTTCTAATCCAGGTGCATACAGAAGTCAATTTTTATTCTCCCTACTTTGAGATTAATCCTTATCTTTACCGCACCAAATGCACAATTACAGACGATCAATATTGACTCCTTCCCCATTTAAACCGTTATGAAATCTATAATTATTGCACTTCTCATACCTTTATTAGGCACTGTACTCGGCTCAGCATTTGTTTTCGTGATGAGAAAGGAGATGCCGGCTCTGCTGCAAAAGGCGTTGCTCGGCTTTGCATCGGGAGTCATGGTCGCAGCCTCCGTTTGGTCGCTGCTGATCCCTTCCATAGAGATGGGAAATGGCAAGATGGCCATCGTTCCTGCGGTAGTCGGCCTTCTGCTGGGCTTCGCATTCCTTCTGCTGATAGATTACATAACCCCCCATATACATGCGAGTGGTGCTTCTGAGGGACCCAAAAGCGGGCTTTCGAAGACGACCAAGTTGGCGCTGGCTGTCACTATTCACAATTTTCCGGAAGGTATGGCGGTTGGTGTCGCCATCGCCGGTGCGACGCTCTCGGATTTCAATATTGCAGGAGCCTTGGCGCTCTCTGTCGGAATCGCTATCCAAAATATTCCGGAGGGGGCTATCATCTCCATGCCTCTGCGTGCTGCCGGCAATAGCAAGTGGCGCTCCTTCCTGATTGGCGCAGCAAGTGGAATAGTGGAACCTATTGGCGGTGCACTTGTCCTGTTGTTGGCTTCCGGCATTCTGGGCATTCTGCCCTATATGCTCTCTTTCGCTGCCGGCGCAATGCTCTATGTGGTGGTGGAAGAATTGATCCCGGATGCATCCAAGGGCGAACACTCTAATATAGGTACAATAGGTTTCGCCATCGGCTTCGCATTGATGATGGTGTTGGATGTGGTTTTGGGTTAATTCGCCTCTTTGTAGGCTTTTATCCTTTGTTTGAAATTCTTACGCAGGCAATCACTGTAAATCCAGGGCTCAATGCCATGATAATCGCCGACATTCACCATATCGAGGATATTCGGCAGATAACTGCCATCAAAACCCTCCAGAACCAATACTTTATATTGCGGATTGAGCGTAACGGTTATGGTATCATGTAACACGGCAGGGGTGGAATCGGTTCTCCAATTAACCGGATTTATGCACATAATATTGTCACTGCAAAGAATCGGCTTCGTGTATTTTACATCCGATACGGAATTATAGCAGATAGTAACTCCCGTATCGAGGGAATCCTGTGCCGGCACAATCCATGGGGCAAGAGCAGTATCATCAGGAGTCACTTTATAACCGAGTACATAAGCTGCAATCATCCTGCTTCTTGTCTCAGCAGGCATGGTTTTCATCAACTCCACAACAGATTTAGCTCCTTGACTAAATCCCGCCAATATAAACGGACGCTCATTGTTGTAATTGGCTACGAAATGATCAAACGCACTTTGCACATCAACAAAAGAGACACTATGATATCTCCTCGCTATCGTATCTTCATTGAGAGTGGCCCACGAATCCAGGGTTATATGACGGTAAAAAGGTGAATAGAAATTATTCCCTTCTGCCATATAATCTGCAACCCCTTTCATCTCGATGGTCATATTGTCGGTATGCGCCTGATTATAGACATCGGCATAATGAGAGATTTTGCCATCTTCGGTACTCCAATCAAACTCCCATGTGGAAGGAATATAAAAAACATCCGCACCTTCTCCGGTAGTGTCGTTGAGAACATTGTACCACATACTTTCCCGGGTATAATCGGGCGCTTGCGGAATATAAGTTGGTTTTTGTGATTCCTTACAGCCACTGGAAAAAATGATTGTGGCGTTAATAAGCGCAATAAATATTTTCTTCATTTTCAATTCCATAACTACTCATATTTATAGGTCTTTAAGACCACACTGGAAAGCTTCTCACCTAAAATGCCAACCCTGGATTTTTCAATTTCCACATATCCTTTCCACTCCGGATGATTAATTCTGTGTTTTAGAAAAACATCATCACATGCATTAATAACATCTTTATCCCTTTCCGTCATAGAAAAGGTTTGCCCCAGTACCTTAGCAATCGCTTCTGAATATTCTGCGATACAGAATAACGATTCAACAGCATCACCGGATGATGCCGATATATTACCGTTGGCAGTGTATGAAAAGATTAAATCTTCATCGGGTTTTTCGGAACATGAGCTGAAACCACACATTAATGTAATGGCACACGCAATGGTCAAAAGCCCAAAAATTCTTTTTATATTCATGGTTAGGAATGTTTTAAATTTATAATATTTCAATCATCCAATTTACGACTATTTTCTCAATTAGTATGCTTTCTTGTATGTAATAATTATAAATCTAATGTTTGACCATCCGGCTACCTAATTTTCTGCATTGCTACGCAAGGAAAGTGATCCGATTAAGGAAGCCTATTTAATAAATGTTCTGATGATTACAAAACCGTTACATTTTGCAACAGTTTGAAGGGATATGATTCTCATCAGTTCATATTATGAATTATGAGCAACCTAGAAACAGATTAATATCAGAATATATTTAAAGTGCGCAAATTTATCTATCTTTGTAAAACAAACCCCGCTATACTTTCTTGTATAGTTTAAGCCGCTCCGGTAGCGGCTTTTTATTTTTTAAGATTTATGGAGAAAAGTGAAATCAAATTTGCCAATGCAATCATGTCGGACTTCGTGACGAACGGGATAAAAACTTATACTATCCCAGGGAAATGGAAATAGATGCCAAAGCCAAAAATTCCTTACCTTTACTCCATGAATTCTTCTCTAAAGCAATATATCGAAGAAAAGATCCTTCCTCGATACGATTCATTTGATGCGGCGCATCAGAGGGATCATGCCTTAAAAGTGATAAAGGAGAGCGCAAAACTGGCGAAGCATTATGATGTGAATGCCGAGATGGTATATGTGATTGCGGCCTATCACGATTTGGGGCTGGAAGTTGATCGGGAGACGCACCATATTGAGTCTGCGCGCATAATACGAGAGGATAAGGCTTTGCAGAAATGGTTTTCTCCTAAGCAAATTGAGATCATGGCTGATGCAGCGGAGGATCACCGAGCCTCTAATGAACACGAGCCCCGTTCAATATATGGTAAAATCATTGCAGAAGCAGACAGAGGTATTGACGGCTCAACCATAATCAGACGCACTATCCAATACGGGCTTAAACACTACCCTACCCTCGATAAAGAGGAACATTTCGAGAGATTTCTCGACCACATGGCCAATAAATATGCAGAAGGCGGCTACTTAAAACTCTGGATTCCCGAATCTCCAAATGCTGCGAAACTGAAAGAATTCCAATTTCTCCTCAAAAACCCTAAAACCATCCAACAACTCTTCAATCAAGAATGGGAAATGCAACGGATAATTAATGAAATAAAAGCTTATATAGATCCGGAAAAGGCTCGTATATTGCCGAGGTTTTTCAAGACAGGAAAGGGTGAATATGGCGAGGGCGATAGGTTTATGGGTGTGACGGTACCGAATATTCGCAAGGTGGCAAAGAGTAACAAGGATGTTTCGCTGGAATTGGTGGAAAAGCTGCTTCAGAGCGAGTGGCACGAGGTGAGAATGTGTGCTGTGCTGCTATTGGTTGAGAAGTTTAAGAAGCAGGAAAATAAGGTTCTCGAGATTTACCTTCGCAATACCGCCAGGATTAATAATTGGGATTTGATAGACCTAAGTGCTCCGCAGATTGCGGGTAGGTATTTATTGGATAAGAGCGACCGTTCCCTACTCTATCGACTTGCTAAGAGCGAATCTTTATGGGAACGGCGCATTGCCATTGTAAGCACTCTGACTTTTATCCGAAACGGCCAATTTGAAGATACTATTGCCATATCAGAGAGGCTGCTGGGTGATCCTCACGATCTGATCCACAAAGCGACAGGATGGATGCTCCGTGAGATGGGCAAAAGGGATCTCACACTTCTGCGCTCGTTTCTAAGCAAGCACTCCGGCACGATGCCCCGCATCACTTTGAGATATGCTATCGAAAAGATAGATGAGGAAGAACGGAAGTTTTGGATGAATAGAAGATAAATTAGCTACCAAAAAGGCTCCTCCTCCTTATTCGCTCATTGATTATATCCTAACACATACAAAATCGTTTCTAAAGCCTAAACTATATGCATTCGCATATAGTTCCTAATACTTAACTCATTTTATATGCATTTACATATAATTTCACTTTTATTACTGTTTTTATATGCTTTTACATATAATTTCTTATATTTGCCAAAAATAACTGCAAAAGCATATAATTATGACATTGAGTTTAGCTGCATTTGTTAAAACAAAACGGAAAGAGGCCAATCTTACGCAACAGGAATTTGCTGATAGAGCAGGCGTAGCCCTTACCGTAGTCAGAAAAATCGAGCAAGGGAAAGAAAACCTCAGCTTGGAGAAAGTTAATCAGGTCCTGATGATGTTCGGGCATAAACTCGCCCCCGTTAACCATAAAAAAATTGAGCCATGAGACAGGGTAAAGTGTTTTATAAAGATAATTTTGCCGGAACAATCACTGAAACGGATGATGGCGATTATTTTTTCGAATACGATAAGGAATATATCGATCTCTTCCCCAATCAACCGATAACCTTTTCTATGCCTGTTTCTAATAAAAAATATAAGGATAAACGCTTATTCCCCTTTTTTGATGGGTTGATTCCGGAGGGTTGGCTGCTGGAAATTGCATCCAGGAGCTGGAAGCTTAACCAGAATGACCGTATGGGCTTGCTTTTGGCCTGTTGTAAAAACTGCATTGGTGCGGTGAGTGTAATTCCTATAAACAATGAAAGCAATGAATAAGAAGTGTTTATATTGCTATAAAGCGTTGAATGCGGAAGGTGACTTCCACCCCTCTTGCAGTGCTCATTTTTTTGGAACCCATGAGCCCCCAACCTTAGACTATACAATGTCGGAAATGGCAGAATTAGCTAAAGAAGTTGTTGAGCAATCGATAACCGTTCCCGGGGTGCAGCCAAAGCTATCTCTAGGCTTGATTCGAGAGGTTTTGCAAGATGGTAGTAGAGGACGATTGACAATAATGGGTGCTTTGGGAGGAAATTATATTCTCAAACCTCAAAATGAAATTTTTCCTCAAATGCCGGAAAATGAGCATCTGACTATGAGAATGGCCGAACTTTGCGGCATTTCCGTTGTTCCATCTACTCTGATTAGATTAAAATCGGGTGAACTCTCTTACCTTACAAAGCGTATAGATCGTACCGAGACGGGAGAAAAAATCCATATGCTGGACATGTTTCAGATACTGGAAGCCTTTGATAAATATAAAAGCTCTGTAGAAAAGGTTGGGAAAGCGGTTGCAAAACACTCTTCCAACACATTACTGGATTTGCTGAGACTTTTTGAGGTAGTGCTTTTTAGTTATATCACAGGCAATAATGATATGCATCTGAAAAACTTTTCGCTTATTTTGGAAAAGGAAGATTGGATACTCTCTCCTGCGTATGATTTATTGAATGTCAATCTGCATCTTCCAGAAGATACTGAAGAAATGGCACTCACCATCAATGGTAAGAAGAGGAAGCTGACAAAGTCTGACTTTATTAAACTGGGATTGGGCTTCCAATTAACAGAAAAGCAGATTTTCAATACCTTCAAGCGATTTGTCGAGGCCGAGGGAGCGATGAAAAATGAGATAAAGTCTTCATTCCTTTCTTCCGGGAATCAGGCAAAATATATTGAATTGCTTGAAAGCAGATTGAATTTATTGAAGGAATAAGTCATTTGGCCTGGTGCTAAGTAGAATCATATCTTATATTCTAATTCCACCGAAATTACTACATTTGCACAAAATATTTAACTGAATATGAATAAGGTAGCGGAAAACCCTTCAAAAAACCGCACAGTCCCCTATCCCATTCCATTGGTGATTGTCTCTGCGGTCTTCGTGACACTCTATCTGGTGTCCAATATCATGGCAGTAAAAATCGTAGGAATTGGCAAATGGATCTATTTCGATGCCGGCACCATAACATTTCCATTCGCCTACATGCTCGGTGACGTACTTACCGAAATATGGGGCTATAAGACCGCCAAGCGGGTCATATTGCTTACTTTGGCATGCAATATCCTTTTGGTGATCTGCACCTGGATAGGTGTATTCCTTCCCGTGCCGGATTACAATGATGCCATTGCTTCGGCATATAATAGAGTCTTCACTTATGTCCCCCGCCTCGTTTTGGGTTCCATCGCAGGTTTTCTCTGTGGAGAACTATCAAATGCCTGGCTAATGGTGAAAATCAAAAAGTGGACAGAGGGCCGTTGGCTCTGGGTGCGTACCATCGGCAGCTCTATTGTCGGCCATCTCTTTGATACAGTCCCTTTTGTGCTGATAGCTTTTGGAGGCGTAGTACCCTGGATTGACATTCTGAAATTGATTGCCTTTCAATTTGTTGCCAAACTCGCCATCGAAGCTATAATGGGAACACCTCTGGCCTATCTCATCCTGGGATGGATGCGCCGATTTGGAATAACTAGTCATTCCTAAGTCTGAGTAAAGAGTTCCGAGTAAGTAATTAGTCCGGAGTTCTCAGTGTTACGGGGTGCAGGTTGCGAGTTGCGTATTATGAATTATAAGGCGAATAAATCTTATATTTGTGACATCAGGGACATTTGTTCTTGTTTGACGATTACATTGTACCTACTATAATAACACTAAATAGACACATCTCTCAATAACATAAAGCCATGCGTAAAATATTCAACAAAATAGCCCTGAGTGTACTGATTACCCTCTTTTCGGTCACACTTTCGGCACAAAATACCGATTCGCTCACATTTGTCACTGCAAAAGCTGTCGCAAATGCTGAGAAAAATGGAATTGTATTCAATAATTATCTCTTCGAAGGGAATTTATTCAACTCCAATCAGTGCATTTCATTACTGGAAGTACCGTCAGGATACCATTTCGACGTAGTTGCAGCACCGGAAGGGACGCTTGTATGGACATCCCTACTTTCGATGGGAGCAAAAGCAGTCGCCGCCCTAAACGGTTCATTTTTCAATATGCGACCTCCATTCGGAGGAGTCACCTATACCCGCGTAGACGGGACTATCGTAGCTGAGAACAACAAAGATGTATCAACTCCCTTCTGGTCACGAAGTATACGTCAGAACGGAGCAATTGCGATACTCGGCGGAGAGCTATATGTGCTCAAGGCAGATCAACTCAGGAATTGGGAAAAGTATATCTTCGCTGAAGATGTGCTCACCTCAGGTCCTATCCTGATGGTTGACGGCGCACTTGAACCACAAGCACCTGATAAATTCAACACAACCAGACATCCCCGTACTGCTGTTGGTAAACGCAGTGACGGGACAGTTGTATTTGTGGTCGTAGATGGCCGATTCCCCGAAGCAGCCGGAGTTTCTACTACCGAGCTGAGTCTGGTAATGAGCTGGCTGGGATGCCGTGATGCACTCAATCTGGACGGCGGCGGCTCCTCAACAATGGTTTTCGACGGCAATATCGTAAATCACCCATCCGACAATAAAAAATTCGACCACCAGGGCGAACGAGTCGTGGCAAACGCAATAGTGGTTCGGGATGCGGACTAGTTATACCTTCCTTTAGGCATTTTTTGCATTTTTTTTGCAAAATGTAATAAATTTATTACATTTGCGCATGAGAACAATCATAAGAAGTATAGAATTTGATGAGTTTTATAACTCTCTACCCGCAAATGTTCAAAACAGAGTACAATATGTCTTGAACATTATCGCAGAGGTTAAGGTTGTACACAAGAAGTTTGTAAAGAAACTTGTAAACACGAATTTCTACGAGTTACGTATATCGGTTGGAAGTGAATATAGAGTTATTCTATTTGCCATAGACCATGAGAACTTTATTGAAGCTCACCAGATACTTCTTTTGAATGGCTTTATAAAGAAATCCACAAAAGATTATGATAAAGAGATTAAAAAAGCACAACAAATATTAAACACATTACAGTAATGAGACCAAAGATTGACACAGACAAACTCAAATATCTTCCTACCGCCGAGGAGATGTTTACAGATGAGTACGGAGCAAAAGGAACTGCTTCGCGTGATGAGTTCGATGCGAAGTCTCTTGCTTGGTACTATTCAGAAGTATTGAAAAATGCTCGTAAATCTGCGGGAATGACCCAGAAGCAACTTGCCGATAAAATAGGAAAAAAGCGCGAATATATTGCTATGCTCGAAAAAGGCGAAACCGATATGCAACTCTCTACATTTATAATGATTGCCGATGCTGTCGGCTTAAAATTCGCTTTGACCTATTGAATACTTATTTCTACTCCAT